>Ga0247823_10004710_pt1 | contig 10898 bp, 16 predicted proteins | sample 13C_PalmiticAcid_2_FD_192426 | JGI IMG/M metagenome (GOLD analysis project Ga0247823, IMG submission 192426) | Soil microbial communities from agricultural site in Penn Yan, New York, United States - 13C_PalmiticAcid_Day30 | ecosystem: Environmental > Terrestrial > Soil > Agricultural land...
TCCCACCACCACCCTCACATTGAGTGCGGCGGACGCATCTCCAGCCTAGCGTTGGTCGTACGCGTTCTGTACCGGTAGCGCTATCCGTACCGGCAATAACGTTAACGTAAGGCCAGCGTCGCATTCCCCGCAACCACGCCGCACGGCGAGTCCGCCCTGTCGCTTTCCCGCAGTCCTGGCTCCTGCGATACTCTGGCACGTCTGGTTACAGTGCCCAGACCACGCACCCAACCAATGACCCCCTTTCGTCATGTGCCATGTTGGGTCCCCCTGGACGACCCAGAATGTCAAATGCCACTCTCCACACCATCGAGAAGACTGTGGAAAATGAGGAGGAATGAGGAGGAATGAGCAAGATACCACGAGGGGTGTAACCACAGTAAAAGCGCGGCGGCGCAAGGGGATTCGCCCAGCTTCTTCCAGACCACTCGCTTGTGCCCCCCAAGACAACGCCGCCTGTTGGATGCTTCCCCGCGGCCCAGCCCCAAGCAAGGCAACGTTGGATGAAACGTGGGAAAAAAGCAAGGCGATGGTCTGGGGGAGTGCAGGGTCCTTCACGCTAAAAGGCAACAACCAGGCAAGAGAGAGGGCATAGTTCTGTCGAGGCATCCGTGAGGCCATGGGGGTCAGGGGCGAGCATGCACCACGTGTGTTCGTTGAGTGGTGTGTCCAAGGTGCCAGGCATGGTTGCAGAGAGTAAAAGTTCACAAGCCGGAAGAGTGCACTGTGTTTGAAGTTGGGATAGCCAAGGTAGCATTCGTAAATTACCCAAGGCGGTTTGTGAGACAAAAATACACAGTAGAATGCCGACAAGGACCCGTTCCTCGCTGCCCAGTATCCCCCAAGTTTCCCGCCCGCCGTTCTATCAAAACCTGTTTTTCCGACCGTCGACAAAAATGAAATGATTGGAGGGTGTTGTGTGTTTGTTGTGTTGATGTTCCCACCGTCCTAGAAACCCCCCAGAAAGAAAACAAAGGAAACGCGTATGTGTGGTTTTCGTTGCTCCATGACGGAGGTGTTGAGAGAAGAGAAGTCTATCCGTCCAGAAGGCCCCGTGCCCGATTGCGGTGTAATGTCCAGCGCTTCGAAACCCGTATTAAAGAGTCCAGTACCCTTTCCATCCAACAAAGCAAATTAAAGAAAAAAAATGGCCAAACGCCCAAGTGATTATATATCCTCTATAGATTTCCCGGGGTCGTCATCAGTCATGTCGTCAAGAGGTTCTCAAGTTGTTGAGGTGCCGAAAGAGAATGCCGTGCTCGCTCCTCGTCGTGAAATCACAACCTGTCGAACAGGTCACCCCCCGCGATGCTGTTGGACGATGAACTCCTGCCGCTCGCAGGGAACCCGTCGCTCGGACCCAGCAGGTCGTGAACGGCAACTTTGGGCACCGGCAGTTTCCGTTGGGCGCCGTCGGGCCGACTCATGATGTCGGTCAACGAGATGCCGTTACTCCTGGGCATCGGCTGAATGGGCGCCGAAAGCCCCTCGGGCGACGGCTCCAGCGGGGCCAGCGCGGGGGTGTGGTGCAGGCTCAGGTTGCGGAACGGAGGCAGCTCGACGCCGCTGTAAGGCCGCAGGCGAGGCGAGTGGGCGGGCGTCGCTAGCGGCGTGTGGTCCGGTGTCGGAGACAGCGAGTTGTGGGAAAAGGTGGGGGACGAGGGGGCGGTCGAGTTGGGCGAGTTGGGCCTCGACCGCTTCGCCTGCCTGTAGGCGTGCGCGTAGTGGTCATCGTGGTCGTCGTTCGAGTGCGAACGCGACATGTGGTACGCCCCGAGACCGGGCAACGGGTTCCGCGCCGAGTGCAAGCCGCCGCCATAATACGGGTGCTGCCTCGACGGCGGGTAGTGGTGGGGACCGGGCATGCCGTCCCGCTCGATCTGGCCGGCGGCCCTGGCCAGCATGGCCATGTCCGGGCCGCTCTGGCTGCTGGGAGCACCGCGGTTGTAGGGGCTGAGGCTCATGGGCGCCGGCAGGTTGAGGTTGTAGGAGCTGTAGTGGGGAGGGGACACGTTGGGCGACGACAGAGCCGTGGGCGGCGCCGAGCGGATCATCTTGGGCCCGGGGGGCGCCATCACGTCGGGCTGCATCCTGTGGATCATGGTTGCGTGCTGCGGGTGGCCCTTGTTTCCTCTCCGCGAGTTGGGGTTGTTGTGTATCCTCGAGTGGCGGGTGAGCTCGTCGGAGCGCGAGAAGCGCTTGCTGCAGCCGGGGAACTGGCAGGCGTGCGGCTTCTCTCCGGTGTGGGTGCGGATGTGCCTGGTCTGGTGCTCTAGGCGGTGGAATGCCTTGTCGCACATGGTGCACTTGTAAGGACGGGGCAGCTCCGTCGGCTGCTCAACGGACTGCGCACCGGCGGGCAGCGGCCCGTTCGGGCGGATGAGACCAACGGTAGCCATATCGTCCTCTGTCCGGTGCTGTTGTGGCGAACCCAAGTCCCTCTCTGCTGTGACCTCTGGGTTCAGCAGGCTGGAGAAGTCCACTGCAGACTTTGCCCGTTGCATGTGAGCCGTCCTCCCAAACGGAGTCTCGACACACAAATTCTGCCCGATGTCGTCCTTGTACTCTTCCAATCAAGCTGCACGCGATGCACGCAGCCGCTGACGAGGACGTTCCCAGGTCGATGCAAGTCGTCTCGCTGTTGTGGTGCCGGGCTCGTCGTCCTTGGTGAGAGGCGCCGAGAATGTTGTTGTGTGTTGGTTGTCCGTCTGCCACAGAGCGCGCTGGCCTGTGTTTGGTTGGAAAATTGGGTTGGTCTGGGGTCTGGGGTGCTGACGTTGGGGAAGCTCAAAGTGGCATGGGGAAGTAACGGAAAGTTGACGGGCGTGTTTGGGGCAGCGGCACTGGTTTTAAATGGCGCGCGGGCGGCCTGGCATTGGGGGGTGCGTCTGCTGGCATGTGGTGTGGGAACAGCAGGGGCCCGGGGTGTGGGTTCGGGAACGACTCAGCGAGGAGGGGACAGGGAAGGGGCGCCTGAATGCCAGGGGGGAAATCTCGGGGAAAAAGAAAAACAGTGGGCAGCGGTACCTGGCCCAGAAGGTACCGTACTTGCACCCCGGTTACGACACTGCGTACAGTACCTCCGCGCATGTCGCCTGGAGAGTCTGTCTGCAGCCTCTGCAGCAGCTGCAGCCGCCCCTCCTTCGGGTTGCTACTGTGAATGTCACATATCTGGCCGGTGTGCGACTGCTGCGGCGGGAGCGGCATGCCCAGAGGCCGTGATTGTGGGAGGTACTATACTGGAGAATTGCCCTGCCTACAGAGTACCTCACACAGCACAGTGCAGCAGCGTGTGAAGGCCTGGGCAGAATCGGGTGGGTGGGGTGTCCTCTCCCGAGAAAACACGGGAATCGTGGAGGACGACGACAAGAAGCCAAGCGTGGGGTGTTGTTCGATCCAGACCGGGCTGTTGCCCGAAGTCGCGGGGCAGGCTCGGCAGACTCGCCAGAGTTGTGACCGAGAATCAGTGAGGCAGCATCAAAGTCGAAATCAGGGGCCAGCGCCAGCACTGGCATTCGTCCCACAAGGCAAAGACGTTAAGTTGCCACATCATGACAACAACCAAACCGTGTGCCGCTGTCCCTGGCGTGGAGCACAAATCCCGTCGCTCGTTCGGGACAACGTTACAGGTCCTAACCGCAGGAGCCCAGTCGAGCGCCGGCACGCATACTGTGGCCTGCTGGCACATGTGGGCTGTCTCCGGCTGTCATCTGGTCAAAATGTGATGTTCGTCCCATCCTCTGCGGTGCAGGGCTGGTTGGGGAGCAGGCCGTGGCCAATGCTTCCCCAGAACTTGCGCAATCCGGGGCGGTGTGGGCGGTGGCTGAGCGGTGGTACAGCTATGTCCAAATGGTTGGTTCTGACATCTCTTGGCTTTCCTAATGTGTCTGATTTCTCTGGGGGATGCCACGCCAGCAGCTCCAAGGCAAGCTCGCGAGATGGCGACGATAACGGCGTCCGCTGCGAGCACAGCAGTGACGTGCCCTCCCAGTGCGACTTGACCCCCCGGTGGCGACCGATGAATCCGGGGAGAGACGGCGCGCTAGGAAGGCTGGGCAGTCGCACGTCTGGGGAGATGCAGGACGTACGGGGCAGCCCCCGGCTTCAAAGTCCACAAGCCGCGGTCACCGAGTCCTGGTTCGGCAGGCCGTGGCCCAGCAGCCGGCACCTGGGTTGCTGGGCTTTCTTCGGCCGAACCCACACAATCACGAGTGTCCGGTTCCTCGTCTGATTATGCGACTGTGAACCCCGTATGAAGGGTTTGAGAGCCGGGGGCGGATCCCGGGCTAGACAGATAGGGTCTTTTCTCTCTTTCGGCGTACCTTTTACCCCTTCCGATATCAACGAGGCATCCATGATCTTCATCTGGGGTCCTGGAGGAGACGTGTCTCGAGCAATCTCGGGGGTGGCGCGAGGAAGAGATAAGAATCGACGACGCAATCTGTGGAGTGTGGGGAAAGCCTGAGAACCTGCTGTCCATAATCTGTCCCATCGGGACCCTGGCACACATCATCAAGCATAGCCCTTTCCGACTCGGGCTTCTGGGCCTGGCGATCTCACAACGCACACAAGTCAGCAATGGACCGTTTGCGGCGCTGCCAGACTCGACTGCACAAATGCCTTCGGCCGAGGAGGGTTCATCAGTTTGTTGGGGCCACCGGGACCCGGGTGGGGTGCCCAGAGGTGTCTCTCGCGTCATCCCCAAGGAATCGTATCACCCAGTGGGTTGTACGGTGCGCAGCCTAGAATGGCACCAAAATCCGGGGTACTGAAATCTCGGCCGCTGACCGCCGTCAGAGATAACGTTGAGCCCGCCACATCGGCTTCCCTGCTGCTCTCGGGATGCAACTGACAGAGAGCCGGCGCTGATGAAGCTTGCCGAGGATGCGTCAAACTACCAGGGGCTGCTTCAGGACAGTTGTGTCCGGCCCTGCAGTGCCCTTTCGATGTTGACCATGGGTGCATGGTGCTGTCAGGGCTGCGTGCGTGGGGGTCTCGGGTTGCACTGTGCGCACAGGGCTTTTATCGCCGTATCAGCGCTCGCAGCTGCATCACGCCTCAACTCCTGGGGCCCGGGCCTGGAAACCATCGAGCGGCCAGAGGGAAGCTCCCGAAACTCGCTCGGCTCTCACCAACTCCATCCGTCCACCCGCAATGGCAATGAAACTGAACTTGCCCCCGAAGCGGCATTCGGGATTTGCGGATTGCCGTTCGCCCAAGCCCTAGCCAGGACAGGCAATTGCTCGCAACTCACGATTTACGGGCAGTTTCCGACTTGGGTAGGAGACTGGCAGGTCCCTCTGGCTTGCTGGCCTGCAAGGTGCACGATGCTTGGCTTGCGACGAGGTTTGTTCCTCGCCAGTGCTCCACGAGGAGCGAGGCGCTGCACCGGAACCGGGCCGAACACCCAACGCCCGTACCTTGCACGCGGGCTTGCCGTCAACCCGGCTGAGTCAGAAACGGACGGATCTTCTCGCTGATAACAATTGGTGCTGCCCCGAACCGTCGTCCAAGCCTGGAATCCGGGGACGTTCCCAAGCCATGCTTTTCAACACGTGGGGCGGCCAAGAGAAATTTTCGGATGGAGCTACCGACGCTGCCAACACAAGGGCGACTTGGTCCTCTGAAAAGCAGACACAAATTTTTCTCACCATTTCGGCCCCCGCCTGACAGAGCCCGAAGCGCGAGGGGTGTCCAGTCCACTTTATGGTTTGGGCGAGTCATATCGTGGGCACGTTGAAGAACGCGGCAACTGCCGCGGTCCACAGAAAGACCGAGGATCCGCCACAAAAAGAACACGACACAAGAGGGAAAAAAAAAAAAGAAGAAGAGAAAAGAAGGAGAGAGGAGCCGCGTACGTGTCATCTGATCACTGGGGGACCCTAACGACCGGAAGTAGAAAAAAAATTTCGACAACTGGAGCTCTTTTTCTTCATCTGAGCCTGGCTGTTGCGTCCGTTCCTGCCGCAAGGTCCCCGCTGGCGCGGCTAACATGCACGGAGATCGATCGCCCGCCCCAAAGCTCGCAATTACCCGGCGGCTCCGCGCGATTTCCCCTAGCTCCGCCGCAGCGCCGCAATCAGAACCCGGTGCAGCTCGGTTCTGGACAGGATGACAGCAGCGGGGAGTTTGGGCAGATTGTGGGGCCCCAAGCCTTGCCCAGACAGAAAAAAAGCAAATCCCACCACGACGCTAACGGACGCTCGTCTCATCGCACGCCTGAGAGCGGCCAAACCATTGTCCTGGGCCACCCCCCTTTTCCGCGTCTCGGGGCGTCGACGGGCGGGCGGCATGTGGTGAGCGAAGCGAAGGAGAAGGCTTGTGCGTTGGCGGGAAAGCCGAGACGCTCGGACGAGCTGAGCACAGCGTTCTCGTGAGGATTCGGGCAATTCTCTGACAAACCCGCTGCTGTCGCTCTCTTGGTTCTTGTGGTCTGGCTCAGAAAGGGGCCGGCCAAGGGGCAGCTGGATGAAGAAGGTCAAGAACCCCCCACGCCGCGGTCTGATCAGCCCCAGCTTTTCGCGGCTCCCTCCCGAGATTGACATGCGCCAGCGAACCAGCGACTGCCCCTGCGATCACATGGGAGAAAGCCGAATGCGGAGTGGAGGAGCAGGCGCGGTATTGGAAAATGGATACCGTTATCTTCTCCGAAGGAAAAAGGAGGTAATCTCCGCGCCGGCCCCGTGATGTCGGCGCCGGCTGCCCGAGTTGAGCCTCGCCTCAACTCATCCTGTCTGGACCCGAGGAACCACCAGCGCCAAGGCCGCGGTGCCGAGACAGGATCTGGGTGAGTCTTGGCCGTTCGGGCGAGGAGCGCCGAGCCTTTTGCATCCCCCTTGCTGGCCCCATTCGTTAGCATGAAGATCATCAGCGCTGGTAATGACGGTGTCGGGACTTCCCACGGCAAACCATAGGCTTGTTCCCCACATCCCCGTTGCCCCAGGTCGGAACGCGCATTCTGCTCCTCGGCAAGCATGGGGAAGTCGATCCCAGGGTTTGGCATGCGACCCGACAGCCGTAGTGCCAAAACCGCCCGGCAGTTGGTTGAAGTTGTGCCTTCTTTGGGGAGTTGTTGGAGCCCAATCTTTGCATGTGAAGGCTGTCAACCTTCCGTTTCTGGTCATGCTGGGGCTTCGTGGGGAAGCACCCACGGGGTAGCGTGGTGCTTGATACCCCAGCACCGGGGTGGGCTTCGGGCTGCTGATAGCCTCATCGCGGCGGCCGTCGATGAGGATGTGCTGGCGGCAGATTGCACCATGGTACGATCATGAGATCACCCTCTAAATCGACTTAACAATACGCCTTCCGTAGACTGCCGATCTCATGGTAGCAAGTAGCAATACCATTGGTCCGCACTGTACATTCGGTGACTTGGGCGGTGTCAGAACTGGGGAGGTGAAACGAACGGAGAGAGCCGCATGGCGCCATTCTCGTGTGAAGGCGGGAATCACAGGTGCTTGTCCTGGAGTGAATGTGATTATGACATCATTGCCGTTGAGCTCCAGCCGCAGGTCTAGGTCCGGAGCTCGCGAGCTTGGTGTTGAGAAACGCATGTGAAAATTCGGGGGGAGCGGCTGGGCTGTTGCGCATGTCCATGTACTCCCTGGCGGCAGACTAAAACTCAACAAGCGGGTTTAGCTCAGTTGGGAGAGCGTCAGACTGAAGTCAAACTTCGGGAATGAAATCTGAAGGTCATGTGTTCGATCCACATAAACCGCATGTTCTTTTCTTTTGCCAATCCGCACTTGGGTCCTTTTTTTTTTTTTTTTGCTTCGGTGCCTGAGGCTAAATCATGGCGCACGCAGCTGTTCTGTAGGAAACCCTAACCCAGACATTTCGGGAGCTTGCATCCGAAGCAGGTCCAGCCCCGGGCCTCGTGCAACCAACAAGCACACAACATCCACAGAACCCTGGGCATCGACGCCTTTTTGGTTGTCGCTGAACCCGGGAACAAACTCAATCCCGGCCATTAGTCGCAAAGCAATGGGGGACAATGGATGATCACGCGATCCACAAACTCGGCGTCCCAGACTTTGATCTGCCCTCTACTCGTGCGTCCTCGTTCCCGCATGGCCACTGTGCTCCCGTCCTTCGCTCCAAAGGGACAGGATCCTGAACAAGCAACTGACACTAGACACTTGCCAAGACCGCCTCCCGACTGTGTCGGCCGCACAGGCCCTGCAGGATCTGGAGGAAGACGACAGCAGCTTCATCTCGACTGGACTTGCGGCCCTTGATGCGTCGCTTGGCTCTGGGCTCCGTGACTCCGACCATGGCGGCATTGAGAAGGGCCATGTGACGGAGATTTGGGGCCCTCCAGGTGCTGGCAAGACCGCGTTCGGGTAAGTGCTCTCCAGGGCTCGCGAGGGCAGTTGCTGACCCGAGCTTCAGAATCCAGCTCGCGGCGAGTTGTCTCGGTGAACGCCGCGGAGTTGTCTGGGTAGGTCCGTTCCGCCTGCGTTCCTCATGTCTTGCGGCCTTGTCTAACAGCTCACCCTTCATCTAGATGGATTCCATCGCGTGCCCATCGAGCGCTTGCGTGCTGTCGCCGGCTCAGGGACCGGTGAGGGCGAAGAGGCGGGCCTCGGTCGCCTAGACGGCTTCACCCACTACCCATGCCCCAGTCTGCCGCACCTGATTGCCTTGCTGTGCAGGCCTACCGCGTCTAGCATTCCACCAGGAACGTCGCTGGTCGTGGTTGACTCACTCTCTGCCCTGCTCAACCATGCTTTCCCGAAGCTACCCGAAACACGCCCAGCCAGGAATGGTAAGGGGAGTAAAGGTATGCTGTAGTGTGCTCGAATAGTTCGCTTCAAACTGACCTGTCCGTCAAGGACCTTCCGCATCGGCACGGCGGCTCCAGGTGCTCCAGTACATTGTCAGCAGCCTCCAGAAGCTTGCGGCAACGCGAGACTTGGCCGTCGTGGTTCTCACGCAATGTGCCACCAAGATGCAGGCGGAACGCGGTGCCACCCTGATCCCGGCCATCAACGCCGGCGTTTGGGAACAGGGGATGTCGACTAGGCTCGTCTTGTTCCGCGACTGGCTGCAAGAGGGGGCCGAGACGCATGGCCTACACTTTGTTGTGGTTCAGAAACGGCATGGAAAAGGGACGCCTGCTCTGGTCGAGAGCGCCTGCCCCTTCACGGTGAACGAAGTAAGTAGAGAGCCATGGCTAGGGGTGCAACCGCTGATCCCGTGCAGCGCGGCTTGGTTTCTGTCGAGTACGACGGCACTCAACAGTCGAGGACGATTACATCTACCCCGGCCCAGAAGCGGAAACTCGGAGAGACCGATTTTGAGATTGCTGACAGCGACGATGAAGAATATGGCTGGGACGACGAAGAGCTGCCACCCATGCCGTCACAGTGGCAGGGGAGCGAGGACATCTTGCTCACCCGGAACCCTGAAAGCGACGAAGACGATCATCAAGACGGCAGCCAGTCGCAGGAAGTCGTTGAAAGTGAGCGCCAAGAGCCAGATGAGACACAATCAGCTAGCGAGGCCACGACGCCAGCGCGTGAATCCACCCCCTGATCAAACTGTGGACTTCCTCGAGCTCGCCTACGCCCACTGCAACATGGCCCGAATTGTCCCCATGTGCCGTTCGAGAATCTGCCGATGCTCGCCTCGGAGCCGTCGGATGAGCGGTATCGATCGGCTTCGAGACTTCGGCAGCGGTTCGGGTGCGCAACACGGGCAGAAGACGGCCAATAATCTAGGTTCAGTACAGCGGCCCCCGAGTCCCTGCGGATGACCCCAGCACATTCTTCTCTCCCGAATACACACACACCTCCTTTGAACGGCCCGAGAGCATCCTCGAGGAGCACCACCCAGAGAGTCAAAGTCTTGGGTCAATATCGCAATCCAGACTTTCTCATTCTCGTCGAGCTTCTCGCACATTCCACAGTTTAGCCTCGGCGTGGCAATACTGCGTCTCGTCATATCACCAAGGGGCCTTGATGGCAGGTGGGTAGCACTGCAGCCTCGTGTTCCAGAAGCACTACCAAGCGGCTCCATGATCGCTACCTGATTTGATGTGGCCGGGCTTAGCTCCCGTCCGCGGTGCGCATGCAGTGGCAATCAATCGGAGGTTTTAGATGAAGTTAGCGGAAGGATTCGTCACGGCCGCGGTCGTGATTCCAAGAAACTCGCTTGTCGTCGGTGGGGAGGCCGAGCAGGGAAGGGAAGGGGGTGCTGCAGCCGGTGAAGGTCTAGCCGATTCAGCCTGTCAAGAGTGCCGCAACGCGATCGTCCGTGGGACATGTGTTATCTTGCGCCGTCATGGCGACATCGATCTCGTTTCTGGGGTTGATCGAGATTTTTCATGCCGTCTGTTTACACATGCCCCGGGCGCGATCCCCAGCTCCCCGACGTAACCCTGTCTGCGGCTCGCCATCCTACTTGTCGGCAACTCAGTCGCACAGACGATCATGGTTCGTCTCATCAATTCAGGCTCACCCCAAGATCTCCTCTCCGCATCGCAACGGCCGCCCCCAGTCCCCAATCTCCGCATGTCAACGCGCGCGGCAGGGACTGCAACGTTTCGACCCCAACGGCTCGCTTGCATAGATGATGTGCAGCGGATATGCACGTCCGCCTTCCCCGGCCGCACCCTCATACTGAGCATCTGCCCCGTTCGGTCACTGTGCAGACGTGCACCCTTATCAACCTCGGCCTTGAGATCCGACTTGCCCGCCCCCTTGCTCCCCAAACCTGCGTCCTCACTACCATCGTAGAGTGCCGCCCATGTACAATACATACCTGAGACAAGCCACACTGCAGCAAGGGTGCAATTCTGCTATCTGGCCTTACATCCGTACCGGACAAAGGCCCGGTATGGGAGTGGTATTGTAGGGTTGCGGTTGCGGTGGGGCGGTCCGAAGCCCCCCCCCCCC
>Ga0247823_10004712_pt1 | contig 10896 bp, 11 predicted proteins | sample 13C_PalmiticAcid_2_FD_192426 | JGI IMG/M metagenome (GOLD analysis project Ga0247823, IMG submission 192426) | Soil microbial communities from agricultural site in Penn Yan, New York, United States - 13C_PalmiticAcid_Day30 | ecosystem: Environmental > Terrestrial > Soil > Agricultural land...
CGTTGCGCGGCGAACGGGCCGGCCATCGCGATCGAGCAATCGAGCACGCGGATGCCGCTGAGGATGTTCATTTGCTGCCGGTCCTTCAGGCCATGAACCAGCCGCCGTTGACGTGCAGCGTCTGGCCGGTGATGAAGCTCGCCTCGTCGGCGGCGAAAAAGGCAATCGCCGCGGCGATGTCCTCGGCCGATCCGCGGCGCTTGATCGCCTGCGCGTCCAGCACCATGCGGTCATAGCCTTCGGGGTCGGGGTGGATCTTCTCGGCGTCCGTCGGGAAGGCGCCGGGTGCGATCGCGTTGACGGTCACGCCGTACGGGCCGAATTCGCGCGCCCACGCCCGGGTCAGCCCGATCAGCGCGCCCTTCGACGCGACATAAGGCGACAGGTTGGCCCAGCCGCCCGAAAGGGTGATGCTCGCTATGTTGACGATGCGTCCGAAGCCGCGCGCGCGCATCCCCGGCAGCGCCGCCTGCACCGCGACCACGCCGGCATCGACATTGACGCGCTGGACCAGCTGGTGCTCCTCGATCGAATAGTCCTCGAACGGTTTCGAGGGATAGATCGCGGCGTTGTTGATGACGACATCGAAGCCGCCGAGTTCCGCGATCAGCCGGTCGAGCTCTGTCCGGAAACCTGCGAGGTCCGACAAATCGGCGGTCGATACGATCAGCCGTCCGGTCTCGATCGCGGCGGCCGCATCGCGCAGCTTCGCGACCTTGGCGGGATCGTTGTCGATCGCGACCAACGTCGCGCCCCGCCGCATCAGCAACAGACTGGTGTCGAGTCCCAGCCCGCCCGCCGCGCCGGTATAGAGGATCGTGCGGCCCTTCATGCCGTCCGGCCGGGGATCGCGGGGAAATTGCCGGTCGGTTGCGGATATTCCTCATCGGGCTGTCGCGAGACGCGCTCGATCCGGGTGACGGCGTCCGACACCGCGGCGGCGTTGGGCAGGATGCGTAGTACCGTGTCGTAGTGGCGCTCGTCGCCATGCTCGAGCCAGATCAGTTCGCCGCGTTCGCGCGCGAATTCCTTGCCGAGGACATGGTTGGTCGACGGCTCGATTCCCATCGCATAATGGCCCGCGTGGAAATTCTGCCACTGATACATCGCCGGAAACTGGCTCTTGAGCGTTTCGACCTCGAAGCCGAAGCCGAGCCGCTCGTTGACCAAGGCGACATTGACCCGGCCCTCGCCATCGGCAGCCATGTCGTGCTGCCAGACCTGCTCGTGGAAATTGACGATCGGAGCGGGCACGGTGCGATAGCCGACCCCCTGCGCCGCATACTGCTCCGCATGCGCCGCCCACAAAACCTCGCGGATCGGCGCGACGTAGCGCGATCCTTTGGCGAGCACCGGATGGCCGGCGTTGATGTGATAGCAATACATGTGCGGGGTTCGGTAGAAGCCGTGATTGACCACGCGATCGTGCATGCGGATCTCGTCGCTGCCGACATTCGCCTCGATGCGGCGGATCAGATGTAGATCCTCGCCGAACACCGTCGATTGCTGGACCACGCCCTCGGCCCACAGCACGCATTGGTCGCCATCCCAGCGCTCGCCATATCCGGTGAGGCGCGCGGGGATCGTGCCGACACGGCCGTGCAGCGACGAGGACACCGCCTTGCGCGGCCCATAGAAATAATGGCCCGCGGGATCGTCGTGCATGAACAGCGTGTGATCGAGCCCGCAGGTGATGTTGAGGCCGGACATCGACCGGAACCAGCCGAGCCCGCCTTCGCCTTCATAATCGTGGAGCCCGGGATTGCGGAAACCGGAAGGCGAATGCCAGCCGACTGCGCGGCCGGCATGCTCGCATTCGGCGATGTCCATCGCGCGGTCGATCAGCACGGTGAAGCGCAGGCCGGTGCCGGTGCGGAACTCGAGCCGGCGGACGCCGCGCTCGACTCCGTCGCCGAGCGTCGAAAGCTGCACCCCGGCGAATTGCGACAGACTTCCGGTCCGCTCGGCCAGCGCCCGCCGTGACAATGTCTCGCCATACAGCGTGACCACCAGCCCCTCCGCATTAATTTATAAGACGTATGATGTCTAAGCGGCTTGTACCCGGTCGTCAATCGCTGCGCGGTATCCCCCGATCAGCGCTGCGCGAGCGCGGCGTCGCTGGCGAGCTTGTCGGCGCGTTCGTTATCGGGGTGGCCGGCATGGCCCTTGACCCATACCCATTCGACGCGGTGCGGTTTCGATGCGGCCAGCAATTCCTGCCACAGATCTGCATTTTTGACCGGCTTCTTGTCTGCGGTCCGCCAGCCATTCTTGAGCCAGCCATGGATCCATTTGGTCAGGCCATCCATGACATAGCGGCTGTCGGTCGACAGCGTGACGCGGCAGGGCCGCTTGAGCGCCTTGAGTCCCTCGATCGCCGCCATCAACTCCATGCGATTGTTGGTTGTATGCGGCTCGCCGCCCGACAGCTCCTTCTCGACGCCGCCCATCCGCAGCACCGCGCCCCAGCCTCCGCGCCCTGGATTGCCCTTGCACGCGCCGTCGGTGGCGATCTCGACATGCTGAAGTTCGGTCATGCGAACAGCGCGTTGCCGTTCGTCGCGTAGAAGTCCAGCCGGCGCAGATAGGCGAGCGGATCTTTCCGGGTGACGAGCGCGTCGGCCGGGGTATTGAGCCAGTCCCAGGCGCGGGTGAGGAAGAAGCGCAGCGCCGCGCCTTCGGCGAGGATCGGGAGGGCGGCGCGTTCGGCATCGGAGAGGCCAGCGGTCGTGGCATAGCCTTCGACCAGCGCCGTTCCGATCGCCGGATCATAATTCTCGCCGCGCGCGTCGAACGTCCAGGCGCCGTGCATCACCGCGAGATCATACGCGCGGATATCGGTGCACGCGAAATAGAAGTCGATCAGTCCGGTCACCCGGTTGCCGAGCATCAGCACATTGTCGGGAAAGAGATCGGCATGGATCGCGCCGCGCGGCAGATCGGCCGGCCAGGCGGCGAGGATCGCGTCGAGCGCCTTGCCGATGCGGTCGTGGAGGCCCGGCCGGATCGTATCGAGATCGCGCCCGCAGCGTTCGTACAGCGGGTGCCAGGCCTCGACGCCCATCGAATTGGGCCGGTCGCGCGCGAAATCCGCGGCCGCCTCGTGCATCCTGCCCATCGCTTCGGCAGTGATGCGGGCCTGGGCCGGGGTAGGATGCGAAACGGAGACGCCCGACAGGAACTGGATCAGGCAAGCGGGCCGGCCTTCCAGCTCGTGGATCAGGGTGCCGGCACGATCGGGCACCGCGGGGGGGACGGGCAGTCCCTTTTCGGCGAGATGATCGAGCAGCGCCATGAAATAGGGCAGGTCGTCCGCTGCGACGCGCTTTTCGTAGAGCGTCAGGATGAAGCGGCTTTTGGTGGTGTCGACGAGGTAGTTCGAATTCTCCACGCCCTCGGCGATGCCTTTGGCGGAGACGAGTTCGCCGACATCGAACTTATCGAGGAACCCGCTCAGCGCTTCCGCTGAAACCTGTGTATAGACCGCCATTCCTGCCCCTGTCGTCATCCCGGCGAAAGCGGGGACCCATCTCCCGGATGGGCCGCGCGCGCAACTGCAGTTGTGCTTGGGGAAGCGATAGAAGATGGGGCCCGGCTTTCGCCGACGGGACGAGAATGGGTCAGGCTGCCTCCAACCCGCGGGGCAGCTTGAAGGCGATGTTCTCGGCGACCGTCTCGACTTCGCGCTCGGCCACGGCGAAGCGCGTGCCGATCCGTTCGACGACTTCGCGCACCAGCAGTTCGGGGGCCGATGCCCCGGCCGTCAACCCGACCTTGGTGACGCCGTCGAACCAGGCGAAATCGATATCGTCGGCGCGCTGGATCAGCGTCGAGCAAGTGCCGTTGCGCACTGCCACTTCGACCAGCCGCATCGAGTTGGACGATTTGGGCGAGCCGATCACCAGCACCAGATCGACCTGTTCGGCGAGCGCCTTGACTGCACTCTGGCGGTTCGAGGTGGCGTAGCAGATGTCGTCGGCGCCGGGCGCGAGGATCGCGGGGAAGCGTCGCTTGAGCACCGCGAGAACCGCCGCGGTATCGTCGACCGACAGCGTGGTCTGGGTCAGGAAGGCGAGGTTCCCGGGATCGGCGACCGCCACCTTCTCGGCGTCCTCCACGGTTTCGATCAGCGTCATCGCGCCTTCGGGCACCTGGCCGAAAGTGCCGATAACTTCGGGATGACCGGCATGGCCGATGAACAATATGTGCCGGCCTGCCGCGACCAGTCGCTCGGCCTGGCGATGGACCTTGGAGACGAGCGGGCAGGTCGCGTCGAGATAGGAGAGGCCGCGCTCGGCCGCCTTGGCGGGGACGGCTTTGGGCACGCCGTGCGCCGAGAAGACCACGGGTACGCCGTCCGGCACCTGATCGAGCTCCTCGACGAAGATCGCGCCCTTCGCCTTCAAGGTATCGACGACAGAGTGGTTGTGGACGATCTCGTGGCGCACATAGACCGGCGCGCCGTATTTCTCGATCGCGAGCTCGACGATGCGGATGGCGCGATCGACGCCGGCGCAGAAGCCGCGCGGCGCGGCGATGAGCAGTTCGAGCGGCGGTTTGGTGGTCGCGTCCATGGCAGGCGGGCTCTACGCGATTGCTTGCGCGTGCGAAAGGCGGTTCCTATGGTGCCAGCGTTTCCGGGCTGCGCATGCGCGGCCCGTTGTTCCGTCTGAAAGGTGTACCGCCCGTGTCGCTCGCCAAGCTCGCCGTTCCCGCCCTGATCCTGCTGGCCGCCGGCGGCTGCTCCCGCACCGGCGAGATTGCCGAGGGCGGCATCACTGCGGTGCGCTCGGCCTGCCCGCATATCGGGGTTCCGGCCGGCACTGGCGACGTGACCTTGTTCAATCCGGCGAACAGCCGCGACGCGAGCGCGATCGACGTGACCGCGGTGCTCACCAACGTCCAGTCGACCTGCGACGAAACCGGCCCGCAGATCCTCGCCAATGTGACCTTCGACGTGCTTGCGCGGCGCAACCAGCCGGGGCCGGCGCGCGACGTGACCTTGCCTTATTTCATCACCGTGGTCCGCGGCGGCACCAACGTGACCGCGAAGCGCATCGGCCAGGTCACGGTTCGCTTCGCCGAGGGCCAGATCCGCGCGCAGGCGAGCGGTCAGGCCAATGCCAGCATCGATCGAACCGCGGCGACCTTGCCCGAGGAAGTGCGCCGGCGGCTCAGCGAGAAGCGCAAGGCGGGCGATCAGGCGGCCGCGATGGATCCGCTGGCCGACCCGACGATCCGATCGGCGGTGCTCGCCTCGACCTTCGAGGCGCTGGTCGGCTTTCAGCTCACCGAAGATCAGCTGAAGTACAACGTCACGCGCTGATCGCGATTGACTCGCCCCGGCGGCGCGGCCAAGGCTTGCGGCGTCGGTGGCGAGGAATCGCCATAGGCGCACGCGGGAGAGCGGTGGCCCTTGGGCCACCCGCCGAAGGAGCAACCGCCCCGGAATCTCTCAGGCATCAGGGACCGCGCGCGCTGTGACACTCTGGAAAGCGCCACCCGAGAGGTGGCCACCGAAGGGGTAACCCGGGACTCCGGTCCGGGGGAAAGCTCTCAGGTTCCGTGACAGAGGGGGCGAGGGACTATGCGCATGATCCGTGCGTTTGGTTGCTCGTTTATCCTTGTGCGGAGTGCCCCGATGAGCCGAGATGTCCACAACGGCCCGACCGACGAATTCACCCAGGCCCGCGGCACGGCGTATAGCCATGACGCCGATGCCGGCGAGGAAGTCGTCGAGCTTCAGCAGCTCCCGCTTGATGCCTGGCACCGCGCGCGTGGCGGCCGGATGGTGCCGTTCGCGGGCTATGAGATGCCCGTCCAATATGAGGGCATCATGGCCGAGCATCTGTGGACGCGCGAACATGCCGGGCTGTTCGACGTCAGCCATATGGGCCAGCTGCTCTTCTCGGGCCCCGAAGTAGACGCGCAGCTCGAGACGCTGCTGCCGGGCGACATCAAGGGGCTGAACGAGGGGCGTATGCGCTATTCGCTGCTCCTCGCCGAGAATGGCGGGATCCATGACGATCTGATGATCACGCGGCTGCCCGCCGACAACGGGTTCGAGACCGAGGCGGGCGACTTCTACATGGTCGTCAACGGCGCCTGCAAATGGGACGATATCGGCGTCTTCCGCGAACTGCTGCCCGACGAGGTCGGCATCAGCCATCTCGACGAACAGGCGCTGCTGGCGCTGCAAGGCCCCGAGGCGGTGACGGTGCTCGAGCGCATTCTGCCCGGCGTCGCGAGGCTCGTCTTCATGACCGCGGCGGCGTTCGAGTGGAACGGCAACCCGCTATGGGTGAGCCGCTCCGGCTATACCGGCGAGGACGGATTCGAAATCTCGCTGCCGGGCGACGCCGCCGAGGCTTTTGCGGAGGCGTTGTGCGCCCGGCCCGAGGTCAAGCCGATCGGGCTCGGGGCGCGCGATTCGCTGCGGCTCGAAGCGGGACTGCCGCTCTACGGCCATGACCTCGATCTGGAGACGACGCCGGTCGCCGCCGATCTCGGCTTCGCGCTGTCGAAGCGCCGTCGCGAGGAAGGCGGCTTTCCCGGCCACGCCCGGATCATCGCCGAGCGCGAGGGTGCCGCGGTCGTCAAGCGCGTCGGCCTGATCGTCGAGGGGCGCCAGCCGGTGCGCGAAGGCGCCGCGGTGGTCGATGCGGACGGCACCGAAGTCGGCAAGGTCACCAGCGGCGGGTTCGCGCCTTCGGTGCAGAAGCCGATCGCGATGGCCTATGTTCCGCTCGGGCTCGCCGCGCCCGGCACCCGCATCACGCTCGCCCAGCGCGGCAAAGTTCATCACGCGGAAGTCGTGGCCATGCCCTTCGTACCGCATCGCTACGTCAGAAAGGGGTAATATGAGCCGCTATTTCACCGAGGATCATGAGTGGATCCAGGTCGACGGCGACACCGCGACCGTCGGCATCACCGAATATGCGCAAAGCCAGCTCGGCGACATCGTGTTCGTCGAGACTCCCGAAGAGGGCAAGACCGTGAGCAAGGGCGACGACGCCGCAGTGGTCGAGAGCGTCAAGGCCGCGTCGGACGTCTACGCCCCGGTCGCCGGCACGGTGATCGAGGGAAACGCCGCGCTCGCCGACAATCCGGCGCTGGTCAATGAGGATCCCGAGGGCGAGGGCTGGTTCTTCAAGCTGACCCTGGCCGATGCGGACGAACTCGACGGCCTGATGGACGAGGCCGCGTACCAGGATTTCGTGAGCAAGCTTTGAGCCCAACCATCATGCCGGACTCGTTCCGGCATCCACGGTGCGGCGGCGGCTGTCCTTGAGGTTCGAGGCCAGTCTTCGCCGCACGGTGGACCCCGGCACCTCGGCCGGGGTGACGATGATTTTCATGGCCGCCGGCCGGAGATGTGAATTGCGCTATCTGCCCCTTACCCCCGCCGACCGCGAGGCGATGCTCGCCACGATCGGCGCCAATTCCGTCGACGATCTGTTCGTCGATGTCCCCGAAGTCGCGCGGCTCGACGGGCCGGTTCACGGCCTGCCCAATCATGCCAGCGAACTCGCGGTGGAGCGACACATGTCGGCGCTCGCGAAGAAGAACTTGGCCGCGGGCGACGTGCCGTTCTTCCTGGGGGCGGGGGCGTATCGGCACCATGTGCCCGCGTCGGTCGATCACATCATCCAGCGCGGCGAATTCCTCACCGCTTACACGCCGTACCAGCCCGAGATCGCGCAGGGCACGCTGCAGGTGATGTTCGAATTCCAGACGCAGGTCGCGCGGCTGCTCGGCTGCGACGTGGCGAATGCGTCGATGTACGACGGCTCGACGGCGTGCTGGGAAGCGATCACGATGGCGCGGCGCGTGACGAAGCGCGGCAAGGCGATCCTCTCGGGCGGGCTCCATCCGCATTATGTCTCGGTGGCCAACACGATGGCCAAGTTCACCGGCGATCGACTGGTCACGGCGCTGCCGACCTTCTCGCCGGAGCCCGACACGCTCGATCTGATCAACCAGATCGACGACGACACGTCGTGCGTCGTGGTCCAATATCCCGACATTCTCGGCCGCATCGAGGACATGACCGCGCTGGCTGATGCATGCCACGCGAAGAAGGCCCTGCTGATCGCGGTAGTGACCGAGCCGGTTGCGCTGGGGGCGATTCGGTCGCCGGGTGAGATGGGCGCGGACATCGTCGTCGGCGAGGGCCAGTCGATCGGCGTCGGGCTGCAGTTCGGCGGGCCGTATGTCGGGCTGTTCGCTTGCTCCGAGAAGCTCGTGCGGCAGATGCCGGGCCGGCTCTGCGGTGAAACGGTCGACGCCGAGGGCAAGCGCGGCTTCGTGCTGACGCTGTCGACCCGCGAACAGCATATCCGTCGCGAGAAGGCGACGTCGAACATCTGCACCTCGTCGGTGCTGTGCGCGCTGGCGATGTCGGCGCACATGACCTTGCTGGGGGAGGCGGGGCTGCGCCGGCTCGCGGAGATCAACCATGTCGCCGCCAGCGCCGCAGCCGATCGGCTTGCCGAAGTCGATGGCGTCGAATTGGTCACGACCCGCTTCTTCAACGAGTTCACGCTGAAGCTGAGCAAGGAAGCGCGCCCGGTCGTCCGCGCGCTCGCCGACAAGGGCATTCTCGCTGGCGTGTCGCTCGGCCGGCTCTATCCGGATGCGGCGGAGCTGCAGAACGGGCTCGTCGTCGCGGTCACCGAAACCACTACCGAGGAGGACGTCGAGACGCTTGCCTCCGCACTCGAGGAGGCGCTGGCATGAGCATCAATCAGAGCGGCTGGCGCCCCACGACTCCGCAAGCAGGCGAGGCTTCGAGCGAGACCTTCACCGGCAATCGCGCGCTGATGCTCGAGGAGGCGCTGATCTTCGAGATCGGATCGACCGAGACCACCGGCGTCGACTTCGCCGAGGCGCCGTCGGGCAAGTCGCGGCTCGGCGGGCTGGAGCGCTCCCGTGCGATCGGACTTCCCGGTCTGTCCGAGCCCGAAGCAGTGCGGCATTATACCCGGCTCAGCCGGCAGAATTACGCGATCGATCTCGGGCTGTTCCCGCTCGGCTCGTGCACGATGAAGCATAATCCGCGGCTCAACGAGCGGATGGCGCGGCTGCCCGGTTTCGCCGATCTCCACCCGCTCGCGCCGGTCGATGCCTGCCAGGGCGCGTTCGAGGTGATCCATCAGCTCGCGCACTGGCTGGTGACGCTTACGGGCATGCATTCGGTGGCGATGAGCCCCAAGGCCGGCGCGCATGGCGAGCTTTGCGGCGTGCTGGCGATCCGCGCGGCGCTCGATGCCAAAGGCGAGCAGGCACGCAAGGTGCTGCTGGTGCCCGAGAGCGCGCACGGCACCAACCCGGCGACCGCGGCGTTTGCGGGCTTCTCGGTCGAGGACATTCCCGCGACCGAGGCGGGCCGGGTCAATCTGGAAGCGCTGAAGGCGCGACTGGGGCCGGATGTCGCCGGCGTAATGATCACCAACCCCAATACCTGCGGGCTGTTCGAGCCCGACATGAAGGCGATCTCCGACGCGGTCCACGCGGCGGGCGGATTCGTCTATTGCGACGGCGCAAATTTCAACGCGATCGTCGGCCGGGTCCGCCCGGGCGATCTCGGCATCGATGCGATGCACATCAATCTCCACAAGACCTTCTCGACTCCGCATGGCGGTGGCGGGCCGGGCTCGGGCCCGGTGGTGTTCTCCGAGGCGCTGACGCCCTACGCGCCGCTGCCTTTCGTCGAGAAGCAGGGCGATCATTTCGCGCTGGTCGAGGAAGAGACTGCCGGCGAGCATCACGCGTCGAGCTTCGGCCGGATGGTCGCTTTCCATGGCCAGATGGGCATGTTCACCCGCGCACTGACCTATATCCTCAGCCACGGCGCCGACGGGCTGCGCCAGGTCGCCGAGGATTCGGTGCTCAACGCGAACTATATCCTGCGTTCGATGGAGGATGTGCTCGACGCGCCCTTTGCGAAATCGGGTCCGTGCATGCACGAGGCGATCTTCAGCGATAAGGGCCTGCCTGAGGGATTCTCGACGATCGACGTGGCCAAGGCACTGATCGACGAGGGTTTCCACCCGATGACGGTCTATTTCCCCTTGGTCGTGCACGGGGCGATGCTGGTCGAGCCGACGGAGACCGAAAGCAAGGCTACGCTCGATCAATTCATCCACGCCTTCCGTTCTGTCGCCGAACGGGCTAAGGGCGGCGATCTCGCGATCAAGACCGCGCCGCATTTCGCGCCGCGCCGTCGACTCGACGAGACCCTCGCCGCGCGCAAGCCGGTGCTGGTGTACAAGGAGCCCCAACGGGCGGAAGCGGCCGAATAGCCGCTCAGGAGTTTGAATACCGAATGACGTATAACGATACTTTCCGTGACCGTGCCGGACGCTCGGCCGATGCCAAGAAGGCGCTGCTCGAGAAGCTCAAAGCCGCTCCCAAGCTGAGCGAGGCCGAGCTGGCCGAGCGCAAGGCGGCGCGTCTCGCCCGCGAAAAGGCCGTGGAAGACGAGCGCGCGGCGAAGCTGGCCGCGATCGAGGCCGAGAAGGCCGCAATCGAGAAGGCCAAGGCCGATGCCGAGGCAGCGAAGCTCGCTGCGAAGCGCGAAGCCGAGGCGCAGGCCGCTGCCAAGGCGGCCGAGAAGGCCGAGGCGGCACGGATCGCCAAGGAGAAGCTGGCCGCCTCGTTCATGCTCCCCAGCAAGGGCAGCGAGAGCCGTTACCCGGCGCGCAAGGGCAAGAAATAGAGCCGTCGGCGCCGCCTCCGCTATGAGCGCGCGCCGCCACGCCCCGGCCACCGAACGCAACCGCGAATCGATCGCGGCGGTGCTCGCGGCCGAATTGCCGACCCACGGGCTGGTGCTCGAGATCGCAAGCGGAAGCGGCGAGCATTGCGCCGCGTTCGCCGGGCGATTCGCCGCGT
>Ga0247823_10004713_pt1 | contig 10895 bp, 8 predicted proteins | sample 13C_PalmiticAcid_2_FD_192426 | JGI IMG/M metagenome (GOLD analysis project Ga0247823, IMG submission 192426) | Soil microbial communities from agricultural site in Penn Yan, New York, United States - 13C_PalmiticAcid_Day30 | ecosystem: Environmental > Terrestrial > Soil > Agricultural land...
GTTGTCGTTTGGGGTTGTGTTGTGTTGTGTGGGGAGGTTTGGGTGTGGTTTGGTGAGGGTTGGTAGTCGGATGAAGGGAAATAGGGGGTGTTGTTTGGAAGGTGAGTGTGAGGGTTGGATGAGGGTGAGAGATGAGAGGTGGATGCTGTGACTGAGCTGGGATGGTGGGGTCTAAGCTGCCAAGCATTTGAACAAGGTTGTCCCACCTTTTTGACCCTCCAGGTTCCAAGGAACGACAGAACGACGGAGGATCACGTGATAATAACTATGGCTTGGCGCCACCAGCGGCCCGTCCCGTCTCGTCTGGGCATCGAGCTGCAATTCTTCGGTCTTGACCAAGCTTCCACGCACCGGACACGCCTCACAGCGCAGCTAATTTCAGCAGACAACTCATCTGGCCGAGATCAACACACCGCTGTCGTAGTTTCAAACACCTAACAATATTCAAATGCCGACGCACACGACGTTGCCGAGCCATGGAGACGAACAACAGGAATTGCAAGAATTTGAGAAGAAGGTAAATTATATTTGGTCTTTGAACCATTTGTCAGTGGTATGACCCAGATATTTTGAAGAGCGTTGCGTTGCTACATGGCCCAAAAAGCGATTGTATTTCCCTGTTCTCCACAATATCTTGAGACTTTTAATTTAGAAAAACCTTTGTCTTGTCTAGCGGGGCTCAATACTAGCAAGGTCCGGACGTAAGACGAAACAATGTTAGTTTATGAAGGAGCGTATGGTGTGGAACTCCTCAGCCCCGGTAGCTCAAGTGTGGAAGGAGTTTGAGCCGGCCTTCCTAGGTATTTTGAGATGGCATCCAACAACACACAAAAGCTTATGAAGGAGACCACTAGGACCCCTAACAATGCTCGGGATAGGAGCCGGCTTACTTAAATAGCGACCTTGCCACCTTAGCTTTGCTTATCAAAGCCACACGCTCTTCAGGCCATCGATGCTGACTTTGGCGATCTAAACGACCAAGGAGAAGCAGTCAGCACCAGATTGGTAGATTAGATGCAAAATCTTGCTGTATTCACGAGCCACCGTCAACTCGATTGTCGACTTGATCGTGCTTTAAAAAAATTAGATCAGTATAGTCTAGGGACAAGACTGCTGACCACTGAGCAGCTTGGATTCTAGCAATAAACAGTCACTCGTTTGGTGAGGGACTCTGGGAGTTCCTCAGTACCTGTAAGCAATACAATTTTGATCCCGATAATCAAGTACAAAAATAAGTTGCTGACTGCACTTGTTGTGACTCTTTGGGTAGTACAAATATGAACATCCTCCGGATAAATCTTCCTTCCAACCGGCCGGCAAGAGTACGGTTTCCTCCTACATTAATCAGGCTGAAGATTCGGCACCTCATAGGGCACATCGGTATCAAGAATCATACATCTCTTTCCACTCTTTCTCGTACGTCATCTCGCTTCGCGCCCGGGTTGCAGCAGACCGGGCCACACAGGTGGACGCCAGCGGCCAATCTTCACTGTATTCGCCTTCCCCCCTACCGAAAAATGACCACCCCTATTAGCGAGATGACGGATGGAGGGCGTGCGCCCAAGAAGATGCATTTTGTGATTGTACGCTCAGAAGCCCAAGTCTGGAGAGGACCGTGATCCGAGCAGTTTCAGCTATGCATACTGACATGCAAGCAACAACACATAGGTGGGCGGCTCTCTAGGAGGCTTGGCTGCTGGTATTGCGCTCAAAGCGCTGGGACACGATACGACAATCTTGGAACGCAATCCGGCACTGCTGCACGACCAAGGCGCCGGCATCGTTGCCGGCGGCCACGCTCTCGAATTCCTGCAGAGATACAACCGCTGCCAGCGACAGGCCGTCGCCGTCCGCTCGGAAAGGCGGCAGTATCTCGACAAGGAGGGCAACGTGGTGCACGAGGTGGACGCGGAGCAGAATATGAGCTCGTGGGACCTGACATACCACCTCATGCGCGCCAACTACGACGGCCTCGCCAGCCCGTACTGCGACGCGCCGCCCCAGGACCCGAGCCATGGAGCGGCTGTATATCTTCACGACCGCACCGTCACGGCCGTCCAGGAAGACGGCGACGATGGCGTCTGCGTGTCGTGGCAATCCACGAGCGAACCGTCCCGCACCGGCACCCTGGCCGCCGACCGTCTCGTCGGCGCCGACGGCCCCGGCTCCTTCATACGCTCCTTCTTTTCCCCCGGTATCGACCGGACGTACGCCGGCTACTGCGCCCTGCGGGGCACCGTGGCAGAGCACGACGCCAGCCCGGCGGCGCGCGAGATGTTCTCGCACCGCTTCACCTTCTACCACGGCCCCGGCGTGCAGATCCTCGCGTACCTCATCCCGGGGCTGCACGGAGCCGTGGAGCCGGGCCGGCGGCTCATCAACTTTGTGTACTACACCAACTTCCCCGACGGCTCGCCCGAGCTGCGCGAGATCCTGACCGACCGCCACGGCCGGTGCCACCGCATCACCATGCCGCCGGGCCTAATGGACCCCAAGGCGTGGGCACGCCAGCAGGACATCGCCCGCGCGCGCCTGCCGCCGCAGTTTGCCGAGATCGTGTGCAAGGCCGAGAGGCCGTTCGCGCAAGCGGTCACGGACGTGATCAGCCCTGCGAACGAGTTTCTCGATGGCAGGGTGGTGCTGGTCGGGGATGCGCTGGCGGGGTTCCGGCCGCACACCGTGGCGTCGACGTCGCAGGCGGCGTTCGACGCTATGATCTATGCGGACTACATTGCGGGCAAGGTGAGCAGGGAGGAGTGGAAGCGGCAGACGATGGGGTACGCGCGGTTCATACAGAGGAGGGGCGTCGACATGGGCGAGCGCAGCCAGCACCAACGGTTGCCGCTGCAAGAGTATATTCGCGACCGGGACGAGGCGTCTGTTCCGATCGGGGACGAAGTGTTTCCTGACTGGGCTACTGCTATTTAGTACCAGGTATCTATGATGTGTGTGAAAGGTCTACAGTATCAACTTGAAGTTGGGGGCTCTATCGTCGCCGTAGCCAATGTACTTGTCGTATTTCCCCCGCGCCTTGTCCCTGTTGATCTTCATACAGACGAGAACGTTACCCAAGATCCTGCTTTGGGGTTAGCGGTGTCGCGTTGTCTGGAGGGAGGGTATAGACTGGACCTACAAAAACCATCCGGCAACTAAGAGACCTAGGATGATAGTATGGCCACGGTGGAAATTAGGACCGTCGGCATCCGGGTAGAGAAAGACGGAGAGAATTCCTCCGCAGTTCGCGATGGCCAGTTGGAGAGCCGCGGCGGTTGCGCGCTTATAGTGGCCTGCCGAGTTGTTGGAGAGCCAGGCCAGCACGGGCGGGACGCTGCTGTAGATGCCGGTGGCCATCATGATGGTCATGCCGTATTTGACCTTGGGGTGGTCAGCGTCGATGTTGGCAATCACGGCATAGCCGATAATGGCAACGGGCATTGTGCAGAGCATGACGATGCCGCGGACCTTGAGACGGTCCGAGGCGAAGGCGACGGCGAGCGTCATGCAGGCCGCGACGGCATACGGCGGCACTGTCATCAACTGCGCGTCGTTGGCCGTGTATCCCAGCCTCAGGATGATGGTCGGGAGCTTGCGCGACTCGTTAGTAACTCGTGTGTCAAATCACTTGAGACCCAAAAAACTTACGAAAAGACCAAAGGAGTAAATAGCAGAGAGAAGCCCGAAATAGGCCCCAGCTGTAAGCCACGTCAATGGGTATAGAAAAGCCCTACGGACTTCAGCCAGCGAGAACTTCTCGTGCCGCTCTTTGTTTCCCGTTCCGTGTTCGACCCCGGCTTGCCGCGCAATACCGAGCTCGCGCTCTTCCGGGGTTAGGAAGCTTGCCGTAGCTATGTCGTTGGGCAGCATGACGTAGGTAAAGACGGCACACAAAAGGGTCTGATGTCGATTAGCAACGAACAGGTTGAAGCGGATTTCTAGTACGCACAAACAAGCCCTCGATTACAAATATCCATCTCCACGCAGTGAGGCCGCCGCGGTCGCCAATGGCCCCCATGGCACGGGCCAAGAGTCCGCCGAAGCCGCTGGAGAGAGAGGTGGATGTGTACAGGACGCCGATCCGGAGGGCGAGCTCCGATCGGGTGTAGATGGTGGACAGGTAAAGCACCATTCCGGGGAACAGCCCACCCTCGGCCAGACCCAGAAGGGCGCGTAGGCTGATAAACTGGTCAAAGTTGTGGACAAAGCCCAGACACATGCAGATGAGACCCCAGAGGAAGGTCATGAGGGCGATCCAGATCCGGGGCGTCACCTTCTTGAGAACCAGGTTGCTGGGAATCTCGGCCGCGATGTAGAGCGGGTAGAAAGCCGCCAGGCCCTGCTGGTAGCGGAGAGATGACAAGCCGAGCTCCTTGTCCATGTTGTACACCTTCGCGTTGCCGACATTGGTGCGGTCGAGGAACGAGCAGAGGACAAGGAGGACGAAGACTGGCAGGATCCTGTTTTTTGCTCGAATCGGTTAGTAGCTGTATGCTTCTTGTGTACCGAAGGAGAAAAACACACCTAGTGTCCAACTTCCAGAGCAGCCTTCGGATGACGGCTCTGGTCTCGGGATCCCCGTGCGTAGTTTCGGCCGAGGTCACCGAGTCCACGCCCCGGTGGGGGACAGGTAAGTTCTGAACCCGGGGGACGCCCTTTTGGTCAATCTCTTGCTCGGGCAGCATGGTTGCAGGTGAGAGCGAGGCTTGCTTGTCGTGATCTTGTTTTGCGGCCAAGCACCTCTCTGCAAGTGTTGTCGAATGCCACAAAACCGTGGAGAACCTAACATGAACCTCTCGGCGTGGAACAGGCAGGGTAAGTATGCCTGTTTCTACGTTACCTTAGGTTATATACCTTACATACACGCGTCCTGTTACACATGGGATTGCTACCAACCCCGCACGGGTCGGACCAGTGGCTGCAGCGCTGGTAGTACGGAAGGCGATCTTGCGATACCGAAGACACACACAGACACACAGTTTGTTCCGCCCTGCGGGATCAACTCGGAACTGACAGGGCAACTAGGTACGGTACCTCAACCACCGGATGTGTACTAGTAGTACATTTCCTGAAGGTGATCCTGGTTTCCTAAGGTCATTCTCCAAATATTCAACGTCCTATCCTCGGCAGTTGAAGCGAGCTTATTTGGCGTGACATGGGGCGGGTGGTGGTCAGATTGGTAATCATGGTCAGATGGGTGATGACGGGTTGGTGGTGATAGGTTTAGCCTGTCTCACTCTGTTGTTTCTCTGCATCCAGCGGCCCGTAGCATTGGCAAATCAGCTGGTTGCCCGCGCCGCTTGCATAAGACAATACTAGTACAATCTATTAACTCCCGGCGAGTAAAGCGAAAGGGCAACTATTACAATCTGACCATACGTGTTCCAAGATATGCACTGATCTTGTGAGGTCCCCCGACGCTCCCCTGGAATGACTTGGAACCAAGCCAACTCTCCAAAAAGAACCAACAAGGCCGAGAATTTGCTGGCCGTCACCGACCCGACTGCTGGTTTGGCCCCCTATGTACCAGCTTGTTTAGGGCCGAGCGGGTGGGATCCCAAGGCGTGAAGAGTCGGTGGAGGTTGTTTATGGGCACGGAAGGTGCACTATCACGAGATAATGTTTGAGTTAGTTTTCGAGTAAATATAGATCGTGTGCTATGTCTCTAAATAGCTCTCCGTCGCCTGGAAAAGTAGCGAATGTGCACATCAGGAGCACGGACGGCCAGGTGTCGGCTTCCATTGCAGAGCAAGCCAACGTGTTGACGGCAGCCGCATTCCCTATGCTCAGCTGTGATTTCCTCTGCTGCAGTCGGTTATTTCGGGGCGTTTGTAATCTCATTCCCTGGAACCCCGAGGCAAGGTAAGGCTGAGGGAATGAGCTGAGGGTTGTGGCTTGGGGCTACTCCGTTTCAGGGAGCTCACCGCTCAACCACGCGAGGCGAACAGCAGGGCACATTGGCATGCGGCGATGTGGAGGCTGTGCAGCGGCTTGCATGCTGAACCATTCTCACAAGGCAGTATCGCCGAGCATGTCTTCTAGTAGTTCTCTTCTTGTGCTTGGATTACGTCCTCGGTCCTCCCCACCACCACCAGACAGTAACAGAGCCGCTGGGAGACCACTTCATTCCTAGAACGGTGCAGTGAGCCAGTTTCAAGATGGGTGACGACCCCGACGATGACACAATCATCTCCGAGCTTGATGCCCTTTATGAGAAGGCAGCGACTCATAATCACCTCGGCAATCTGGAAGCCCAAGAGGAGGCGTGGCACCACCTGTGCGGGGAGTCAAGACGAAAACTGGGCGCGCTGCACCCGGCGACGATTGGTTTCGCTTCTCGGCGGGCCTCCTTTTACGCAAGTCGCGATCAACTCGCTAAAGCCACAGAGGTATGGCGGGATGTTCTCTCTTCTCAGACACGCATCGGCGGAGCGACGTCGCGACGAGCACTGGGTACCGCCTACCAGCTTGCCAACGCGTACTTCGAGAACCAAAAGTATGTCGACGCGGAGCACATGTACCGCCGGGTTGCCCAAGGACACGAAACACTAGGCATCGTGAAGGAGGCCACGTTCTTCGCCTTGGGATCCCTTGGATATGCCCTCGCACACCAAAACCGCTACGAGGAAGCTGAACAAGCCTGCGTGAAGGCTGTCGAGGGGGCCAGGAAAGCCTTTGGACACGACAATCCCCTGGCTTGCCGTCTCGCGTCGGGTCTCGCCCAAGTCCACTTTCGACACTTCTACTTCCTCGCAGGAAGCAAGTCTTCAAGGGACCAACACACACGGCTCCGATGTGTAACAGGCCTTGCTCGTCTTGTTCAAGGGATGGCGCATCTGCTGCCCGTGGACACAGCCGTCGACCCTGGCGCGCAGCCCGTATCCCAGTCCGGCCAGGGGAGAAACCTCGGGGATTTTTCGTTTCTATCCACCATTGCCCAGGCGCTTGGTAGATGTGCTAGGCAGATATTCAAAGGCGCTATCCTGGTGCTGGTGGTCCTCGTCATCCTCATCTGGAGACTTGCGAAGGTTGCGTTGGGATCCCGACTTACACCTCCGGCATCGCCTGATCAGCCCGCCGAAACGGAGCCCGCAACAGTTCCCACGAGCTCCACAGCGGTGGTTGAGATGCTCGGGATGCTTGGGAGAATGTGTTCCTCTGTTGAGGACGACACCAGCGCTCGCTTCCTGCTAGGGCATCACCGCAGACTACTCCAGTTACTCTCCGATTCCGGTTCCCGCGCCGCCCTGTTCCCGCACTGCGATCTCTGCGACTTTCCAATTTGCGCATTGCCCCAATATATCTGCACGACGTGCCCGGGTACAAATCTCTGCTCCGACTGTCACGACACTCACCAGGAGGGAGCTCACGGCGAGGACTTGAAGTTGCATTCTTGTCAACTGCACACCTTCCTCAGAATCAGCCAAGGGGACGCGACCCTTTCCGGACAGGCGAGCAGTCAGAATCCAAGCAGCGACCTGGCCTCCTTCCTCGCGAATTTGATCGAAGTGAGACAGAACAAGGACCTCGCATTCTGCACTGAACTGATGCCCGAGCCCATCTCGTTCTGGGCAGATGGAGAGATTGAAAAGCCCTCTTCACAGACTTTCCTTGACCGGACAGATCTGGCCATACTCCCGGAAGAGCTCAAACGCCAGGCAGAGGACGTGTTTCGCATTCGCATTTACCAACTTAAATGGCCCATCCCCGCAATGCTGGAGGTCTTCAACTATCCAGGTATGAGTCGGACAAGGTGCCCCAACGAGATCCTTTCTAACCACATCGTTAGCCTGTCTTCCTCCTTGGACCATCACCAGCACGTCGTCGAGCGACGAAATCTTCAAGGCCGTCGTTAAACGTTCTGCGGCCATCATCGACGCGGCTGTTGGGGATGAGTTGCCGTTACTTGGGTCGAGTTGCCCCTGCGACACAACTGCCCGGCACGAATCAACCGGGACACCTTCGTGGGACTCAATCTATGCCACCAAATGTCTGGACCCGCACCAGCCGGCAATCAGACTCCTCGAGGTGCTCCCTGGAACCGGCTTCGCAATACAAGGCAGATTGTATTGTGTCACATTCTCTGAGAGTCTCAGCTACGAGGCATTGTCGTACGTGTGGGGTTCCCAGTCGGCTGGCACACTCAAATCCATCGATGTCGACGGCCAGAGCCTCCCCATCACGTCCAACCTGTTTGACGCGTTGGTCTCTCTCAGAGATCCCGTCCAGCCGAGGACATTGTGGGTCGATGCTATTTGCATCAACCAGGCCAACAACGAGGAGAAAGCTGCGCAGGTGGCTATGATGTCAAGAGTTTACCGATCCGCTTCCCAGGTTGTCATCTTCCTAGGGGACTCACAGCCCGGAGACGACGCCCTTTTCGGATACTTCAACAGACCGAGGGGAGAGAATCTCCAAGTCAAACCGATCGCCCATTCTGAAAACGCCGAAGACGCGCCTGTCAGACAGTTTGTGGCCTTCTGCACCCGCGAGTGGTGGTCTCGAATCTGGACGCAACAAGAATACTGTCTGGCGCTTGGTGATCCGGTGTTCCAGGTTGGACGATACTCCACGACGGCGGCAAATATAATCGCGGATATGATGGCCCTCGCCGAGGAAGCACTCAAGAATGGTTCGCTTGGCACGAGCATCGACGCTGTTGGTCAGGCCATGCAACTATTTAGTCGTCGGCATCTTTACCTCGGCGCCCAAGGAGGCCACCTCATGCCCAGTTTGCTTTTCTCCAGAGACAGAGCGCGCGCCACGGACGCTCGAGATGTCATCTATGGCCGCAGGGAGTTTTTTGAGCCGTTGGTGCAGACTCTCTTTCCGGCGGACTACAGCCTCTCGGCCTGCAAGCTATTTGAACGGATGGCGATTTGGATCCTCGGCTTTGATAACTGCATCGAAATCTATTGGAAATTCCCTTACAAACTACCCCAGTCATGCTCGGCTCCTTCCTGGGTGCCCGACTTCTCTCGGCGCCGCGCACCTTTGTCCGGCCCGGGAGACATCACCCTGCTTGAGCTTGACCGGAAATCGACTACCCTTCCCGTCATTTACAACCGCATTCTCACTATGCACGCCCGGACTATCGATGTTGTCGACGAGGTTTTCGATTTGGACGAGCCGACCTGGCTGCAGCAAGCCTCGGGGTTTTGGCACCTGGACAACTACTTTGCCTCCCTCCGTGGAAGAGGATCGCCAAGTCTCACAAGGCTCGGGACGCACTTGGCCAGGATATCTGACGACGTCCGAATACCGCGGTGGTCCAGCTACGCGGGGCAGGAGTCCGAGGATGGGCAGAAACTCAACCACAGCATATCCGCGCACCTTGGCAGTTTCACCATCGCGGACTATCAGTCTCTTACGGAGAATGTTTTTGGCTCAGTGATCAAAGAGCTTGAAAACACGATCCTCGTTGCCTTGGATTGCGATCCGCCCCAGAAATCGGCGGCAGTCAGGACGCTTATCGAGGTGTTTGACAGGCTCGTGACACTCCAATGGATATTGAACAAAGGCCCAAGAGAGTGCTGCGCAGACCTACTCGGAGCCTCTATCTTCGACTTCCACAACCTGGAAGCACAGGTCAAAGACCTCAGACAGCCGAGCAGGTCAGCGCGATGCACCGGAAAGGTCCGGAAGCTCGTCCGATCGCGTCTCCAAAGGCTCCTGGAACACGAGACAGCCCAGCGGCTTCCCAAGGCCTGTGTCCCCTCCCTCAGGCCTTCTAGTATGGATACTCTTCCGCGGCCACAGTACGACAACCTCCAGGCCGCGATTGTGGATTGCCGCTTTGAGGAGGAGGTGCTGTTGCGATCGAGACTGCTTCTTCGCGTCGCTCGGGAAATCAATCAGAGGGTTCTCGCACCTAATCAGACTTCACAGGCCCCGCTGGCGAGCGCACCGGACGGCTCCGGCGCCGCAGCAGGCTCCGGCACGCGCGATCAAGGAAGCAGCGACGCCTTCAACGATTACACCAAGAGTATCGCCGAGTCGCTCAAGCGGCGGACCGTCTTTGTGACAAGAGACTCGCTCGTCGGCATGGGAGCGGCGGGCGTCACGGACATCCGCGTGGGGGACGAGGTCGTCATGACGGAGCTCGTGACCATGCCTCTGATTCTCCGCCCGACCGAGGATCCTGGCTTTCATCAACACGTCGGCTTTGCCTGCGTCAAGGGGTTGGTGGATGGCAGGTTTCACAAGCTGAAGGAGCATGAGAAGCCGGAGAGGAAGGTTTTCAAGATACGATAGGTAGGGGGCCGGAATGAGGATGGACGTCAGGGTCGGAGGTCTAACCCCTGAATGCGCAGATGTGAAAGAGAGGATAGTGGTAACCTGATGCAGAACTGGGACGAAATAAGTACCCGGCTTCTGGAGGAGGGCAGGTTTGGGGAAGCATACAACACCGATATGAAAGAACTCTATTTTGGAAGTTTGGGATAAGAACTCTGAGACGTTCAATCGTGTATATTTGGCACTATAAACAGAAACAGGACCTTGTAAGGGGTCGATCTCGCGACTTCATGGATGGCTGTCTCCAAGTTGCTGCTCAGACTCAGGGTTAGGGTCCATGCATAGCCCCCGCTGCTCGTGTGATCCTTGGCCGAGCTTGGGTGCCAGGGTGTGTGAGCTCCATCAGTGACGCGACAGCAGCTCCGCTATCGATAGCTCATGATCCGAGCAACCACCCTCCTCCCTACCCACGGGCAGCAAACCATGCGGCAACGACAGCCGCCCGCTGCCTGCTCCCGACTATGGCCCTTCGAGGGAGAGACATAGTACTTGCGGGCGTGGCGTGTTTTGTTGCCTGGGGATATGCGATCAATTGGGTGCCCGCCCTGCGCTGGGCCGGGCACGCCTTCGTCGGCGGTGTGCTGCTGACCGCAGCTGCCCTGCTC
>Ga0247823_10004714_pt1 | contig 10895 bp, 13 predicted proteins | sample 13C_PalmiticAcid_2_FD_192426 | JGI IMG/M metagenome (GOLD analysis project Ga0247823, IMG submission 192426) | Soil microbial communities from agricultural site in Penn Yan, New York, United States - 13C_PalmiticAcid_Day30 | ecosystem: Environmental > Terrestrial > Soil > Agricultural land...
ATCCCGATATGGGAAAGCTGTCTAGAAAGTGTTGAACATTACAGTCACCTCGTCTGTTTGGTTGACGAAACCCAAAACGACATTGATGCTTTCAGATTGCCGAATACGAGAAAGGCAGCTAGCTGGCTTGCGTGGCTGCATTTCCAAGTGTCTAGGCCTTTACTATCAAGCGAGTACGTGCAGTTCCCAACTCTTAGATTTGCAATTGCAAGAAGTTAAGAAACTTCCACAGCGACCTTCCCTTTGCTAGTTCTTTAGTGTAGGAGTCACCTTCGATATGCTACAAAAGGCTGCTTATCCAGGCGAAAGGTATATCGCAAGTCGGACATTTGAAATTGAAATTGGGGTTATCGTCGTAGATATACTTTCCCGATTGGTAATAGTCGAAGGCTATCTCGGTGACGCGATCGGAATCTGCACTAGAGTCGTAGGTCCCAGCCTCAAGATGCAGTACTATAGCGGATCTAGAAACGAACTTTCTAGTATATCCCGGACAACCGATAGTCCTCTTAGCGTGGGGTTTGGAGATGCTAAAGCGTGTTAGCTGGGATTTGAAATGTGGTTTGGATGATGTAATAGGGTATACGTTTCTTAGATTTAAGGGAGAATTAAAGTATATTTGATAGGTCGTATATAGGTTGTACTCGTCAATATTGTACTGAGTAAGCTGACCTAGACTATCGAACTAGTAGTTGTAAATGGTACAACTGTTGTGTATTATCTCCGCGTAGCTGTCCAACTTAGACTAAGAGTCGAAATCAGGCTGGTCTGGGCACCGTATGTAAAGGTAGTGGGAGTTGGAGTTGGCGATGTATTGCTGCTTAGCATTCCTGGAAGCGAAGAGTCGCTGGCATCGCGTACAATACATGTTAGGGTGCTTACTCTGAGTATACTATTGGAGCGATCCCTAGTCTTTAAATTGCTAGTTGCAATGCCAGCAATCCTCTATCTTAGTGCTATACGAGCGAAGCTTAGGCCAGAGGGTAGATAATTGTAGAGAGGCGGGTTTTCACGCTAATGTCGAGGTGATACTAGACTAGCTCTAAATGCGGGGTTGTTCAGCATATGAGCTGGTGACCTCGTCACCGTCGTTACACAAAGAGACTTTCCAGCTGAAACAAAAACGTTAGTATGTATCTGATTGGTTCTCGACGGTAATCAATTGGCAGCCATAGCTTACACTACGGAAGTCAATTTGCCGAGTACGTGGGAGTAGGGCAATAGTATGATGATGGCTGCCTCTCCGGTTCTAGGTTCCGAGTCAGTGGGCATCTGCCAGACCCCAAGAAGAATCACAGTTGCCACGCCTCAGGGGACACTCCTGATTCCTGCCACATCAGCCAGCCGCACTTTTTGGTTTGTGCGGGCGGCGGATAACACAACACGCAGCCGACTGACCGAAAGGAAAGCCTGGAGAGAGCGGCAACAAACAACAGTGGTACGTGGGAGGAGAGAAGGCCCAGTTGGTTGGGTGGTGTGTGTCTTGCGCCTCGGCGCGAACCGGTGGGCGTGCGGGTTTCGTGGTGGGAGCCGCGGGTCCGAGCCCTGTCAACCAGGAAACCAATCATGGGCCTCTCGTCCAGGTGGCACAGCTGAGTGGAGCACTGGCGTGCCTGAGTGTGCCCAGCATCGACAATCATCGCTATCCCTGAACTGCGATCGAAAGGCGCAACCCCTGCTTCTGAGCTGGGTGTCACGGATGAAAGCAAGCAGCTTATCGGAGGCCTTCTTGGTGACGGGCAGTCAGGTCCTCAGGGGACCCTCTTCGACGACGATATCTTTGTAGATGTCCACGACGATAGTGGGCTGAGCGCTAAGGGCCGAGGGCTGCCGGAGGGAGCCTTGCGGACGCGGCACGGGGCGTGCCGCCCCAGACCCTGATCCCGAGCTCACAAATGTGGGTCTTGTCACCGTCGCGACGAAAGCGCAGCACCTCCTTTTGCTCGCCCGCGAGCCTGATGCCACACGTGACACCACTCCCCCGCTTGGCTGCTTGCATCGAGATGCCTTTCAGCCGCATGCATCTGAGACAGGCAACGTGTCAAGGGTAAGCAACTGATCGTCTCGTCTCAATGTGTGGGTGAGTCTGGCGGCACAGGCGGCACAGAAGCTCCCTTCATCTTATCTGGAGAAAAGAAGTCATGGTCACACAGTATCCCACACCTAACGCCTGGGATCTATTCCCGAAGATATGCCGAGACTCGTTCAAATTTGAACGAGTCTCAGCTACTTATATGATTGGCCGTTTAGATGGCGGTGGGTTCCAGTCTTGGCACCGTGGCTTCCCTGTTGGTCGCCCTATAAACAGCTGTGCGACAGTGAGTGGCACCCCGCATCAGCCCGCATCTGCACGCCCCGCGCCGGCCCTGGCTCCTGCAATGCCCCACACAAACAGCACGATACAGCGCCCGCACCCACGGCAGAACTCCTCTCTTGACTTGGCTGCCACCTTGCCGATGAGTCAAGACTTGTCTAAAAGTAGACGTTCGTTGCGTGAGGTTGGGCTTTGCAGCTCTGGGCGGCGGGTAGGCTGTGGGGTCGATGGGTGGTCGGGCTCACCTCTCTATTGGTCAGTTGTCGCAGGAGCCAAATGCGAGGGCGAACCGTGGTCCGTCCATTGGACAAAGTTATGGGACTCACATCGACTGCAAGCACGCGCCGACTGCATTGTGTGGCGAACACGTCTAACGCATCTCTGGGCGTGGAGGCGTCCTCCCGGGAAGGACACACTAAATTGTTCTGATAAGATACTTGGCATTTCAGTGATGGCATGGTTGATGGGGATGCCAATCTGAGCATTGAGAAGCAACAGACTTGTCCAAAACCGACGGCGAGAGCAATACAGCTCCACCGACTCCCACCAGTACGTTTCGCGGCGAGCTACTTACAGCGATTTATGTGTCGTAGTCGGCATTCTGCTGCGTTGGCATCAACTCGTTTGTAAGAGCCTGCACGGCTGTCACTCCAGGCGTTCTGTGTTGGAGTAGCGACAGCGGCTCCTCGGGCTGGAAGGTTTTTGCTTTTCTGACTTTGGGGCGGGCCACGGGGACGCTGCTGGCGGTGAGCGTCTGGATGAAGTTGGCGAGTTCGCTGAGGAAGTCGGGGTCTTGGAGCCGGGCGTAGGTGATGACCGCGGCGCGGTCGGGGAACTCGCGGAGGAGGGCGCCCAGGCAGGACATGACCTTGTCGTTTGGGGCGAGGAGCTCAAAGGCTTCGAAGAGAACGTCATCTTGTCGGGCAGTGACGAGTAGGCCGGCGTTCTGGGCGCGGAGGTGGAAAAGGGCGATGTCTGGGGGTTGGCCATGTTGATGAGTGTTTGATGTTTGATAGGGAAGAAAGAGGGGAGATACACACCACCGTTCTCCAAGTCGGAGATCACATGGCGCATGCCACGAGTCTCGGTGCTCAGGAGCCGGTCGAGCATGTCAACCGCATGCCGGACAGAGGGAGCAGAACTAGGCTCTGCCGACAGGAAGCATGCAACGGAATCGCGAAAGGCTCGAATGGTGGTATTCAGGTATCCAGCTTCTGAGTCGTCCTCTTGCGGCAGTTGAGGGGGGAGAAAGACATGGTTGATCATGAAGCCAAGCGCTTTTGGATCCGGCGAGTTTGCCATTTCCCAAGCACTGGTGATGGCCATGTTGGCCGAGGAAAGGTTGACAAGGGGAGAACAAGTAGCGGACAATAATAACGGCAGAAGCGCAGGTGAGATTGGTAGACCGAGAGCAGACCTGGATTGGCGGGTTGGTCCTTGGAGAGTAGAGGAGGAGAGTAAGGAAGAGGAAGTAAAGAGAGGAAGAGAGGGGAGCGGGAGTGAAGAAGGAAGAGCAAACGGAAGGACTCCAAGCGGAGAAGCTCACCTTGACAGTCAGCCTTGCAGCCTACGTTTGACGGCGCTTCCAGCGCTCAAAATGATCGAGTTGATTGGGTTGATAGTGACTGTTGGGTCTGTTGGGCGGCCGGCCGGCCGGCCGGGTCGCGAGGCAACCTACCGAGGCGCAGTACCTTCCTGCACTTTGAGCAAGGCTTCAGGCGAGCCAGAAAGAACACGGGAGAAAGTCGAGGAAAATCACATAAGACGTAGGCATGATTTGCAAAAAAGGCCCCCGTCCAGGCAACCCAACATCGACCGTTCGCTCGGAGGTGAAGCGGCCGATGGGGGCTAAGCTTGGCGACGTGTCCCAACAATATGCGGTAGGCCTCACAGGGTGCTCTCCTCCGGGAGCACGGTTTCCCACCACTTCATGGCTGAGTTTTTGTTGGCCCATTCCAGCAACGCCTCGTAATCAACACTAAACGTTCAAGTCAGCCATTTCATTCCCCTTACGATAAGGCCACGCTTGGAAAGAGTGCGCAAGCGGAGAACGGAAGCAAAGACAAACGGCAGCCGTGCCGACAAAGACACAAGAGGCGGCTGTCAATAGGGCCGAAGAGGTGCCCTGGGTGATGATGATGGACACCCGAGTTTGCGGAGCTCGTACCGCTCAAGATGACGGCCGTACGAGTTCCGGGAAACCTTATTTTTTGGTACGAAACGCCGGTAGTGATGAGCTGGAGAGGGGCCGTCATTTCTCTCAGGTTTGTCGCCCAACTAACGTCATTGCGGTGTAAGACGGCGTTCGGCATCACGTCCGACCTCTTCCTTGCCGGCACTCGCGACATGTGACATCGTTCGCGCCTCTTATCCTGCCACATACAAAGCATTGCTAGGTAACAGCACGTTACTTCCCCAACACACCAGAACACTGTCGTCGCCGACGTCCAGCTGACATCCGGGTCTTCAAGAGCGGCGCGAAGAGTGGTGAGTCGAAGAGCAGACACGACACAGGTGCTGCCATGAGGTTAGAGGCTTCCCTGACTGCAGATAGGAGGGAGCAGGAGGACATACAAGAACCCGAGGCAGAAAACCGCTATCAGGGCCATTTTGTGCAGCGGGTGCAGCGGTAACGTCCTCAGCAGTGGCAAAGGCATGATGAAAATGAGAACATCAGTGATGACGTGCACGATTCCGTGGCCGAGCCAAAACCAGAACCGTTTCTCGCAAACCCAGGCGGATGCTTGGGGGTCCCAGTTCTTGTTAAGTGGGAGGCAGATGGTAAACCCCCCGACAATGCCCGCAACCGTCCACACGGCGAGGAAGATCAGTGACATGTCGCATAGTCGCTGAAAGGCCGGGAGCGGAAAGACGCGCCGAAATTGGAGGAGGACGGTGACTTTGAGGAGCATGATGGTGACATGGTAGCCCAGGGAGGAGACAAAGATCAACTGCATGTCCGTCAGCTTGTTGGTGGGCACGCCGGAGTCTGTGGTGCCCGTTTACCTTGAGCAATGCCGATCGTTCCCAACGACAACCGGGCGCACCCCCGACACGCTCCCTTGCCAATGGCACTCCTACGTCTCGGGGACGGGGCTGGGCCCGGCTGCTGAACGCTTCTCGACTCGGACAACGAGGCCGAGATGGTGGTTCGCCGGCGGCAGCTGAGCCGCGCCGCCATCGAGACGGAGGTGTGGGCCAAGGCGAGGTGACAACGCTATCTTATAACCGCGTGCACAAAATGGACCTTGTCAAGCAGGCAGTGTGGATTTTCCGCATTCCAGCCTACCAGACTAGTTCATCGGAATCAAACACCAACGAGGCTCTCCCAGCCAGAGAAAACTGTAAAATGCTGACACGTTTGTTCTCCTGTACAAAACTCCGACCAACCAGAAAAGAATAAAAAAAGCCTTACCAGCCAGCGAAGCCCTGTGCGAGCGCGGTGATGAGGATCATGCCACCGAGTCAGCTCACAAAACCAAGTGTTCAAACCCCCTATCCTGTATTTGTTAGTCGTTGTCCATGGGGTCACCAAAGCTGACCAGATTCGGCCGTTTGAGCAGGAGCTGGGCGACCCAGCCTATGCGGGCGGCGACGTAGATGCGCGCGAGGTAGTCGTCCGTGGTCTGGCGCACCTCGGGAATGATGTCGTCCGTGGCCTTCGGCGCCGTGTCAACATTGAAGAAGCCAGGCGAGGGGACTGAAAAGCGGTGGTACACGGCCCAGTGGAACGCGTGGGTGAGTTCTTCCCCCACATAGAATGGCCTGTTGAACCACTCATCTACAAAATCGTACCACAGTCGGTCAAACTCGGCCTTCGGCTCGTGGCTCGGCCCCTGGAGCCCGACCCGGCGGTCTCCCGAGCCGAGGCTGACAATGGCAGCCAGCGACGCGCTGCGCCCCCAGCGGAGTTTACCCTCTTGGAACACCCTAAGGGTTGGGTTGAAGACCTTGGAATCGGCACTCCAGACTTGTACCGGGGTGTCAGCGACGGAGTGACGGGTCACGACGGGACTGAAGTAGAACGAGTGGCTGAGAGTGATGCGCATGATCTCCTCCATCGATGGGTAGAACCCGGTTTCGGGATCCTCATGGGTGCCAATAATGATGTCGTTCGCGAGGTTGTGCTCGCTCACCGCGGTGACGAAACTAAAGTGGGTGTGTGTTGGTGGTCAGCTGGTCAGCGCCAGGCATAGAGAACTTACGTTGGTACACCGATAATCTCCCCGTCTCTTTGGCGGAACGGTTCGTTGCGATCAATACCGTATCTGTCCAGGATGGTCCCAACAACGGTCATGAGGAGTGCCGAGTTTGTCGTGCGCCGCTCCGACATGGTCTCGTCGGTGAAGAATATCTTTTGCCAGGTCTCCACCGAAAGGAGGCGCCCGGCGTTCTGCTCACTGCCGAGGCCGAGGGCGAGGTCGTCGAGCAGCTCATCGACCGAAAGGCCGACCCTCCCGAGGAGGATGGCAAACATGCTGCGTAGGTAGGTAGCTGATATTAGCCATCTGCTACTGTGATTCGGCGACGGTTTTCTGGTCTTCGTCCAGCACTCACCCTCCCACGCCAGTTCCGCCCATCATGTCAAAGTATTCAACCGGCTTCGGTGTCTCGGCAAGACGTCCGTGGGCCCGGACCGTTTCCATGATCTTCTTGAGCGTGAATAGCTCCGTAATACACCGTACGTCCTCGGCATCTGCCCCGTGGATATTGCGTCAGGCCTGTGGGGAGCCAAATCGTCGTGACTCTCAAGCAATGGAGAAGGGAATGCCAAGAAAAACTGACCGAAGGATAGCAGTCGGATACCCTCCCCTGGCGATAGCTCCAGTCCAGTCCAGTCCAGGATGATATTATCAAAAACCGAACCGTCAAGCCCCGCCGCCGCCGTCTGAGTCGGCTGCGCTGTAGCGGTTTCCGTGCCCGTCGGCCGCTGCTCAAATAAGGCCGGCGCGAGGGCCACGGCCAAAAAGAAGATAAAGCCGACTGGGCAAAGGCACTTGTCAGTCAGACCTAATCAAAGGTATCCTTTCAACCCAGCCAGGGAAGGGACACTTACACAACTCGGTTGCTTCCCACCAATGCTGGGCGAGCATGCCAAGGGCGGTCATCTGACAGAAAATTACCATCTTAGCACGATCCCCCCCCTTCGTCGAGTCTGAGCGAAATGTTGGCGGGTCAGGGTACCTGTTGTGTAGCTACGGCTGCTTGGGTCGCGGGCGCCGTTGTGCCCTCAATGGCTTCGACAGCGTCGAGTGCCTGTGTCACCCTCGTGTCTGAAGGGAGAAACGGCCGTGTCAGGATTTCGCGTCCAAGCCCTGAGACAGGGGTGCACAACACTCACTCATCTCGAGCAGAGGTATCTCTTCCTCCTCGGTTATCTGGCAAAAGAAAGGAGTGAGTCGCTGGTCGGTCCCTCGTCTTCTCGTTCCGGGGCAAGAGGTCAAACTCACCGTGCCGTGGTTCCTGTTACGCCGATAGAGCGCCGTCTCTCGGTCGTGCCACCATCCTGAGCGGCGGATCACGTTGCTGTCAGCGGCTACCCACTTGATCCCAAAGACGAATAACGGCGGCCGAGTTGACGGCACTAGGAATGGAGGGGTGGTACGTACGGACGGAGCTCGCGGCCGATTGCACATTGCGGAGCGCGTCGAGCAGGGTAGGAGGGGCTCGCTTGTGCATCATACGGCTAGGCATGGACGCGGCCACCGCGGCCTCGTGCCAGATGGCCAGCGCCCTAGAGAGGGTGTCCAGGGAGTAGACCAGGGAGACAAGAGCTTGAGCCAGCTCCTCGCGCGTGGGGTCGCTCCACGACCGGTCCTCGTACACGGTGATGAGGTTGCCGCCGCCGCAGATCTGGCTCTGGTCGCCGGCACAGGGCGTGTCGCAGCTGACCGTGGCCAGCGCGCCCTGCAGTGTGTCGCCGTAGTAGCACTCCCTATTATATTATCACGTCCGCCCCCTGTCAGTGCCGGCCACACGGATAGGCGAAGGGGAGCCGGGCATACGGACCCGTAGTACTCGACGCCCATGTAGCGGTAGCCGGAGGCTTTGTCGGCGCACGTGTTCACCGTCATGCCGCTCCTTGTTTAGCAATGTCAGCCAATCTTTCTTTTCCACACCCCGGGAGCAATTTGGGGGCCAGAGGTGCTATCTCGGCAGCACAATGACTCCCGAGACAACCGGACAAGGAACTAAACAGCAGGGGATTTGACATACCAGTCTTGGTACCCGCCGGCCTGGAGCGTGCGCGAGGTGGCGCTGTCGACGTAGCATCCCCGCAGCACGTAGTCGCCGACGTAGGGGACCTGGTTGGCGGTCCGGTATGCCGTGTCCTCGTACAGGTTAATGGCGTCGCCGCCGCCGCACAGCTCCGACGGCGCGCCGTTGCAGGGAGTGTTGCAGCCGGACCCGATGGACGTTGACGTGGACGCCAGCTCGTTGCCCCAGTAGCACTCGCTGTTTGCCCAGTTTAGTACGGAATAATACAATCTCAACATGGCGTGGGCGAGATCTAAAGACTTACCCATAGTATTCGACGCCGGCGTATTTGGAGCCCGCGGCCAGCTTCAGGCATAACTCCACCGTCATGGTGTCGTAGTTTGTGTAGGAGTTGCTCAGCGCGCGGGCGCTCATCGAGTCGGAGTGGCATCCCCGGCTGACAAAGGTACCGAAGCTGGCCACCTCCTGTGGCGGCGGCTGGTAGGCCGTGTTCTGATACACGTTCAGCCTGTTGCCGTCGCCGCACAGCTGGGCCTGGTCGCCGCCGCAGGCCATGGTGCACTCGCCGAAAGCATGGGCTCCCGTCGAGGCGATCTCGTTGCCCCAGAAGCACTCTCTGAGCAGAGGGGGAAGTCAGCGTGTGTCTATATCGAACCAGGGCAGTACAAACAGGGGCAAAGTTTTAATGAGTCAAAACGGGAGATGGAGCAAACTTACACCCCGTACTCGACGCCGGCGTACTTGTACCCGACGGCGAGGGCCACGCACTTCTGCACAGTCATGTCGCTCGCCGTCGAGGTGCCGCCCGTCAGCGTCCGAGCACTCATGCTGTCGGTCCAGCAGCCGATGGAGTTGAAGGTACCCGAAGATGGGAGCTCGGGCTGCTGCCGGCCAGAAGGATTGGCGTTGCCGGCCTGCGAGAAGCACTGCGCGTCGGCGCCATCGCTGAGGAGGATGCCGATGCCGCACTTGCCGTCCGCGGTGACGGGGATCGAGCCGCATCGGTTGGCGCAGGTGAGGATCTGGTCGAGGCTGGTACACACCAAGTGTCAGTCTGGCGCAGTCGGGCATACCATGGGAGAGAGGTAACAAGCCCATGTCCTGACGTACCGCTGTTTGATAACGGAACCATAGACAGCAGGCGGCTTGGATCCGTCGGTGCACGAGTACGAGATGCCGGCAATGATGGTGCCGGTGCTGTCTAGCGTCGACGAGAAAATGACGGTCTCATCAGTGCCGCCGTAGAGCTTGCCGGTGTCGAACTTGGCCGCCGCACTCCGGACGGTGCTGTCATACGTAGCCCCTTTATTGCAACCGCCGTTCGCATAGTTGCACTGGAGCTGCTGGGCGGCCACGATGGGCCCTAGGAAAGCCGTGACGAGCAAGCGAGACGGGATCATGGTGTGGGCTTGCAGAGGCCACTCCTGACTTCCACCCGGGGTGGAGGATATTATCCTTTCCAAGGCGACAGTCACCCAAAGATATCAAGATATTTAGCTCGGTGTTAATGCCTCGTTGTGTCTCCAGCTGTGATCCCCTTGCTCGCCTCGCCTGTCGCTCACCTCGTGCTTCTGGGCCGTGGGGAGCCTTTACCATGGCTCGGCTGAGCAACCCTAGCGCAACCACAAGCTGCGATGGACCCCGTCAGCTGCAATGTGAGCTGGCCGGTGTGATATCTCCCTCGTGGTGAGGTTTTGGTTCAATCAAAGTCCTGTCAGACGCACATCTCCCCGGGGACGGCCGTGTAAGCGAGAAGCTACGGTAGAGCAGGTGTCGGTGGTTGGCTGCTGGCCGGTTGGGCTTGGGAGACTATTGAAAGCTTGCCAGGGTGCAATTGTTGCTGCCTGCCTTGAGAGGGGTTGAGTGCGGTCTGAGAGCCGTCAGCAGCGCAGCGCAACCGGAGGGTTGTGTTCGACATCTGCCCTAGCGCAACCACCGGACGCGACGAACGGCATCTCGTCAGCCGACGCTACGCTAGCGATGCGATGTCTCCCGCGTTGTGGGCTCTCGGTTGGATCAGAGACCCGCCAGACGCGCCCCGATGACCCGAGGTTTGGGGGTGGACGTGGGCCGTGGTACGAGCAGGGGCTGCTGGTTGGCTGCCGGCCGACAAGACCTGGGAGACTATTGGCGCCCCAGGGTCCCAATTGCCGCTGCCTAACGCTTGGCTGCGCCTGAGAGCGACGCCGTTGTTTAATATGCCCCAAAAGCAAGGAGAGGGGCGCGGGGTGCAGACGTGCAACTGGCCCCTGGAGCAGCGGTCGAGACTCCAGGCTCGTGCGAAATACCGCATCTTTTGATCACTAGGGCTGACTCGGTACATACCTCATGTGGTAGACGTCACGGTTGTTCCCTATTAGGG
>Ga0247823_10004715_pt1 | contig 10893 bp, 1 predicted proteins | sample 13C_PalmiticAcid_2_FD_192426 | JGI IMG/M metagenome (GOLD analysis project Ga0247823, IMG submission 192426) | Soil microbial communities from agricultural site in Penn Yan, New York, United States - 13C_PalmiticAcid_Day30 | ecosystem: Environmental > Terrestrial > Soil > Agricultural land...
CTGCGTGGCGCGGGTCGCACACGTTCGCCGTCACCGTGAACGACTGGGGGCAGGTCGAACGCTCGCTGTCCGTCGCCTACGGTCGCACCGATCCGGCCGCCCGCGCCACGCAGCGCGCGAGCACGGTTCTGGCTACGGACGCCGTGTTCGCGAACCTGGTCACCGCACCCGGCGTCCATCGGCTGGGTGTCCCGTTGTCCGAGCACCGGTACGAGGTGCTCGCCGCGCCTGGCGGCCGCCTCGAGCCGGCCACCGCGGCGAGCCTGGCGGGCGCGCCGGTGCTGACCGGCGGCGGCCCACCCGCGACACCGGTCCGGCGCACGCTCGGCGTCACCCGCACGCGGTACTGGGACGACACGGTCACCGCCGAGTTGCCCGACGGCGTGACCGGCACCCGCGCGCAGGTGCGGCGGGTGCTCACCGCGGCGCTCACCGAACACCAACTCGACCTGCTGCGCGCCGAGGTCGACGCGGGCAGGCTCACGGCGGCGGGCTATCTGCGTTTGCCCGACGACAACGGCCAACCGCTGTACTGGACGCCCGGCCCGGTGACCCAGCCCGACCCAGCCCGGTTCCACCTGACCGTCGCCCACGTCGACGCGTTGGGCCTGGGCACCTTCGTCACCTACGACGCCGCCGCGCTGCTCCCGGTCCGCACCCTGACCGCGCCCGCTCAGCCGATGCCCGCCACACCAGCGCGGTTCGAGCCCGTCGGGCCGTCGTGGAACGTTGTCCAAGCCCAGTACGACTACCGGGTGCTCGCGCCGACCCGGGTGACAGACGCGCATGGCGTGGTGAACGAGGGCGAGTACGACGTGCTGGGTGCGCTCGTCCGTTCCCGCAAGCGCGGCGCGGCAGGGGAAGGAGCGCCCGCGGGGGAGTGGGACGCCGAGTTCGTCCACCACCGCGACGCGTGGGCCGTCAGTGCCACTCCACAATGGACAGAGAGTCGGGTTCGCGAGAGTTTCGCCGCGGACTCACGGTGGCAGCGCGCCATCAGCTATCTCGACGGCGCCGGGCGGCCGTTATTGTCCAAAGTGGAGGCGGAAGCCGGCCTGGCTCCATTCTATGAAGCCGATGGCAGGCTCGCGCTCGGTGCGGACGGCAGGCCGTTGACCCGGCCGACGCCCGCGCGCTGGATCGGCAACGGGCGGACGGTGTATGACGGTAAGGGGCGCCCGGTGGCGACCTACGACCCGTACTTCGCCCCCGACGACCGCTACGAGGACGAAGCCGTCCTCGCGACCACCGGACATCCCGTCTTCGTCCGCTACGACCCAGTCGGCCGCGTCCACCGCACTGATTTCCCAGATGGCACCTTCGATGTCCTGCGGCGGACCCCGTGGTCGGTGGCGACGTGGGACCGGGCCGATACCGTCCTCGACAGCGCCTGGTACCAGCGGGCGAGCGCTGCGGGCGCGCATCCTGACGACCAAGCGGCGGCCGTCGCCAGTGCTGTTCACGCCGGGACCCCGTCGATCACCCATCTCGATCCGCGCGGGCTGGCGGTCGAGTCGGTGGAGCGGGTCGGGGTCCGCGACCTGACCACGTGGGTCGAGCACGACGGCGCGGGCCGCGTCGTCGCCGTCACCGACCCGCGCGGGGTCGTGCTTCGCCGGGGCACGTATGACCTGATCGGCAATACGCTCGTCGCCACCGCGCCGGACACGGGGGAGCAGCGGGCCGCCTACGACGCACTCGGCCGTGTCGTGCTGGCCTGGTCCGGCTGCTTCGGGTGGACCACCGCGACCGCGGCCTACGCGGTCCGGGTGCGCACCGTGCGGGACGTCTTCGGTCGCGAGCGGGCCGCCTGGGTGCGGCACGCGGAGACCGGTGACCAGACCGAGGTGTGCCGCGTCGCCATCGGCTACGGCGACGACGCGCCCGCCTACGCCGCTCCCCGTTACCTGCTCGGCCGACAGTACCAAGTGTTCGACGGCGCCGGACTCGCTGAGACCCTCGCCGCCGACTTCCTCGGCAACACTGTCCACACGCGACGCCGGTTCGCCGTCGCCTACGACACCGAGCCCGACTGGTCGGCCGTGGCCTCGGTGCCGCCGTCGGCCGACCGGTCACCCGCCGCGGGCGGTGCCCTGGAAGCCGCGGGCGCGCAGGCCAGGATCGTCTTCGACGCGCTGTCCAGGCCGGTCGCCACCACCGGCGCCGACGCGAGCGTGATCGAGATCGACTACCACCGCGGCGGCCAGGTCGCCGCCGTGCACCTGACGCCGCGAGCTGGAGTGCGGCGCACGGTGCAGGATCAGGCCGTCTACGACGTGCTCCGCCGTCCTGAGCTGATCGGCTACGGCCCGGCGGGCGGGGTGGCCCAGGTGCGGACCGACTACGACGAGCTGACCCAACGGGTCGTCCGGCTGCGGGCCACCAGGCCGGGGGAGCCCGCCCCGCTGCAGGATCTCCACCTGCGCTACGACGCCGTCGGCAACATTCTCGGCGTCCGCGACAGCGCCCAGTCGACCCGGTACTTCCGCAACGCCGTCGTCACCGCCGACCGCGACTACCGCTACGACGATTCATACCGGCTGGTCGAGGCGAGCGGCCGGGAGCTGGCCGGCCTCGTGCACGCCGGCGGGGTCCAGCCGCCGGTCCAGGACCTTCCCGACCCGGGCGACCTGGCCGCGGTGGCGCGGTATCGCGAGACCTACATCTACGACGACAGCGGCAACCTCACCGAGATCGGCCATGTCCAACAGGGCCAGGCGGGGGCCAGGTGGACCCGGTCGCTGACCCCGGACGCGGCGGCCAACCGGCTGAGCGCGACCGCGGTCACGGGCGATGTCGCGGGCGTCGACCCGGTGGCGCATGACAGTCGCGGCAACTTGACTGTGCTCGGTCCGCGCGTGTTCACCTGGGGCTGGCATGGCGCCCCGCGTCGCGCGGTCGTGCACGGCAATGTCACGGCGTACTACCACTACGCCGCCGACGGAACGCGGGCGCGCAAGATCGTGCTGGCGGGTGCCAAAATCGAGGACCACCGATGGTTCGGGGTCACGGAGTTCAACACCGTGGCGGTGAACGGGGTACTGAGCGACGCGGCGGAGACCGTGCGGGTGTCGGCGGGGGACCGCGTCGTCGCTCTCGCCGAGCGCGCTACCGTCGTCGGCCGGGCCCCAGTCAACCGTGCGCCGGTCATTCGATACCAGATTGGGGACCAACTCGACTCGGTCGCGCTGGAACTCGATGATGCGGGGAATCCGTTGACGTACGAGGAGTTCCACCCGTATGGGACGACCGCGTACCAGAGCAGCCTGCCCGGGGTGAGCCTCAAGCGGTACCGCTTCACCGCCAAGGAACGGGACGACGAGACCGGCCTGAGCTACCACGGGGCGCGCTACTACGCGCCGTGGCTCGGTCGGTGGATCAGCCCAGACCCGGCCGGCCTGGTCGACGGAGGTAACCGGTATGCCTACTGTCGGGGCAGGCCGACGTTCCACACGGACCCGACGGGGCACGCCAGCGTGCCCGCCGACTTCGACTGCGACCTAGGCGCACGCGGCCCGACGCCCGCACCGGAGAACCCGCAGCTTAACGCGGCGGTGCAGGCGCGGTTGTTGCGTGACACCAAGGAGAGTCTGGAGCGGGGCAGCAGGCCGCTCGGGAACCTGCACTACCCGTTTCCGCCACGGCCGCTGCCGATCATGCCGAAGTTCAACATCTTCGACCCGCTGCCGACCCCGGAGCCGTCGGACTTCGAGAAGTACAACGCTGAGCTGCGCGCGCCTGGGGATCCGCGGGTCCGGCCCGCTGATCCGGGGCTGGCTCCGCCCGCGACCAAGCCCGGTGCCAGCGACGTGCTGGACGCGGTGTCGTCGGAGAAGATCGCTTCAGGGCGGTTCTTGACGAGCTTGTCGGAGAAGGTGGCGGTGGGGGTGTCGCCTGGGCAGCTCGCGTTGGTCGGGGTGTCGGCTGCCGTGCCGCTGCTGATCGGGATCGGGGCCGCACTCGCCACGCAGAAGCCCGATCCGCCGCCACCGCCGGGTCCCGAGCCGGAGAAGAGTCCTATTGAGACGGTGGTGCCGCCGAGCGGGAACAAGTTGCTGATCGACTTGGGGAACGCGGCTTTGGGGGCGTTGAAGAAGGTTGTGCCAGCGACGGTGTTGCCAGAGGCGGCGTTGAAGGTGGAGTTCTGGTCGTCTCTGCCTGCTGCGCGGGTCGCGCCGGACTCGAAGGTGGCGCCGCCTGCTGGTGGGGAACCGCCCAAGGAACAGGCGAATCCGTATTCGGGGTTTCCGGCTTGGGAGGAGAAGCAGGGGCGGGGGTTTGGGTTCACGTTCGAGTTCAAGTTCTTCTCGGATTGGACTTTGCGGGACCTTCGGCCGGAGAAGCCAGCGGAGATCTGGCCTCGGGTGCCTTGGCGTCGGTGGCCGCCGTGATTCGGCTCGGGCGGCTGGGCCGGGTTTCTTTGGGGGTGCCCGGTTCCACCCCATCGGGCTGTTGCTTGGGGGCCTTGCGTTGCATTGGGCTTGGGGTTCGGCTGGTGCCTTGGGCTGAATTGGTTCTGGCTCTGTTGGTTTGGCACCGCCCGTGCGGCTCGGTGTGGCCGGCCAAGGTCCGGTCGGGCGCGGGGCGGCCACGCCTGCTGCGGCCTGCGGAGTGGCTCGCTGTCGAGGCCGGCTGCCAGGGTCGCCGGTTATGCGATGCGGCGTGGCCAGGTCCAGGCGGAGCGCAGGATGAAGGCCAGGAGCAGCACCTCGAGTCCGATGGAGAAGCCGTAGAAGTAGGCGTAGCTCCAAGACTCCCCTGCCGCGTTGAACAACGAGACGGGGACGTAGAGCGCTGCTACGACGAGGTTGATGGTGCGGTTGACACGGGCGGGCAGTGTCGCGGAGAGCAGGATCATGAGACTCGGGATGGCGATGAGCGTGAGCGAAATGCCGACAAAGGTTGGACCGGTCTTGAACTCGTGGACGATGCCGGCCAGGATGTTGTCGATGACGCCGGGCTTGTACAGGGCGAGGTAGTCGACGTAGATGTAGAGGAACATGAAGCTGGCCCATGCTGCTGCGAGTTTGGCCTTCACGGGCATGCGCAGATCTTCCAGCGTGCGCTGGGACGGCGGATTCTCTAGCGCGGTGTTGGATTGAGGCGTACTCATCACAATGCTCCCTGGCTTGACTGGGTGGGTGCTTCCACCTTCACGGATGCCTGCGGCGGGCACATCAGCCGCGGAGCCTGACTCGACCTGGCCATTGGCACAGCCGGGCGCCTGTACTTTCGGCGGATACGCCGATTCACGCGGGCTGCCTAGGCTGGTCGGATGGCCACCAACGCACTCCGCTCGCTGTGGGCCGAACCTTGACCCAACCTGCTCCTGACCCCTACGCCTTGTATTCCAACAAGATCAGCACGTCCTGAACCACCCTGCCATTCAACCGGAGGTCCGGCGCCGCGCCCATTCGCAGGGTCGCCGCAAGGGGCGCGATATCAGCCTCCAGCACCTCCACCCGCCAAATCCCAGGCTTCCGGGGCGTAACCGACAAGTCGACCACCGCGAAAGGCAGGTCCGGCAACACCGTCGGCACGCTCTTCAACGTCGCGCGCAGAGCCCCCGGCTCGGTTGGTGCCGTCAAGGTGAGCGTCAACGGCTGGCCCGCCCCGGGATACAACGTTCCGTCGGCCAACTTCAGATAGACCCGCGCGGTGGTGACATCGATCTTCCGCCCGCGCAGCTGGAACGGGAACCGATCGGGGGTGAGGGCCAAGTCCATCTGGTGGCGGTCCGCACCAGCCTCCGGGCGGAGGAAGCGGTGCCACTGGTCCGGGAATTCCTGGCGGGCACTGAACAACCGGCGTCGGCCCTCCTGTACCGGGGTGATCGAGGCCGCGCGGGCGGCGTCGCGGAGAGGGGTTCCTGCGTCTCGGGTGGTGTAGTTGAGGTGGATCACGGTGTCGGTGATGGTGTCGAAGTCCAAGGCGTTGCAGTCTTTCGGCACTTCCAGGCGCCACGTCGAAACCGCGCCCGCGCCTTCGAAGGGGAGGTAGCGGTCGTCGCGGAAGGTCAGGTCGAAGAGGCCCGGGTCGCGTTGGCCGTGGCTGGTGGCGATGGCGTCCACCGCACCGAAGCGGTAGGTGAAGCGGTCGTCGCCCTCGCGTTCCTGGTAGCCGCCTGACGTGTTCGGGCTGGTCCGGGTCTTGCTCTTCAGCAGGCGGAGGGTGGCGTTGATCCCGCTGTACGGCCCTACGACACAAGGGATTGTGAGGCTGACCGACTTGATTCGGCGCAGGTAGTGGCCGGGGTAATCGGCATCGAACAGTGCCTCGGGGAGGGTGAACTCGCACGCCCCGGTCGCCTTGAGTTTGAGTAGGGCCAAGGGGTCGGTGAGGAGTAGGGAGATCGATTTGGTGATCTCCAGCTCCCGGCGATTGTGGCGGTGGTAGGCGTCATCCAGCTGGTTGAGGGCCAAGTCGAGGCGCTCGCCCGCCAGGAGACCCCGTTTGACGCTGTCCCAGTGGCCGAAGCGGATGAAGTCGGAGTCGGCGACACCGAGTTCGGACCGGTAGGCGCGCTCGGCCTGCTTGGCCAGGTCGTAGGCGAGCCGGTAGGTTTGGAAGTACACAGTGGACACCTGGTCGCTCAGCCACGTGTACAGCTGCTCGCCGGTGTACTTGTCGCGCAGGAAGTCGAGGGTTTCGTGGGCCTGTTCGGTTTGCGCCTCGTGGATGGTGACTTCGTGCTCGGCCATCGCGACGCGCACATCGGCGGCGGCTATCTGCTTGGTGAGCTGGTTGAGTTCGAACGTGGCCATGTCCAGCTCCCGCTGCCACTCCTCGGTGCGGCGGGTCTGTTCGGCGACGATGGCGGCGCGGTTGGCCTTGTGGGTGTAGCTCGAACTCAGGTACTGGTAGCTGCGCGAGATCGCCGACATGACCGCGGCGACCTGCTGGCCGCCGAAGGTGATGCCTGCCTGCGCGCCCAGGCCGGTGGTGGCCACGAAGTTCGGCAGCAGGTTCGACAGCTGGGCGGCCATCTCGATGCCCGCGGCGTCCTGTTGACGGGAGTCGGCCAGGTCGAGGTCACGCAGCTGGCTCCGCTCGCCCTCGATGAGGCCGCGCTGCAGTGCCATGGCGAAGAAGTCGCGGCGGCGGGTGACCATGGCAAGCGCCGGGTCGAGAGCCGCGCGCTGGGCCTCAGCTTCCTTCACCTGCTCGGCCTTGATCCGCTTCGTCAGGTCGAGCACCGCGATCTCGTGGGTCGAGCGCAGCCCGGCCAACGCCTCCGCGTCCTTCTTCTCCAGTGCCGACAGCAGTGCGGCGCCGAGTGCGCCGAGTTCCTGGCAGAGTCTGCGGGCCCGCTCCAGCAGCACCGGGAACCGGTAGTGCGACGGCGGGGCGCTCAAGTCGGCGAGCACGCTGTCCAGGTCGACCCCGGCCGCCTTCGCGCGCACCAGCAGGCCCGGGTCGATCGGCGGCTCGAACAACGGCACCTGCCGGGCGACGCCGTCGATGTCGAGGCCGTGGCGGATCTTGAACAGCCGGTCGGCCACCGCGTCCCAGCAGCCCAGGAGTTTGGCGTTGGGCGGGACGCAGAAGTAGTACGTCGTGCCCAGTGGAGCGACCGCGCCAGACCCTGTCGACACTGTCCCGTCGACGGTGAACGGCACGGCGTTCTCCAGCGCCACCAACGCGTTGGAGAAGTCGTTGAGTCCGCCGCTGTCGAGCAGGTCCCGGTACGACTTGGCCGCGGTCTCCTGCTCTGGAACAACTTGCGGACGTGGACCGAGCACGGCGGCGGCCCGCAGGTAGTACAGCGTCGCGACGTCGAGTTCGTTGCGGCGGAAGTGTTGGTCGCCGCGCGCGAGTGTGTGTTCGACATAGCGCATGACCACGGTCTTCTGGTACGCGACCGGGCGCAGTCGGGCGATGTGGTGGGGGTTGAACGGGTCCTGCGCCATCGCCTTGAGCTGGGCCTGGACGGCGGCCTTGGCGGCGAGTCGGCCCAGGTCGGTGCCGGTGTAGTCGAGGTCGGCGAGCAGGTCGGACAGGCGCTTGGCCGGTGGGGCCTCGTGGAACGGCAGTACGTTCCAGAACCGGGCCGGGGCCGGGCCGGCGCTGGTGTTCGTCGGGTTGAAGATGTAGTGGAACCATTGTTCGGCCTCGTCGAACTTCTGGTCCGCGCTGAGCGTCGTGGCGATCATCAGCGGCGCGTGGAAGAACAGCTCCCAGTTGTATGCCGAGTAGGCGCCGTCGAGGGAGAAGTCGACCGTCTCGCGCGGGTACGGCCGGTCGACCCGAGTGGTCGGCGCGTAGTCGCGGCGGAACGTGGTGGCGTTGTCGTCGCCCGGGACCGCGTCCCGGCGCCGCTGGACGTCCAAGGTGAGCAGACCGGGCAGGCCGTATGCGTTGAGCTTGGCGAAGAACGCGCAGACGTACGGGTGATAGTGGTTGGTGAACGACATCGCCGCGTTCGTCCGGCGGCCCCGGGGCCGGACGGCGTCGACGATGATTCTCTTGTCCCGGAAGATATCCGTCCCAAGCGCGTCGGTGAAGCCGGTGCTGAGCCCGGCCGTGACCGGTGCCTGCTCGACCGCGACGGCTTGCTGGAGCATCTGCGGCGCGAGGAGTGCCTTCTTGACCGCGCCGAAGGTGGTCGTGACCGCCGCCTTCATCGAGTCGGTGAGCACGTCGACAAGCGGGTTGGTCCAGCGGCTGCGCACAAGATAGGTGTGCCGCGTGTCCCCGTACATGAGCACTTCCCCCGGCGCGAACAGCCCAGGCGCCCAGGGGTGCAGCGTGGTGAGCGCCGACTCGGGCAGGCTCTTGCCCAGGATCGGGATTGTCAGCCCGCCGTTGAGCGGCGCGTCGCCCAGCGGGAACAACTGCAGCGGCGTGCTGGCGTAGGCGTAGTCGTTGTCGCTCCACCGGCGCTGCCTGTTGTCGCGGTCGATCATGGTGACCGCGCCGCCGCAGCCGTGGAACTGGAACGTGCCCAGCCAGTAGTAGCGGATCTCGACCTCGGACTTGGCTTTGCTCCCGTCCAGCGGCGACCCCATCACCGAGCCGGTCATGATGTGGCTGTCGTGGTGGCAGTCGAGGAACAGGTCGCCGCCGCTGTTGGTCGACGCCGCCCAGGTCAGGGTCTGCTCGGCGCCGTTGAGGACCTGGATCTGCTCGCTCGCCGGGCCAGTCTGCTTCCGTGACCACTTGCCGTGCTGGTACGTCGTCCAGGCCAGGCGGACACCGGTCCACTCCTGCTTGCGGGTGTGCACCGGCCAGTGCAGCCGCAGCTGCCGGTTCCACACGACCGGGATGAGCGTCGCGCCGCTGATGTCGACCGGGATCTGCTGCCACGGCGACCAGGTCGACCCGCCCGCCAGGGTGCGGTGGTAGTAGGTGTGCGGCTCGGTCTGGGTGCGCGCGAACACGTGCAGCAGGTCGGCGTCGGCGCCGCCGTCGGTCTCCCGCTGCGGGCACACGGCGAGGATGTCGAGGTGGCCGACCTCGCGCAGGCCGTCGAGGTAGGCCCGGTAGCCGTCCTCGACGGCGTCGGCGGTCAGCTCGTCGCGCGCCAGCTGCTGTTCCAGTTCACGGAACAGCGGGGTCTTGCCGTCGCGCAGCGCGGGCTCGATCCAGTTCTCCGGGAACAAGAAGACCTTCCGGTTGGCCTCCCACACCCGGTACGAGCGCCGCCACGTCCACTGCTCGGCGTCGATGGACGTGGGGGACACCGCCGGTTCGAGGTTGAGCAGGCACCGCTGGACGAATACCTGCACCGCGGTGATCGCCTGCTTGATCCGGGACGTGGTCATCGCCGAGGTCATCTCGACGTCGATGAGGAACCGCTCGAACAATTCGTCCGGTGTGGACAGACCGAGCTTCTTCACCAGATAGGCGACCAGCGCGGCGCGCCGTCGGTTGCGCAGCGCGTCGTTGGCCGGGCGGGCGGCCTCGGCCCAGGTCTCGTCGTCGAGGGTCGCCTTGGCCGACTTGACCACCTCGACGACCTGCGCCGGGTCCGGTGCCGTGGTCGCCCAGTCGGCCAGGGTCGTCGCGGGCACCCCGGTCCGCCGGGCCAGCGCGAGCGCGGCGACCAGCCTGCGCGGCGTGCGCTCGTCGGTGTGGCCCGCCAGGCCCAGCCGGGTCGCCAGCGCGCCGAGCTCGGTCGGGTCGGCGCCCGCGAGCGCGGCGAGCCTGGCCCAAGCCGTCGCGTCGTCGGCGGCCGCGTAGACCTCGACCAGAGCCGCGCCGTCGTCGCCGAGGCGGGTGCGCAGGTCGGTGTGGTTGGCGATCCTGCGCCACGCGGTGAACAGCGCGGGGTCGGCGGGCGCTGTCGTGTCGAGCGGGTAGGCGTTCAGGTCGAAGCCGTCGAAGTCGGCGGCGTGCCCGGCCAGGTGGACCACCTCGGCCGCGGACAGACCGAACCGGCTGACCACGATGGCGGCCTTCGTCAGTCGGGTCGCCGCGGCGGTCAGGTCCGCCAGCGGATCGGTGCGGAACAGGTTCGCGGCGGGAACCGGGGCCAGCGGCGTGGTCGTGGTGGCCCAGCCGAGCCGGACGGCCGCGTTCCCGGTTCGGTGGTAGTGCTCCAGCACGAGGTCGTGCACTCGGTCGGCGTCCAGGGTCACCAGCGCGGTCCGGTCGCGGGGCGCCTCGTCGACCCAGTCGTCGATCACGGGGATCCCGTCGACGAAGAGCCGGACACCGTCGCCCGCGGACACCGTCAGCGTGGTCGGTCCGCCCGCGCGGCCGAGCAGCTTGCCGGTCCAGCGCACGCTGAACGGTCCCGCCGGGATCGCCGCGTCCGGCGCGCCGCCGCCCCAGTCGAAGTCCACAGTGGAGTCCACTCGGGACACCGCCGGCCCGCTGAGCGTCGGGTTGGGGAAGTACGCCGCGGCCAGGCCGGTGCCGCCGACCGCGAGCAAGTCGGAGATCAGGGGC
>Ga0247823_10004716_pt1 | contig 10890 bp, 8 predicted proteins | sample 13C_PalmiticAcid_2_FD_192426 | JGI IMG/M metagenome (GOLD analysis project Ga0247823, IMG submission 192426) | Soil microbial communities from agricultural site in Penn Yan, New York, United States - 13C_PalmiticAcid_Day30 | ecosystem: Environmental > Terrestrial > Soil > Agricultural land...
TGAATGTGCTGGCGAACTGGTTCTTTGTGTGGAGGATGGGGTGGGGGTTTGTGGGCGCTGCGTCGGCGGTGGTGTTTACGCAGAATATGTTGCCGGTTTTGCTGTTGTTGTATGTCCGGTTTGTGGAGGGGATGGAGTGTTGGAGTGGGCTGAGCTGGCGTGCCTTCAGCAATTGGGGTGAGCAAGCTGATCGTGACTTGCCCCTGGATGGAGAGTTGCTGACTTGAGCAGGTCCCATGATCCAACTCGCTCTCCCCGGCATGATCATGGTTGAAGCACAGTATCTTGCCTTTGAGGTTCTCACCTTGGCCTCGAGCCAGTTTGGGAGCAGCTACCTTGCCGCGCAAAGCGTGGTCGTCACACTCACTTCCATCACCTTCAACATCCCCTTTCCTCTCTCGATTGCAGCATCCACGCGAGTGGCGAACCTGATCGGTGCTCGCCTGAGCAACGCTGCTCGCACGAGTGGGAAAGTGGTGAGTACACATTTGCCCGCAGACTGTCCAAAATCATGAAAGGGACTGACTTTGTGAGGCCCTCATCGCCGGCTGCCTGGTCGGTCTCTTCAACCTAACGCTCCTCAGCAGCTTAAGGTTCAAACTGCCCTTCCTCTTTACAAAAGACGAAGAGGTGGCCGCAATCGTGAGCCGCGTGCTGCCTGTTTGTGCTGTGCTGCAGCTCTTCGACTCTTTGGCTGCCGTGTCCCATGGGCTTCTCAGGGGAATCGGAAGACAGGGCATCGGTGGGTACTCGAATTTATTTTCGTACTACTTTGTCGCCTTACCCATCTCCTTCGCCACAGGATGGGGCTTAAAATGGAAGCTCGAGGGGCTATGGTTTGGGGTTGCTGTCGGGCTCGTTGTGTAAGTCCTCTTCTTTTGTCCCCTGTTTTCTCATGGCCGCGGACTGATGTTGGGAAAGCGTATCTCTCATTGAGCTGTGGTATCTCCACCAGACAAACTGGGATTATGCGGTCGAGGAAGCCGATATGCGGATGCGGTCAGACGAGGTGCATCACTTTGCTGTGAAGTAGACTTGCACTCCTCACGCCCTGCCCAACTTGCTACACCTACGTTACCAACCTAACAATCCACTGGAACACCTTTCACATTTCACCAGTTTTTGTTTCAGAACCTCGCAGGCCAAAAGTGATTGATCGCGTGTGTGTCAACCAAGAAAACAGAGTCTTCTCTTATTATCAAACCATTCCCCCCCTTTAAGCCGACGGATCAAACCTCACAATAGAGGCACTCCCTCCTCCCTGGCCGACAGTCGCATACAGCAGCCCCGAATCCTGCGGCCGCCGACCAAACGCCACGACGGTGCAAAGCCCAGTACCCGTACCGCTCAGGTTGTCAGCAATCAGCGTCTTCGCCCCCGGCGATGAGGACGGCGCCGCCGCAATAGCAACCTTGACAACATTGTTATTGTACATGGCTCCAACATACGCCTTTCCTTGCCCCGACGCGGACACGTCAATCGCAAAGTCGTCAATCAGCTGGTTCGTGGCGAGGATCTCAGCCGGGCCCATCGCCACAGCATTGTGATTGACCGGGATCCGGCTGAGCGTCAGCGAGGCGTGGTCGGCGCGGTAGACGTACCCCCGCGTGGCCTTGATCCCATTGACGCCCGTCAGGCCCGTCAGCGGCGTCGTGTAGGAGCCCGTCTCCACGTTCATCAGGTAGATGGCCTCGGCCTCGGTGTCGCTGAGGAGCACGCGGCCGCGGCCCCAGGCGGCGATGCCGTTGATGAAGCCCGCGCTGGGCATGGCGGCGAGGAGGGAGACGGTGGGCGCTGCGGTGCCGCTCGCCGGGAACTGGAGCTTCCAGACCTTGGCGCTGCCGGGCTCGACTTGGAGCGGGGCGGGGATGTGCGAGCTGCCGAAGACGTAGGTCTCGAGGCAGCCCTGGGTTTGGAGCTGGGGGCGTCTGTGGGGGACAACCTCGGCGATGCCGGTCAGGTTGAAGGCGCCTGCGACGGAGACGAGGAGGGCGCCCTGGCCTGTGGCAGGGTCGATTTGCCAGATCTCGGGAGCATCGCCGCGGGTGGCGAGGATCTTGCCGTTGGGGCGGACCGCGAGGTTCTCAAACCAGGAAGCGGGGAGAACGGGGCCGGGAAGGGTGAAGATGGTGGTGGGGGTCGAGAGAGCGAGGGTTGGGAGAGGCGAGGACAGTAAGAGGAGGAGGGATGGCCCCAGGCTTTGCATGGAGAACCTCATTGCGAATATGATTTTCTCGGCAGGATGGTACCAGCACTCTAGTCCAACGAAACTGCTGTTTCAACTCGCTCACAGCCAAACTGACGACAAGAGAGGAGGTCTTGAAAGGGGGGCGCAGTGGCCTTCGGCCGTCTTTTAACCTTCTCCATATGCCGAGAGGCTGGTCTGGGACTTTTGTGGTTCGATTGCCCTCTTTGTGCGGCCAGCATACCATGATCCACCCCATCCGGGTAGTTGGTTCGTTAGTGTCTTGTCTTGATAACCAGGGTCTCAGCACACAATTCCAATTTCAACGACAAGGGGTCCAATTTTCCCCCGAAAAGTCCCTCCGCAGATACCAGAAGGCTTTGGCCTCCCGGAGACACCATTGTATCCACAGAGAAGCACTGGGTTTGGCGCATTGAACGGAGGTTCATCCGTGTCATGACCCCTAGGACCACAAGCGTTGAGAGTTAGTTTTGCGCCAAAGAGCAAACCCGGGGCTTGTGAACTTGGTAGCGGCATGCAGACCCCGCTCCTTGGCAAGCGGCAAGAGGAGATGCATGGAACTGTCCCGACTGGCCAGGTTCACACGTGGAGAGCTCTTACACGTGGAGAAGAAGGCTTGGAACGACAAGTGCCATGATAGCGGGCCTACACACAGCTAGCCTCCCTGAGCCTCCCTCTCCTCGGCCGGCTTGGCCCAACTCAGCCCTGGCTAGCTCTGCTTGGGGCAGGCAAGGTCCGGGGCAGGCAAAGTTACCAGGCAACCCAAGGGGACTCAGCTGACGGAGCTTGAAGACTTCTTCCGGTGGGTGGTGTTGGGCATCTTGACTGTTGTAAAAGCCACCACATGCCACTGTGAGCATCAGAGTGGCCACGCCAATGGATTCAGTATTGTAAGTACTGGAACAACCTTGAACCTGATGAGAAAAAGAAAGCATCAAGAGACCTGTGAGTGACGCTGATGGCACAGACTGCGGGCACGGTGACCTTTATTGACTCGCTCCCCAAAACGTAGGTAGCATCACGGTCTCAACTTGGGCCCCCATATCATGCAAAATGAAAAAGAAAGCGACTCCTCCGGGAAGGCTCGAACTTCCAACCTCCTGATTAACAGTCAGACGCGCTAGCCAATTGCGCCACAGAGGATCACGTGTCATGGACTGTCGGTTGTGAGGTTTGAGTTTCTTGGGTTCACAACCCTAACCCTTGCCTTGAACAACTGTTGGACTGTGAATCATCTCTCCAACAGTTGCGGTTCTGACACGAAGAGAAGCATAGGTATGCACATGGCATTTTGGTATTGATGGCATTTCTGGTAGTCGCTGGATCAAAGCATTTTCTGTTGCAGCAAGCCCGGCAGACTGCCTGTCAGTGATTACCTTATTCCTAGACTGTTGCAAGAATCTACCTTATCAAATGTGACTTGGGCCGTTTCTCCGGATACGTTGTTGGTGAACAGTGTATGTCCGAGGGGCAGGTGGGCAGGTGGGATGCATCATGGTCGTGCGGTGTGCATGTGTAAGGTTTTTTGGGCATTTGATGCACCTCGCAGGTGCGAAACGGAGTTGCCAGACTCCTGTTAGCTGCCTACAGGAGGCAGGAGGCTGCATCTGTGCTTGCCATGCACCGGCGTGCTTGGCCGGAGGGTTTCCTCCAGAACCAAAGCGATGCGAGAAGATAATGATGGTTGTCTCTAACCACAAGACCGGTCATGCTAGAACAACGGCAGATAGCAAAAAGTTGAACCGTAATGAAATCTAATGCAGACTGATGCACCGCCAACCTGTCCACGGTGTCTCACACATACCAAACAACGAGTGACTGTGGCGGCCGCATGCATGTACTGGTCTCTTTCCAAACTTGGAAAGATTTGTCAGTCCTGCCAACGGAAAACTCTTGGAAGCACGCACTCGTTAAATATGGCCATGTATCACGGCATGATTTGCAAGTTTACCTGGGAGGTCTGGTAGCAGTTTCGTTCAAGAAGAACGCACCAGTCGCCAGAATTTTTGAGACAGTATCGTCCATGTCATGACCATCAACACGCCCACTGCACAAGAAACCGCACTTAGCTCTGATCATCACGGTTGGTAGACCGTTGCGCTGTTCGAGGGTGTAACCTAACGTGTTAGATTCTGCTCGTCACTGCAAGGCCAGACGCACAACCGACAGCATGCAGGTCTCTACGGCCCCGGAGATGATATGCGAGGCCAGATGATGATGAAAAATCCCGTCTTCCCGAAATTGGAACTTATATATAGTCTCTTTCTTTTCCAGATCTTTCGTCGACCAAAAAGCATGCTGTCCCAAGTTGTGAATCCGAAAACCATTTCCAACTCGAGCACAGCTCTACTGACTGAACATCGTCCAACGTTCATTCAGTAAATAATCTCAGCAACACCCACAACTCTTCTCCGGGAGCCATTTGCCCCCATAGCCCTCGCTCCGTCTCCCTGGCCAAAGCCAACGTCCCTTGGCAACAAGACCGTCTCCCTCGCGCAGGTGGTCATGGCCGACAAGACGATTCCGAGCGAGAGCGAGTCTCCCAACCAAGAGCCGCCCAGAGAGCAAAAGGTAAGAAATACGTGACCGAGTACCCAACACGGAGTTTCATGTCTAACCCGACTGGCGTAGGAACAAAGGACGGTGACCAGGGCCACGGTGTACCTTGAGTTCAGGGTGTGGGCACTCACGCGCGAAGTCCACGAGCAGTACCTGCCACTGTGGCCGTCACCACTCCGGGATGTGACGGCGGCGTCGGACCTGCCAGACCCGGAGCCCTCCAACGACGAGGTGGTTGACGACGCGGCGCTCAACAGCCCCACAGAGTCCGACACATACTCGTGGGGCTCAGAGGACCTGAGCAGCGCCGACTGTGACGAGGACATGGCCGTCAAGTCGGATGACCCCCTGTGTCAGGAGGGCACGTCTGAGGAGGCAGAAGCAGACGGGATGGTGGATGTGGGAAAGTGAGGACGGGCGCGGCGACGCCAGGGGCTGCGGGTTGAGGCCATGATGGGATATGGTTAATTAAATAGTTAAAAGACATTTACTTCTTCAAACACGTATTTATCTCCCTAACCACTTTCCACAACTCAAAGCGAAAGTCAAATGTGCAAGTTCCCCTTTCCCGGCACCGAGGCGTAGCTCCCATCATCGTCATGGCATCCTTGGCCGACCCACATGCATGCACCCGTCGGGTCGGACAGTGTTCCATTTTACGGCCCGAAAAGCTTAAATTGTCGGCGTATGTACACGTGTATTTTGGTTGTGGAGCCTTTGCAGGAAAAAAGATCGTGAATGGTGCGGTGGGTCAGTCAGCATTCAACAAGGTGGATTTTCGGCCTTGAAAGGTCTGCATTGAGGAGCTCCGCAGGCAATCTCTCCATGCCATCATGATCATCCTTTTCAATGCCCTCCCGATGGCTGCTCGCACCATGTTTCTTCCATCTGAAGCCATGACAGAGCATCTTCCATTCCGTTCGGCCGGCCGAGGAGTGCAGGAGTCAAATCATGTCCCGCCACGGACTTCATCTCGACTCGGGTGAAGTCTGACAATCGGAAACACAAGACATCGGGTACTGGGCAAGTTTTGCGCCGTCTCGCAGCTCAGTAGGCGAGCCAATGCATCAAAACGGGCGAGCCCCGGCCCCCGAGTCATTGGCCATGCTCGGGGCAGCCCCGTTCCGTCCGGGCCCATCAAGCTCCATCACCAATACGTCACTCACAGGTTGCTCTTGCATTCCCTGAGACTCCGTACCTAGAATTCGCCGCCGTCGCCGAGAAGATGTTGAAACGTCCGGATCTGTCTTGGCCGCCGTCAGCCGCCCTCGAGTCGAACAAAATCAGAAGTGGATGAAGGGAGGAGAGTTGAGCTGGCAAGGGCCGCGGGCGGAAATGATGACTGCCTCGTGCATGAGGGGATCACAGGCATGCCATGCAGCGGTGGATCTGGCCTCAGCGTGGATGGAGCTTAGGCATTGTTTGCGCCATTTCGATCCACAGTAGTGCCTATCTTGATGGGCCGACAAGGTCTCATGAAGAAAGGCCATGAAGTCCATCTCACAGTAGCTCACACACATAAGTCGTGTAAAGAACCACTGGGAGGAAACATCGTTTGACGGGAGAACCGTCACACGGCTTTGGTCTTGGTCAACGGTCCCGGCCATACCTTTACTGTCCACACGGTTGCCGCCTATCGAAACACCAAGTGTCGTTTCGAGATCGAGGTTGGTAACTGCTGCTCATGGATGGAGACGGCAGATGGTTGGATGGTCCCACATTGCGAAGGATCCCCTGGCGTCAGGTCCTTCAAGGTGCAGGACCTTTGTTTGAAGATTGTCGACGCGACACATTCGTCCGAACACTTCCAGCTCATGAATCAACCACTGCTTGCTCGGGAAAAAGGAAACAATCTGAAGCTCGAGCGTGTCGTTGGCTCGTGGCAACCGTTCAAGGTGTGCCTGAAGCTCAGGGGCAAGCTGACGCCGCCGCACGTGGAACAAACGCCTTTTCAACAATACTGGCTCGCTGAAAAGTCTGCACGATAGTTTGTGTCTCTCGCCCGCTCTAGCTTGACGAGAGCAAGCACTCGGGACGCGAGCTTTGCATGTGGACTTTATCACTAATACGCAGGATTCCCTCGCGCTTTCATGGACGGCGAGAAGCCGAGTGCTCCAGCCAACCAGAGGGCTTCCCACCCACTTATTCCTCGCGCCGAAGCCGGGACGCCGTTTGGAAGGTCTTGGCATTGTGACGTTGCCAAGATGGATCCCTCCCGACCCTGACGCAGCAGCAGGATTGCCTGAAGAAGGTTTCAGGGGCTCCACCGTCGCCACTTCTAGGGCGACGAGGTCTGCAGCTATCCCAGCCGCGCATTGGTCAACACCGATCCAAAGCGGCCAGATCCTTGGGGGCAAAGGCTCCAGCTTCGCCAGTGTTTCCTTCGCGGCTGCTCGTCTTTAACGATCGCCGCAGGGAAGGGCGCTCTCTTTCACGTTCATTACCGAGTGTTTCCGAGTAAGCGACGCCGTCAAACGCGCGACCATGGATATAATAAGTCCTGGAGGGCCCCCATGTGGTCTTTGGAGGGAGCAGTAGAACAGCAGCAGTGTTGTGTGGGACGTGGGACACCATCTTTCTTATTACACGTTCATAATACCCTCGCTTCACTCTTCCTTTCTTTCCAGGACTGCAACCGTATACATCGACGACTTCAACGCCGCAAGTCGAACTCACGAGAACCGGACTACATCGATCACTTGTACACGAGAAGGATATTACTCGACTGGGAAATACGAACCAACAAGTCCGGCCCTCCAGCACACACCCCAACATGGAGAAAGCGGCCAAGCCTCCTCAAGGGGAGACACAACACGACTACAAGCTAGTTGCCTTCGCTGATGGAGATCCGGAGAACCCCAAGAACTGGTCAAAGGCGTTCAAGTGGTACATCACCATGGTCGTGGCCATCACATGCTTCGTCGTCGCCTTCTGCTCCAGTGTCATCACCGCCGACGTGGGCGGTGTTTCCGAGTCGTTCAACGTCAGCCACGAGGCTGCTCTTGTACCCATCTCTGTCTTTGTTGTCGGCTTTGGCGTCGGTCAGTTCCTCTTGCTCGACCCGGCATCTATCAGTGATTCGTTGTATTAACGCCTGTCCAGGTCCCATGATCTTCGCCCCTCTTTCCGAGGTCTACGGGAGACGCATCATCTAGTATGGAGTCCCTTTTCTGATCAGCACGCTTCTCCTGAGAGGAGATGCGGACTAGCTTTAGTGACTAGAGATAACTAACCGCTGGACGCATAGTGGCTCGACTCTTCTGCTCGCCGTCATCTTCATCATCCCGTGCGCGGTCTCCAAGAACATCGGCACCCTCATCGTTTGCAGAACCATCGACGGCATCGCCTTCTCGGCGCCCATGACTCTGGTCGGCGGCACCCTTGCCGATCTCTGGCGTAACGAGGAGCGTGGTGTGCCCATGGCTGCATTCTCTGCTGCTCCCTTCATCGGCCCTGCGAGTATGTCTCCCTAACCGCTAGTCTTCCAATCTCACCCACTGACCTCCTACAGTCGGCCCCCTCATTGGCGGTTTCCTCTCCGACGCGGCTGGCTGGCGCTGGCTCTACTGGATCCAGCTCATCTTCGCCTTTGTTGTCTGGGTCCTGATCACCTTCACCGTCCCCGAGACCTACGCCCCGACGATCCTCGCTCGCCGCGCCGCGAAGCTGAGGAAGCAAACCGGCGACAACGGCCACGTCACCGAGGCCGAGCTCGACCCCCGGCCCTTCTCCCAGCGCATCGGCGTCTTCCTGGTCCGCCCCTTCCAGTTGCTCTTCACCGAGCTCATCGTCCTCCTCATCAGCCTGTACATGTCGGTCCTGTACGGCCTCCTGTACATGTTCTTCGTCGCCTACCCCATCATCTTTGAGGTCCGCAAGGGCTACAGCTCCGGCATCACGGGCCTCATGTTCATCCCCGTCGCCGTCGGCGTCATCCTCTCGGCCATCTGCGCCCCGCTCGTCAACAAGCACTACCTCACCCTCGTGGCCAAGCACAACGGCCGGCCGCCCGCCGAGGTCCGCCTCATCCCCATGATGGCCAGCTGCTGGTTCATCCCCATCGGCCTCTTCATCTTCGCCTGGACGTCCTACGAGCGCCTGACCTGGGTCGGCCCCTGCCTCGCCGGCCTGCCCGTCGGCTTCGGCTTCATCTTCCTCTACAACGCGGCCAACAACTACCTGGTCGACTCGTACCAGCACCAGGCGGCCTCGGCGCTCGCGGCCAAGACGTGCATCCGCTCCTTCTGGGGCGCCGGCGTCGTGCTCTTCACCGAGCAGATGTACGACCGCATGGGCGACCAGTGGGCGTCCAGCTTCCTGGCCTTCCTCAGCCTCGCCTGCTGCGCCATCCCGTTTGCCTTCTGGAAGTACGGCGCCGCCATCCGCCGCCGCAGCAAGTACGCCTACGGCGGCGACGACGAGGAGACGACGTCGGACTCCGACGTCGAGAACGCCAACAAGCGCGAGATCGACCCCAACCAGCCGCTCCACCGCGACATGGAGGACTTGGTGCGCGCCAGGAGCTACGTCGCCAACCCGTAAAGGGAGTTGTCTGTTGGTAGAATGTCCCAGCAGGGGATAAACAGCGGCGATTCTTCTCTCTGCCCTGCCTGCTGGATTGAGGAGGGGGAGCGTGTCCCTCGAGAGGGTTCAGGTGATGGTTTTAATCGTGATGGACGGAACATGTCATGTCAGCCCTGAAAGAGGGGGCTCGAAAGCAACATGACAAGTTGGGTTGGTGTTGGTGAACTTCTTGGGCGTCCACAGGCTACGGCCGGTGTTGGGATAGGTGTTCAGGGGCTGGTTTTGCTGCATTTCACGGAGCATAGGGTGGTTTACTTCGTTTGCCTAGATACCAGATAATAAATGAACCACATTAACTTTACCTCCGCCTCCAGTTCTCTCGTCCGGTGACCGGTCAGGATGAGCCTGACCATCTTTTGCTCCTTCTCATGAACACCTCCACCTCCCCTTTGCGTGTGGTTGCAAGGCAGACCATCCTGGTAGTAAAGGGCCGCCGTCGTAAATGTCATTATCATTATTCTCGCCGAGGAAAGTTAAACGAACATCCCTGAATTAAGATACGGCCCTGCATCCCTCCAACACCCCAACTCCCAACGAACAGTAGATTTTACATGGAACGCCGTCCCCTCAACCGATCCGGTACGCGTCGTAGACTATCTCGGCGCCCCTCCGGCAGCCGGTGGCCATCCACATGCCCGTGTTGATCTCTTGGTAACGGTCGTCGCCCGTCTCGAGCTCCATGGTCACGCGGAGCCGGTAGCGGTGCGCGGCCACGTTGTCCGCGGCGACCGGGTCCTGCAGCCTCTCCATGACGTCGCGCTCGCCGGTCAGCCATCCGGTGATCTTGCAGATGATCAGGGCGGGAGGCTCGTCGTTGGTCTGCATGAGGTACCGCGCGTCGATGCGTGTCGCCGTGTCTTTGACGGTGGTTTGGGTGTCTTGCCCGCTCGGCTGTTGGATCGCGTGTCAGTGCTGAACCCGAAGGGGAAACGAAGAGGTGGGTGTGGTTGGGAGGTTGAGGGTGGAAAGAAAGCTACTCACCAAAAGGACGCCCTTGCCCCAGCTGCCCGCCCACTGCCCACCAACACACGAGATCCAGCTCTGCCGGCCCGAAGTGCCCATGCCCACGTTCAGCTTGGGCTTGACCCTGATGCTCATCCGGAAGTCGAGATCGAAAGCTGGCGGGGGCAGGGCCAGTGAGCTCGCCACGTCGTCCTCGTCGAACTGGTGCCGGAGGTTGTTGGCGGGAATCTTGTCCTTGAGGACGGCATGGTACCCGGGACACGCCATCAGATGCTCTCTCTGTCTCGAGGTGTTCTTGGCGCGGACCTGGTTGCAATATTTGCAGCGAGCCGAGAGGCACTTGTCGCCTTCGTTGGCCCGGAACTCGACAAATGCGGCGTGGACGTCTCGCAGGGGTATCTCGGGGAGGTTTGAGCTAGGCGACGCCTTGGTCTTCTGCTTCTTGGCTGCGGGAGTCAGGTCGCCTGCGGGCCCCAAGGACGGGCGCGGGTGGCTGGGCGAGCCGTTGATGCGGGGGTTGGGCATGAAGCTGAGGTTGGTGTGCTCGGTGACAGAGACGTCATCGTGCGGGTATGGAG
>Ga0247823_10004717_pt1 | contig 10890 bp, 13 predicted proteins | sample 13C_PalmiticAcid_2_FD_192426 | JGI IMG/M metagenome (GOLD analysis project Ga0247823, IMG submission 192426) | Soil microbial communities from agricultural site in Penn Yan, New York, United States - 13C_PalmiticAcid_Day30 | ecosystem: Environmental > Terrestrial > Soil > Agricultural land...
AGGGCGGCAGGCGCGGTGTCGGTCGACGCAGCGGATGGCGGGATCATTGAAGCGACGCGCTGCGCGACGGCCGGCGTGCGCCCACGTTGCCACCACGATGTCAGTGCCCCCAGCAGTGCCACGCGCATCCCCCGACGTACCCGTCGAGACGGTAGCGGCAGGCGGGCGGAGAACTTGAGGGCAACCTACTCCGCCGAATAGATGGTCGCCTGGCGCAGGGCCAGCTTCCAGGTACCGCTCTCATCGGTCCAGATCTCGGTGGTCCGACGCTTGACCTGCTTGCCGGCGAACTTGGCCTTGCCGACCGGTGTCAGGTGCTCCTCGCCCATCAACACCACATCGTGGGGCCCGCGCGTGGCCGCGTACTCGATCACCCGCTCCAGCGTGGTGTAGTCGATCAGGCCGGTGGCGAAGTTGGTCACGGCATCCTGTTTCCGCGCGATGCGGTTGAACGGGTTGTTGATCACGGCTTCATCGGTGAAGGTATCGGCGAAGACCTGCGCATCGTGAGCGAGGATGGCACGGTCGAAGCGCATCGCCGCCGCGATGGCCGCCGCGATGCGCGGCTGTTTCACCGCGTCGGCGACTTGGGGCGTAGCCGCCTGCCAGCCGGCATGTGCAGAGAAAGCGATAAGCAGGGACAGCACGACAGACGCGGCGACAGTCAGGCGCATGCGGGATTCCTTCAGTGTGCGGGGCGAAGGCCACCATCCGATCCAACGCCGCGCGAAGACGCCGCAGGCCACGCCGGACGGCGATCAACGCAGCGCGGAGCCGCCCTTGCCCTGCCACGCCAGCAACGCCGGCAAGATGTGTTCCGCGCTGAGCGGCGCCACGGTCACTGGATACGGTCCGGCGGGATCCACCCACGCCAGCGCTTCGATCTCGGCCTGCGGCGCGGGCGTGCCGTGCACAGCGCACCGGTACGCATGGGCTCGAACACGCAGGCCGGGCTCGTTGACGGCATCGGCTTCGAATTCGCCCAGCCACACCGCCGAGGCATGGTCGAGCTGCACGCCGAGCTCCTCGTCGAGTTCGCGCGCCAGCGCGGAGAGCGGCTCTTCGCCCGGCTCGGTCTTGCCGCCAGGCTGGATGAAGATGGCCGACGCGCGCTTGCGGACCAGCAGCACCTCGCCTTGCGGGTTGAGGATGACGGCGGCGACGGTGTGGAGCGTACCCATGCTGACCTGCGGCAGAGAAGGCGTGGAAAAGACGTCAGCGCAGCTGGCTGTCCTTGCTGCCGCGGCGGTTGTACAGGCCGGCGGCCTGCTCATCGTGATCAGCGGCCTCCTGACACGTCACGCACAGGCGTACGCCTGGTACGGCTTTCTGCCGCGCCAACGGAATCGGCTTGTCGCACTCCTCGCAGTGGCTGAGGCTCGGCCCTTTCGGCAAGGCACGTCGCGCCCGCTCGATGCCGTCCTTCACGGTCGCATCGATCTGGTCCTGCACCGCGCCATCGCCTGCCCATCCGGTCGCCATGACCCGCTCCCACGTTGCCACTATCCCGGCAGCGTACACCCGGCCACCTGACTCCTGCCCGGCCCTCAGTTCGACCAGATCGGCCCGGCGAGGTACATGCGGTCTTCGCCGTCCTTGGCGTTGGGATCGGCGCAGGCGCCTTGCTTGATGTTGGTGCAGGTCAGTACGCGCCACCGTACGACAGGCTTCGTTCCCGGAGGCTTGGCCGCCACGGCCGGGGTGGTGCGATAGGTCTCGCCGACCTTCAACGGATCGACAGGCGTGCCGCGCAGGCAGGATGCAGGCGTCGGCTGCCACCAGCACTGTTGCGGCCCCTTGCCCTGGGCACCCCAGACGGAGACCGATTTATTCAGGCAGTAGCCATAGCCGGCACCCACGGGCTTGTTCGTCTGGCAGAACGCGCCCGCATCGCAGGCCAGCGGCGCCGCATTCTGGAACACCAGGCAGCCGCCGCCGGTGTTGAGGTCGGTGCCTTGCCAACGTCGCTCGAACTTGAACGTGCCGACGATGTTGCCCAGCGGTTTCGATTCCACCGCACGCGGCACCACCTGGAACTTGCAGCCGGCGAGCACGCCGACCGCCACCATGATCCCTGCACACCAGATCTGACGCATAAGCCTTTCCTCCGCAGCGACGTCGTTCACAAGGACAAGACGACGCCGTACCAGCGCCGCGGCCACGCAAACCGGACCGTTCGCGACGTTCATGCGTGTAGCAGACGAACGGCGGACCTCATTTCAGGGGCTTCGTCGCGCCCTTCCCGGTTTCGTCGGACCGGCGTGTCCGTCTTTCCGGGTGCGTGCCAGAGTCGATGGGCCCTTTCTTCGCACGACATCGCATGCCCGCTGCCGTCGACGCATCCCGCAGTTCCCCGGCGTGCACCGCGCCCTCCGCATCCGGCGAGGTCGCACGACGCGCTGGGTGTCTGGGCACCGGCACAGTTCGCCGACTCGCCAACGGCGTCCAGATCGCCCGGCTCGTACCCACGGTGCCGGCGCGTGCGCTGGCCCGTCACACGCACGACGACGCCCACCTCGTCTTGCTGCTCAGCGGCCGCTATCTGACGTCCGCCGCAGGAGGCCCGCCCGAGTGCACAGCGGGCACGCTGATCTACTCACCGCCAGCCACGGCGCACCGCGACCGTTTTTACGATCTGGACGGCGAATTCATGACGATCGCCCTGCCCGCCACGCTGCAGACAGCGCTGCAAGGCGGCCTCGCCCGGGGGGCGCTGCGCGCAGGGCGGCGCGCGCAGGCGTTCGCCCATGGGCTGGCGCAGGCCTGCACGGAGTGGCAGGGCGACGACGGCGTGTTGGCGGAAACCCTGTTCGACGAAATGCTCGATGCCATCGCCGTGCCCGAACCGACCACCCGGGGCTGGCCCGCCTGGCTTGCGCGCGCCGAGGCCTGGCTGCACGACCACACCGACTCGACTGCCGACACCACGTCGCTGGCGCATGCGTGCGATGTGCATCCGGTGCATCTGGCGCGGGTGTTCCGGCGCCGCCACGGATGCACGCCCACCGAGTACTCGCGCCGCCTGCGCCTGGCGCGCGCGGCGGCGATGCTGCGTCACGGCCCTGCCACCGTGGCGTCGATCGCCGTGGCGTGCGGCTTCGCCGACCAGGCGCACTTCCACCGCCTGTTCGTGCGCGCCTACGGCATGTCACCCACCACGTTCCGCTCAGCTGCCTGAATAACCCGTGTTGCCCGCGTGCAAGCCTTTGTGCTCCAACGCCGGCATCGTGGCGCCCTCCCCCCTCACCGGACTTTCCCTATGCCGCGCCTGATCACACCCTGGTTGTTGTCGTTCGCGCTCGTCGCCGCGCCCGTGCACGCCACGGATCTTCCACAAGGACGTCCCGCAGACGCGGGACTGGATGCAACCGTGCTCGCCGAGATGGAGCGCGCCATCGGCGCCGGCGACTTCAAACAGGTCACCAGTGTGCTGATTGCCCGCGACGGCAAGCTGGTCTACGAGCGTTACTTCGACGAAGGCGGCCGAGAAGCGCGGCGCAACACACGCTCGGCCACCAAGACGGTGGCCGGGATGCTCGCTGGCATCGCGATCGACCAGGGCAAGCTGGCAGGCGCACAGGCCCGGATCCTGCCCCTGCTGAAGCGACCGCCGCCGGCATTGCCCGATCCGCGCAAGGATGCCATCACCGTCGAAGACCTGATGACGATGTCCTCGGCCTTGGAATGCGACGACTGGAACACCTGGTCGCGCGGCAATGAAGAACGCATGTACCTGATCGAGGATTGGGTGGGCTTCTATCTCGACCTGCCGATCCAGGGCTACCCCGCGTGGGTGACGCGCCCCGGGGACGCCCCCTACGGCCGCAGCTTCCGCTACTGCACGGCCGGTGTCGCCACGCTGGGCGCCGTGATCCAGGCCGCGACCGGCGAGCCACTGCCCGCGTTCGCGCAACGCACGCTGTTCGAGCCGCTCGGCATCCAGGCGCCGGAATGGCAGTTCTCGCCGCAAGGACTGGCACAGGCTGGCGGTGGACTGGGCCTGCGCAGTCGCGACCTGCTCGCGCTGGGCGAGCTGTACCGGCAGGGCGGCCGCTGGAACGGCAAACAGATCGTGCCGGTAGCCTGGGTCGCCGCATCGCTCCGTCCGCACGCCCGCATCGAGGATGGCATCGACTACGGCTATCTGTGGTGGCTGCACCACGAGACCAGCGGAACCCGCACGTTCGACTCGTACGGCATGAACGGCACCGGCGGCAACACGGTGCGGGTGTTCCCGGAGCAGAAACTGGTGGTCGTCATCACGACCACCAATTACCAGGTGCAGAACGCGCCGCGGCTGACGTTCCGCCTTATTACCGAGAAGCTGCTGCCGGCCGTCAGGTAAGCGACCGGTGGCGCCGGCTCAGGCGTGCGCCAGCGCGTAGTCGATCGCGGCGACCACCGCCGCGACCTGCGCATCGTTGCACTGGATCGGCGTGGCCTTCGGGCTATCCGGATAAACCTCGGTGATGGTGGTGTAGCGCGCATCGGTGATGCTCGTGCACAAGCCGAGCGACTTCACCGGGTATTCGATGACGCCTTCGGCCACCACCGGCGAGCCGATGATCTCGCCCTGCGCGTCGGCAGGGGCGATGTGGGTCACCCGCGCAACGGCAGCGATCACCGCCTGCTGGAAGGCCGGCTGGCGGTTTTCGCTGTCGTCCACCAGATAGAAGCCATCCGGGATCTCGCCCGGCTCGAATGGCTTGCCGTCGCGCGCGGCCAACGCGGGCCGGAATTCGGTCTCGTCGCTGTCGGTGGTCTCGTGCAGGTCGATGTGCATGCGCACGCGCTCCTTCACCGGTGCGACCAGCGCCATCAGCGCGGCGGACTCCTGTGCCGGACTGTCCGTGCGGAAGGAGCGGTTCGGATCCAGCGCATCCGCATTCCAGCGGTGGATGCGCTCATAGCCCCACGGGCTCACGCAGGGCACGACCAGCAGGTTTGCGCGGCCGGCGTAGTCGGCTGCACGCTGTTCGAGGAACTGCAGCGCGCCATGTACGCCGCTGGTCTCGTACCCGTGCACGCCGCCGGTGACGAGCATCAGCGGTAACGCGTCGTCCCAGCTACGACTGCGCACGGCGTACAGCGGATAGGTCTCGCCCGGGCCGTAATCGAGCGCGCCGTAGGCCTCCACGTCGAAGCGCTCGCGCAGGCGGTCGATGGACGCCACCACGTCGTCCGCGTAGCGCCGGCGCACGCGCTGCTGCGCGCGCCACGCCGCCTTCTCGGCCAGGCCCCAGGGCTGGCCGGGCGTACCGATGGTGGGAGAGGTCGAAATTTGCATGCGTCGTTCACGTACAGGCGGCAGGAAGTGCGGCACTTTAGCACCGCGCCGACAGCCGACCCGCTCCCGCGGCCGGCGTGGTCCACCGGTTGCGTTTTCTCCGCGACGCTCCTGCGATGCCGAGGGTTCCCGCGCGTGATGAAGCAGCATGTCCACTATGTGGTGACCGACGACCAGATCCGCCTGGCCTGGGCGGAGATGGGTCGCGGCCTGCCGCTGGTGAAGGCGGCCACCTGGCTCACGCACCTGCAATACGACCTCGAAAGCCCGGTGTGGTCGCACTGGACGCGCTTCTTCGGCGAGCACTTCCGCTACATCCGCCATGACGAACGCGGCTGCGGCATGTCCGACTGGAACGCCGGTACGCTGGATGCCACGCATTGGGTGGACGACCTGGAACGTGTGGTGGACGCCGCCGGCATCGACCGCCCGTTCGCCTTGCTCGGCATCAGCCAGGGCGCGGCCACCGCGATCCGGTACGCCGTGCGGCACCCGCAACGCGTCTCGCACCTGATTCTCTACGGTGGCTACGCGATGGGCGGCAACCGTAGCGAGAACCCGGAGCGTCGCAACCTGTTCAATGCCGTCATGGACGTCATCGGCCACGGTTGGGGCAACGACAACCCGGCGTTCCGGCAGTTGTTCACCTCCCGCTTCGTGCCGCAGGGCAGCCGCGCCCAGCTCGACTGGTTCAACGAACTGTGCCGACGCACCACCTCGCCCGAGAACGCGCGTGCCCTGCTTGCCGCGCGCGGCGACATCGACGTGCGCGAGGTGCTGCCCCAGGTGCGCGTGCCGACGCTGGTGTTGCACAGCGCCGACGACCAGATCGCGCCGCTGGCCCAGGGCAAGCGTCTGGCGAGCGCGATCCCGGGCGCCACGTTCGTCCAGCTGGACTCGTGCAACCACGTGCTGTTGGAGCATGAACCGGCCTGGCAGCAGTTCCAGCAGGCGGTGCTGGCGTTCACCGGCCAGTACGTCACTGACCTGCCCGGCGACAGCGATGTCGCCGCCTCGCTCACCGCACGCGAGCGCGCCACCCTGTCGCTGCTGTGCGAAGGCCGGAGCAACGCGCAGATCGGCTGGCAGCTGGGCATCGCCGAGAAGACCGTGCGCAATCACATCTCTCACCTGTACCGGAAGCTGGGCGTACGCAGCCGCGCCGAAGCCATCGTGAAGACCTACGGGCACCTGCCCGGTTCCGCGGACTGAAACCGGGACATTTGTCCCGTATCGACCCAGGCGACGTCGCCGACCCGGGACAAGGTTCCCATGGCGACGCCAGGGGCCGCCGCCCAGACTGCGCGCACCGTCTTCCCTGGCGCCTGATGCGCGCATCCGCGCGACGAAGGCCCTGTCTTCCCCCGGAGATCCTGATGTCCCGCCTGCTCGCCCTGTTGTACGGCACCGCCTGTTACGCGGTGTTCCTCGCCACCTTCCTTTACGCCGTCGCCTTCGTCACCGGCGCGGGCGTCCCGAAGCACATCGACAATGGCGCCGCGACGCCGACCCTCGTCGCGCTCGCGATCGACCTGGCGTTGATGACGCTGTTCGCCGTACAGCACAGCGTGATGGCGCGCCCAGCCTTCAAGCGCTGGTGGACGCGCTTCGTGCCCGCGCCCATCGAACGCAGCACCTACGTGCTCGCCTCCAGCCTCGTTCTGGCCCTGTTGTTCTGGCAGTGGCGCCCGTTGCAGGGCATCGTGTGGGAGGTCAACGGCGGGCTGGCGCGGGGCGCCGTGTATGTGGTGTCTGCCCTGGGCTGGCTGCTGGTGCTCGCCAGCACCTTCCTGATCAGCCATTTCGAACTGTTCGGCCTGCGCCAGGTCTGGGACCTCGCCCGCAAGCGCGCGCCCGCCCCGGAGACGCCCTTCGTCGTGCGCGCGCTCTACCGCATCGTGCGCCACCCGCTGATGCTCGGCTTCCTGATCGCCTTCTGGGCCGCCCCCACGATGACCGTCGGCCACCTGCTGTTCGCGGCGGTGACCACCGCCTACATCATCGTGGCCGTGAAGTGCTTCGAAGAGCGCGACCTGATCGCCCAGCACGGCGAGGCCTACCGCCGCTACCAGCGCGAAGTGCCGATGCTGCTGCCGGGGCGGGTGCGGCCGTTCCGTAGCGAGGACACTGCCGCGCGCCCGCACAGCGTTGAACGCGGCCGTCCTGCACGCTGAGCACCGCGCAGGACGGAGGGGCCGCATGTAGTGGGTTGCCAAGCGGAGATCAGGCCTCAGACTAGGGGCTGCACCGTTCGAGCGTCTCCCGCATGCCCCACTACACCGGCCCCCTCCTCACCCGCGATCTCGCGAAAGCGCTGCACACGGCGCGCGAGCGCGGGGACGGCACCTGGACGGGGTCGCTGGATCTCGGGCGCACGCAGGCGGAGATCGAACTGGGCATCGAGTCCTGGCGCTGGCGCGACGCCGCCTATCCGTATCCGGACGGACTGAAGGACCGCACGCTGTACCACTGGGACGGCGAGAACTTCGTGCCGATCTCGCGCTATGCCGGCTCGCTGATCAAGCTCGTACCCACCGAATGGGGCGTGCCGACGTTCGAGATCGACGGCATCAAGATGCTGCCGACCTCGAAGGAATCGCCCCTCGACGATGCCCGCCGCAAGGTGGCGCTGGTCGAACCGCGTGGAAAGACCTTATTGGACACCTGCGGCGGGCTCGGCTACTTCGCCGCCTGCTGCCTGGCCGCTGGCGCGGCGCGTATCCAGTCGTTCGAGAAGAACGAAGACGTGCTGTGGCTGCGCACGCTCAACCCGTGGTCGCCGGATCCGGACGCGCCCGAGCACGGCGGTCGCCTGCAGCTGGCGCAGGCCGACATTTCACAGGCCATCGCGCAAATGGCCGATGCCTCCGTCGATGCGGTCCTGCACGACCCGCCACGCTTCGGCATCGCCGGCGAGCTGTACTCGCAAGCGTTCTACGACCAGCTGGCGCGCGTATTGCGCCGCGGCGGCAAGCTGTTCCACTACACCGGCACGCCGAACAAGCTCACCAGCGGGCGCGACGTGCCCGGTGAGGTCGCCAAACGACTGGAGAAGGCCGGCTTCAAGGCGCAGCGGGCGCTGGATGGCGTGGTCGCGCAGCGCCGCTGACAGCCACGCGACCGACCTTCACGCCACCTGAGCGCGGCGGGGCGCACAACGGCGCCACCACCACGCCCGGGAGGGGCCGCCATGCACCGCACCACCCTGTTGTCCGCCGCCGTGACCACCCTGCTGCTCGCTGGACCTGCCATCGCCCAGGACAAGCCGCCGGCGATGACACCCGAGATGCAGGCGATGATGGAGGCGTACCAGAAGGCCGGCACGCCCGGCATGGAACATGGTCGGCTGGCCTCGATGGCCGGCAACTACGATCTGGTCGTGAAGAGCTGGCATGCGCCCGGTGCGCCGCCCAGCGTCGATCCCGGTACCGCGACGCGCAAGATGATCCTCGGCAATCGCGTGATGCTGGAGGAAGTGACCTCGCAAGTGATGGGCCAGCCGTTCACCGGCCAGGGGCTGCACGGCTTCGACAACGTCACCGGCAAATACTGGGGCACCTGGAACGACAGCATGAGCACCGGGCTGATGATCAGCGAAGGCACCTGCGATGCGCAGCTCAGTTGTACCTACACCGGCACCCACAACGACCCGGTGACCAAGAAGCCGCAAAGCAGCCGCATGACCACGCGCTGGACCGACAAGAACACCGAGGTCTTCGAGATGTACGGCCCCGGCCCCGACGGCAAGGAAGCCAAGATGATGGAGATCACCTACACGCGGCGGCCATAACCGCGCCACGCCGCATCATGCGTGCGTAGCCTGTCCGGCATCGGCCAGGCTGCGCCGCCATGCGGCGGGCGGCTGCCCGTATTCTCGCCGGAACGCTCGACTAAACGACGTGTCGTTCTGGTAGCCCACTTCCTCCGCCACCCGCGACAGCGGTGCATTGCTGCGCCTGAGCAGGTTGGCCGCCATCAACATCCGCCACTGGGTCAGGTACTGCATCGGCGAGGTGCCCACCAGTTGCTGGAAGCGCTCGGCCAGCACCGAGCGCGACGTGCCGGCCACGCGCGCCAGGTCGGCGAGCGTCCAGTCACGACACGGTTGCTGATGCAACGCGTTGAGCGCTTTGCCCACCACGCGGTCGCCCAGCCCCGCCAGCCATCCGGCATGGCCTTCGTGCTGCTGCACGTAACGGCGCAACACCTCGATGAAGAGCAGTTCGGCCAGCTTGGCCAACAGGCCGGCGCCACCGGGACGCGGCGTGCGCGCTTCCGCCAACGCATAGCGCACCGAGGATTCCAGCCATGCGCCTGCGTCCGAATCGCGCAAGCTGATGCGCACCACCGGCGGCAGGCCATCCAGCAGCAGGCGCGCCAACCGCGTGTCGCAGGCGAGGTAGCCGCAGACGATGCGCGTGGGCGCGCCGCCCCCGCCGTACGCCAACCGGCGCGGGCGACTGGAGAACAGCTTCTTCAGGTCGGCCGCGACGCGCGGCGGCGGCAGGCCCGGTGCCGAGGTCATGCGGTGCGCGCTGCCCGCGGGGAACATGACCACGTCGCCTTCCTGCACCGTCAGTGGCGGCTCGCCCTCCATCTCCACCAGGCACTCGCCTTCGGTGATCAGGTGGAAGATCACCACCTGTTCTGCCGTCGGATCCAGCCAAGGCGCCGCAAGTGACGCCTTCGGCGACTGGTAGCACCACGGCGCGCTAAAGCGCGCGTTGACGAAGAACGCGCCGGACATCTGCACGACGCGCAGGATTTCGGAGAGCGCGTCCATGCTCAACCGGCCGTCCCGTCCACGATCGACACCGCCACCCGGATCGGTGGCTGGCCGGCCAATGCGCCCTGCATCGGCGAGCGACGCAGGCCTTCGGCGACGAGCGCCTGCAAGCGCGCGGGCTCCGCGCCCGGTGCGTGCAGCACGACGTCGATCTGCATCGAGGCCGGAGCTGCGGCGACCCGGATTCCATCGGCGCCGTTCATGCCCAGCAGTCCACGCGTATCCGTGCGACTGCCGATTTCCACTTCCAGCCTTTCCAGTGCGATGCCCTGCTCGGCCGCGACCATCGCGATCGCCGTCGTCGCGCAGGCCGCAATGCCGGCACGGAAGAACCAGCCCGGCGACGGCCGGTCGCCGGTACCACCGAGTTCCACCGGCATGTCGGACTCGACCTGCACGCCGGAGGCATGCGTGGCCACCACCCGCGTGTCGTCCTGCCAGCAGGCGCGTGCGCTGACGTCGTCGTGCAGGCCCTTGTCGGGGCGTCGGGTGAACACGCTGACGGCGCGTTGCATCGCATCGGCGATGGCGTGCGGATGGCTCATGGCGATAGGACTTCCAGCGGACGGCAGGGGCATGCGGATTCTGGGCTCAACAACGCGGACCGGCGCGTGCCGCGGCCAGCCGCCGGACGATCGGCAAGGAATCGCGGAGCCCCGGGAAACCCGCGCGCAGGCCCGGACGCGCGGCCAGTTCCGGCAGACGTCCCGTCAGGACGGCCACACGCCGGGACCGCCACGCTGCGCCCTCCCCAACCCCTGGAAGTTCCTGCATGAACGCTGTTGCCGTCTCCCTCCCCACCCCGCCCGACCTGAAC
>Ga0247823_10004719_pt1 | contig 10888 bp, 6 predicted proteins | sample 13C_PalmiticAcid_2_FD_192426 | JGI IMG/M metagenome (GOLD analysis project Ga0247823, IMG submission 192426) | Soil microbial communities from agricultural site in Penn Yan, New York, United States - 13C_PalmiticAcid_Day30 | ecosystem: Environmental > Terrestrial > Soil > Agricultural land...
GGACGGACGGCTTCTCGGCGACAATCAGGGGTTTGAATACTCACGCGACACGCGTGCTGCGGTACCCCCGGCCATGAGCGAAGAAGTCAGCAAACACAGCCCCTGGCGCATGTCCGTCGCCCCCATGCTCGACTGGACCTACGCACCGGGAAACATCGTGTTTATGCGGCTTTCCCGTCATGTCTAAGGCATCGTTGCACTTTCGTTGCACTAGCCGCATTGCTATCCCTTCGTAGTAGCTGGCAGTTGCACTGATGAGCACAGAAGTAATCGCCCATGCTGCACCTGCATTTCTTCAACTGCATCGAGGCCCTGGCCGCTGCCCTAGCTTTCCGTTTGGCGGGGCCCCGCAACGACCCGTTTACCCGCCACACGTCCTGAGTCCATATATTGCTGTCTCTGCACGAGCATCATGCGTGCGAAGGAGAGAGTGGTATTGCACGCGGGCCGAAGACGTCGCGGTCGCCGCCGTTAGGGCACGGTCCGGGAGGCAAGGCGGCCCGGGCTATCGGATCTGGGTGGCCAGTTGATGCACGAACTTCTTTTACCCGTCGAGCGCATGCCAGACGGCCTCTTCTGGTCGGTGCCTGCGCCCTTTGATGGCGAGTTCACGGCTGAAGACCCGCTAGCGCTCGACTACCTCGGCCAGCAGGTCGGACTGTGGCTGTTCCCAGGGTTTACGACGCGGACCAGCCGCGCGCAGTATTACGCGGCGGTGCTCTACGGCTTGCACATCGTTCAACGAACGATCGAGACGTACGGCCTGGCTGGCGATGACGAGACCCGCACGCGCCTCTTCGAGCGGTGGGAGCGCTGCTGGGCACTCGCGACGATGGAGTCCCGGCGTGGTGCTCTCGATCGCGGCGACCCGGACGCCATGCGCGGCGTCCGCGGCGCGAAGCGTGCTTGGTTTTCGGGTGAAAAGCCCTTGCCGCTGGACTTCGAGCTCATCTCACGCCAGAGTGAATTGGGTGGGCTTGGTGCGTACCTGAGCTCGTTGCGCTATCACCAACTTGTGGGCCCGGGCTCGCTGCGCGTGACGCCGTTGGCCAAGCCGATCGTCGACGCCTTCTGGTCGGAGAGGGGCCAGCGCGACATGGGCGCCATGTACGAGGAGTACATCCTTGAAGGGATGAGGCCCGATGCGAAGACGTGGGCTCGCGCGATCGCGTCGGGCAAGCTAACGCTCGAAGGGCTCGGCCGTAGGTCGCGCCTGACCTCGGTCACGGAGCAGCTGCGATCAGCGCAACGCGAGCGGTTGTGGAGCGCGCTCTTCGCGCAGGCGCGTGACGCGGGCACGTTGCAGCTCGCGAAGTGCCTCATCGCCGCGAGCGCGGACGGCGTCTACGAGTCGGAGCTGCTGCTCGAAGGCATGGCGCAGGGTCGCTGGGGCGTCCTCGATTCCGAAGTGCACCAGCGTGCCGAGCTCGGCCTAGCCTTTGGCCGCATAGCGCGCGTGCTGCTCGATTGCTTCAACCGCGCGTATCGGCATGTCCAGGAAAACGGCTGGAACAGCGACTTTTCCGCCGTGGCGGCGGCCGCCTTCGCGCGCGAGGGCGACGACGAGCTGAGCCGGCTCGCGGCCGGTCTTGCCAACAGCGCGCAGGCCGCACGCATCGACGGCCTGACGTTCCACGGCCGGGGGTTCATGGCGCTCGTCCGCTCGATCGGCGAGGGCACCCCGGCCGACAAACTGCAGCACCTCCTTCGTTTCCACGGGCAGGTGCAGCAGACCCGCCGCGGCGCTGCACCCTGGTTGAAGCAGGAGCGAGGCAAGCTGATCATGCAACTGCCCGGCTACACCGGCTATCGCTCGCCCGCGGATTTTCCGCCGCTCAAGCTCAACACCGTGCGTAACCTGCTCCAAGACCTGGGACGCATCGCATGAACATCGGCACCAAACGCATCCTCGATGCCCTCGCTCCTCAAGAGCCCTGCCTCGGCGCATTCTTTTCCACCTTCACGTTCGACCCGGTCTTTTTCGAGAACGACGTGCTGCGTGCGGTGCTACGGCTGTCGTCTGACCCGATCGAGCAGCCAGAGCGCTATCACCAGGAGTGCCGGCATGCGCTCCAACAGGTGCCGGTCGCCGTTGTGGTCGATGCGGGTGAACGGCAAGGTGGGCGCCGCCTGCCTTATGACCTGCTCGAAGTGTCGTCGGTGGTGTTCCATCCAAAGACGGTGCTGCTGCTCTTTCGCGATCATGCGCGGCTGGTGGTCGGATCGGGCAATCTCACGTCGAATGGCTACGGCGGAAATCTGGAGATCTTCTTCCTCGCCGACTTGCGCTATGACACGCCTGCCGATGTGGGAGTGCTTGCGATGTTCCGCACGCACCTCGGGCGGATCGCTCCGTTGATTCGCACGCGCGGATCGCAGATCGCGTTGTTCGAAGAAGCGCTGGGCCGCTCGATCGGCGACGGGGCGGATTCGCACACACCAGCGTCGTTCCGGCTGCTTGATTCGACGGCCGCGCCGATCCTGCAGCAGGCGTTGGCTTTGCTGCCACCCGGAGCGAAGCTGAAGACGATCGGCCTGGCCGCGCCGTTCTTCGAAAAGGACGACCTTGGTGAGCTCGATGCCTCCTCGGTGTTCGGCGCGCTGCTGGAACGAGCCGACGGCAAGGTCGACGTCGACGTCGCCATGGGGTGGGACAACGTGATCGTGCACGCCAGCGATCCCGTGGAAATCGAGAAGGGCTACGGACGGCTCTGGACCTGGGAATATGACGACGACGGGCCGAAACAGGTCCACGTGGTGCCGACGTCGCTGGGGCCAAAGGAGATCCGCTATCGGAATGAACGTGGGCGCGAGGAACGGTGGTCCGCAGCGGAAGCGCGCAAGGCGATCGAAGCCCGCAAGCTGTGGATGCAGCCCGTGCCCGTGGCCTGCGTTCCGGGCCACTTGCTCGAAGCAGCCGGTGACGTGGCAAGCGAGTTGCGCTTGTGGCTGCACCCGTCGCTGCGGCTCGTGGAAGGTCAGCCCCAGTGCCGCCCCTTGCACGCGAAGCTGATCGCACTGGCCTACGAGAGCGAAGACGAAGCAGGCACGCTGGTCCTCATGGGTTCGCCGAACATGTCGCGGCGCGCATTGCTGCTCGCGGCCGGGGCGGGTGGTAACGTGGAGGTCGCGGTCGCGCTGCGCGTGCGCAACTCGCTCACGCTGCCCGACCTGATGCCCGGCATCGTGCACGCGCCGTTGGGCGGCGTCTCGATGACGGAGCGCGACTTTCCGGCGGGCACGGCCAATCACGCTCTGGCGGTGGAGCGCGCCGTGCACGACGCGCAGGCGGGGACGCTCACGGTCCACTGGTCTGCCCAGGCATCAGCCTTGCCGGCGTGGCGCTTGGCCTACCAGTCGCGCGAACTGGCTGCGTCCACGCAGCCGCCGAAGGAATACGTCCACGTGGACAAGTTCGTCCTGCAGCCCGCGTCCGCGGAGCTGTCGCTGCTGGTCGAAGGCCAAGTCTTCGCGATCCCTATCCTCGTCTCCGACCTCGTGTACCTGCCGGCGGATGCCACGGCACCGCCGCTCAGCCTCGACGAGCTGCTAATGCTCGCGGCGCGGCGCATCGGCGGCGAGCGTGCGGTGCAGATCGCGCGCATACGCGCCGAGCGCACGGCGCCGGGCGGTGAGGGCGACGAACTCGCAGCCTTCTTCTCCGAGCGCTTCACGCCGACGGACGTGTTCCGTGCGTGGTGGTGCGCCGCCGAAGACTTGCGCAACCCCGCGCTGTCAGTGACGGGCTTCCGGCTTGCGTTGGAAGGCGCGATGGGAACCGCCGCCGTTTGGGCTGCCATCCACTCTGCCGCGAAGTCCGGCCACATGCTCGCGGAAGAGGCGTGGCTCTATGGCGCCGAACTTCTGCGAACGTTGGGAGACGTGAACTTGCCCGAAGACGACGCGCGGGAAACGCCCGCCAAGCGCGAGGTGCTGTCGGCATTCCGCGCGCGCGTGAAGGCCGACCTTCCATCCCTGCTGGGCGACGGCCCCGACGACGAGGTCATGTGCAAGGTGAAAGCGTTCTACGTGGAAGGTCGCGCATTGTGAATCTGAAAGCGCTGCGCTCATTCCTCCAGCTCGGTGCGCGCGCCGAAGTCGACGGCATTCCGGCGGGCGAGGTGCTGCGGCAGGAGCAGACCGTGCTCCGTGCGCTGGAGATGCTCGAAACGCGCCCCGGCCTCGCGCTGGCGGACGAAGTCGGCATGGGAAAGACCTACGAGGCGCTGGGCATCGCCGCGGTCGTGCGTCATGCCAACCCGAAGAGCCGCATCGTCGTGGTCACGCCGGGCCCCGAATTGAACGTGAAATGGGCCAAGGACATCGTGGGTTTCCGCGCGATGTACGACTTCGGCGAAAGCGTCTGCGCCGCTCGAACCCTGCGGGAATTCGTCGAGGCGGTCCGCACGCACGCGATCGTGCTGGCCCCGGCCTCCATGTTCCGCACGGGCCGCGGCCAGGACGAGCAGGCGCACATGCTCGCGCTTTATTGCCGCTGGAAGGAGGTGCCGCACCAGACCGCTCACGCGATCTTCCGGCGCGTATTCCCCGACGGACAGGCGATCTCCGACGCGCGCGAAGAGCTCTTCCTCAACGCGTTCGGCTGGGACGACGTCAAGCCGTACCTCGAAGCCGCTTTCCGCCTTGGCAAGCGGTCGGGGCGGCTTGGGCTGGACGACCTCTACGCCGACGGCGACCTCGAAGCCTTCTGCGATACCCAAGCTGTGCGCGGTGCGCTGTACCGCGCGCGCTTCGAGCTTTGCGGGCACCTGCTACCGAAGATCGACCTGCTCATCGTCGACGAGGCGCACAAGCTCAGGAACCCCGGATCGTTGCAGACGAGCGCGATGCGGCATGTCTTCGAGAAGGGATTCGACAAGGCGCTGCTGCTCACGGCGACGCCGTTCCAGCTCGAAGTGGGCGAGTTGCGCGAGATCTTCAGTCTTTTCGCGCAGGCGACGACGGCGCCGGACAACCTGATTCGCGAGGTGGACTCGCTGCTCGACCACATCCGGTGCTATCAGGAGCGCTACGACGAGTTCCAGCAGACCTGGCAGAAGCTCGACCCGTTGCTGGCTGCAGAATTCAGCACGCAGTACGAGGCGGAGGGGGGGCACGCGCAGTTCAAGGACGCGAGCCTGTGCATCGTGCGCGAGCAGGTCAAGGCCTTGCGCGAGCTGAAAGACGAGGTGATCCAGCCCGGCCTTCGCAACTGGATGATCCGCAGCCTGCGGCCGGAGAAGCGCCAGTACCGCCGCGGGGTGTACCTGCCCGTGCGCGCGAGCGGGCCGAGTGTGCTGCCCTTTCTGTTGTACGAGCGCTTCATCGCCGAACTGTTTCGGCAGGACCGGCCCACGCATAAGGCCTCGGTAGAGATCAACATGGTGTCGTCGTATGCCGCCGCCGCTGCGGGCACCTTGATGCAGGCCGGCGAGGTGCTGCCGCCCTCGGCCGACGCATACCGCGCCTTGCTGCGCGAGATCCTGCCCGCGGATGTCGCCCACGCCAGCGGCCACCCCAAGGTCGCAAAGGTGGTGGCCGAGGCACTTGGTGCCGCGCGTGCGGGCGAGAAGACGCTGGTGTTCTGCGCGCGCACTGAGACGGTGAGGCAGTTGCAGGCCGAACTCGGCGCTGCGTGGGAGGCCGGGCTGATCGAACGCTGGCGCGCGGTGTACCCGCGCGCGCAGGAGGGCGACATCTTCGACACGACCGACGACGAGACACGGCATCGCGGCCGGCATTCCTTGTTGCAGGCGCGCTTTCACCGCCCGCAGGATGCGCTGTATCTGGCGCTGCGCGAACCCTGCCTGCGCGAGCCGTGGCTGGCCGAGTGGGCGCTGCAGCGCCTGTCTGGCCTTGTCTCGGATGCCAACGCGCTGCTCGCGGCGGAACGCGTGGGCAAGACGGCCGCGGAGCGCGTGGACTACGCCGTCGTGCGCAGGTGCATCCGGCGGGCAGCCGTGCGTCTGTGGAAGCGCGAGCATCCGCCTTCGGACCGAGAGGCGCTGCTGCTGGAGGTCGCCTCGCTGGACGATCGCGCGGCACACACCGAAGACGAGCCCCGGAATGCGGCGCCCACGTGGGCGATCACCGAAATGCTCGCGCGCGCAGTGATCGGGAACGGCGCGTCCCTGTGGAGCAGGCATGCGGAACTGCTCGATCGCTTTCCGGCACGCACGCGCGATCGCATGGTCGAGCAGCTCGCCCGCTACCTCACGTACAAGCAGGTGCCTTTTCTCGCCGAGCTGCTGTCGCATGCGAGCGCATCGGGCGTGCACATGGATCCCGTCGAATCCGGAGGCCTGCTCGAAGCGTTGCCCGCGTTCTGGGTGACGGCCGCGGGTGCGGCCTGGGTCGGCCGCCTCGGTGAGTTCCTGGCTTATGTTGCGAAGCAGACCGACGAGCACCAGGCGATGATCCTCGACGACATGGACAAGACGCGTAGCGGCGGCTTCGTGCGGCACACGCTCGACGCCGACAGCCGCGAACGCCTACGGCAGCTGTTCAATACGCAGCTCTTCCCAATGGTGCTCGTAGCCAACGCGGTGATGCAGGAAGGCCTGGACTTGCACCAGCAGTGCCGGCGCGTCATCCACCATGATCTCGAGTGGAACCCCGCGCAGGTGGAACAGCGCATCGGTCGCGTGGATCGGCTCGGCTCACTCACAAGCCGCCTGCGCGCGGTGGACCCCACGCAGACGCTCGACGTGCTCTACCCGGCGATCCGCTCGACGATCGACGAGCGTCTATACCGAACGGTGAAGATGCGCGAGAAGTGGCTGGAGTTTTTGCTGGGTGCGCAGCCGCAGTTCGGGGCCTTCACGTTCTCCGACGAGATCCCGGTGGCCCTCCCGGCAAGACTTGCCGGCGAGCTGGCAATCGAACTGGCGCCTCATCCGGCCGTCCTGCGACACGATATGTCGCAGGACGGCGGAGACTCGCACTCATGCTAGCCCTGTCCAAATCCAAGTTGATCGCTTTCCGCCGGTGGCCGGTGAGCAGTCGATGCGCACCGACTTCGTGCTCGATGCGCTGGAGCAAGCTCTATACGCCCGGTAGCCCGAACGAGATGGAAGCTAGGTCCGTCACTCCGCTAGGAACTCGCAGTACGTCAGCATTCGCTACACCTAGTGGCGGGCAGAAGCGAGCATCGAGCCGTCGGTGGGTAGTAAGGGCGCTGGATCTGCGCCCGCGTAGGGATTTGGCGTCTGCCGGCCGAGTTGTTAGATTTTTGGCGGGACGTGCGCAGGACTTGCCTGAGGTCCGGCATGTATTGCACGCCTATGTGGTTGATGGCATTTGAGTTTTCTAGGAATTCATCACTAAGCTGTTAAAATCGATGTATGGGTTCCACGATGAAGCTCGCCGACCGCATGCGCCAGTCGATTCGACGCCGCTCTGGCCATGTCGTGCTGCGCGCCGAGCTCGCGCCGCTGGGCAGCGCATCGCAGGTTTCTGAAGCCCTGAAGACGCTTCAGCGCGACGGAGAACTGCTTCGCCTGGGCGCTGGCGTTTACGCAAAGGCCCGCTGGGACGAATCCACGCACGAGGTGACGCCGGTCGTGGATGTAGAGACGCTGGGGCGCGAGGTGGCGCGCAAGCTCAAGGCGCAGGTGAAAGACGGCGGGGATGGCACGCTTGTGCTGGACACAGGTGACCGTCGTGTCTCCCGCAAGCTGGCCCTGGGCCAAGGCACCGTGCAATACGTCAACAATCGCAATCGCAAAACTTTCACGGCATTCAAAGGGAATCCGTGGGATACAGCGACGTTTCCGACCACCGATGTGGGCAACTATGTGCGCCGGCTTGCTGGTCTTCATAAGGTTCGGTATGTGCCGACGCCCGCCGACAAATGGGCCGAGACGGTGACCCGCCTAGCCGGAGACGAAGTACGTTCCGGCCCGGTGCAGGATCTGTTGGTCGCCCTGAAGCGTGCAGGCAAGCTGACCAAGGACGACATGGCGAAGTTGCTCGTGAACTACTTGAGGGAGCGCAAGCAGGGTGTTTGATCCGTTCAAGGATTTCGAGACGTCCGGCTACCTGCGGAACAAGTTCGCCGAGAAGGATCCGCAAATCGTCCAAGAACTGGAACACCAGATGTTCCGCGCCAGTCTGGACGAAGCCATCACGCACTTGGCGAAGCGGCGAGGTGCCTTGCGCTATGAAGATTTCCTCGCGGTCCATCGCATTCTCTTCGAGGGCTTCTATCCTTGGGCCGGCCAGGACCGTGCGGCCACGGCGCCGGAGATCGCCGTGACCAAGGCTGGAACCTGGTTCTGCCATCCCGGGCATGCGCAATTGGCGGTGCAGGAAGGATTGCGCATCGGCAGCAACAAGCGCCAGATGCGGCAACGTCCCGGCGAGGTGATGGGGCTGTTTGCCTTTGGCCATCCCTTTCTGGATGGCAATGGCCGCACCATGCTGGTGGTCCACACCGAACTGTGCCATCGCGCCGGCTTCTGCATCGAATGGCACCGCACGCGTAAGTCAGATTACTTGACCGCGCTGAGCGCCGAGATCGCTACGCCGGGCAAGGGCATCCTGGACGCCTACCTGCTGCCATTCGTGGGGGAAAGCCAGGAACGCCAAGCCTGGGGCGGCATGATCGGCGGACTGCCGGGCCTCGACGGCAATGGGGTGGATGACGCCGTCGCAGGCAACTACGAGGACGCGGAAGTCTCCGAGCAGTACCGTGAATTTGAGCGGCGGCGCGGATACCGCATTGAGCCGGCTACGGATGACAGCGCCGGATCGGTATAGCCGGTACGGTCCGTACCGGACACCGCATGGCCTGCGTATCCCCAGACTTCGTCGACATAGCCGCTTCAGCAAGGGTATCCGGTGACTACTTTCCATGATCTTGGCTTGGCCTACCGAAAGGCCAAAGTCGATATGTACTACTCGTCCCACCCTTCGCTGGACGCGATTGCAGACTACGAGGGAGATCTGCACGCCAAGCTCAGTGCTTTGCTGATCAAGCTCCAGGGCGACGACGAGTCCTGGGTCACGCAGCCTGAGTTTCTGGGCGGATGGACGCTGGCGACCAAGTCGGTGGACATGTCGTGCTGGGAGCAGTACCGTGATCAGAACGGCAACGGCCTGATCTTCTCCTCCCCGGCCGAGGAATGGGCGCACGCCTGCAGCCTGCTGGCAGAAGGCAGCAAACCCCAGAAGCCTGAAGCTGAGTTTCGGGTGATGGCTCAGTGCAGCCTGGACTTCCACGTACTGTCCACGCTGTGGATGCTGGAAGTCGGCCACCTCTTCGATGCCAAGTTGACCATCTGCTCCTACGGGAACCGCCTGCGGCGTACCCAAAATGGGAGGGGCATCAACGCACTCTCGCTCGGCACCTTCCAGCCGTACCTCAAGCCCTTCCGCGATTGGCGTGACAACGGCATTCAGGCAATGCGCACCGCGCTGGATGCCGACAAGAAAATCGTGGCGCTCACCGCGGATGTCAGTTCGTTCTATCACGAGCTGAATCCAGGCTTCATGCTCGACCCTGCCTTCGTGGTCGGAGTGACGGGACTGGAGTTGTCGGCCCCTCAGGCCAAGCTGCATCGCCTGTTCATTCAAGCGCTGAACGCCTGGGCAGCAGTCACGCCGTTGAAGAAAGGCCTACCGGTCGGGTTGCCGGCGTCGGCCGTGGTGGCGAATGTCGCCCTGGCTGAGCTCGATTGCGTGGTTGAACAGCAGCTCACACCGCTGTACTACGGCCGCTACGTGGACGACGTCCTGCTGGTGATGGAGAACGGTGCCAGTTTCCGCTCTACCGCCGAACTGTGGGAATGGGTGTTCTCGCGATCGGGCGGCAAATTGGCTTGGGTACTTGGTCAGGAGCGCAAGCAGATCGGCTTTCAGCCGGACTACCTCAGCAGCAGCCAGATCCGCTTTGCCAACGCCAAGAACAAGGTGTTCATGCTGGCCGGCGAACCGGGCAAGACCTTGGTAGATGCGATTGCCCATCAGATTCACGAGCGGGCTAGCGAATGGCGAGCCATGCCCCGCGTGCCTCGTTCGGCCAGTCATGTGGGTACCGACCTGATGGCGGCAACGCAGAGCGATGGCGAAGCCGCCGACAACTTGCGCAAGGCCGATGCACTGACGATGCGCCGCGCGGGCTTTGCCATCAAGCTACGCGACTTTGAGGCCTACGAGCGCGATCTGCCGCCCGAAGCTTGGCAGGCACACCGGCAAGCTTTCTTCCGCGCTTTTGTTCAGCATGTGCTTGTGTTGCCGCAGTTCTTCGATTTGGCGGTCTATCTGCCCCGGGTTATCCGGCTGGCCACGGCGTGCGAAGACTTTGACGCCCTGCGCCAGATCCTGAAGGCGCTTGAGCGGCTCTGTACCCAAGTTAGCGAGCATTGCACGCTGGGCATCAAGGCCTGCCCGGTCGAAAACGTGCCGCCGGCCTCGGAACTGATGACGGTCTGGCAAAAGCAGATATACACCGCAGTGCGCGAGAGCATTAGCGCGGCCTTCCCGCCCCGATTGTCCAAAGAGGGCAAGGTCGCATGGCTGGCGCACATGGCGGACTACCTGCCTACGTTGAATGTCGAAGCACTGCTGAACTGGTACCTGTCGCCAAAGGGCTTTCAAGCGCAGCAGGCTCGCCTGTTCTCGTTCGACCTAGCTCACATGCCCTTCCGCTTCATCGGCCTGCCCAAGGAAATGGTGGCCCAACGTGGCATACCCGCCAAGAAGACGGTGGCGCCTTGCCCCCATGCTGCGGACCTGCTGCCGGACTCCGTCCTGGAGGGTGCTAGCAGGCTGTTGAATTTCTCCCGCGCAAACACTGTGTCGCGGGAGGACGGATCTTGATACCGTTCGTCGCAGTGATTCTCGATGGAGATGACGATGCGCGGTGAAGACGGTCTGCAGGAAGCTC
>Ga0247823_10004720_pt1 | contig 10887 bp, 3 predicted proteins | sample 13C_PalmiticAcid_2_FD_192426 | JGI IMG/M metagenome (GOLD analysis project Ga0247823, IMG submission 192426) | Soil microbial communities from agricultural site in Penn Yan, New York, United States - 13C_PalmiticAcid_Day30 | ecosystem: Environmental > Terrestrial > Soil > Agricultural land...
GTGCTGACAAATGACGAGGTGCTTGAGAAGTTGGAGGATGACAACATGGATGCAATGGAACGGGATATGCTTGGGGAGCACGACGATGACTTTTCCGATTATTATGACGACGAGGCGGGGTTCTGAACTCGAGAGACGCGGCGTGGGACGACACTTTTGATAGTTGCTGGGAGAAGTGAACTGAGGCTGCCTCAGGAGTCTCAAGATAAAGTCGTTGAACTGTCGTCGGGACGTTTGCTACACACCATTGCCTCAAATATACACCAGGTTCCCCTCTGATGTCACGAACATTCGATGATGATAACATGGGCATTGGTTTTGCTGATGAACTACTTAACATCAGGTTTCCCAACCCACATGCCCCTACGTAAGACTATCCCCGACATAAGCGAGATTCTGGACGCTCGCCAATCCGTACTGCGCAAAGTCGTTGGTGCTCAACCACGCCGCCTCGTCCACCGGGTGCACCACCGCGCTCCCCCCGACGTGCTGCGCCGTGAACGACTGCGTGTCCCGCAGGCCGTCGCCGCGCAAATAATCCGCCCAGGCGCGCGCGGCCACGGTCGCGTTGCCCCGCGCCGCGGCGTAGTACGCCGAGAGGCGCGAGTGCGCCTGCTTGAGGCTGACGCCGCTGAAGCTGGCGCCGTAGCGCGCGCGCTGCTCGTCGGCGGTGCCGGCGTAGTAGTAGGTGTAGTCGAGCCAGGCGTCGCGGAAGCCCGCCGGGGCGGCGTCGCCCCAGTACTCGAGGAGCTCGGAGATGACCTCGGGCATGCCGAAGACGGCGTTGAGGTGCGAGATGGCGACGATGCCCTTGTTTTCGGGGTCGGTGGGCGGGGGCTGGAGCGTGCCGTTCTCGATGAGGTACGAACCGGAGCCGGTCACGAAGCCGTTCTTGAGATTGGCGATGCCGGTGGCGGTTCCGGTGAGCTTCTTCTTGGCTTCTTCCCAGCGGGGGCCGCGGCGCTCCCACTCAATGAGCCATCCGGCTGCCAGCGCGGCCCAGTCCGTTCCCAGACCAAATGTTACGGGGGCGCCAGGGGAAGGCTTCCAACCGTCGGTGCGTACCTTTCTGACCGGGTCAAGGATGCCGTAGGTCTTGTCCGCATCCAAAGTGTGCTCAAGTAGCTCGCCCGTCCGCTCGTCGCCGCCTGAGAGGTAGAAAAAGTATTTGCGGTACTGAGGTTGCGAGATGCGAGCTTGCTTTGCGCTGTCGGCCCAGTGCATTACTCCGTGCCTCGTCCCAAGCCCTTTCCAGTCGCCGAGATGATAGGAATCGACCTCTCCCGTGTGCCGTGTCATGGCCTCGGCGAAGCGGTAGACATCGGCGCGGCCGGTGCGGAGGAAATACTGCCAGAGGAACAAGTCGGGGGACAACTCGGAGTTGTCCCAGGCGTAGCCCCCAATGTCGTAGCGCCACTGATGCCGGTCACTGTCGTAGGTGTGCATGATGTCACCGTGATTGAGGAATCCGTACCAACGACGCGCCTCGACTTCGTTCTGGTAGTGCTTCACGAGAAAGTCGAGGTTGCTCTCGATCTTGGCCTTGGCAGGGCTCGAGGTATCGGGAATTCCCCAGTACGAACCGAGAGCCTTGGTCTCCTTGATGTATTCGGGTTTGGCAACCAGCACAGGAGGTTCCTGAGCGTGCGTGTTCAACTGGGCCAGGGTGTCGCTGGATGGGGTGCTGTCGAAGGCGTACAGGAAGATCTCGTTTGTCCGAGCAATGCCGTAAGGTGTGTCAAACCCCTTCTCGTAATCCTCGTACGTGATCTCGAGGGCATCGAGCTGCTTCTCGTAGGTGTCCAGACCCAGACCGTCGTGGTAGCCGCGAAGGTCAAGAGGAGCGGCATCGGGGCTGTACAGCCATAGAGTGATCTGGCCCTCGTCGGATCCGGCATTTGAAATATCAAGGCCGGTGGGATAGCGCTTCCAAAAGTCACGCAGGGCGACGGCCAGACCGCCCTGGGTAGCACCGCCGAGGTAGGCAAGACCACCGGATCGGGTGCCGCCAGGGATGTTGACCCAGCTCCGGCCTGCCCCCGTCCTCTTCTTGAGGGTGAAGCCGTCGGGAGAAAGCTGGCTCAGGCTGTAGTCGTTCCAGGCGGGGATCCAGTGAAGACGGGTGGTAACTCGAGAGTCCCAAGTCGATTCGGCGGGAAGAGCCTTGCCGCTAACTTGGGCGGTCCTGACGGCGGCACCAGGATCACGACGGAGACCTGTGATGCCTTTGACGGCCTCGTTCAGGAAACCACCATCGGTACCAGCCAGGCGGACGTGGCGGTTGTACAGTTCCTCCCCCTTGAGCGGGACCTGGAATTGAATGCCCAGACCGGAGATGAAGTCGTTGTTTTGCTGGCCGTCGAAAGTGATGCTGTGCACCACCCTGATGGCGTCGGAGCCGGCGTACAGGTAGAAGCGAACCACGAATGGCAACCAGTCTGCATGATCAGAACCCCCGGTTTTTGTGTGCTTGCCGCGGACCGTGACGAGGGCGCGAACCGAGTTGGCCTTGCTGACGGTCACTGCTTCGATCTTGCTCTCGAAGTTGGACTGGTCAATTGCCGTGTCCGTGCGGTCCTGGGCAGTTCCTGGAATGTTCTTCTGGCTGTAGAGCACCAATCTGCCGTCTTTTCCGACAGTCTTGCCTCCGGCCGTCTTGATCGAGCGGACAAGGTGACGACCCTCCTTGGGAAATGAGACGGTGACCTTGCCGGTGTCGACCGTGACCTCCTTGCCACCGTCCTTCACCGACAGCTTGGTGGTCTGGCGTTTACCCCTGCCCTTGCCCTTGATGGCGGGCGTGGCCTCAATGGTGTATTCATCGGCGACCTTGTCGGTCTTAGGGATCGCATGTGCTGACCACTTGATGGAGCCGTCGCGCCAGTAGCCGGTGACCCACGATTGGAGAGGGATCTGTCCGTCCGAGAGGCTGAAGTCGACGTCGTCGGGGCGGTACTTCCCCTGCGGCCAGGGCAAGCCAAAGGTAGTACCAAGATTCTGAGCTGGAGAGTCGCCAACCCAGCTGACCTTGACGCTGCTGGAGGAGACGTTGACCCGGGCGGCAGCACCTGCCAGGACGCCCGTGAGGGTAAGAAGAAAACGAGAAACTCGCACCATGTTTCAGGCGCGGAATCGACAGAATCTGAAATCGGCTCGGCTTGCTCGCTCCAAGTGGCCTATCGTGTACACTCCTTGGTGAGTCGACAGCCGATCTGGACAGCAGTTTATGAGTTACAACATGACCCCAGAGCCCACCTTCTCGGGGCAACGATGATGCGAGCTACCGAGCTACCGGTTGTCCGCAAACGTTTGTCAAACTGAGCCATCACTGCTACATGGACGGCCATCGGGTAACATCAAATCTCAAGGTTGAGGGGTCACATCCCGCCTGAGATTTGCTCGGCCCAAGTAACAGCGAACGCCATCGCCAGGTACAGGGTGCAAATGCGGGGGATGCTTGCGGACAGGCAATGCCCGTGCTACAATTTTTCCGTCGGATGAACAGGCGCGGCCCGCGGAGGAAATCACCGAGCACCTAAGGTTGGTGTTCGAGAGCGGAGCGCCGATCTGGTGGCATTGGGCAAGTAAGTAATCCTTGCATTTGGTCAGTCGATGCAACCTGATCGCGACGAATGTGCTTCCAATGTTACCGCGTGACGACGGCATCGGCCTGGTCTCGCAGCGAGAGCTTCTCCACAATGGCGAGCGGACCGTCATTCGTCACTCAGGAGGGCGGGAGTCGAACGACGAGTTTGGGGCTGGCAATGCGATGCAGCGTGCTTGTTCCCGCACTTGACGCGAACGCCGGTGGTGGTCACAAAACGTCGAACTCGAGCTGCCTTTATTACCATTGAGCTTGGCGAAGCACAACTGCCTTGCAGGCAGATGGCTCGCTGGTTTTTGGCTGGGAAAACGACGCCCCCACCACACACCAACACAAGGCCCAGGCATGAATGCTGCGCCGCTGGCAGGCAGCCGCTCAATTTTGGCGGCTCTAACCCCTGTCATCATACATGAGCCCGAATTCTGACGTGGAGCGCGTTTCCATCAAGTGCCGTCACCGCTGTGCTGTTGCCGCACTCCACCTCCCACGGATACTTGGCTTAGGAACGCCTACAGAGTCCAGAGTACAAATGCTGTATTATCCACTCGCTTCCTTCGTCGCCCTCGCGGCGCTTGCTGCGTTGTCCGCGGCCTCCCCTAACGGCTTCCGGTCCTACAAGTCGGCGCCCGATGGACCCAGCAAGCTGGACGACTGCGGGTGCTGGCCCATCTACCAAAAGATGCTCACCTGCCAAAAGCTCAAGGGGCCCAACAGCGGCGTTGAAAAATGCGCCTGCATTCCGAACCCGGACGGGTGGTACACCTCGATGAACGGCTGCCGCGCGTGCCTGTCGCCCGGGTCGTACGACGACCACGACTTCTTCGACAACTTGTCGCGCACCATCAGCCAGCTGTTCGTCTCGTGCACCGAGAAGGGCGGGGGGATCAACGCCGACGGCCAGAGCATCTGCGCGAGCAACTACTATTTCCGGGCGTGCGCGTCGCTCGGGACGGGCGGGCAGCCGAGCTGGGCGAGTTTCAAGGTTTTCGAGAGCGGCAAGGGCGGGAATGGGACGTACGTCTTGGATATTGCCGAGTACCAGGCGAATGCGACGACGACGGGGACCGCTGTGTCAAAAACGACGACAATGTCCGAGTCCAAGACAACGACCGAGACCTCGGCCACTTCTGGGACGTCAACAACCACAACGGTTGGGACCTCGGCACCTGCCACTGGGACGTCGGATGCTGCCACTAGGACGGCGGCAACGTCTGGGCCTTCTACAACGACGTCGCCATCATCGGCGATGGGCTATGCGGAGTCGCGATCGCAGGCAGAATGTATGATGATGGGTTTGGTGATGGCTGTGGGCATTGGGGCCGTGCTGTTTTGAGCCTGTTTCGTGTCGCACCAGCGATGTGTACCATTAACTTGTCATGCGTAACCTCAAATCTGCTTCGATACCGCTGGCCAGCCTCCTTGAATTTGGGTGGTTCAGCTGGTTTACCAGTGAGGATAGACGTCGAGTCGTCGCTTCCTTGACTCCTTGAGGTGACTGCCCGCGATCTGCTGTTCTGCCCAAGCCCAGGAAGTTGCGAGCGGCCCGGGTTGCGTTGGACAGGCAGGAGCCGCAGGGACACCTCACGACTCGATTGCTTCACGACGGGACCTTCTTGAGTTCAGTCGCAACTGTGGAGAGACTCCTTGTGCATCTCAGCTCTATCCCCCGCACAACATCCTGAGCCAATCACATCCTTCCCATCTCGCGACATGGGGCTTCTTTTCGGTTGTTGGTGCTGTTGGCGCCAATGCAACACGATCTGCAAGTCCACGGCTGGGGGATTCATGCATGGGCCCCGGCCCTGCGTGCAGGAGTTATCTCCCACGCGACACGTCCATCGCTTCGCAAAAACCGATTTCGCGCTTTTTTTTCTGCTAGCATTCCTCCTTCTCGAGCGCCGACTTCAACGACGCCGCCCGCCCCTCGGGCCGCGACAAGCTGCCTGCGCCTCACATGAGTACCGCCAATCCCTTTCCTCGAACGTCGGAGGATCGAGCTGGATTTCAGATGTCGGGAATCCACGCGACACACCAAAGGACGGATGATGTGACACACGATGGCGCCAATCGGTTGCAGCTGAACGGGGACGAGGCAGGCGCTGTGGGCTTCTCGCCTCAGCCAGGACAACCAGGACAGCCAGGAAATGAGCACGCCATTGCGGATCCTCCGAGGGTTGCAAGCCAGGAAATAATCGACAACACCCAAGGAAAGACACCGGTCGCAAAGAGGGGCGACGGAACGAGCAAACCGCAAAAGGCCAAGGAAAACACCCAGAGGTTCCCGTTGGTCTCTCTGTCGAAGCAGGGGCTGTCCAAGGTGCTGGGGGGAGGGGGGAAAGCACCGGGCCCGTCCGACCAGGCTACCAAGCGGACCGGCGCTGCAAAGGGGACGTCAGAAGCGCCAAAGGACACTGCCGAGCTGCGAATCGTCTTCCCACAGGACCCTGCATCCGTCCCGCGCGTGGATATCATTGCCATTCACGACATTGACGAAACTCTGCAAAAAGCATGGATCTACCGCAAGGGGTCAAAACGACGAGTGAACGATTCTCGTGCGGTTTATGCATCCGGGGGCATCAACAGCCACAACGGCGAAGGCGCCTTGGGCACCGCCGGGAGTCCAGCGCCAGGTCGCTACTGGCCGAGACAGCCGCCATTCGGCGCAAAGAAGAAGAAAGGGGACGATTCCAATCATTTGATTGAGAAATGGTTGATGACTTCAGGCAAGGAAGAGGCGCCACAAGACCCGACTATCAGCGAGGCCCCTCCCGACGACCATGGACCGGCCAATCCCATCTTCGCCCCTGTCGAGGACCACGAGCACAACAGTTTGTCCATTTTCAGCATGCTAGCTTCGGTTCACGAGGACGACGACATCTCTCGGCAAAGGCCGCGCATTCGAAAGAGACCGACCCTGCCAAACGACAGGAGAAAGGCAGCTGGCAGAATTGCCGCCATTGCCGAGGAAGAAAAAGTTTCCAGTGCAGGCGGGGGCCGCAGAAACCACACCGACGTTCTTTCAGACAGACAGTCTTCATTGGACCGTGGCAATGAGGGGCGCGTCAACTGGCTGAGTGATGTTGACATGCTCCCCAGCGAGATCCCCGGCGCTCGCGTCCTGTGCTACACGTACAGCCCCCCCGAGAAGGTGCCCTCGCCATCGCAGTACCTCACTGAGAGGGCAGAGGACCTGGTCAAACGTCTGATCGAGAAAAGGACATCTGACCGTGTCGATTATCGTACGGTGCCGATTGTTTTGGTGGGGCATGGCTTTGGCGCTCTCATCCTCCAGAGGGTCACAATCCTGCTTAACGCCCCCCGGAGGCTTGACTGGGACCCGACCACCAACCTAGACATGATTGCGAGTTTGATCTTGTTGGACCCTCCCTCCAATGGCGGAGCCAGATGGCCACTTCCTCGGAGTCGGAGTCAGGAGGCGAAGGAGGCTTGGACGCAAGACTGGCTCTGGTGTGGAGGCAACGCCGACACTCCAGTCGACTTGTCAGACAAGATCGATACTCATTCACTCTTGTTCCAGTTCTCTGCGACGGCAAACACGTTCATCGCCTCCATTACGTGGCACTATAGTCCGACAGGGCTGTCTGCCGACAAACGTGCTGTACCCCTTCACAGCCCTTTTACTGCGTTCGTAGAAAAAAGGTCGGCGACAGCACATCGCCTTAGCAGGTTTGACGGTCCCAGTGACAACGACTATCGATCGATCGTAAACGCAATCAAGCGATCGCTCCTAGCCAAGTGCTCCGTCACCGAATGCGACAAACTAGCCGCGTGCCTGGCCGATTTCCTACGGGACAACTTCCCCGTCGACCTGCAGGACCAGAACGGCTGCACAGCTCTGCATTTCGCTGTAATGCGCGGCAAACTCGATGCCGTCAGGAGACTCGTGCACCAAGGCAAGACAACTGTCACGAAGAAGGACATCTACGGGCAGTCCTCGCTCCACATTGCCGTAGGGGAGGCGGCCTTGAGGAATTCTCGCTCGTTGGACCTTGACGGTGAGCCGGACCTGGAACTTCAGAAGGTGTATACCCAGATCATCAATCTGCTCATGAAGAACGGTGCGCGCGTCGACGACGTGGACAATCAAGGCCGCACGCCTTGGGCGTTCGCCATGGGGAACCAAAACCAGTGGATCAGGCGACTGAAGGACAAGCATCTCATCATCGGCCGCTCATCGACGAAGTTGCGGGTAATGGAAAGCGTGATTCCACCCCTGCCTGGGCCGCAGTTTGATGCATGCAATGCGTTCGACATAATCCTCGCCGAGGTGTTTCTGCAGAAAAAGCGCGAACGCCTGGAAGAGGTCTTCAACTTCGAGGGGGCGTCCGCCTTCGAGGTCATCTACAAGACCCCGTCGGGCGGGGTTTCGCAGGTCTTGGCCGCCACGAGACCGCCACACCTGACCGAGGACCGAGTCCGGTGTCGTTGGATACATGTGCCATCGAACAACGAGCAGTGGGTTCACGACCTTATGCTCAGCATGGGCATTCAAGACGGCTCCATGGGTGGCCAGCGCCACGAGGGATCTCGGCTTATCGACCGGTACATGATGCCCCAGGCGCGGAGATACAAGCACTTCCACGGCACGGCCAACAAGTCGCAACCAGAGCCTCGACCGAGAGCAAGCCGGTTGGGCAGCGCCGAGAGCGCCGCAACAGTTGTTCTCGGGTCGCAGGGCTTTCCGTCCACGCCAGAAGACACTGGCGACAAGCCGAGGTCCAAAGGTAACAAAATGTCAGCGCCAGAGTCTACGAGACCGGAGTCGGATGCTATTGTAATTTTTGTGAGTAGGACGACGCTCTTATTGCCAAAACCGACAGACCTATTAACACCCCACCAGATGCCCATCTTGGGATTCGAAACGCATCGCCACCGCAAGTTCCTCGCACAGTCGTTTTACGAAGTTGATGTCGCTCTGAAGGTTGCTCGCCACGCCCGCGAAGACGACGACCGATATTCGGGCTTTTGGGCGAGCCCCAAGTCCACGAGGTCTCAAAGGGGAAATAGTAAACAGGAGGACGAGAGCTCCGATGATGGAAACTCGAGTACGGACGAAGACTCGGCTCCATTCCGCCCGATACTGTTCAGACCAACAACTCAGGTTCGGGCGCAAATCCAAGAGAAGCGAGAAGCACAGGTGCTGGAGGGGTACCTGGACTCGGAGCAGGTGAAGCCGGTCCACTGTCGCCGAACGCTGGACCAGTTCTTGTATTACATGCTGCAATCGACCGAGGCAAGAGACAAGAGCCAGGTGGCGTACAGATGGGCGAAGACTGTGGGCACTCAACCAAAGGACCGGCCCATTCTCATGGTTGACCAGCTGTGGCTATGGGCATTCCACGACGGGACTGTCCTCACGAGCTCCCCCAGTACATGGAAAGGACATGAAAGCTTCAACCTCAGCAACGTCGTTATGAACGAGCTCAAATACAACCGGGACCGGGGCATTATCAGATCCGTTGAGGACCTGCTCCACCTGATCCTGAAGACCAGCCTCGACTTTTTCAGGCGCAAAGGGCCTGCCAAATTTCAGTTCCAGGAATGCTTCCAGTCATCCATCAATAAGATCTCGGAACGGCAAGGTCGCCTGTTTCAGAAATTCCGCCGCACGACAACCGAGCTACACCATGGCACGTTGGATCCAGCACAGCGAAAGAAGAAGATCGAGTTCCTGTTTAGTCTGCGCGACGAGACGGATCTGATGGTCGAGATCATGGACATCCAGGACGAGCTGACCATCGTCAAGACCGTCCTTAGCCAGCAGCTTGACGTGCTTGAGAAGTTCTTGAGGTTGTACCCAAAAAAGGCCGAAGAGGATGCCGACGATGGGACCAAAACCCATGGGTCCGGCGGCATGGGGAAAGGCGAGTTGATGGTGCTGCAAAACCTGGTGCAGTTGTTGAAGGACCAGGTAACACCGCCAACCGAAGGGCTGACGCCGTTGCTGGCAAAGCCGGGAATAAGAGACGCGTCTCAGAGAGGTGATGTTTTGCTGGGGAATGAGTGTCTCACTCCCAGTGACGAACAGCCGCAGGGCGGCCAGTTTCTGAAACGACCAAAACCAAAGGGAAATGAGAAAGAAAACGAACAGCCCAAACCGACGGCGCCAATCAATACCAATATCCTCCAGAACCGGGATTTGATGTACGAGACCATTGGGATCGTGGAGAACAATCTTCGAATCGTCACCGATATGCTGGCTTATGCCGACAAGGTGGAGCGTTCAGTGTGTAGTCCACTCTCATTACAGTTCGAACCTTGCAAGGAATTGTTTGACTGACGAGTAGTAGCTTGAGAATCTTCTCGACCTGAAGCAGAAACACGCAAATGGCTGGGAGGCGCGGTTCGCCCGTGAAGGCTCGGAGGAAACACAGCGGCAGGGAAACGTGGGTTCCTACCTGAAACCGTTCTGCCTGTATGAGTGTGTGCGCGGCTGACAGATTCCACAGATTATTCTTGTCTTCACTCTTGTCACAGTCGTTTTCGTATGTCCCAATTGCACTACCAGGAACGAGACCAGCCACTGACGAAACCCAGCTTCCTCTGTCCTTTATCACAAGCTTCTTCGCCTTGGAAATCGATATCTTCCCAAAGAACCCCGAGACCAGCGAAACGAGCTGGCCGATCGGTCAAGTATCAGGCTATCTTTGTGCGTCGACCCCACCTCCATCTCTATCCTGTAACCCTGCACTAACACCTCACACCCACACGCAACAGTCGGTTTCTCCGCCCTTATATTCATTCCCCTCATCATCCTCGCCCTCTATGTCAACAAACTCATCGCCAACATCAAAGTAATCTACAAACAGCTCCTCAAAGCCCTCAAGGAACCCGAAGCCCTTCTCAACACCCTCGAAGGCATGCGCCGCGTTGACTATGACTCAGACGACGAGAAAACCTACGCGTACACCCAGCGCCAGGGCGCATCTGACCGCTACGGCCCCGCGGGAACCAACCCCGACAGCTCTTCCGGCGAAGGAGGGGCCGAAACGGGCGGCTACGCCCCCATGTTCGGACGCTACTACTTCCACCGCTTCATCCCGTTGGTTCGGCGTTTGTGGCGGTACCGCCGGTACCGGCAGCGGGACGCGCGGCGCAAGAACAACCGCTGGAAGGACACGTATGTCATAGACTATCCGCTGCGGTACCACGGGTTCACGGTCAAGATCTGGGTGCTGCGGATTGTGATGGCGGTGAAGGTGTTGTTGGGGACGGACAAGCGTGGTGACGCGCGGGCGAGGGAGGGGGAGAGGCGGGGAAGG
>Ga0247823_10004722_pt1 | contig 10883 bp, 14 predicted proteins | sample 13C_PalmiticAcid_2_FD_192426 | JGI IMG/M metagenome (GOLD analysis project Ga0247823, IMG submission 192426) | Soil microbial communities from agricultural site in Penn Yan, New York, United States - 13C_PalmiticAcid_Day30 | ecosystem: Environmental > Terrestrial > Soil > Agricultural land...
CAATGCGTCTCGAAGCCCAACCCGCCTCAAACCCTGATGAGGTGTCCCAGCCAATCATTGCAAAGCGGCGCTCTGGTGGTTTTTGAACCGCAGACAGAAGGGGGCGATACCACACATGGCCTCATCGAACCGATTCATGGTCATGCATCGTCACCGTCTGCATTGCGCCCGACTGGTACGCGAAAGCATGCACACCTTAAGAGGCGGATTCCAGACGATGATAACTATCGAGCCTGCTTCCCAGTGGCTTCCGCCCCTGATTCAGCTCCCACCATGGTCGCCGTGCGAAGGGCTGGTTCAGTTGCCACTCGGAAGCCCCTCGAAAGAGTTGCTAATGCCAGACTCTGCAAAGGTGGAAAGCGGTTCAAGGTTCAAGACTCCCAGAAGCAGCACCCCTTGTGGCAACACACTCACCTCCCGCATCTCCGGGGTTCTCTTGAGGTTTCGGGGGTGAGCAACGCGTCGGTTGTGAATACAACGTCGAGGCTCCTGTCAAAGGGACATGACGAGCATGCTAATTTTGACCAGCATGGACGCAGCCACTGCGCAGCCCACCGTCACGGTTGTTCTCCTCTCCTGAACACTCCATCTCGTCGGGTCCAATTGCGGGTGGTTCCCGATGCATGGTTGCCTCCGCGATGCATGAACCTGGTCAGCCGAAACTCAACTTCTGTTGCCCACGCTCCGTCTTCTTCGGCCTCCCTGGCCGCTTGGATGCTGCAGGTCCAGTTTTCCGGCCGCCGGGCTGTGGGCTTGCTGCAGCGGCAGATGGCTGGTTGCCGAATGCCAGCGTGCCACGTTCTTGGTCCTGGAGGGCTTTGGCAAAGTGCCAGTCTTGGTGGCTCTGAAATGCCTCCGGGCTCTCCATCCGGGCGCCGCACTCAGCGCAAAGGTGACCACCGGCTCCCGTCTGCTGATCATTGGCCTGGGTTGCGGATCCCTCATCCGGCACGAGCACGAACAGCCCATTTGAGCCATCGGGTGTGCCTGATTCAGCATCTGTCCCGCAGCTGCCCAACGTTTCACCGCCATTGTCTCTTGCAACAACATCGCTGGAGCCCAAGGACGGAAGCGTCTCCTTCTTCGTAAAGAAACGCTGGATGCCGCCCTCATCCACGCGCCGTCGTTTCTCTGCCGGGTGAGACTGGCCGCCGACCTCATCCTCCAGCCGTGCCCGAGGGACAAGCGCGCGTGCTTGTACCTCCTCGCCCCTCAATAAAAAACCGTCGATGCCCATGTTCCCAGAGATGGCGTCTTCAAAGCCGCCGACGCTCAAGCTGAGATTTGAACAAGGCCAAACATGGCCCTCTTGAACGATTTGATTCATGAGGGTCTTGGCGAGCCCGTATAGCGTCTCTTCGTCCAGGGAACGCCCTTGGGGAATGGCACTCTGACGTGAGCGGGTCTGGCTGCCATGACGATAGTGCAGATTGATGGTTTTGGGGCGTCGTTTGTTCTCAAGCACGCCTTCCTCGACCAACCGGGCGAAGATGTCGCCGACGAAGATCCTCAGCCACCGTGTCGCCTGCTCGATGGTGCTGATGCTGGGACGGAAGGATTTTGCTGAGAGCATCGACTTGATCTGGGTGCGCGGGTTGACCTCGCTCGTGTCGACTCCACGCAGTGTGTTGTAAACCCACACGCCCGTGTCATCACCAAGCTTCAGCTTCAGCTGCTCGACGGAAACGGCGAGGAGGTCCTGAACGGACTCGGTGTTGAACATTTGGCTGACTTGTTCCCCCAACTTGCCCCCCAAATTCCGAAACTTGGTGAACTTGAAGCCCGACAGAAAGTGCCCTACTGCCCGGTTCCGTATCACTGTCTGCTGGTTGGGTTTCTTGTGGGCGGAGCCCAGCTTGCTGAGCAGCTTATTTCGGGCGATGCCGCCGGCGCAAGTGTAGCGGAGCTTGTCTCTGATTGCTGCCCGGATATTGCGCACAATCTCGGACCCCACGAGGATGGCCACGTCGTCCCAATCCGGGTCGTCGAATTCGCCATGCTCGTCGTCCAGGTCCACGAGCGCGTCAGCTTGCCAATCCAGGGCGGAAATGGAGGGCATGGGGAGCTGCACGGACGGGTCGCCATCCAGGGGAGGGCCAGCCAGCTCGGGAAAGCGTTCGAGGAGGGTGGCATGGACGTGAGCGGATAGGTCAAGAAACACCTCGTCAATGCCAGCCTTCTCCACTCTCTGCAGGCGGGGAGGAAGATGCTCCTTGATGACGGCCATGATCCGCCTGGACTCGAGACGATACGGATCCAGCGAGACCTTGTCGGTTGCGATGCTGTCAGCTGCATCCGGGCGATAAGCCCAGGTGTCATGGCCCTCACGCCAAGTCGCGACATGTTCGTTGATCAGGCTGGGGCACAGTTTCTTTGCTTCGGTTGCGGTGCACATACGGCCAATGCCAAAGGCTCGTGCCGGATAGTTGACAGCGATCAGGCCCTGCCTTTGCAGCGTCAGCTTTCCATGCATGAAGGGAGCCGAGATGGTCCGACGAAATCATCACGCACCATTGCTGGACAGCTAGAGGCTGGTCCTCGGCCACGCCGAGGCGCACCATCTCAGCCTGCGCATAGAAGCAGTCGAGATCTACGTGAGCCACTACTCTGAGCGGGCACGAAGTGTTGTATGAGGCCATCTGGCTAAGATTCCGATATGTGAACTGGGACCGTCTCCGAGCGAGCGCGCCGGCCGGGGACGAGCCCTGGAACGAGTGCGGCGACGACGACATTGCGGCAGGAGTCTGTCTGCAAGCCACGGTAATCTCATCCTAAGGATTCAACGTCGTGAATATGCCGTGATGTTGAGCAAGCATGCCGGGAGGCTTTGAAATCGCTGGTTCTCTTCATCTGCGCTGGTGGGGTTGGAGTTGTGTGGGGCTCTGTGTCCGATCTGAAATGGGAGGAGGAGAGTGCGAGGATCGAGCAGGCAGCGGCCAGAATGTCATGCTTGAAATTTGGTACATGTACGTGGGAATTGGGCGACTCCCTGGAGGTAAGTTACTGAGGTTACCTACGCCAGTGCGCTTGAGACTTTCCCGTATCTTACACGAGGCAATAAGTCTTTCAGATGCCAAGGGGTCAGATGATACGTGTATGTTACACCACTTTCCCTGTACTGAAGCACAGCGAACCGTCCATCCAACATCAGGAGGTAGAAACTCTCTCTTGATTTGATTGCCAGCTAGTGGCTCGGTAAAAGCTTGAAACTTTAAAAAGACAATCAAGGCAGTAAAACAGCGTCGGTCAGATTTATGATGCACATGTTGATTACCATATTCTGTTCGCAGAGTCGGGTATTGTACCCGACTCCAGGACGATCGGATCGGCGAAGCGTTCTGGAAAAAGCATGGCACGAAGAGGCAGAGGCCGTCGGGCCATGCGTCGTATGCCAGTATCCTACAAAAACAAAAAGAATCGGTGTATTGTATAAACGTACCCAACATTAGTCAATTATATAACAGAACATGAGAGCTGGCCAGGAAACCCGTTCTGACTGCTCACCACCAACCCTGGGGTATCTCGTCTAGGTATGTATGTCATTAGTCCCGTGTCTCATTCTTCCCATGCCTGCCCCGCCTTTCTTGCTCCGTCATCTCGTCCGTCCTGTTCCCAGCCGGCACCTCTGGGAGCCCAAACCTCACCCGCAACTGGTGGTACAAGGGGCCCAACTCATAAAAGCTCTCGGCATCTTCGTGTTTGGCGCACGGTGATTCGTTCAACGGAAGCAGCCAGTCGATGAGGTTGTTGCCCATGACAGACTTCCAGTTCCTGTAGTAGCCCAGGTCCCACGGGTTTTCGCCCATCTCGGTTCTGACAATGGCGAATGTGCGTGTTGCAAGCTGATCACGAGGCGAACAAAGCTCGCCCGTGGGTGTCTGTCCCGAGACATCTGAGCTAATCGTCGAGCTCGGCAGCGGATAGGTGATAACGTTGTAGTTCTGTCCTGGTGGCGTGCCTCGAGGAACTCGTATTGCGAGCTGGTGAACAACATTCTTCGACTTCAAGTAGTCGACTGTTGTGAGGTTGATAAAAATGTAGCGCATCGAGGTGAGCGTCATGGTTAGAGTGAAGAGACCGAAGAGAGCCGCGATTGCCAACGCGCCAATGACCACGCCATCGATGCCATTTCCGTTGCGGACCTTCGACTGCAGGCAGATGACGCCCGCAACAATGACAATGATGCAGTATATCGCCGTGTAAAATGTGAACTGAACAAAGAATTTGAAGGCTGTGACAGACCAAAGATTAGTTACCAACCCGGTCCTCCAAAAACCAAGACACCGGATCCAGGGCAAACTCACAAGTCTCGGCAACAATGCCACCAACCCAAGGGCAGTAGTGATCCATTTTCTTCACGCATCTTTCAATCTCGCTGCAGTGGTGCGCCCTGTCCATTTTCCAGTTGCAACAAGTGCTACACCAGCGCGGTCGGCCGTCCGTCTCGCATACAAAAACATCCTTGGTGTAAAACTCCTCGAGGCCCGGGCTATCGGGGTCGTCGTCTGGCCGCGCCTCATATCTGTTGGCAGCTTCAAGGTCTCGCTCGCGTCGGCTGCGTCTCGTTGCCTTTGGCTTCTGGTCGGTTGCTTTTGGCCCCAGCGGCGTCACTCCAGGGTTGGCTTGGATGACGAGGAACACTCGGAAGTAAGTCGCGAGCATCAAGAGAAGGAATACAAAGTATAGGACGAGGAAGGCAATCGCGGTGCCCGGTTGTTGCTGGTCGGAAAGAAAGAAATCCACTGCCACAGTCAATCAGAGAAGGGTTTGGCTTGACGACGGCGCTGGGAGGGACGTACCGCAAATGCGCTTGACCGCAACGTAGGTAGCAAAGCCGGCGCAACCACCGAGAACGAACGGAATGATGCGCGTTACCCAGCGTGTCTCGGCGCGACGAGCGGCCACCATCGCGTCGTCGCCGGGCCTGGCGCGGAGGGCGCCAAGCCGTGTCGTCTTGGAGTGGGAACGAAGCGAAGCAATCGAAGCAAGCGAAGGAAGCGAAGAAACGAAACGGGAGGCGACAGCTTCAGATTGAGTCCTCGGGCATGCGAATCAAAGGGGCCGGCGGCATGGGCATGCAGCGCATCTGGTTGCTAGCATGGCCGGATCGGCTACCGGCGATGGGCAGGAGCGTCCTGGGTGGTAGTGGTGCTCTTGAAGAGGAAGTCGGGGCAAATTCATGGTTGGGTGGCTGTTGCCGAGATGACGTTGGGTGGAGATTGGACGGGGGATGCGCAGCGCCAACAGGGGCGATTCATTCGTTCCCCACACATTGCCCTTTCCGGAGTTTGAACCTCCTTTCTAGGTTTACAAGCCGGCACACAGCACGGCTTGACCTGAAGGTAGGTAGTTAGCGCTTTCTGATTCAAGACTCCAAGGCAGCAGCTTCCCAAGCCCACCATCGTCTACTCTCAGTTGGGGGCTTTCATGTTGCTTGCGTGTTGCTTGCCAATATGCACACAGTTTTAGTTTATTCGCCGTGCTTACCAGGCTCAAGCTCACAACAATGGGTGCTTGCGCGGGTTCTGATCCATCACCCAGTCAGTCCGAGGCGAACTTGATGTGGGAACGATGAGACAACCCCGAAACAGCTGGCGCAGCTCTCGACCTCCTCTCAGCTACTCCAGCGGGGTGAAAGTAGAAGAGCCATGGAAACAACAGTCTATGCTCGATCACCAAAGCGCAGTGTATGTACCAGGTAGAGAGGCAACTCGCATCTCGTGGATCATCCCTGCATCCTCGATCATCCCGAGTATCGGCTCGTGCCGATACTTCTACACCTAGCATGATCAAAAACGATGGCCGATCTCAGATCCAAGGCGGCAAACTCAAATGGCTATTGACTCTGAATACGCGGGCCAACTTTACCCAATGATGTGACACCTCTCGCCACCATCACATGGATGGCAGTATGCCAGTCTCAGGCTGAACATCCGTCTGATCCGGAGCCAGGCAGCATCTGGCAATGATCTTGCGAGGATAAGGCAGTTCCATGGCAACGTTGGACATGTTCTTACCGCTTTTAGGGAAATGTCAGGAGGGGCAGACAACTACCCGATATGGGCCAGGAGTGAGGTCGCTGGCGAGCCGGCCACAGGCACACGACCACGGTCAGGCTTAGAGCTTGAACGATATGGACTGTTGGTCTGCCGTCCCTCGTGGCTTCGCTCGGTCGCAGAGCCTCATCCTCGCCAGGTTGTATAAAGAGGCGGTCCAGCCGTGAGAGATAACCCCTTGTTTCTTCGCAGTCGCTCAATGTAATCCCTGAATCAGTGGGAACGCAAGCCTACCAAGCGCACAAACACACAAACGCCAATAGGCCAAACGCAAGGCAGCTAAGGCATCGAGAGCAACGACCATGCTGCACATTCCATCGCACAATGGGCTGTGGCCACGGCGAGGGCGGCAGCTGGTTCAAAGTGATTCGGAGGTCGGTCGTCGATACGGACGAGTCCTGTCGACGAAGGCCGGAGGGTGGTGTTTCCGCAGGTTGTGCCTAACTTTACTTCCCGTCTCAGATCGCTCCTGTGTCGAGTGGCTTCAACTGACGCAACCAGGATGTTGCCCTGGCCACCTGGCGATGCCTCTGGCTGTGGGACGCGTTGCTCGTCTTCCTCTTGCTACACACGGCCTCTTTGGTCGCTATCTCTCCCACGGCCGAAAACGGCTACCGAGGTGTCCAACACCACACCGACCGCTCCAAGAACTCGGGCAAATCGAGTATAACCGGGGGATCGGCCGGCCCCGCCCTCGCTCGGCTGTTGCAATTGGGGTTGGCGAGACACCGAGCGAGGATGACGAGGTCGAACGCTTTCTTGACCGCCAGCATCAAGAAATGAAACCGAATGCTACTTCCGAGTCGGGGCATTGTCGGAACGCGGGCGGGGTTGACTCAGAGCTCGACAAGGCTGTTGCATGTTTCCAGGCAGCATTCTGGCGGTTTGTTGAACCCGACCAAGGCTGCGGGTGCTGCGGAGCCCTTGCCCGACACGAAGCTCAGTCTGCTGCAACCAGAAGCGCGAGGGTTGTCAGTTCAGGGCGGCGCCATACCGCTCAGCCACCATGGTTTGTGCCTCGCATGCAGCCCGACGGTCAAGGTTGAAAAAGGTTCTCGGTGAACGAGGGATGATTTGGTTTCAGGTCGGGCGCTAGGGTGTTGGTGGAGTTGGAAACAAACGCCAGAAACAGGGCTGTCAAGTCGTCTCCACCCCACAGTGGGGTCACCGCTCTACCGATCGCGGCACCCTTTTATTGCATTCGTCTTTCTGGGTAACTACATACATGCCTGGCCCAGAGGGCCATGGAGGCAGCGCAAACCGCTGGGCCGCCGGGTGCTGACTTCGAGCCCCGCGCGTCACAGAGCCGCATCGACAAACGCCACACAGCCCACCCCCGCGAGCCGGGTTCCTTGAATTCCATGGCCGCTTTTTATTATTTCGCATGTTCGTTTTTGGCAGCGCTAACTTGGTTATTCACCATCACCCAGCGCGGGTCGTCCTTGGAGACCATGGCAGGCGGCAGACCTATCCGACTCCGCTGCTGCCAACACCTCGGTGCCCCAGTCCCGCCGTGAGACGAATGCTGGGCCTTGTCGGGCACCCTGGGCCCGGATTCAAATTCGAGAGTTTCGAGTCACATCCCATGTCGCTCGGGCCATTTCTCGTCACTCGTCACGCAAGATGCGCGCTGCTTGCTGTGCCCAGAAAGGGGCAAGCAACCACCGAACCTTCCCAGCGAGGCCTCAACGGCTGTACACACTACGCACTCTCGTACGGGCTGGGTTGCCCACAACTTGACCGGCATCGACTGGCTGAGAACTGCTCCGATTCGGTTCCGATCTTGAAGCTATGATTCAGGATTCTTCTAGGGAGCGAGTGCTCTGCCCCCCCGTTGAATCCCGTGACCCGCTCACCGGAGGTTCCCCGTCTTTTCAGTTCGCCTCGCTCTCTTCCGCGCGCTTCACCTTTGTTTGTTTGCCTGCTCTACCCCTTTCTAGGTGGGCACCATGGCGGAGTCTGCAGCGCCCTAACGAGCCCCGGGCATCCCCCAAGGCCAGGCAATCTGCCCCGCCGGGTGGTTGCCCTATGCTGCGGTATGAGGCGACGGGATAGCGTGGCATCTCTTTTGTTGTTTGGTCTTGGAAGTCCCAAGTCCCGTCTGGATATATAAGCTCTGGCTGATCTCCGTCCCAATGTCTCGAGATTCTCATCACCAGCAGTGTCATCATCCAGACAGCAGCATCAGAGTCTCTTTCCTCAACGCTCCAACCCATCTGTCTCGAAAAGCTTCGAGTTCTGCAGGCCCAGCCCAAACACATCATCATGTCGGGCCACAAGTCCTCCTCGCAACGCAAGTGGTACTGCGTAAGAAGACCCATTCCATCATCACTCAGAGTTTCTGGATATATCTAACCCCCAACCAGCACGAGTGCAACGACGGCCCTCTCAGCTGCAAGTTTGATGACCACTGCCCCAACTGCGCCCACATGCGTTGCGCCTACTGCGAGACGGTGAAGATGACCTACTCTTCCCATCACTAGAGCGTGGCCTCGGCCGCTCGATCGACAAATTCCACCGGAAGAGGGGCGAGCAAAGGCAGTCTTCTTCTCACAGGTTCATCTTTCCATCTTTTTGGGGCGTTTACTGTTCGCGGTTGGCTCGGGTTACAGTTGGATGGAGTCTGGAGAGGTTATTGGGGTTAGGGGAAGGTGCGAAGTGGTTTGTTTGGCTTCGTTTCTACTCTCATTTTACCGGCGCTGCTATCTAGAAGGCGGGGCGGGCGGTTTTTTTGGTTTCATTCCTACTCTCAATTTTCCCGGCGCTGCGATCTAGAAGGGGAGAGGAGGTTTTGCACTTTCTTTACGGGGAGCATGGAGCACAGCACACACACACACACACTAGACTAGATTTCACAGACACAGGCACGAGCGCGAGCTCACAAAGCACAGCGGCAGGGGAAACGGTGGCTCGTTTAGACAATCGTTTTGGTTATTTTGGATAGAGCTTTCTTTAGATATTACGAATTTGATTTCATTCCCCTTTTATCATCTGGAAACATTAGCACCTGAACCATGAGACGGAGACGAAGCGGTCAAAATGATGAGTCAATCCCACATTTGCATCACAGCACACCAAGTAGCTGCCACTGCCTGCCACAACTAGCCTCCCGTGCTCAGTCTGTAACTCCGCGGCATACACATGCATCCCACAGGGCTTAGAGGATTCCAATGCCGCGTGGTAAGCACAACATGTGGCCCCGGAGACTTTGGGGGGGTTGCGTGGGCGGCATGGCAAGAGAAAAGGGGGAGGCCAGTTGAGTCGGCCGTAACGGGATTGTATTTTGCGTATGTGGTGTGAAAGCGTTGCATTAGGGAGGTTGCATGCATCTATCTCGCATTCGTCACATCGGATTGGGCTGCAGATGGTGTGGGCGGCCCCAACCTTGGTGCATACCCCGATTCCCAAGTGGAGGTCTTGCATCAGAAGAACAAGAAAACCTCTCAAGCTCTACCACAATATGGGCCGCGGACTGAAGGCCTCAACGGAAAGAACTGGGAGGCCCGGAAATGATTTTTACTAATGCCCGTTGGGCTTCCGGCAAGGTGAAGATGTCAGGCAAATCTGGAGTCCTCACCGCTCCAGTCTCAACCTTGCTGCTGACGTATCAGGCATTTTAAACACCATGGCTGTGGCATCGACAGGAGCCGTACGAGGGAAGGCAACAAAAACTGTAACGTGCCATTGGGCTAGCCAGCAGCACCCGTGGCTGATGCAATCAGGTTTTTCTCCCGAAGAGCTGACTGTCGGAGTGTCTTGGCCGCCGCTTGATCTGGTCACCGCAATTGTTCCGGACAGCCTCGCCCTAGCTGATTTGGATGTAAGTCGCAAAACTAAGGTCTCAGCTCAGGCAGCCGCTCCCTCCTTTTCCCTCCACGACAAGAGTTTGGCTGAAAACCCGCCTCTCTCACCTTCAAACTCAACTGTCTGAACTGCTCAGCTGTCAATCGATCCAGGGCTGGAGTTGGGCGTTCACATTGGACGTGTCCTCAAGAATCCAGACCCGTTACCAGACCGGACCTGTGCCCCGATAATACCGTATGTTACACCACAAATTACCGCCCCACCGGTCTCGCCCGGATCCGAACACCGGGCACAGCCCCGGACACGGCCCCGCTCACCTTGATTGCCAACACAAAGTATGATGCAGTAGCGTAGGCCCAACCCACGGCGGGGAAACGAAGCTCTGGGGTACGGGTTTCGGTGTGCGAATCGATCTCTGCCTATCGTGTTTATGGAGGAGTGCCACGTTGAAATCTCCCGAGGAGGAGCAAGGGGGTTTGCTGCACCTTGTCGGTGAGCCTCCGCAGTGTTGACCCTTTTTACACCGAGGGCCTCTCCCGTGTCCCCCCACCCGCAGCCGCTTCTGCTTTGTCCACCAAATTCAACCACCAACCCCCTTGTTTTCTCAATCCTGCTCACAAATGACGACGTCGTGACACCCACGGCGGCCCAAGCGACATCGTGCTCAGTCGAATCTTTCGAGGGCTCGACCGCCCCTCGGGAGCCTGTCTCCGGATCTCACATTCCGCCATCACGCTGCAGCCTACGCGGCGAGGATGCAAAGACAATCTCGGAGCCTAGAAAAAAAAAACCGACGTTCATTCCTCTTTGCCTGACTGATGATGTTGAACTCCACCAGGGAGACGCCGCGTCTTACACAGGAACACCGGCAAGGCACGCTCCTCTGGCCCCAATGACAAGAAGAGTCCAGCGTAGAAACTATTGCACACCCGGCATACCCCCATCTCCCACCCCCCCCTCCTCGCTGTCTCTCTCTCACCTCTCCGCCTTCCAAATACCCGAATGAATAACTAAATCCTCCTC
>Ga0247823_10004723_pt1 | contig 10882 bp, 9 predicted proteins | sample 13C_PalmiticAcid_2_FD_192426 | JGI IMG/M metagenome (GOLD analysis project Ga0247823, IMG submission 192426) | Soil microbial communities from agricultural site in Penn Yan, New York, United States - 13C_PalmiticAcid_Day30 | ecosystem: Environmental > Terrestrial > Soil > Agricultural land...
TCCCGGAATGGTCTTACACCCGGGGCGGCGCGGCGAAAAGGGAATTGGGGGAAGTTCGTCTTTCAAAACCGCGGGCGCGTCCGCGGGATCATCGGCAGCTCGCCCGGCGGCAGCGCCTGCAGCGCCGCCAGGAGGTTCGCGGCGCCGGCCTTCGTCTTCTCGATGCCCGGCGCGATCGGCGCCGTCTCCTCGCGCTCCTCGTAGAGCTCACGCGGCAGCTCCAGCAAGAATCGGCTCGGCGTGCGCGGCATGAGCTTGCCGCGTTGCCCACGCGCCATGCAGCGCGACAGGTGGAGTTTTTCTCGGGCGCGCGTCACGCCCACGTAGAAAAGGCGCCGCTCCTCCTCCAGGCTCACCGCCCCGTCCTGGTCACCGGGCACGAAATCGGTCGCGCGCTCGGTCGTCGTGCGCGAATGCGGGCAGAAGCCCTCCTCGACGCCGATCAAGAAGACGTACGGGAACTCCAGGCCCTTCGAGCCGTGCATCGTGGTGAGCGTGACGCGGTCCGTCGCCTCTTCATCCTGGTCGTCCAGGCGAAGCGCGAGCAGGCGCAAAAACTCGGCGAATTGCTCCCGCTCCCCTTTGCCCGCCTCGTCACGCCGCGCGAAGACCTTGAGCAGGCCCTCGACGTTGCCCCAGCGGCGCGCCGCGACCTGCGGGTTTGCCGAAGCCGCCATGATGTCGGCCTTGAGCCCGATCGCCTCGCAGAGCTTCGCCGCGATCTCCGCGCTCGGCAGCTTTTGCTCGAACGCGAGCCGCCCGCCCTCGACGATTCGCACGAACTGCCGGCACCCCTCGAGCGCCCCCGGCGGCAGATCCCGCACCGCGTGCGCGCGCTGCACCACGGCCCACAGGCTCATGTCCTGCGCGGTCGCGTGCGCCGTGATCTTGTGGAATGCGACCTCGCCAATGCCTCGCGCCGGATAGTTCACGACGCGCCGCAGGGACATCTCGTCGTCGGGCGAGAGCACGACCTTGAGGTACGCGATGAGGTCCTTGACCTCCTTGCGCTCGAAGAACTGCTGGCCGCCGATCATGCGAAGCGGAATGCCCCGCTCCTTCAAAGCCTGCTCGATCGGCTGCGCCTGGAGATTCGAGCGGTAGAGCACCGCGATGTCCTTGGGGCGCACGCCGTGCTTCTCGATGAGCTGTTGCGACTCGGAGGCGACGAAGCTCGCCTCGACCTCGGGATCGGCGCAAACGACGACCTGCACGATGGGCCCTTCGCCCTGCGTGGGCACGAGGACCTTGCGGTGCTTTTTGCCCGCCTGCCGCGCGAGGATCGCGTTCGCAACGTCGAGGATCTGCTTCTTCGAGCGATAGTTGTGCTCGAGCTTGACGACCTTCGCGCCCGGAAAATGGTCCTCGAACGAGAGGATGTTCTTCACGTCGGCGCCGCGCCACGCGTAGATCGACTGATCATCGTCGCCGACGACCACCACGTTGCGGTGCGCGCCGGCGAGCTGGAGCACGAGCTCGAGCTGCGCGTGGTTCGTGTCCTGGTACTCGTCGACGATGAGGTACCGATAACGCATCTGGTACTTCTGGAGCACGTCGGCGCGTTTTCTCCAGAGGCGGACGAGCTCGCAGATGAGGTCGTCGAAGTCGAACGCCTGGAAGGTGCGCAGCGCGGCGAGGTACTTCGGGTAGACGAGCATGCTGATCTCGTCGTACTCGTCCACGCCGCGGCCTTTGCGTTGCTTCTCCAGCCACTCCTCGGGCGTCGTGAAGTCGTTCTTCGCGGCCGAGATGCGCGCAAGGATCGCTCCGATGTCGTAATTCTTCGTGGTGCGGAGCTCGCGCAGGATCTCGCGGATCGCGCTCGTCGCGTCGGCCTGGTCGAAGATCGCGAACTTCGAGCCGCGCAGGCCGAGCGCGCGCGTCTCCTGGCCGAGCGTGTCGAGGCCGAAGCGGTGGAAGGTGCAGACCTTGAGGTCCTTCGCGACCTTCGGGCCGACGAGCTTCGCAACGCGCTCGTGCATCTCGGCGGCGGCCTTGTTCGTGAAGGTCATCGCGAGGATGCTGGTCGCGGAGACGCCCTTGCCGAGCAGCCGCCCGATTCGCTCGGTGACGACGCGCGTCTTGCCCGAGCCTGCCCCGGCGAGCACGAGCATCGGCCCGAGATCGTGCTCGACCGCCTGCTTCTGAGAGGGGTTGAGATCGATCGCCACGGCCGGGGGGTAGCGCGGCCGCGGCGGGTTGGGTAGTCCGAAAAATTTCGGGGTGCGTCGGGGCCCAGGATCAGGCCGGATTCCAGATCAGGGCGTCCAGATCAGGGCGGCGTGGCGAACTGGCCGGGGAAGGGATTGGCGTCGTGGCGCTTGTTGACCTCGTCGTTCGTCCAGGGGAACGGGTTCGTCCCGCGCTCGTGGAAGAAGGCGAAGCCGATGACGCCGACGTTGCGCGAATCGCCGCCGGACTTCTTGGTCGCGTACGCGCCGCGCACCGAGCCGAAGCGGAAGGCGGCGACGGCGTCGACGCTCTGGCGGAAGCCGTCGATCTCGAGCTCGCCGTGCGGCTGCACGAGGTAGCCGCGCTTCGAGAAGCCCGCGGCGCGGCCGTCGATGACGTCGAGGCCGTCGACGGACACGACACACTCGATGCGGTTCGGCGTGCGGTTGCGGATGACGATCGTGTAACGGCGGCTCGCCTCGCCGACGATGTAGTTCTTTTCGCTCGCGACGAACCCGTTCAGGAACGCGCCGTTCTCGTCGCGCAGGCCGACGAGCAGCGCGCCGCCCGCGACCGGGGTGACGCCGCCCGCGGTGCGACGGAAGCCGGCTGCGTTCGCCATGGCGCGCGCGCCTTCCTCGTCGTTGTAGAACAGGCTCGCCATCGAGAACGGGCTCGTGGGTTCGGCGCGCTGGAACGCCACGGTCGTGATCGACGACGAACGCGTCTCGCCCCACTCGGTGCCGAGGCCGGGCCGGTTCGTGGGCTCGGGCTGCATGACCTCGGCCTTCTTCTCGGCCTCGAACACGCCGCTGGGGCGCGTCGCGGTGCCCTGCACGGCCGGGAGCGGAGGCGCGGCGGGCGCGGCCTCGTCCGCGGCGGGGGAGCCGGCCGAATCGCCGCCGAACTGCCCGGGAGCCTCCCTCGCGCCCGTCGTCTGGACCTCGACGCCCCGCGCCTCTGCCGGCGGCTTCGAGCCACCGCCCGTGTAGGAGCTCCCTCCGCAGCCGATGGCGGATGAAAACAACGTCGCTACCGAAACAGCCAAAAACCCACGTCGGATGAGGTCCATCGTCGTTCTCCCCACGGCTCGCGCCGTTCGCCGGTGGAAACGGAGGCGTGCACGAAGACCTTACACCGATCGCGAGGCGATCGGATCGTTCACGACACCGCCGAACGAAGAGGGGGCTCCGAGGAGCCTGCCCGCGGCGAGACCGGCGGCGAGCGAAGCGATGGCCAGGGCGGAAACGACCATGCGGCGTATGCCCTCCCCGCCGCTCAAATCCCGCGGCGGCGCGGCGGCGCTCGGGGACGAGGGGCGGGAGACGTCCATGGAGAAGGCGGACGGCGTGGTGACGTCGGCCGCGCGCGCGGCGGGGTCGTAGAGGGGCGCGACGAGCGCGGGGAGCTCGACGGCCATGGCCTCGGCCGAGGCAAAGCGGTCGTCGGGGTCTTTTTCGAGGGCGCGGAGGATCCAGGCGTCGAGCGCCGCGGGAATGGGCTGCGGGGCGAATCGCGACGGCGGCGCGGGCGTCCGATCGAGGTGCGCAAATCGGAGCGCGTCGAGGTCTTTGATGTCGTCGAAGGGTCCTCGACCGGCGACGAGCTCGTAGAGGACGAGGCCGAGGGCATACAGATCGGCGCGCCCGTCGATCGGTTTTCCCGCGAATTGCTCGGGCGCCATGGTGCGCGGCGTCCCGAGCGAGGCGCCCCGCGCGCCCGGTCCCTCGCAGCCCGCGGCGGGCTCGGCGGCGCCGAGGTCGAGGATCTTGGCGCCGCCGTCGTCGCAAAGGAAAAGGTTTTCGAGCTTGATGTCGCGGTGCACGAAGCCCGCGCGGTGGAGCGCGCCGAGGCCGCGGAGGATCTGCGACGCAATGGCGAGGGTGGTCGGCACGGAGAGGACGCCGATGCGGCCGAGCTCGGCGCGAAGATCACGGCCTTCGAGGAGCTCGAGCACGAGGTAGGGGCGGCCGTCGTCCGAGAGCAGGCCGAGGTCGAGGACCTCAACGAGGTTGTCATGACGTACCCGGGCGAGGATCCGCCCCTCGTCGGCGATTCGCTCGGCGAGCCCGTGGCGCTCGGCATTCGCGGGGAGGAGGGCTTTCAGCGCGGCGCGACGCCCGAGCAGGGCGTGCTCGACCTCGAAGACCTCGCCGACGCCGCCCTTTCCGAGGGGGCGAACGACAATCCACGGGGTGCCGGGCGCGCGCTCGCCGCGGCGGAGAGGCGCGGAGCGCGCGGGGGCCCCGGTGGCGTGGACGCGAAGGCCCTCGACGGTCTCATCGCCGGGCAGGGTGGACCGCTCGGGACGGTCCGTGCAAAGCGCAGTGTTTGTCACGACGCCCTCCGCTCGGCCCCGGAGAAGGCCTCGGGCGCGACGGCGCCACGAATCGCGGCGGCGAAGGCGGCCGCCGTGGGATAACGGCGCGCGGGTTTCTTTTCGAGGGCGCGCGCGACGACGCTGGCGAGAGCGGACGGGACGTTCGCGACGTCGTCGAGGCGACGCGGGGCGAGCCCGAGGTGAGCGCGCATGACGGTGAGGAGATCGGATCCTGCGAGGAGATCGAACGGGCCACGCGCGGCGATGCATTCGAAGAGGACGATGCCCATGGCATACACGTCGGTGCGGGCGTCGACGCGCCCGCCGAGGATCTGCTCGGGGGTGATGTAGCGAGGCGTGCCGAGGATGAATTGAGGGTCCGTGGTGCGGCAGGCCGCGGCGCCGGAGACCTTGGCAATGCCGAAATCGATCATCGCGGGGCGAGGGGGCCTGGCATTCGCGGCGATGAGGAAGATGTTCCCCGGTTTGACGTCGCGATGCACGACGCCGTGCCGATGGGCGACGTGCAATCCATCGAGCGCGCCGGCGACGAGGGAGGCGGCGAACGCGGGCGCGAGGGCGCCCTGGCGGAGGCGGGCCTCGCGGAGCGTCTCGCCGGGGAGGAAGGGCATGGCGAGGAAAGGACGGCCGTCCCGGGTCATTCCCATCTCGCGCAGGGGGACGAGGTTCGGGTGGCGGAGCGAGGCGAGCAGGCGCCCCTCCTGGAGGAGGCGCGCGGCGGCGTCCTGCGAATCCCGCATCTCGAGGCGGAGCACCTTGATGGCATGAAGCTCGCCGGAGGGGCCCGTGGCCTCGTACACGTCGGCGGACAAACCGCCGCCGATCAAACGAACGACACGATAACGGGTCCCCACGAGCGGATCGGTCGAAAGCGCTGCAACATCGATGAGCATGAGTTCGTCCTCCCGGGGGGTTCGTCCGAGCATGACCCCCACGCGATCATGTCGACAGGAAGGGGTCGACAGTTGCGTGCCAAGGACGAAAAATCGTAATGGGATGACGGATGTTCAGGTCGCTGCGGGAGCAGGCTGCACGTCGATCCAGTGGTGGGATCTTCGACGAACCTCAGTGCCCGTTCGTCGCGGCGAGCCAGGTGGCGAGGTCTTGGGCGGAGAGATCGAGCACCAGGTCGCCGACACGCTCGGCGCCCTGTGCACGAACGCGCTCGGCGAGCCGAGCCCGCTCGGCGTCGGACAAGCCCCGCGCGAGCCGGCGCTCGAACTGACGCACGAGCGGCCGCAGTTCACCTTCCAAGCGCCCCTCGACGCGCCCCTCGACGCGCCCCTCGACGCGCCCCTCGACGCGCCCCTCGACGCGCCCCTCGACGCGCCCCTTCTCGATGCCCTGCTCGAGCCCCTGCTGAAAGTAAGTGCGCGCGAACTCGCTCTGGTACTCGTAATTTTTGATGCTCATGACAGCCTCCAGGGCGCTTCGTGTGGCCGCGTTCAACGACAATAGCACGAGATCCATGTAGAGCGCACGGGTCGCCGTGTCCTCGATCCCCGCGCTCGCGGTCATTGCAGCGACGGCCACCTCGAACGCCGTCTCCGTCCGCCCATGCGCCATCGCCGACAAAACCGCGAGTTCCGGCCTTCTCTGCGCCTCCGCGATGTCCGCCACGACCGGAACGCCCGCGGGTCCCAGGACAAACGGCGTGATCACGGCCTGGCCAGGGCCGAGCACGATCGGCTCTGCGAGGCGCGCCGCGAGCGTCGGGTCGGGCGTGACGAGGAGAAGACACGCGGGGCACTTGTAGCGCGCGCGTGCGCCGACGAGGTAGGCAGGCCACGCGAATGACTTTTCCTGCTTGGGATGGTGGAGCTGCGCCTCGACGATGATCGCGAGAACGGGCTTTCCCTCGAGGAGGAGCACGAGCAGGTCGGCGCGGAGCTCCCGCGGCATCACGTCGCCGAGCTCCGCGGATTCGATGCGCGCTTCGGTGAAGCTCGGCAGCGTCACGTCGAACGCTTCACGCAAGATCTCCGCCGCGAGCACGGGACGGTTGCGAAACAGCTCGACGATCGCTTCGTGGGACAGGGAGGGCACCGGCGCGTTCTACGCCGGCGGTTCGGGCGTCGTCAACAAACCGGTTTGCCCACGGACACGAGGAAAAACGTCGCGCTCCACGGAACGAGCCCCGGGCGGCGAGGCTCAGGGCAAATGAATCGGCGGGAGCGGGTTCTGGTCCGCGAGGAAAAACTCCAGGAGGGCCGCGGCCGTCGCCTCGGGATTCTCGTCTCCCAGCCAATGACCGGCCCTCGGGATGGACTTCGAGATCAGGTTCGGCGCGACCGCCTTCCAGAGGGTCTCGCCGTACGCCCCGGCCGAGCTCTCGCCGCCCAGCGCCAGCGCGGGCATGGGCAGAGGCGTCTGCTCGAGGGACTGGTTGTCCTTCGCGTCCTGCCACACGGCCGCATAATAACTGATGCCTGCGCGCAATGCGCCGGGCTTCGAGATTTCTCGATGGTACGCGTCGAAGTGCTCCGGTGCGACGGACGTGTTGCCCGAGTAGGCGAAGTGATAGAAGAACCAGGCGAGCAGCTCTCGCTCCCTCCCGCTCAGCATCCATACCGCCGCGTCGGGCACCGTGAACAAGGCGAGATGCCAGTTCGAGTCGAGCGTCCACTCCGGGCTCGGCGTCATGAAGAGCTCGTAGCCGAACCCCGGCAGGCCGAATTCCAGGAAGGCCACCCGCTTCACGCGCGCGGGATAATCTCGCGCGAACGCGGCGGTGGTCCCCGCGCCGAGATCGTAGCCGGCCAGATAACAAGCGTCGATGCCGAGCGCGTCGAGCAGCCCGGCGAGATCCTTCGCCATCGTGGTCTTGTCGTATCCGCCGGCCGTGATGGTGGACATCCCGACGCCGCGCTGGTCCGGCGTGATCACGGTGAAGTGCTTGGCGAGGATCGGCCCGATCGTGTGCCACATCAGCGAATGCTGCGGCCAGCCGTGCAGGAGCACGAGCGGCGCCCCCGTCCCTGCGTAGCGGAAGAACAGACTGACGTCGCCGACCTGCACACGTCGGCTCGACCATCCCTTCGGGAAGGGATACGTCGGCTGGTGACCCAGGGGGGCGTCGATATCGTTGCTCATCGTCACGTCTCCTCTCGCCGCATTCGACGGTGCGGCTCCGCGTTTGTCACCCGAGCTTGATGAGATTCAAGGTGGGGAACGGTCCCCCCGGAAACTGCTGGAGTCTCCCCCCGGCGACGAGGCCGCCCAGGTCGACGGCCACGAATCCCAGCCGATCGATCAATTTCGCGATTTCAGCTTTTGCGGCCGCGTCGTCGCCGGACATGACGAGCACGCGCCGCCCGCCGTGCGCATGCGGATCGGACCCGAGGACCGTCGGCGTCAGCGTGTTGAAGGCTTTGACGACGCGCGCGCCCGGGACACGATCGGCCACGACCTCACTCGACGTCCGTCCGCCGAGGTCCGCGACGCTGAGGCCCGGTGGAATGATCGGGTTCATTGCATCGACCACGATCCGGCCCTTCCACGCCGGCAGATCGGACAACGCGCTGACATGGTGCTCCCAAGTCACGGCCAGGAAGACGATGTCCGCCTGCGCGGCGACCTCGCGTGAACCGGCCGTGATCGTAGGGCCGATCTCCCGCGCGACCTGGGTCAGGGAGTCCGGCCCCCGACGGTTGCTGATCACCGCATGAACGCCCGCGCTGGCGAGCCGCCTGGCAATCGCGAGGCCAATGCCTCCGGCGCCGATGATTCCGATCGTCATCGTCAAATATCCTCAGGTGTTGGATGTGAAGGACATCGTGGCCGCTCAGCGGCGGCTCAGGACTTATGGGCGAGCAGCTGCAGCTCCCACGCGAGCGCAGTGCCGCTGGCGCTTCCGTGCTGGAGGATGATTTCGGTCATCGCGGGGGCGGTCTCCGTGCGCGCCCAGTCGCGCTGCAGCTCCGAGGCGAACACCAGCCACGTGAGAGGCACCGCGCCGGCCTGCACCATCCGCTGAATCGCCCGCTCGTGCGCCTCGACGCTCACGCCGCCGGATGCGTCCGTGACGATGTACACGTCATACCCCTCGCCGAGCGCGTGAATCACCGGGAAGGCCAGGCAGATCTCCGTGAACAGGGCCGCCATGACGATCTTCTTGCGGCCCGTGCTCTTCACCCACTCGATCACCTTCGGGTCCTCCCAGGTGTTGATCCACGTTCGATCGAGCGGCTTCTGATCCGGGAATACCGCCTGGATCTCCCGGAAGAGATTGCCGCCACGCTCGGCCAGGACCGTCGTCAGGAGCGTCGGGACGCCAAAGGCCTTCGCCGCCTTGGCCAGGCCCACGGTATTGTTGATCATCACGCCGACGTCGATGTTGTGCAGGTTCGCCGCCTGGAACGGCTGGTGATCGATCAGAATCAACGCGCAGTTGTCCGGCGTGAGGAGGGCCTCCAGACCCGTCTTCGGTGTCGCAGCAGGTGCCATGGTTTCGTCTCCCGTCGAGAAGGATTGCAATGGAGCGCGATCCTCGCGCCCGGCCATGAACGTCACGGTAGAGCGTCGTGTCTCGGCCCGAAACACTCGGAAGGGCATGCTATCCCTCACCCGGTCGAGGGAACGAACACTCACGCCGCGCGCGGCCCCTCGACGCTCGCCGAATCGGATGGCGGAGCGTCGGATCCGTGGCATTTTCCCACTGGCGCGATACGGCGGAACCTGAGATAAGGGAGCTCTACGCTCCCTCGTTTGGGGGATCCCGAAGCGGGGGAGGTCGAGTATCCAACGTACCGATGCGTTCCACCGGCTCACCCATTCGGATCCTGATCGTCGACGATCATCCGCTGCTGCGCGAAGGGCTCCGCGCCATGATCGCCGGACAGGCGGACATGACGCTGATCGCCGAGGCCGAGGACGGCGAGCACGCCTTGCGAGCCTTCCGCGAGCACCGGCCCGACATCACGTTGATGGACGTCCGGATGCCCACGATGGGCGGCATCGACGCGATCACGGCGATACGCGCGGAGTTCCCCACGGCACGCATCATCGTGCTGACGACCTACGAGGGCGACGCGCAGGCGCTGCGCGCCATCAAAGCCGGCGCCTCGGGCTATCTGCTCAAGAACATGCTGCGCAAGGAGCTCGTGGAGACGATCCGCAGCGTCCACGCCGGGCGCCGCCGCATCTCCGCGAACATCGCCTCCGAGATGGCCGAGCACATGGCGGACGACGAGCTGACGGCGCGCGAGCGCGACGTCCTATCTCATGTCGCCGCCGGCAACGCGAACAAGGAAGTCGCCGCGCGGATGGGCATCTCCGAGGAGACGGTCAAGACGCACATGAAAAACGTCCTGACCAAGCTCGGCGCCAAGGACAGGACCCACGCCGTGGTGGTCGCGCTGAAGCGCGGCATCATCGACATCTGAATTCGGCGCGCGGGCGGCTCAGCGGCCTCCGCGGGCGACACGCCACAACCCGTGGCGAAAGGCGCGCTTCAGATCGCCGCGATACGCCGCCGCAGCCGGGACACGCAGTTCCACCTCCGTGCCCGCATCGCTGCGGCGCCGGATGTCGAGCCGCGCTCCGATCCTCCGCGCCCGCTCGTGCATGCCCGACAGGCCCCAGTGCCCGGGACGCCCTCCGGCCTCGAGGAGCTCCGCATCGACGCCAATTCCGTCGTCGCGGACGCGCAGCCGCAGTTCTTCGTCGTCATAGGCGAGCTCTACCTCGATCCGCCGCGCGTCGGCATGATGGAACGCATTCAACAGCGCCTCGCGACCAATGCGGAAGACCTCGTCGCGCACGATTGCATCCAGCGACGGCGGCTGCCCCTCGACCGAGACATGGAACTCCACAGGGCCGTCCTGCGCGAGCTCCTCCCCGACCCTCGCGAAGGCCGCAGGCAGCTCGCCAACGCCTTCCGAAGCCGCGCGCAAGTCCTTCACCCGGGCACGCGCCTCGCCCACCACTTCGTCGGCGCGGTCGAGCGCCATCTCCATGGACGCCCGCACCGGATCGCCCGCCGAGAGCTTCTCCACCGCAGCCTGGAAGCGGAGCGTCAATCCCTGGATGCCCTGCAAAAGCGTGTCGTGCAGCTCGCGGGCAATACGCTCGCGCTCGCGGTGACGCTCCTCCAGCAAGCTCTGCATGTGCGCCCGTACCTGACGCAATCGCAAGAGGTAAAGCGCCCACAGCGCCGCCAGGATTGCGGCGCCGCAGAGCGCGCGAAACCACCACGTCTGGTAAAACGTCGGCGGCAGGGTGAGGTCGAGCGTCGCGCCGGACTCGTTCCAGACACCGTCATTGTTCGCGGCGATGACATGGAAGCGATAGTGCCCAGGGTCGAGATTTGTATAATATGCTTCGCGCCGCGGGCCGACGTCCTGCCAGGTCTCGTCCACGCCTTCGAGG
>Ga0247823_10004725_pt1 | contig 10877 bp, 6 predicted proteins | sample 13C_PalmiticAcid_2_FD_192426 | JGI IMG/M metagenome (GOLD analysis project Ga0247823, IMG submission 192426) | Soil microbial communities from agricultural site in Penn Yan, New York, United States - 13C_PalmiticAcid_Day30 | ecosystem: Environmental > Terrestrial > Soil > Agricultural land...
GATAAGGTCGTCGCCGAGTCCGTGTGGGCGACTGGCTGCACGCGACGATCGATCCCGCGCAGCCCGAACGCGTACCGCTTCCCCGGCCCGACCTGCGCCGTCGCCACGTGGCGCTGGGCCCCGTCGCGGTGTTCGGTGCAAGCAATTTCCCGCTCGCCTTCTCGGTCGCCGGCGGCGACACCGCCTCGGCGTTTGCCGCGGGTTGCCCCGTCGTGGTCAAGGGTCATCCCGCGCATCCCGGCACCGGCGAACTGGTGGCGCGCGCGATCAAGGCCGCAGTGACGAGCTGCGGGCTGCCCGAGGGTGTCTTCTCCTATCTTCCCGGCCCGTCGAACGCGCTCGGCGCCGCGCTTGTCGCGGACCCGCGGATCAAGGCGGTGGGCTTCACCGGCTCGCGCGGCGGCGGGCTCGCGCTGATGCAAATCGCTGCGGCGCGCGGCGAACCGATCCCGGTCTATGCCGAAATGAGCAGCATCAATCCGGTCATCCTCTTCCCCGCCGCGCTCCGCGACCGCGCGGAATCGATCGCGGAAGGCTTCGCGCAATCGCTGACAATGGGCGCCGGCCAATTCTGTACCAACCCTGGGCTGCTGATCGCGGTGGGCGGAGCCGATCTTGATCGTTTCGCCGCCGCCGCGGGTACCGCGCTGTCGGCTATTGCGCCCGCGACGATGCTCACGCCGGGTATCCATGCGAGCTTCGAAAGCGGTGTCGGAGCGCTCGAGCAGCATGGCGCGACGCAGCTCGTCGCGCGCGGTGCCGAAGGGCCGGGCCTGTGCGCGGCGCGCGGCGCGCTGTTCATCACCGATGCCGACGGTTTCCGCGCGGATGCGGCGCTCGGCCACGAAGTGTTCGGTTCGTCCGCGGTCATCGTCCGGTGCCGCGATGTCGAGGACGTCGCGGCGCTTATCGCCGGCCTCGAGGGTCAGCTCACCGCGACGCTCCAGCTCGACGCCGAGGACGAGCCGCTTGCCGCGAAGCTGCTGCCGCTGATCGAGCGCAAGGTCGGGCGCATCCTTGCCAATGGCTGGCCGACCGGGGTCGAGGTCTGTCATGCGATGGTGCACGGCGGGCCTTTTCCCGCCACCTCGGACGGGCGCAGCACGTCGGTCGGCACGCTCGCGATCGAGCGCTTCCTGCGCCCGGTCAGCTACCAGAACCTACCCGAAGGCCTGCTCCCGGCCGCGCTCAAGCCCGGCAATCCTTGGGGCATCGCGCGCCGGGTCGACGGCGCGCTTGTCGCGGGCGATTAAGGCGGTGCGCGCCGGTGGGAAACGGGATCAGGGCGCGGCGGCGGCCGGACCCTCGCCGCCGTCGGCGATGAACTTTTCGAGCTGCTGCTCGAGCACTGGGAGCGGCACCGACCCCAATGCGAGGAAGGTGTCGTGGAACTTGCGCTGGTCGAACTTCGGCCCGAGCTTTGCTTCGGCATCGGCGCGCAGCCGCCGGATCGTGATCTCGCCGAGCTTGTAGGCGAGCGCCTGCCCAGGCCAGCTGATATAGCGGTCGACCTCGGTCTCGACGTCGTGACGCGCGAGTGCGGTGTGGCCCGCGAGATAGTCGATCGCCTGCTGGCGGCTCCAGCCATAATGATGGACGCCGGTGTCGACGACGAGCCGCGAAGCGCGCCACATCTCGAACGACAGGCGCCCGAAATCCTCATAGGGGGTGCGATAAATGCCCATCTTGGTGCCGAGCCATTCGGTATAGAGCCCCCAGCCTTCGCCATAGCCCGAGAAATAGGTCTGGCGGCGGAACGCCGGCCATTTCGTCGTTTCGAGCGCGACCGCGGCTTGGAAGCTGTGCCCCGGATTGCATTCGTGGAGCGTCAGCGCGGGGATCTGGTAGAGCGGGCGCGAGGGCAGGTCGTAAGTGTTCATCTGGCACGCATCGAGCCCGCCGCGCCCCGCGGTATAGGTCGGCGCGATCGCCGCGGGCACCGGAATGATCGTGAAGCGATAGCGCGGCAGGAAGCCGATCGTGTATTTGAGCTGGCCGTCGACGCGCTTGGCGACATCGGCCGAAAAGGCGAGCAGCTCCTGCGGGGTCTTCGCGTAAAATTGCGGGTCGGTGCGCAGGAACTCGATGAAGGCGTCGAGGTCGCCCTTGAAACCCGCCTTCTCTTTCACCTGTTCCATCTCGGCGGTGATCCGCGCGACTTCCTTGAGCCCGATCTGGTGGATCTGCTCGGCGGTTAGTGCGGTGGTCGTATATTCGCGGATCTGCGCCTGGTAAAACGCTTTGCCGTCGGGCATCGCCTCGGCGGCAAGTGTCGTGCGCGCCTTCGGCAGATATTCCTGCCTGTAGAAAGCGAGCAGCTTGGCATAAGCGGGCGCCACCGTGTCGGCGATCACCTGCCGCGTTTCCGTCCGGACCCGTTCCTGTTCGGCGGCCGGGATCGACGCAGGCATCGTGTTGAACGCGGCATAGAAGGGGTTCTTCGCCGTGTCGGCATCAATATAGGCGGCGATCGTCGCATCGCGGCCTTCGAGCGAGGCGCGCGGCACGCTGAAGCCGCGCTTCAGCCCGGCGCGCATGTTGACGATCTGCTCGTCGAAATAGCGCGGGATGTCGCGCATCCGCCCGATATAGCGCTGATATTCCTCGATCGAGGGATAGCTGTCGCGCGCGCTCAGCCCCGACCAGAACTGGCTGTCGGCGTTGAAGGGCATTTCCCACATCCGGTAGCGCCCCTCGGCAACAAACGCCTCGAGGCTGGTGCGCAGCACCGCGGCGTTGATCTTCTCGTCGTCCGACAGCTGACCCTCGGGAATCTGGTCGAGCGCCGCGAGCGTCTTTTTCCAATAGGCGATCCGCGCCGCTTGCGTCGCGGCGTCGACGCGCGGCAGGTGGTCGGCCGACGCTGCGAAGGGCGGGTCGCCGACGCGGCGCGCAAACTCTTTCTGCCGCCACGCCCATTCGGCCTCGTAAAGCGCGCGAAGCTGCGCGTCGGCGCTGTCGGCGGCCGCCGCCGCGGCCTGGGGTTCGGCCGCGGCGGGGGCCTCTGCCGCAGCGGGCGCCAGCGGCAGGAGGGCGAGGGTGGAAAGCAGGATCGTGCGGGTGAACAAGGGGCGTCTCCTCATCGGAAAAATCAGGCGGCGGGTTCGGGGTTCGGATTCTTGCCGCCCCCCGCGATCCATTCGTCGAGCACGCGTTCGAGCGTCGGCAGCGGCACCGAACCGAGGCCAAGCAGCGTATCGTGGAACCAGCGCTGGTCAAACTTCGCGCCGAGCGCCTTCTCGGCCTCGGCGCGCTTGCGACGGATCAGCATCTCGCCGAGCTTGTAGGCGAGCGCCTGCCCCGGATCGTTGATATAACGGTCGACCTCGATCGTGATCTCGTGATCCGACAGCGCGGTGTGCGCCTTCATGAAATCGAGCGCCTGCTGCCGCGTCCAGCCCTTGTGATGCAGCCCCGTGTCGACAACCAGCCGCGCGGCGCGCCACATCTCATATGTCTCGCGTCCGAACTCGTCATAAGGCGTCTCGTAAATCCCCATTTGGATGCCGAGCCATTCGGTATAGAGTCCCCAGCCTTCGCCATAGCCCGAGAAATAGGTCGTCCGGCGGATCTGCGGCCGGTTCGGCGCCTCGAGCGCGAGCGCGGCCTGGAAGCTGTGGCCGGGCGCGCATTCGTGCGCCGTCAGCGGCGGGATGGTATAAAGCGGCCGCGCCGGCAGATTATAGGTGTTCATCAAACAGCTCTCGAGCCCGCCGTTGCCGCCGGTCGCGAAGGGCGCGATATTGTCGGGGGTCTGGCGGATCGTGAAGCGATAGCGCGGCAGATGGCCGACGAGGAATTTGAGCTGGCCGTTGATGCGGTTGGCGACATAGGCCGATTTGGCCATCAGTTCGTACGGCGACTTGGCGGTGAACTGCGGATCGGTCTTCAGGAAATGGAGGAAGCCGGCGAAATCGCCCTTCCATCCCGCCGCCTTCATCGTCGCCTGCATATCGGCGTCGATCCGCGTGACCTCCTTGATCCCGATGGCGTGGATCTGTTCGGGGGTCAGGTCGAGCGTCGTATATTGGCGGATCTTGGCGGGATAATAGGCCTTACCATCGGGCAGCGCCTCGCCCGCGATCGCGGTCCGCGCGTTCGGGATATATTCGTCGCGCACGAATGCGCGGAGCTTTGCGAACGCAGGCGCGGCGGCGGCCACCGCGCGGCGCCCTTCGGCGACCAGCGCGGCGCGCTCGCTTTCGGGGATGTTCCCCGGCATCGCGGCGAAACTGGTGAACAGCGGGTTCTTGTCGACGTCGCTCGACGCCAGCGGCGCGATCGGCGCATCGCGGCCCGCGAGCGAGACCTGCGGCTTGGTGAAACCGCGCTTGAGCCCCGCGCGCATGTTGACGATCTGCTGATCGACATAGCGCGGCATATCGCCAAGCCGCTTGATATAGCTCCGATAGGCGTCGGCGCCGGGCAGCCCGCCGCGCGGCGCGATCCACGTCCAGAAGCCGAACGGATCCTCATATTCGCGGTATTTTTGCTCTACCCCAAACTCTTCGAGCGCGGTCTTGAACACCTCGGCGTTGATCCGCTCCTCGGGCGACAGCTGGTCGAAGGGGATCTTGTTCAGCTCGGTCAGCGCGTTGCTCCAATAGGCGGCGCGGCGCGCCTGGCTTGCGGCGTCGACGCTCGGGAAGCGGTCGCTGCCCTCGCGTTCGCCGTCGGGATCGAGCGCGAGTTCCTCGGTGCGCCATTGCCATTCGGCATCGTACAGCGCCTTGAGCCGGACATCGGCCGATTGCGATGCCGGTTGGGGCGCCGACTGCGCAAAAGCGGGGGCGGCGAGGGCGAGGGCCGAGACGGCCAGCACCGCGGGAGCAAGATAACGCATAGGGGGTTTCCTCCTGTTGTCAGTAACCGGCGGCGAGACCGGCGCGGCGCGGATCGGCGACGCCGGTCAGGCTGCCGTCGGGGTTGCGCTGGATCGCCTGGATCGATCCGAAGTGCCAATTATAGGGCGCGGTGGGGCGGACATTGATGCCATAGCGCGCCTTGAGTTCGTCGCGCACCGCTTGGCTGACGCGGCTTTCGACCACCATCGGCACCCCGGCCTGCGATCCCTGAAAGCGCGGCGCGTCGACCGCCTGTTCGAGCGGTGCGCCGTAACCCAGCAGGTTGATCAACGTGATCGTCACCGCGCGCGAGGACAGGCCGGGCGATCCGATCGTCATCCACGGCTTGCCGTCCTTGGCTACCATCGTCGGCGGGAAGGGGGAGATCACGCGGCGGCCGGGGCCGGCGGTGTTGCCGGGGAAATTATTGCCGCTGTTCATCGCGATCCCGTCGACGACCATGCCGGTTGCGAAGGTGCTGCCGTAAACCGAGTGGGTGACCGAGGCCATGTTGCCCTCTGCATCGACCGCGACGAGGTGGTTAGTGTCGGTCGAGTGCTTGTCGTGCGTCGCGAACGACGCCGCGAGTTCGAGCGCGCTCCCCGGCGCGGGGGCGGCCTGCGCCGCGGCGGCGGCGGGCTTGGGCAGGCTTGCCGTGGCTTGGGCGGCGAGCCCCTTCGCATAATCCTTCGACAGCAGAAGCCCGGTCGGCACGTCATAGCTCAGTGGATCGCGCACGAATTCGTCGGTCGCGGTCTCGGCGAAACCGAAGGCGCGGCGGATCAATTCGAGGCTCTCGGCCGACTGCGCATAATGCGGGCGCGCCTTGAGGTCGTAATTTTCGACGATGTTGAGCACCATCGAGATCAGCGTGCCCGCGGTCGATGGCGGCGGCGCGCTGATGATCTCATAGCCATTATAGGTCGAACGCAGCGGGGTTTCCCAGCGCGGCTTGTACCCCGCGAGCTCCTCGGCGGTGAGCCCGCCGCCGGTCGAACGCACCGCCGCGACGAAGCGCTCCGCCCATTCGCCGGTGTAGATGTATGATGGACCCTCGGCCGAAATGCGGCGCATCGCCTGCGCGAGCCGCGGATGCTTCACGATCGTGCCAACGGGCGGGACATAGCCCTCGGGCAGATATTCCTCGCGCCCCGAAGGGTAAGCGGACAGCCGGGTCAGCGCGGCCTCGGCAAGCTCGCCATAGAGGAAGCTGTACATCGGATAACCGTCGTCGGCGAGCTTGATCGCGGGCGCGAAATAATCGCCCCATTTGAGCGTACCGAAGCGGTCCGCCGCCGCCTTCAGCCCTGCCACCGTGCCGGGGATGCCGATGCGCTTGCCCGACGTGTCGGGCAGCCGCTCGCCGCCGCCGCCGGTATATTGCGCCCAGCCGCCGCCGACCTGCGCATCCTTCGTATGATCGAGCTCGGCGTCGAGATAATGATATTCGCCGGTCTTTGCGTCATAATAGAGGATCGAGACCCCGCCCGCGAGCGTTGTCATCTGCGGTTCGATCACCGCCTGCATCGGCACCGCGGTGAGCACGGCGTCGAGCGCGGTGCCGCCTTTCTTCATCACCTCGACCATCGCCTTGGTCACGGTCGGGTTCGAGGAGGACGCCATCGCCGCTTTGGCGTGGACCGCGGGCTTGGCGCCCTGTTCCTGCGCCAGCACCGATGGCGCAAATATTACGAGGCCAAGCGTGACCAGCAATCGATAGCGTTTTCCCATGTCGCGACCCCTTTGTTATCGAATATGCCCGTGCGTCAGACCGTCCCTTGCGCTGGAGCGGGCGTGAAGATGCGGACCCCGAAGACGGGGCCGCAGCGTGTCGTGTCGTTGGCCGGCTGGAAGCGGACCATGACGCTGTCCTTGCCGCGGGTCAGTTCGGCAGGAACCGGATAGTCGATGGTGAAGAAGTCGCCGGGGTGTGCGCCGGTCAGCGCCTGCGTCGCGATCTTCGTCCCGTCGATGAGGATGTCGAACAGCTTGCCCCGCTCTTCGCCCCAATAGGTCGCTTGCAGGATCAGCGGGCCGGGCCGCACCTTCGCGCGATATTCGAAAAAGCCGAAGGTCCGCGCATCGCGCCCGTGCCGCCCACGATAGGTGACGGCATAGCTGTTCTTCGCGGTGAGGCCATGGTCGCGCTCGGGCTGCATCTCGCCGAGGTTCATGACGTCGACCGACCGCCGCGCGAGGTCCTGCTGGCGGGCGTGCTCGGCGGCAAAGGCGGCCTGCTCGCGTGCCCAGCCGGCGTCGTCGAAGCTTTTGAAATAGACCGCGGTGCGCCGGTCGCGCTGTTGGAAGAAAGGCGCAAAGGTGAGGTCGGCGGGCCGTGCGATTCCCGTGGTGCGGAAGCGTCCAGCGGCGGCATCGACCGGCGCGAAGCCCGCGAGCAGGTCGGCCGCGACCAATGCGGGCGCGGGGCCGTCATAAGGCTGGTCGGTGGGGCCGAGATCGGCGGCGAGCACGACCGGCCCGTGGAGCAGCGCGATGGTCGAGGGATCGTCGTTCGCCGCCTCGGTGCGCAACCGCATCGGCAGCGTCAGCGCGATGCGGTCGCCCTTCGCCCAGCGGCGGCGGATCCCCGCATAGTCGCCTGCCGCCGTCGGCATGGGCACATCGTTCACCGTCAGCGTCGCGCCGTCGCACCAGCCCGGAATTCGCAGCGCCACGCCGAAGTCGCCCGAGCGATCGAGCGCGTCGAGGGTGATGTTGACCCGCTCGCCGAACGGATAGGCGGTTTCCATCCGGAAGGTCGCGCCCTGCTCGGCCCAGCTCGCGGTCGAGGCGATGTAGAGGTTGATCAACAGCGTGTCGCCGCTCTGCCACCAGACCGAATCGCCATGCTTCGCGTGGCTTTCCATGCCCGACCCGACGCAGCACCAGAAATCGTCGAAGGGTTTCGAAAATTGGCGCGCCGATCCCGACATCAGCGGCACCATATAAGCGAACATGCCCGTCGCCGGGTCCTGATGCGCGAGGATATGGTTGGTGTGCGCGCGCTCATAATAATCGAACAGCCGCGCCTCGGGCCGCCAGCCGTAGAGATGGCGCGTCAGCTTCAGCATATTATAGCTGTTGCAGCTCTCGCACGTCTGTTCGGTGATATGTTTCGAGATCGTCCGCGGCGCGGGGAAATATTCTCGGTCGGCGTTGCCGCCGATGACATAGCTATAATCGCGGACGACCGTTTCCCAGAAGAAACGCGCCGCCGCCGCGTCATCCGCCTTGCCGGTCAGCTCGTGCAGCCGCGCGAGGCCGATGATCTTCGGGATCTGGGTGTTGGCATGGATCCACGGCAGCGAATCTTTGCCTTCGCTCAGTGGATCGAGCACTTTGCGGTGCCGCAGCCGTTCGGCAAGGCGCAGCCAGCGCGGGTCTTTCGTCCGCGCATGAAGTTCGGCGAAGCTTTCGTTGATCCCGCCATGTTCGCAGTCGAGCACCTGCTGGACCTGTTCGTCGTTCAGTGCCGCGAACACATCGTCGATATAGGTGCCAAGCCCGACCGCAACGGGCAGCGCCTTGGCATTGCCGCAAAGCTCCTCTGCGTCGAACAGCCCTGCGAACAATTTGTGCCAGTTATAGAAGGGAACCCAGCAGCCGTTGAGGTCGAACCCCATCGACCGGATGTCGCCGCGCTTCAGCTCGGCGAACAGCAGCTTGCCGTCCTCGAAGACGTCGCCTCGCTTGCGCGTGAAGGCCGCGACATAGCCGTCGCCATGCGCCGCCTGCGCTTCGGCGAGCTCGTTCACGATATAATCGACGCGCGTCTTGCTCTCGGCATCGCCCGTCTGCGCGTGCATCAGCGCCAGCGCGGTCAGATAATGGCCGAGGCTGTGTCCCGCGATCGTATCGCTTTCCCACCCGCCGTAAACCGCGCCCTTGGGTTCGAGCCCGGCGCTGGTGCGGAAATTATGGAGCAGGCGGTCGGGTTCGAGCGCGTGCAGATAGCGAAGATTGCCCTCGATCGCATCGCGCCACGGCGAATCGAGCAGGCGCACCGCCGACAGCGGCAGCGGCTTGGCAGGCCCGAAGGTCGTGGACAGGGAGGGCGCCGCGCGTACAAAAACCGGGACCAGCGCCACGGCGGCGGCGCCCGCAAGCAGGGTGCGGCGATTGATATGCGATGGCTGCATCACGCTCCCCTCAAGTCCTTGCCCGCCTTGATGACAGCATATTATACAGTATACGAAGTTTGCAAGCGGCTATATGTCCAACCGATAATTTGGTGGAGGATCGATGATCGAGGATGAAAAGGTCCAGCTTTCGCTGGACGAAGTGGCGGCGCTGTCGCGCGATATTCTTGCGCATCACGGCCTCGCGCCGCGTCATGTCGAGGCGGTGACCGCAACGATCGTCGCCGGCGAGCGCGACGAATGCGCGAGTCATGGCATCTATCGCCTGCTCGTCTGCGTGAACACGCTGAAGGCGGGGAAGGTCGTGAAGGACGCCGTCCCCGTCGTGCACGATGTCGCGCCGGCGCTGGTCCGGGTCGATGCGGGGGGTGGCTTTGCCCAGACCGCGTTCGGGGAAGGACTGCCGCACCTCGTCGAAAAAGCCCGGCAAAACGGGATCGCCGCGCTCGGGATCAACCATTGCGTCCATTTCGCCGCGCTATGGCCCGAGGTCGAGGCGGTCGCCGCCGCCGGACTGGTCGCGTTCGCCTGCACTCCCAGCCACGCTTGGGTCGCACCTGCGGGCGGCATCAAGCCGCTGTTCGGCACCAACCCGATCGCCTTCGGCTGGCCGCGCCCCGGCGCCTATCCCTATGTCTTCGATTTCGCGACGAGCGCGGTCGCGCGCGGTGAGATCGAACTGCATCGCCGCGCGGGCAAACCGATTCCCGAAGGCTGGGGCATCGATGCCAAAGGACGTCCGACGACCGATGCCGAGGCCGCGCTTGGTGGCGCAATGCTCACTTTCGGGGGGCATAAGGGATCGGCGCTCGCAACGATGGTCGAACTGCTCGCGGGGCCGCTGATCGGCGACCTCACCAGCGCCGAATCGATCGCGCTCGACGCAGGCGCGGGCTCGTCACCGATCGGCGGCGAATTCATCTTCGCGATCGATCCTGCCGGCTTCCTCGGTGCCGAAGCGGCGTACCATATCGAGCGCGCCGAGGCGGTCTTCGATGCGATCGTCGGACAGGGCGCGCGGCTGCCGTCGCAGCGCCGCTTCGAGGCCCGCGCGCGCAGCCTCGCGAACGGCGTGCACATACCGCGCCCGCTCTACGAGGATGTGCTTCGCCTGCTCGACTAGGTCAGCCAAACGGCCGGTCGATCTCGGGCGAGGGTTCGGTGAACCAGGCGGCGCCGGTTTCGGTCATATAGAAATGATCCTCCAGCCGGATGCCGAAGCGATCGGGGATGACGATCATCGGCTCGTTCGAAAAGCACATGCCGGGCGCGAGCGGCGTCTTGTCGCCGCGCACCAGATAGGCGGGCTCGTGGATCGACAGGCCGATGCCGTGGCCGGTGCGGTGCGGCAGGCCGGGCAGGCGATAGTCGGGGCCGAGCCCCGCTTTTTCAAGCACCGCGCGCGCCGCGGCGTCGACTGCTTCGCATGGCTCGCCGGGGAGCGCGGCGTCGAAAGCGGCGGCCTGCGCCTCCTTCTCGAGCGCCCAGATGCGCCGCTGCTCCGCATCGGCCTCGCCGAAGACATAGGTGCGCGTGATGTCCGAATTATAGCCTTCGACGACGCAGCCGACGTCGATCAGCACGACGTCACCTTCCTGCAATCGTGCGTCGCCCGGAAGGCCATGCGGAAAGGCGGTCGAGCGGCCGAACTGGACGATGCAGAAGCTGTTTCCTCCCGGCGCGCCGATCGCGCGGTGCGCTTGCTCGAGGAAACGCGTGACTTCGCTCGCGGCGATGCCCGGCGCTAGGATGCGCGCCGCGCGGCGATGGACTTCGAGCGTCATCGACTTCGCCTGCTGGAGCAAGGCCAGTTCGCTCGCCGATTTATACATCCGGCAGCCGTCGACGATCGGCCCGCCCTCGACGATGTCGAGCGACGGTGCGGCGCGCATCC
>Ga0247823_10004726_pt1 | contig 10874 bp, 9 predicted proteins | sample 13C_PalmiticAcid_2_FD_192426 | JGI IMG/M metagenome (GOLD analysis project Ga0247823, IMG submission 192426) | Soil microbial communities from agricultural site in Penn Yan, New York, United States - 13C_PalmiticAcid_Day30 | ecosystem: Environmental > Terrestrial > Soil > Agricultural land...
TAATTCAAAAAGCGACCTGAGCGCCGCTTTGTTTTGATCGGTCTGAATTTCGCTTCGAGTGATCGTATCGTAAACCGTGACCGACCAAAAAAGACTGGCCGGAACCGGAAGCGGGACATTCAAACGGTATGTCTTTGAACCATCGAGATACGATCCATCACTCTCACGAAGCCCAAGCCAGTAAAGAGAACCTTGACCTTCTTTACGTCTGAACATGGCCGGTGAACCGACGATCGCTTGTGCGAACCAACGGTCCTTTGCTTCCATATCTAAGAAATTCGGAGTTTCAAAATTTCCATTATCTGAGACGAGACCAACCCATTCCCAATAACGATCGCGCCATGCCATTCGATCAGGGCGAGTGCTTGCAAAAGCTGACATCAACATTTGCTTTCGTCCTTCGACTGCGGCCTCCGTCAAAATGTCGCTCATACGGCGATTCGGAGCAAATGGCTTCCCTCTTTCCATTCCGAGCGAAGCAAGAATCCCGTACATTGGACGAAACTCGTCGATGACAGATTCTTCTTCGATGATGCGACTCAAGACTTTCCAGAAATCGAGATTGTCTTCCCAACGAAGCAACGACATATCCACTGGTTTTGAAGTCACATCGACAAAACGTAAAAGCTTCGGCAACCCTTTGCTTGATAGAGGATACACTTTGATCGCGTGCATCGATTCGAGTGCACCATCAACATCTCCTTCAATTGGCAACGCCCGTACCGCGAACAGAGCCATCAACGAAGGACAATGACAGACATAGTATCCTTCCGGAATTTCTCCTTCGTAATCGGGCGGAACAATCAAATATTTTCCGCCCTTACCTGCATCAGGTCCCGGAATTCCCATATCGACGACCCATCGCTGGTGACGATCGTCGACAAGACCGATGTAAGGACCCGGCGGCATTTCTACGACGATCGGACCATCGGAAAGGTCGAGCGGCCCGCCGCCATAGGGCGTGTCCGAATTCAAAGTAAACCCGACGTGATGAGGCTGAGCTGAAAGAATGGGAATCGCTTCGCCATCTTTCAAGCCGGCATCGCGATTGCCCTGAAAGATGCCTTCGGCTGAAACCGTGGGATACCAAAACCGATACGCAATGATCGCTCTTTGCAGATCCTGTGCATCTCGCGTTTGCTCGGTTTTTATTGGCTCTCGAATGACATCGACACTCTTATCGAAGATCGCTTGTTCCATGCGCAACCACCCTTCGTGCGAAGGATAGCTCGATTACTCAGCGTGAAACCCTGTGAGTGCGTGAATTCGGAAGGCCCGAAGATCGAGTGAGAGCTTAGACCCCAGTTGAGCCGAAACCGCCCGCGCCGCGAGCAGAGCTCGCCAGATCCTCGACGACTTCGAAGCTCGCTTGAATGACCGGGCAAAGCACGAGCTGAGCAATACGGTCTTGATCCTTGATTTCGAAAGGTTCTTGGCCAAGGTTGACCAAGATAATCTTCACTTCGCCGCGATAGTCGGCATCGATTGTTCCTGGCGTGTTGAGCAGCGAGATTCCTTGTTTTGCCGCGAGACCACTGCGTGGGCGCGCTTGGATTTCGAATCCTGGAGGAATTTCGAAACTCATCGCCGTTGGAACCATAGCGCGCTCGCCTGGCTTCAAAACCATTGGTTTATCGAGCTGAGCCCGAACGTCAAATCCGCTCGCAAGATCACTTTGATAAGCCGGAAGATCACCTTTGAAATGAGCGAGTTTTTTGAGTCTCAAAGTCATCTTTTGCATGCGTCTACCTCTTAGAGAGTTTTAAGCCATTTCTCGGTCGGCGCTTCTGGCATTGGGCCAATAAGAAGCATTCCGAGCTGATCGATATCCATTTTCGTTTCAATAAATTCGTGAATTGAATCACTGTTCACTGATTCAATTCCCTTGATGACGTCTTCAACCGGCCGATAGCGACCGAACATCATTTCGTTTACAGCGAGCGAGTGCATGCGGTTTTCAACATCATCTGCACCTAAGAGAATCGAACCCTTTACCTGAGTCTTGAAAAACTCGATATCGGCTTTTTTGAGACCCTTCTTTTTCAAGAGACGAAGCTCTTTCAGAATCAATTCGATGACATCCGGTGCCTTCTTCGCTTCAGTGCCGGCATAGATCAAGTTCATTCCCGAATCAGCGAATGTCATCAGCTGCGAATAAATCGAGTAAACCAGACCGCGATCTTCGCGAACGGATTGATAGAGGCGTGAGGTCATTCCGCCGCCCAAGAGCGCATTCACAATGATTCCATCAAAGCGCAGACGGTCGACATAGCTGATCGTTGGATGCCCGATGAGAATGTGGACTTGCTCTGATGGTTTCCGAATCACATTTCTGAATTGCGCGATCTGCGGACGAATATCTTCAAGAGCCTCGACACCTTTTTTGCCAACAGCGGCTGCACGAGCTTTTTTGCTCGCCGGAGTCGCTCGAGCCGGAACAGGCTTCGGTGGCTTCAGATGCTTCATCACGAGCTCTGCAACGCGATCGTGTTCGAGATTCCCCGCGACACTCACTACGATGTTTTTTGAAGTGTACTGACGACGATGAAAGTCCACGATCGTGTCGCGTTTCATCTCTTCGATCGATTTCACTGTACCGAGAATTTGTTTTCCGAGAGTTCCAGTCGGATATGCCATTTCGAGATACTCATCGAAGATAAAATCTTCGAGCTGATCCTCGGACATATGGATCTCTTGAATGACGACCTGCTTTTCTTTCTTGATATCCGTCGCATCAAAGCTCGGATTGCAGACAAGATCAGAGAGAACGTCGAGCGAAAGACCGACGTGCTCACTCAGAGCATGCGTTACAAAGGCAGTGTTTTCTCTTGAAGTAAAAGCATTGAGATCGCCTCCGACGGCTTCCATATCGCGTGCGATTTGATAGGCGGAACGCTTCTTCGTGCGTTTGAAAACAAGATGCTCGATGAAATGAGCAAGACCGGCTTCATGTGCAAGTTCGTGGCGCGTGCCTTTGTTGACCCAAACGCCACAGGAAACCGAACGACTCGATGGATGTCGTTCGGTCAAAACCGTTATTCCATTGGGAAGAATGAGTTTGCGAAAGCTCGGTCGTAAAACCGAGCGTTCTTTTCGACTGGTGGAAGCCTTCTTGGCCACGCGCCCCTCGTTCCCTATTAGTTGTTATGCGTTCAAAAGTGCCTTGCGCGAGAGCTTAATGCGGCCTGCGCGATCGACATCGAGAACCTTCACTTCGATCTCTTCGCCCTCTTTGAGGACGTCAGTGACGTTGCGAATGCGCTCTTGTGCGATCTCAGAGATGTGCAAGAGACCTTGCGTTCCAGGCATAACTTCGACGAACGCGCCGAAATCCATGATCTTCACAACGCGGCCTTTGTACGTCTTGCCGACTTCAGCTTCTGCACAGATTTGATTGATGATCTCGATGGCTTTCTTCGTCATCAATGGATCAGCCGATGCGATATGGATCGTTCCATCGTCTTCGATGTCGATCTTAACACCCGTCTGCTCGATGATTCCTTTGATAACTTTTCCGCCCGAACCGATAACTTCGCGTACTTTCTCAGGCTTGATGCGGATAGTTTCGATACGAGGAGCGTACTGAGAAATCTCTCCGCGCGCTTTCGACATCGTTTTTTCCATCTCACCGAGGATGTGCAAACGGCCCTCTTTCGCTTGGAAGAGCGCTGTCTCCATGACCGTAAGATCGATCGAATCGATCTTCAAATCCATCTGAAGTGCCGTGATGCCTTCGCGAGTTCCCGCAACTTTGAAGTCCATGTCACCCAAGTGATCTTCATCACCGAGGATGTCAGAAAGAACTGCAACCTTGTCGCCTTCTTTGATCAAACCCATCGCGATACCTGCAACGTTCCCTTTGATTGGAACACCGGCGTCGAGAAGAGCCAGGATGCCCGAGCAAACCGTGCCCATCGAGCTCGAACCGTTCGACTCGAGAACTTCGGCAACGATACGGATCGTGTACGGGAATTTTTCGAAGTCTGGAAGAACCGCTTTCACCGCGCGTTCAGCCAAGTTTCCGTGACCGATTTCGCGACGTGATTGGCCGCCCATGCGTCCCGTTTCGCCAACCGAGAACGGTGGGAAGTTGTAGTGCATGAGGAACTTGCGTTTCAGCAAACCTGAAAGCGCGTCGATCATTTGTTCGTCATCGCCCGTTCCGAGAGTCACGGTACCAAGTACCTGAGTCTCACCACGAGTGAAGAGACCAGATCCGTGTGTGCGCGGAAGAACCGCGACTTCACACATGATCGGACGAACTGTTTTCGTATCACGGCCATCGATACGGATTTTGTCATCGAGGATCATGTCGCGAGCGACTTTGTATTTGATGTTCTCGACGATCGTGCCGAGTTCTTTTTTGCGAAGAGCCAGCGTGTCTTTGTCGGTGATTGTTGAAACGAATTTCGCTTCTGCTTCTTTTTTCGCGGCATCAGCAGCAGCGTAGCGCTCTTGCTTTACGCGGATACGAAGAGCTGCGTTGATTTTCGGAGACAAGAACGCAGTGACTTCTTTTTCGAAAGTTTCGTCGATTTTTGGCGGCGTGAACGAACGTTTCGCTTTGCTGCCAGTTTTTTCACGAAGCTCTTCGATCATACCGAAGATTGGGCGCATCGATTCATGCGCGAACTTCAATGCTTCGAGAGCGTCTTTTTCGCTGATGAATTTCGTTTCGCCTTCGACCATCATGATGCCGTTGCGAGTTCCCGCGACGACGATGTCCATATCGCTTTCAAGCAACTGGGCAGCTGATGGATTGAGAACGAGTTTGCCGTTGATGCGACCGACTTGAATTGTGCAAGCAGGACCTGCAAACGGGATATCGCTGATGTGCAAGGCTGCCGAAGCACCGATGCTCGCCAAGATTTCGAGTGGGAATGTTCCGTCGTAGCTCAAAGTCGTTGCAACGACTTGAGTTTCAAAGCGGTAACCTTCTGGGAACAATGGACGGATCGGACGGTCGATCAAACGCGCAGTCAATGTCGCGTTGTTCGTCGGGCGTCCTTCACGCTTGAAGTAACCGCCTGGGATTTTTCCAGTCGCGTAGAACTTCTCTTGGTACTCAACTGTGAGTGGGAAGAAATCGAGTGTCGATTCACGTTTTGAGCTAACTGCTGTGACGAGAACGATGTTGTTGCCCGAAGTAACGAGCACAGAGCCATCGGCCTGCTTTGCGAGACGTCCTGTTTCGATTGTGATTTGTTTGCCGCCGACGTCAGCGCTGACAGTGGTCTTTTGATATAGAGCCATGAACTAGTTCTCTCCCTGCCAAGTACATCCTTGGCTATGTTTCTGGTCGTTAAAAGTTGGTATTAATGTAGATGAGGACCTGGGTATTCCCAAGCCCAAAAAGCGAAAGGGACGCTCTTTGTGGCGTCCCTTTGCATCGTTCTTTATTTTCTGAGTTCGAGTTCCTGGATCAGCGAAGTGTAGCGATCCGGATTCGTTTCTCGGAGGTAGACCAACAGCTTTTTACGTCTGTTGACCGCACGGACAAGGCCGATACGGCTGTGAGTGTCTTTTTTGTGCGTTTTGAAGTGCTCTGTGAGCTCGCGGATGCGGAAAGTGAGAAGCGCGATCTGCACTTCTGGGCTTCCTGTATCCATATTTCCGCGTTGGAAAGCCTTTACGATCTGTTCTTTCTGGTAACCGAACATTTTATTCTCCAAGGTTTAAGCCTCGGGAGCCACCCTCATAAACGCGTTGTTCAATCGCGCCTGAGAGAAAACTGCCCCTGGTGAGCTTTGTGAGGTGGTAGGTATAGTGAACCGGACCAGTCGCGTCAACCTAGCTCATTGAAATATGGGTCTTTTTTAGGGTTCCTAAGGCTCAAATCGAACCTAGACGCCCTTTCCGGACCTTAGCGCGCTCCAAATGCTTCCGATAGCGGAAGAGCATGGAACCAAAGTCATTACTTTTTAGCGTTTCGCTTATGTTCTCGGGAATCGCCGATCCCCTCAATGTCTCGTTTCTTCCGACGAACGAGGTGGTCTCGAACATTTGTCGCAAGCTCACTGCATGCAATTCGAACTTAGGCTGGGATGTTTGCGCTGACGGTCTCAAGACTCGTCCTGACATCGACACTGAAGTCGGATTCCCGAACGGAACGTTCGCGACTTTTGCCGATGCAATCAAAGCCGATCTCAACCATCAGGTCAGAACTTTCGACTACGAGTTCAACGAATGTTTGCAAGGGCTTTCGAAACTAAAATGCGACGACCCGAAAGTCATGAGCGCCTATGATCCGAATGCGATCGATGCATTCGGAAGCGTCACTGCGATGTTCTCACCGATTTGCGCTGACATGTTTTACTACGAGCCGTGATTACCTCAGCACTAAATTACTCAAAAACCGAAACTGTCATCGGCCCCGGATCTCTGCCATCTTATCACTGGATGGCCATTGCCACTGCCATGCGTTCTTTTGGCATCACTAAGTGATCGCGATCGAGAGCCGCTTTGTCGACATCGATCTCAACCCAATTCACATCTCCGTTGAACTTCCGAACTTTGTAGTCTTCTGTCACGGCAGCTCCAGCATCAGTACCGACGTCGCAAGTTTCGTCTGCCGAAAACAGAATGGGTTCTGTTTGCTCAACACGACCCTTGCCGACTTTTTTACCGTCAACGAAGAGCGTGACATCACCGCCTTTGGCTAGACCGCCACCGTCGTAATTGAACTCCATCCTTACTTGATGCGTTCCCTTCGGAATGACGACGTCGCCTTCGATGTAATAGTGGTTGAGGCCATAAAAGTTGTAGCAATATTTCGGCTTGCCATCTTTCGCATAAAGACTCCATCCGCCGATGCGACCTCCGACAGCAGCAATAACACCTTCGGCCTTTTCGTCCTCGACAACCACTTCGGCCGTCACGGCATGGCTCTTGTTTTTATAGTTAACGATGGAGCTTTCGGTCAGACGGCCCATTCCACCAAAGAGCAATTGGCGGCTGCCTTGAATCAGCTGTGGTCGCCCTGCGATGTCGGGATTTGCCCTTTCAATCATGCGGTCATCGATCGGTAGAACGTTGTACTTGGTCGCTTCGATAATCCACTGACGCTGAAGTTCTGCAAGCATCTTGGGATTTTCTTTCGCTAAGTCGCGCGACTGCGTCCAGTCTTGATTTGTATCGTAAAGCTCCCATACATCGTCATCGAGCGGCGCGGTCTTGGCCGCAGTTTCCCACGGAATACGGTGTCTAGTCACAGCCGTCCATCCGCGATGATAGATCCCGCGGTTGCCCATCATTTCAAAGTACTGAGTTGTGTGTCGTTCTTCGGCCTTCTTGTCGTCGAAGGAATAGAGCATCGAAACACCCTCGATTGGTTTTTGCAAAACGCCGTTCACGATTGTTGGCTCAGGAAGCCCGGCAGCTTCAAGAATTGTCGGCGCGACATCGATCACATGGTGAAACTGTGATCGGATTTCATTCTTTGCTTTAATCCCATTCGGCCAGTGAACGATCGTTCCGTTGCGCGTACCACCGAAGTGTGAAGCGATTTGTTTTGTCCACTGGTATGGCGTGCACATCGCATGCGCCCATCCGACGGCATAGTGATTGTAGGCATCGGGTCCACCGAATTTATCAATGTTCTTCGTTAAATATTCTGGCGTTTCGAGATGACCAAATCCGGTCAGAGTGATGAGTTCGTTGAATGTTCCTTGCAACGATCCCTCTGCTGAAGCTCCATTGTCACCAATGATCACATAGATCAACGTTTCGTCGAGAATGTCGAGGTCTTTCAATGAATCGATCACTCGTCCAATCTCATGGTCCGTGTGCGATAAAAATCCGGCGTAGACTTCCATTTGTCGCGCTAAAACCGGCTTCAACTTCTCATCCATCGAATCCCATGACGGCATCTGAGGAGGACGCGGTGTGAGTTCGGCGTCTTTTGGAATCACTCCGAGTTTCTTTTGTCGAGCGAAGGTTTCTTCGCGGAGTTTGTCCCAGCCTTGATCGAACTTGCCTTTGTATTTTTCGATCCACTCTTTCGGAGCGTGATGAGGCGCATGTGTTGCACCGGGAGCGAAATATCCAAAGAACGGTTTGTCTGGCATCAACGATTTTTGCTGGCGAATCCAACGACTGGCCTTGGTCGCGAGATCATGCGTGAGATGGTAGCCTTGCTCTGGCGTTTTATCGGGTTCAACCGGCGACGTACCTTCAAAGAGCGCCGGATACCACTGATTGGTTTCGCCACCAATGAATCCATAGAAATATTCGAAGCCGCTTCCAATCGGCCAAGCATTGAATGGTCCGACTGGGGTTACCTCCCACACCGGAACTTCATGACATTTGCCGAACTGAGCCGTCGAGTAACCATTGAGTTTGAGAACCTCGGCCAATGGAGCACACGTATTGGGACGAATCGAGCTATTCCCTGGAGCACTCGTCGCATTCTCGGTGATGTTACCCATACCGACTGTGTGGTGATTGCGACCGGTCAGAAGGGCTGCTCGCGTCGGGGAACACAGCGCTGTCGTGTGGAAGCGATTGTATTTCAGCCCGTTCTTCGCGAGCTTTTCAATATTCGGAGCTTCACAAGGTCCACCAAAAGCGCTCGAGGCTCCGAAACCGACGTCATCAATCATGATGACAAGGACATTGGGTGCACCCGCCGGTGGTCGCAAGGGTTCGATTTTTGGATATTTAGTGTCTTCGTCTCTCGCATCAAAAGTTGTAGCAGATACCGGAGTCACATCCGGTATCGGCAGAATTTCACGCTGTCTTTTGTCGTTGATTGAACTCACTGATCCTCCCGTCGATCGCCGTCGAACAGGACGAGCATACTCGATGTACGAGCGTGCTTCTTTCCTGTCAGGACAACCCTAAAGGAGAATCATTGACCCGGTTTTATTACTTCGCTGCTTCAGGCAGCTTTTCGCTGACGATCTTTACGCCAGTAATCTCAGGGCACTCACCGATGCGCTCGATCTTTTTCCACACGTAGCCCACTTCGAGTTCGACGCCATTTGCACCGCGAACGATACGCGTTGAGTTCTGTGTCGTCGTGATGCTTTCGATATAAGGGACGCGCAGTTCGCCAAGGCGATTGAGAACCGTTTCATCCTTTAAGATCAGGATGAGTCTCTCTGCATCGATCGCAGCTTGGATATGCGGTGGTGGTGGCATGCAAGCAAGTGCGCCATTAGAGAAAACAACCACAGATAGAGCAAGCAATGCGTTTTTCATAAAATCTCCAGAGTGATTTATGGTGTCTACTAAACTAAACGGAACGATATTCAAGGCAGAGGCCACCATCAGATCAAACCTGACGCTTTATAACTCTGGTACCTGCACACTGATGAAACAGGAGACTTTTTTGGGCACCTTAGGTGCGCTGGAAGACCCGTTTAATACGGTAAAACTCGCCTTTTTCAGCAAGAAGCAAAGCGATGAGATGATCCGTTTCGCGACTGATCACCCGCACAGGCGGCATCGCTTCTCCGATGCGAACGTTTTGAAGAAGCAACGCTTGCAGACCTTTAGAAATCTGACCATTTCGAAGCAGCGTTTCGTCGTGACCCTCGATATCGATTCGCGCGAAATGTGGCAATGAATCCGGAAGATCAATCCACGCGGAACCCAAAACATGACCACTACGTTCGGTTCGTTCGTTCCATTTTGTTTCGAGATCTTCGAGGGTAATAGCGTCTTTCACCGAAAATGGCGCCGATACGATTCTACGAAGAACTTCGACAGTGCCGCCGCAGCCGAGTTTTTCTCCAAGGTGGTTAGCCCAAGCACGGACAAAACTTCCTTTTGAGCAGCTCATTGCAACGAGAACATCACGAGATCCGACATCGAGAACTTTCAAATCAAAGAAAGTCATTTCACGATCCGGAACGACTTCAGGTGTTTCGCCTTTGTGGGCGAACTTATATAGACGCTTACCGTCCACTTTCACCGCCGAGTGAATCGGCACCTTGAGAGTCAACGTACCGCTCAACGCCAGAGCCGCTTCCCGAATTTGATCAGAGGAAACATCCACTGGTTTTTCGCTCAAAACCTGACCCGTCATGTCCATCGAGTCAGTGGTCACGCCAAGACGCACTTTCACTTCGTAGGATTTGTCGCCATTGAGTAGATAATCAGAAACCTTCGTTGCTTCGCCAATCAACAAAAGCAAAAGGCCCGAAGCCGCTGGATCGAGAGTTCCTGCATGACCGACCGAACGAGTGCCGAGAATTCGGCGAACGCGCGAGACAACGTCATGACTTGTCATGCCGATCGATTTATCGACGAGAAGGATTCCGTCCAATGAGCTCATGATTATCGCTTAGCTTTCGTCGGTCTCAGTTTTTTTTGGTTGGCCGATATCGCGAAGGATTTTTTCAACCTTCATCGCATTGTCGTAACCATCGTCGTACGCGAAGGTCACTTTCGGTGTGAAACGCATTTGCAACTTGTGTGCGATTTCCGCCTGAATCTCATGAGAATGTTCATTGAGTTCATCGACGGCCTCTCGACGAGCCAGCTTGACTCGTTTCTCAAAGGCTTCAGGCGTTTCGTTTTCTTCTTGGGGAAGAATCAGGATGACGAAAATACGGGCCGAGCGAAGATCACTGCCCGTCCCTACTCTTGAGATCGAAACCATTCCCGGAAGTTCCCCACGGAATCCCCCGAGAAGGTAAACACTGACGACGTCACGAATTTCGCGTTCAACCCTGGCCAAACGGTGCGAAGCACCTCTGTTTTCCGTCCGTTTAGCCATGATCGATTACTGCAATTCTCTAACGATCGATTCACGCGAGAAGGCTTCGATGACATCGCCGACTTTAACATCGTTGTAACCATCGATACCGATACCGCACTCGTAACCTTGTGCGACTTCTTTCGCGTCGTCTTTGAAGCGCTTCATGCTA
>Ga0247823_10004727_pt1 | contig 10871 bp, 7 predicted proteins | sample 13C_PalmiticAcid_2_FD_192426 | JGI IMG/M metagenome (GOLD analysis project Ga0247823, IMG submission 192426) | Soil microbial communities from agricultural site in Penn Yan, New York, United States - 13C_PalmiticAcid_Day30 | ecosystem: Environmental > Terrestrial > Soil > Agricultural land...
ACACCCGCCCCATCACCGCGCGCGGCCACGGCCACGCCGCCGCCGGCGCGCGCGCGCAAGGCCTCGATGTCGGGCGCGTCGTAGAGGCGGAAGTCGGCCTTCGTCACGCCGCACAGCGGGCAGGCCCAGTCGTCGGGGATGTCCTCGTAGCGCGTGCCCGGCGGCAGGCCGCCGTCGGGATCGCCCAGGGCCTCGTCGTAGACGTAACCGCAGGCCTCGCAGAGGTACTGCCGGTACGGCGCCAGCGCGCGCGCGGCCTGCGCGATGGGTGTCGTTGGCACGGGCGGGGTGTTCATGCGGGCAGGGCCTCCGCGCCCAGGCGCGCGATCTCCTTGCGCAGGTGCTTGATGGCGGGTGTGACGATGGCCACGAAGTGCGATTCGCGCACCCGGCGCTGCACCTCGCTGCTCATGAGGTAACCGCGCGCGCCCTGGTGCAGCAGGGCCGACTGCGCCGCGCGCAGCGAGAGCTCGGCGCCGTGCGCGCGCGCGTCGAGCACGTCGATGAAGAAGTCCACCGAGGGGTCGAAGGGCGTCTCGGCCAGCTTCATCACGCGCGCGGTGAGCGCGTCCAGCTCGGCCTGCAGCTCGGCGGGCCGGTCTTCCAGAAACTGGTTGACGTGGCCGAGCTGATCTTCCACCGCCCACATGCTGTCGATGGCGCCCTGCGTGACGCCCACGGCCATGCCGCACTGGAGCAGCACGAAGGCGCCACGGATGCGCGCGATGAAGGGCTTGGCCGGGTCGGCCATGAGCTCGCCCGCGCCGATGAAATGGTCCTTCAGGCGCAGCCCGTAGGTGCCCGTGCCTTCCATGCCGCTGAAGCTCGGGCACTCGCGCATCTCCACGCCGTCGGCGCCGCAGCGCAGCAGGAACATCACCTCGCGCACCACCTCGCCCTGTTCGTTCACCACGCCGGCCAGCGCGCCGCAGGCGTGGCCGGGGCCCAGGTTGCTGACCCAGGGCAGGGTGCCGCTGACGCGGTAGCCGCCGTCCACCGGCACGGCCTTGAGCAGCAGGCCTTCGATTTGCGCGTAGTTCTTCATGGGGTTGGACATGGCCGTGCCGCCGAGCGTGGCGCCGCTGGCGTGCGCCATGAGCGCTTCGCCCATGAGGGCCGGGTTGCCCGAGGCCTGCATGTACAGGCCGCACACGGCCTGGCACCACATCATGAAGCCGGTGGCGCCGCAGACCTGCGAGACCTCGGCCATGGCACGCAGGGCCAGGGCGAAGTCGCCGCGGCCGGCGGGCGCGTCCAGGTGGGCGCTCATGGCGCCCAGGGCGCCGAGCCGCTGCAGCTCGGCGCGCGGGTAGTGGCCTTCGCGGTCGATCGCCTCCACCACCTGGGCCAGTGGGCCGCGCGCCACTTCGCGCACGGCGGCCAGCACCGCGTCGGGGGAGTCGAGCCGCAGGTCGCGGGGGATGTCGGCAAGGTCCATGAGCGGCTCCTGTCGCGGCGTCTCAAGCCATCGAGATCTCGAAGGGGATCGGGTTGCGCATGCTGTTGGCCACCGGCGAGTAGTGATTGGCGTGCTGCACGATCTCGTCGAGCACCTCGCGCGGCGCGTCGCCTTCCACCAGCACCTTCACGCGGATGGCCTGGAAGCCCATCTCGGGCGGCGTCTTCTCCAGCGCGCCGCCCGCGCCCCAGGCCGCGGGGTTGCCGATGTCGCCTTCGAGGAAGACCTCCAGCTTGCTGAGCTTCACGCCCTTCCAGGTGGCCACGGCTGTCACGCCCACGGCGATGCAGCCGCCCAGGCCCGAGAGCACGATCTCGCCGGGCGCGGGCGCGGTGTCCTGGCCGAACAGGTGCAGGGGCTCGTCCACCACCACCGGCGTGTGCTGGCCCACGGTGCTGAGCGAGCGGTACTGGCCCTCCATCACGGTGTGGACCTTGTTGGTGCCGCGCGAGCCGGGGTTGGCCTTGCCCTTGGCGGCGAAGGCGGCGAGGCCGGCGGCGTCGATGGGACGCAGGTAGGCCTTGACGGTGGTGGGCTCGGCGGTGTCGGTCGTGGACATGGATGTCTCCGGGGACGGGTTGAAAAATCGGTCAGCTCAGGCGGCCAGGGCCAGCGGCGTGGACTTCGCCGCCTTGATCGGCAGGCCGGTCTCGATCGGGAGCGCGGGGTCGCGCGACCACTCGTTCCACGAGCCGAAGTACATGCGCACGTCGGCGAAGCCGGCCTGCTTGAGCGCGAGGAAGGTGTTGGACGCGCGCGCGCCCTTGAAGCAGTAGAGGTAGATGCTGTCGTCGGTGCCCACGCCCACGGTGGCCAGTTCGGCCTTCACCTCGTCGGGGCTCTTGAACACCGGGCCCTGTGGCGAAGGCTTCATGAAGCGGTACCACTCCACCCATTTCGCGCCGGGCAGGCGGCCCTTGCGCGGCGCAAAGTCCTTGCCATAGGGGCTGGAGCTCTCGCCGATCCACTCGTCCACGTCGCGCACGTCCAGCATCACGACGTCCGTGCCCAGGGCCTTTTCAACGTCGGCCTGCGTGAGCATCACGTCGGCCATGGGCAGTTGGGGGAAGCTCGCGGGCGCGGGCGTGGCGGCCTCGGTGGACACGGGCAGGCCGGCGGCCTTCCAGGCGCTGAAGCCGCCGTTGAGCACCTTGATCCTGGGGTAGCCCAGCCAGGTGAGCAGGTAGTAGCCGCGGCAGGACTGTCCGTAGCCGCTGTTCATGGCGTCTTCGTAGAACACCGCGGTTTCCTGCCCGGAGAGGCCCGCGGCGCCGAGCGCGGCGGCGAAGGTGCCCTTGAGCGCTTCCAGGCCCTCGGGCGTGGAGGTGGCCAGGTAGGTGAAGACCTCGCGCAGGTTCACCGCGCCGGGGATGTGGCCGGCCGCGTAGGCCTCGGGGTCCCGTGTGTCGATGAGGACCACGGGTTCGCTGGCTTGCAGGGCTTGCAGTTGCTCGGGGGCGATCAGGGTGGCGTCGATGCTCATGGAGACCTCGCGAAGTTGAAGGGCCGGTGGGTGGGTTGCCGGTCCTGCTTTGCAACGGTCGTGCCAAGGCCTTGAAGAGGGTGAATCTTCAATTGAATCAATGACTTGCATTGCAACGGGCGCCTGGGCACGGATGCCCGCGGCCGCCACTGTGTCGACACTTTGTCGACACAGTGGCGGCCGCCTCAGCGCAGTTGCGCTTTGCGCAGCCGGTAGCTGAACTGGCGCAGCGTGAGCCCCAGGCTCTGGGCCGCGCGGGTCTGGTTGCCCTGGTGGCGCTCCAGGGCCTCGCGCAGGGCCTGCGCGCTGTGCGATTGCGCGCTCTGGTAGTCGCGTACCAGGGGAGCGGCGTCGCCCGGCGGTGGCGCCATCGGGGAGAGCGCGGCCGCGCGCTCGCGCTCGGGCATGAAGCGGCGCAGCGCGGCCGCGTCCACCAGCGTGCCCTCGGCCAGCAGCACCACGCGCTCGATCAGGTTGCCCAGCTCGCGGATGTTGCCGGGCCAGTCGTGCGCCTCCAGCGCGGCCAGCGCGTCGGCCGCCAGGTGCACGTTGCGCTGGTGCGCCTGGTTGGCGCGGCTGAGGAAGTGCAGGGCGATGGCGCGCACGTCTTCGCGCCGTTCGCGCAGGCTGGGCAGGCGGATGGGCACCACGTTGAGCCGGTAGTACAGGTCCTGGCGGAAGCGGCCGGCCTGCACGTCGCGCGCCAGGTCGCGGTGGGTGGCGGCCACCAGGCGCACGTCCACGCGCTGCTCGCGCGTGCCGCCCAGGCGCACCAGCGTGCCCTCCTGTAGGGTGCGCAGCAGCTTGCTCTGCAGCGCCACCGGCAGTTCGCCGATCTCGTCGAGGAACAGCGTGCCGCCGTGCGCCTGCTCGAACCAGCCGGCGCGCGCGCCGGCCGCGCCGGTGAAGGCGCCGCGCTCATGGCCGAACAGCTCGGACTCGAACAGCGACTCGGGGATGGCCGCGCAGTTGACCTTGATGAAGGGCTGGTCGTGGCGCGGGCTGGCCAGGTGCACGGCGCGCGCGAACAGCTCCTTGCCCGAGCCCGACTCGCCCAGCAGCAGCACCGTGGCCTGTGATTGCGACACGCGCTCCAGCTCGGCCAGGGCCTGCAGCAGCGCATTGGAGCGGCCGATGAGGCCGTAGCGCGCGCTGGCGCTGTCCAGGGCGCGCTCCAGGGCCGCGTTGCGCGCCTGCAGTTGGCGCGTCTGCTCGGCCACCAGTTGCTCCAGCTCCAGCAACTGCCCGGTCAGCGTGGCCAGGATGCGCAGCAGCGCCAGGTCGTCGTTGAGGTGGCGCTGGCGGCTGCGGATGCGGTGGCAGGCCAGCACGCCCACGGTGGCGCCGCGCACCGCCACCGGCAGGGCGATGAAGGCCACGGTCTGCGGCGGCAGTTGCGCGCGTCGCACGGCGCGGAACAGGAACAGCGGTTCGGCGTCCACGTCCTGCACGATGGCAGGCAGCCCGCTGGCCAGCACGCGGCCGGTGATGCCTTCACCCCAACGGTAGCGGCCGCGCGCGGTCTCGGCCTTCGTCAACCCATAGGCGTGGCGGATCGAGGCCAGGCGTTGACCGTCGGCGGTGGTCTCGTCGTCCACCAGCACCAGGCGGCCGCGGTTGAGGCCCAGCAGCTCGCTCATCAGGTGCAGCATCTCGCGGAACACCTCGGCCGGTGCCAGGCTGCGGCCCACCAGAGCCATCACCTGGCGCATCAGCAGCAGCTCCTGCGCGCGCCAGTCGGTGGGCGTTTCGTTCGGCGGGGGTGTCGGGGCGCGGCTGCTCATGCCCTGGGGGCAAGCAAGCATCGCACCAATGGGGGGCGGGCCCCCGGCACTCAGCCCGCGCTGGCCGCGTGGCGCCTCAGCATGATGGGCTGGGCCTGGTGGCGGCGCTTGACCAGCCACTGCGCGAGCGCGGAATCGAGGTGCTGCACGTGGCCGGGGAACCAGTCCTCCAGCGCCTGCACCAGGCGCGGCAGCGCGCTGTGGTCGTCCTGGCACAGGCGCTCGTGCACCTGCACCAGCGAGGTCATCACCTCCGCGTGCTCGTCGATGTGGCACTCGCGGATGGGGTAGTCGCCCGAGGTCATCTCGTGGTCTTCGTGTGCGAAGTGCTCGCGCGTGTGCGTGATGAGCGCGAGCAGCGCGTCGGCGGCCTGTTCGCGCGGCGCCTCGCGCAGGACCTGCAGCAGCGCGTAGAACTCTTCGTGCAGGGTGTCGATGCGGGCGTCGCCGGTGAGGTGCTCGTGGCGGTGCATGAAGGCGTCGAGGTCGTGGCTCATGGTGTCGTGGGGAAAGAGGGGCGACGGCGCGGGTCGCCAAGACCCGCAGTGTGCCAGCGGATGCCCCTGCCGCTAAAATCGCCGCCTCTCAAGGAGCGTTGCAGCGGCCAGTCCCCCACGGGGACGCGGGCCGTCAGGCTTGAGTGGGCTCGACCGGCCCCAACGACGCTCGCCAGCACGGTGTCTTCGCAACAACCCTGGTGAGCCGCATGACCTCCGAGACGTCCTCCGAGACCAACCCCGATTCTTCTGCCGTCCGCCCCATGCTCCTGTCGGGCCTGGAGCCACTCGCCATCGGCAAAGGCAGCCTGTTCGTCAACGTCGGCGAGCGCACCAACGTCACCGGCTCCAAGGCCTTCGCGCGCATGATCCTCGAGGGCCGCTTCGAGGACGCGCTGGCCGTGGCCCGCCAGCAGGTGGAGAACGGCGCGCAGATCGTCGACGTGAACATGGACGAGGCCATGCTCGACAGTGAGGCCGCCATGGTGCGCTTCCTCAACCTCATGGCGGGCGAGCCCGACATCGCGCGCGTGCCGGTGATGGTGGACAGCTCCAAGTGGAGCGTGATCGAGGCCGGCCTGCGCTGCCTGCAGGGCAAGGGTGTCGTCAACTCCATCAGCATGAAGGAGGGCGTGGAGGAGTTCAAGCGCCAGGCCACGCTCATCAAGCGCTACGGCGCGGCCACGGTGGTGATGGCCTTCGACGAGACCGGCCAGGCCGACACCTACCAGCGCAAGGTCGAGATCTGCGAGCGCGCCTACCGCATCCTGGTGGACGAGGTGGGCTTCCCGCCCGAGGACATCGTCTTCGACCCGAACATCTTCGCCATCGCCACCGGCATCGAGGAGCACAACAACTACGCGGTCGATTTCATCGAGGCCACGCGCTGGATCAAGCAGCACCTGCCGGGCGCCAAGGTCTCGGGCGGCGTGTCCAACGTGAGCTTCTCCTTCCGCGGCAACGACCCGGTGCGCGAGGCCATCCACACCGTGTTCCTGTACCACGCCATCAAGGCCGGCATGGACATGGGCATCGTCAACGCCGGCATGGTGGGCGTGTACGACGAGCTGGAGCCCACGCTGCGCGAGCGCGTGGAGGACGTTGTGCTGAACCGCCGCCCGGACGCCGCCGAGCGCCTGCTGGAGATCGCCGAGAGCGCCAAGGGCGCCGCCAAGGACGATTCGCAGAAGAACGCCTGGCGCGAGCTGCCGGTGCGCGAGCGCCTGTCGCACGCGCTGGTGCGTGGCATCACCGACCACATCGTGGCCGACACCGAAGAGGTGTGGCGCGAGATCGAGGCCGGCGGCGGGCGCCCGCTGCACGTGATCGAAGGCCCGCTCATGGACGGCATGAACATCGTGGGTGACCTGTTCGGCCAGGGCAAGATGTTCCTGCCGCAGGTGGTGAAGAGCGCGCGCGTGATGAAGCAGGCCGTGGCCCACCTGCTGCCCTACATCGAGGCAGAGAAGCTGCGGCTGGAGGCGGCCGGCGGCGACGTGCGAAGCAAGGGCAAGATCGTCATCGCCACCGTCAAGGGCGACGTGCACGACATCGGCAAGAACATCGTCACGGTTGTGCTCCAGTGCAACAACTACGAGGTGGTGAACATGGGCGTGATGGTCCCTTGCCACGAGATCCTGGCCAAGGCCAAGGTCGAGGGCGCGGACATCGTGGGCCTGTCGGGCCTGATCACGCCCAGCCTGGAAGAGATGCAGTACGTGGCCAGCGAGATGCAGAAGGACGAGCACTTCCGCATCCGCAAGATTCCGCTGCTGATCGGCGGCGCCACCACCAGCCGCGTGCACACGGCGGTGAAGATCGCGCCGCACTACGAAGGCCCGGTGGTCTACGTGCCCGACGCCTCGCGCAGCGTGAGCGTGGCGCAGGGCCTGCTGTCCGAACAGGCCACGGCCTACATCGCCGAGGTGAACGCCGACTACGAGCGCGTGCGCCACCAGCACGCCAACAAGAAGCAGGTGCCGCTGTGGCCATTGCAGAAGGCGCGCGCCAACCGCACGCCCATCGAATGGAGCGGCTACACGCCGCCCGCGCCCAAGTTCATCGGCCGGCGCGTTTTCAAGAACGTGGACCTGGCCGAGCTGGCGAAGTACATCGACTGGGGCCCCTTCTTCCAGACCTGGGACCTGGCCGGCCCTTTCCCCGAAATCCTCAAGGACGAGGTGGTGGGCGAAGAGGCTCGCCGCGTCTTCAGCGACGGCAAGCGCATGCTCCAGCGCATCATCGACGGGCGCTGGCTCACGGCCAACGCGGTGATCGGCCTGTACCCGGCCAACTGCGTGAGCGAGGACGACATCGCGCTCTACGCCGACGAGTCGCGCGAGCGCCCGGTGCTGGTGTGGCACGGCCTGCGCCAGCAGACCGAGAAGCAGGAGATCGACGGCGTGATGCGCCCGAGCCGTTGCCTGGCCGACTTCGTGGCGCCCGCGGGCGTGGCCAAGGACTACGTGGGCCTGTTCGCGGTGACGGCGGGCCTGGGCGTCGAGAAGAAGGAGAAGCAGTTTCTCGACGACCTCGATGACTACTCGGCCATCATGTTCAAGGCCCTGGCCGACCGCCTGGCCGAGGCCCTGGCCGAGCAGATGCACCACCGCGTGCGCACCGACCTCTGGGGCTACGCGGCCGACGAGGCGCTGAGCAACGACGAGCTCATCAAGGAAAAGTACCAGGGCATCCGCCCCGCGCCGGGCTACCCGGCCTGCCCGGACCACACCGTCAAGCGCGGGATGTTCGAGCTGCTGCAGGCCGGGGAGATCGGCATGGGCCTGACCGAGAGCCTGGCCATGTCACCGGCGGCCAGCGTGAGCGGCTTCTACCTGAGCCACCCGCAGAGCACCTACTTCAACGTCGGCAAGATCGGCGAGGACCAGTTGAACGACCTGGCGGAGCGCAGCGAGGTGGCGCGCGGGGAACTGCAGCGCTGGTTGGCGCCGAACCTTTGAGATGCCGGGCGCCTGGTGATGTGCGCGGGCGGCGCGCCCGGGCAGCCGCCCGGCTCAGGGCGACGACTGAAACACCAGCACCCGGCTGCCGCCGTGCCCGTCCAGCGTGACCACGAGGTACTGGCCGTGCAGCAGCGCGCCAGCGGGGCCCGAGGCGGTGTGCGCCGAGGGGAGGTCGTCTTGTCCGTCCTGGTCGCTGTCGTTGTAGGCCTTCAGCGTGAAGTTGCTCTGCCCCAGCACCCTGTCGGCTGGCTGAAAGCTGGTGGTGGGGAAGCGGTCCCAGATCAGCACGCGGTTGTTGTCGTAGTCGGCCACCACGAGCTGCACGCCATTGGAGTGCGCTGATGCGGGGGAGTTGAGCGTGCGGGCCGACGGCGTGCCGTCGCGCGCGCCGTCCTGGTTGTCGTCGTTGTCCATCCAGTGGGCGAAATCGGACTGCCCCAGCACCAGATCGGCCGGCTGGAAGTGGGTGGTGGGAAAGTGGTTCCAGATGAGCACGCGGTTGTTGCCGCTGTCGCTCACCACCAGGCGCTGGCCATCGGTCCAGACGTCGCCGGGGTACAGCAGCGTGCGCGCCGAGGTCTGGGCATCGAAGACGCCGTCCTGATTGTCGTCGTTGGCGGTGCAGCGCTCGAAGCCGGATTGCCCGATCACCAGATCGGCCGGGGTGCCGTTGGCCGTGGGCACCTGGTTCCAGACCAGCACGCGGTTGTTGTCCTCGTCGACGACCAGCAGTTTGCCGTCGGGTGAGAACGCCACGCGAACGCTGTAGGCGAAGCCGCGCGCATCGCACGCCGACGTGGACGAGTTGAAGTCGGCCTGGCCGATCACCACGTCGGCGGGTGTGCCGGAAGCCGTTGGCAGGGTGTTCCACAGCAGCACGCGGCGGTTGCCGCTGTCGGCCACGGCCAGCCGCGTGCCCAGGATCGCGACGTCGGAAGGCTCGCCCAGCCCTTCGCGGCTGGTTTGCATCGTGTCCTGGTCGAAGCCGGCCTGGCCCAGCACCAGATTGGCCGCTGCGTTGGCGGTGGGTGGTGGCAGGGTGTAGCGCAGCACCCGGTGGTTCATCGTGTCGGCCACGAAGAGCTCACCCTGTGGGCCGATGGCGGTTTTGCCGGAGGGAGAGTTCAGCGTTCGCGCGCTGACCGCTCCGCCGGCATTCTGGGCGTCGCTGGAGAAATCCGGCTGGCCGATCACCGCGCTGGCGGCCTGGAAGGTTTGCAAAAGCACGGTCACGTCGTAGGAGGCCTCGGCGGTGAGCGCCTGCCCCTGCGCGTCGTTCGCGCTGAACCGCAGCGGGCCGTGTCCCAGCCAGCCGCCCGGCGGCGGGCTCAGGGTGAGGGTGTCGTTGGTGTGCGTCGACGAAGACCAGGACGCCGTGGCCTGGCGGGCGAAGTCGCTGTCCAGCGCGAGGCTCCCTGTGTCCATGGTGGCGCTGAAACGCACCACCACGGGTGCGCCGGCGGGCAGTGCCGCCTGGTCGGGCGGCGCCATCGAATAGGTGGTCGGCGCGACCCCCGGGGCCGCAACCAGCGGCAGGGAGACGACCGGCGCCGACGGCGCGGGCGCTTGACCGCCGCCGCAGGCGCCCAGCAACAGGGCGCTGGCCATGAGTGCCGCCCAGGGGCACGAACGCAACGAGGACATGTGATTCCCTTTGAATTAATAAAAAAGATCTAATTTAAGAGAGGTGGACTTGTTGTGCCGGTGCTTTGAGAGTCAAAGTGGTTCTGCAGGCGCCCGGCGGTTCTCAGCTCGCGCCCAGCACACGCCGGTACTGCACCGCCTCCGCCACGTCGGCCGCAGTCACACGTTCGTGCCCCGCCAGGTCGGCGATGGTTCGGGCCACCCGCAGCGCGCGGTGCGTGCCGCGCCCGCTCCAGGCCAGGCGGACGGCCGCCGCGTGCAGGAACTTCAGCGCCGCCGGTTCGGCGCGCGCGTGCTCGTCGAGCGAGCCGCCCGACAACGCCCGGTTGGGCAGGCCCTGGCGCCGCAAGGCGCGTTCGCGCGCCGCCACCACGCGCTCGCGCACCTCGGCGCTGCGCTCGCCGCGCGGCCCCTGCAGCAGCTCGTCGCTGGGCAGCGCGGGCACCTCCACCTGCAGGTCGATGCGGTCGAGCAGGGGGCCGCTGAGGCGGCCCTGGTAGCGCGCCACCTGATCGGGCGTGCAGCGGCAGGCGCGCACGGGGTGGCCGCGGTAGCCGCAGGGGCAGGGGTTCATGGCGGCCACCAGCTGGAAGCGCGCGGGGAATTCGGCCTGGTGCGCCGCGCGTGAGACGCGGATCTGCCCCGTCTCCAGCGGTTCGCGCAGCGCCTCCAGCGCGTGCCGCGGAAACTCCGGCAGTTCGTCGAGGAACAGCACGCCCTGGTGCGCGAGCGAGATCTCGCCCGGGCGCGGCGGCGAACCCCCGCCCACCAGCGCCACGGCCGAGGCGCTGTGGTGCGGCGCGCAGAAGGGCCGCTGGCCCCAGCGCGCGGGATCGAAGCGCCCCGCCAGCGAGGCCACGGCCGCTGCCTGCAGGGCCTCGTCGGTGGCCATGGGCGGCAGCAGCCCGCCCAGGCGTTGCGCGAGCATGGACTTGCCCGCGCCCGGCGGGCCCACCATCAGCAGGCTGTGCCCGCCAGCGGCGGCGATCTCCAGCGCGCGCCGCGCGGCCGCCTGGCCTTTCACGTCGGCCAGGTCGGGGC
>Ga0247823_10004728_pt1 | contig 10870 bp, 10 predicted proteins | sample 13C_PalmiticAcid_2_FD_192426 | JGI IMG/M metagenome (GOLD analysis project Ga0247823, IMG submission 192426) | Soil microbial communities from agricultural site in Penn Yan, New York, United States - 13C_PalmiticAcid_Day30 | ecosystem: Environmental > Terrestrial > Soil > Agricultural land...
CGTCAAGTCCGCGGTAACCGTCGCGAGCTCGTTGCCCCCGCGATCGCGCGAGGTGAAGTTGATATAGTCGAGAACCTGGGGGGTAACGTCGCCCGCGCCGAGATAGTCGGCGCACGGGATCGCCGCGCCCGGTGCGACGCTGCATTTGGTCCGGTCGAGCGTGTTCGCAACATTGGCGAGATTGGCGACGTTGGTCGAACCGTCGACCGCGGTGTTGCGACCGAAGGCGCCCGCGATTTCCCAGTTCCAGTCATTGGCGAGCTTGCCGCGCAGACCCGCGGTCGCCTGCCAGGTTTCGGTCTTCTGGAAGAATTCGCGCGGGCCGCCTTCGACAAGCATCCGGCGCACGAGCAGCAAATTCTCGCCGGTCGGGTTGGTCGGATTGCTCGCCGAAATCGAGATATTGCGCAGCGTACCCGGGGTTGCGAGCTGGTTGCTCTTACGGTGGGTGTACAGGAATTCGCCGAAAAGCGTCACGCCGTCGGTGATCGCATAATCACCGAAGACAGCGGTGCTGATACGCTCGATCGGGCTCACCGCGTTCAGATAGCGCTGGACGTTGTTGTTGTGCTTCGCGCCATTATAGGGCTCGAAGAAATTGCCGTCGCCGCCCGGCACCTGGTTGAAGTTGATCTGCTGGCCGTTGGGCAGCACGGCGCGGCCGCCGATCGTCGAGGTGCTGTTGGTGCACGACAGCAATCCCGGCGTGTTTTCCGCCAGCGAACAAGGTGCCCGCGTCGCCATGTTGACCGCATTGGTCTTCTGATAGGTCACCGCGGCCATGATGCCGCCGCGATCGTTGCGCGCGCCCCAGATCAGGTCGGCGGTGAAGTCGCCGCCGTCGCCCTTTCCGGTGATGCCATAGCGTGCGCTGACGCCGAGACCTTCATAATCGGTGCGCGTGACGAGGTTGACCACGCCGGCCATCGCGTCGGCGCCGTAGATCGCCGAAGCGCCGTCCTTGAGCACGTCGGTGCGCGCGAGCGCGACGACCGGGATCATGTTGAGGTCGGGTGACGAGTTGGCGCCGGTGCCGCCCGCGACGAGGCGGCGGTTGTTGAGCAGCACGAGCGTGCGCTTGATGCCGAGACCGCGAAGATTGACCTGCGCGGTGCCATAGCCGTTGTTGGTCCAATAGGCCGAGCTCTGGTTGCCGGCGAAGCCCGCGTTGGCGGGAAGCCGCTGCAGCACCTGTTCGATGTTGACGAGGCCGGTGTTCTCGATCTGCTCGGCCGAGACAACCGTCGCCGGCCCGACGCCGGCCAGATCCTGACGGCGGATGCGCGATCCGGTGACGACGATATCGGACGCGTTGCCGTCGGTGTCGGCGGCATCGGAGCTCGCCTGCGGGACGGCGTCGGTCTGTGCGAAAGCCGGCGTGGCGAGTGTTGCGGCAAAGGCCGCGCTCGTGAGCAAAAGTTTCCTGGTCGTCATCGCGAACCCCCTGTTGGTTGCCTGATGGGCCGCAAGGAGCATCAAATGTATATACAGGTCAATAGAAAATTACTGAATTATTTCATTTAGTTAGATGACAATTCCGGCACGATATTGGCATGATTAATACGCATGCGAAGGATCCATCCCTCAGCCATTTTGAATTTTTTTTTGCTTCGCTGGCGAGATCGCCGCAACGAACGATTACCCGCAAGTGATGCACCGCAATGAAATATCGAAAGAATTGGTAAAACGCTGCGCTGGCGGCGGCGCCGACGGACAGCTCGGCCCGGAAGGAGGAGGAGAGCAGGCGCGCGAGCGCCCCGTGCCTCGCACGGAAGTCCACCGGAGAGTCCTCCGGGCGGGTGTGCGGTAAGATTGGGCCGCGCGCCGAGTCGCCCGGCGTTTCGGGTCAGACCCCGAAGATCGAAATCCGGCCGGCGGCCCCGAACGCCATCACGGTGTAGGCATCGACGCTGCCGTCGGGCATCTCCATGCCGGGTGAACCGCGCGGCATGCCCGGCACCGCAATGCCGCGTATATCGCCAGGCTTTTCGACCAGCAGGCGTGCAACGCTGCTCAGCGGCACATGGCCTTCGACAGCATAGCCGCCCGCGACGGCTGTGTGACAGGAGCGAAGTTCATCGGGCACGCCATAACGCGCTTTGATCGCAGGCATGTCGGTGCGGCTTTCGACCGTTACCGCATACCCCGCGTTGCGCGCGATCTCCGCCCACGCCTCGCAGCACCCGCATTCAGGATCGCGATAAACGTGGATCGCCCTGGAATCGGCGGCGTTCGGTGGCGGTGTCCCCTTTTCTTTCGTTGCAGCGGGCGGCCGCGGCGCGGTGTCGCAGCCGGCCAGCAGCACAACGGCGCCGGTGCCCATAAAGCTGCGGCGGCTCAGAACCACGCTTTCACGCCCATCACGACGCTGATGCCGCTGGCATCTTCGCCGGCAGCACGTGCGAAGCGTGCGGTATCGCCGAGCTTGCGCGCCCATTCGACGCCGACATAGGGTGCGAACTCCCTGACGATTTCGTAGCGAAGCCGGAGACCCAGCTCGACGTCGGAAAGACCCGATCCGATTCCGCTTTCGGGTACATCCTGAAGCGCAAAATTGGTCTCGACCATCGGCTGCAGGATCAATTTCTGGGTGATGCGCTGGTCATAGCTGCCCTCGAGCCGCGCGAGCATATCGCCCTTGTTCGACAGAAACAGCGCGCCCTCGACCTCGAACCAGTAAGGCGCGAGCCCCTCGAAACCCGCTACCGCATAGGTGCGATCCGGCCCATGGCCGAAATCCTGCCGAACACCCGCCTGTGCGTTGAAATAGGGCCCGATCGCACGGCTGTAGAGCGCCTGCACTTCGCCGCTTTCGAGACCTTCGCCGAACACCGTCTCGCCCTCGCTCTTCAGCGTCAGCCGGTTGATGTCCCCACCGTACCAAGCTTCGCCTTCCCAGCGGAACCCGTCGCGGCCTTTGCGCGCCTGATATTCGGCGAGGTTCAAACTGACGAAGCCGACCTGCTGCGCGCCGTTTTCGATCATCATCGCGTGGCGCGAATGCTCCATCTCGCCCTTCGGGAAGATGCGGTCGGCGTACCAGTCACCGGGCGGGGGCGGCGCGGGGGCTTCGCCCGGCGGCAAATCGGTGCCGCTCGCTCCGGTGGTTCCCTGCATCGCCGCCATATCGTGCGCGGGCGCCTGTTTGGGAGTGCAATGCCCCATGCTGGCATGTTCGGGCGGACAGTCGGGATCCGACGCAGGTGCGCCATGGTCCATCGCCTTCATTTTGCCGTCGTCGGCCGTCTTGTCCGGCACGTCACTTTCCGGCGGCGCACTGTCGAGCGTGCAATGGCCCATCGCGGCGTGCTCGGGCGTGCATGCCGGCGCTTCGGGCGCGGAATCCGGCGCGGGCTGCGAGCCATGCACCGAATGATCCATCGGCTGCGCCGCGGCCGAAGCGGCGAAGGCAAGCGGCGCAATGCCCGCGAGGAGGAGCGCGATCCGGGTCATTCGCCGTCTCCCTTCGGACGGACGCTGACGACGCGCATCATCCCCGCGTGCATATGGTAGAGCAGGTGGCAGTGGAACGCCCAGTCGCCAAGCGCATCGGCGGTGAAGTCGAAGCTCGCGGTCCCGCCCGGCTGGACAAGCACCGTATGCTTGCGCGGTGAGCGGTCGCCCTTCCCCGTAACCAGCTCGAAGAAGTGGCCGTGCAGATGGATCGGGTGGCTCATCATCGAATCGTTGATCAGGTTGATCCGCACCCGCTCGCCCAGGGTGAACGGGATCGGTTCATGATGGTCGGACATCTTCACCCCGTCGAACGACCACATGAAGCGTTCCATATTCCCGGTGAGGTGGATGTCGAGCGACCGCGAGGCAGCGCGCACGTCGGGATTGGGTTCGAGCGCGACGAGGTCGTGATAGGTCAGCACCTTGTGCGGGACGTCCTCGAGACCCTGCCCCGGCTCACCCATCCGGTCGACCGGCATCGGCGAGATCGACTGGACGCTCGGGTCGCGCCTGACCTGCGGCGCGACGCTGAAATCGCGCATGCTGTGGTCCATCCCTCCCGCACCATGACCCATCGCGGCATGATCCGCCGCCGCGTCATCGGCGGGCGGCGGCGTGCAATGACCCATCGCGGCATGTTCGGCGGTGCATGACGCGTCACCGGCCGCCATCGCGCCCATCCCCATGTCCTTCATCGTCGCGAGCGGGCGTTCGCGAAGCGGCGGCACTTCGGCGACCATGCCGGCGCGCGGAGCGAGCGTCGCGCGCCCCATGCCCGAGCGGTCGTTGGCTTCCGCAACCAGCGTATAGGCGCGGTCCTCGACAGGGGTCACGATGACATCATAGGTTTCGGCAACCGCGATCTGGAATTCATCGGTCTCGACCGGCACAATATTGAGACCATCGGCCTGCACGACGGTCATCCGGAGCCCCGGAATGCGGACGTTGAAGATCGACATCGCCGAGGCGTTGATGATGCGCAGCCGCACGCGCTCGCCGGGACGGAAGAGCCCGGTCCAGTTGTCGCGCGGACCGTGGCCGTTGACGAGAAAGCTGTAGGTCGAGCCGCTGACGTCCGCGATGTCCGCCGGATCCATCCGCATCTTGCCCCATTCGATGCGATCCTTGAGCGGCTGATCCCTGCCTGCGAGCAGCCCGGTAAGCGTCTGGCGCTGCATGTTGAAGTGGCCGGGATTGACCTTGAGCTTGCGGAAGATTTCCTCGGGCGACAGCCGGCTGTGATCGGACAGCACGATGACATGCTCGCGGTCATAGCCGATGGGGTCGGCGCCCGCGGGGTCGATCACGATCGGCCCGTAGTGGCCCAGCTGCTCCTGCAGCCCGGAATGGCTGTGATACCAGTAAGTGCCCGACTGGACGACCGGGAATTCATAGACGAAGGTCGATTTGGGCCTGATGCCGGGGAAGCTGACCCCCGGTACGCCGTCCATGTGAAATGGCAGGATCAGCCCATGCCAGTGGATCGAGCTGTCCTCTTCGAGGTCGTTGACGACCGTCAGGCGCGCGGTCTGCCCTTCCTTCAGCCGGACGAGCGGCGCGGGCACCGTGCCATTGATCCCGATCGCGCGGCTGACCTTGCCGTCGATCCGCATCGTCTGACGCGCGATGCGCAGCGTGATGTCGTTGCCCGACACGGTGGGCAGGGTCGAGGCAATACCGGGCGATACCGATTGGGCCCAAGCCGGGAACCATGGCGCCAGCGCGGCCGCCACGCCGCCGCCCAATGCTCCGCTCACGAAACGACGCCTGTCTATCTGCATGATCATCCTGATTGTTGAAGAACCCTGTCTGCAAACTCTTACGCAGCGAGGCCGCACACCCCTTGCCGCACCCGGCATTTTTCGGGTAGCCGGCGCCGCATCCTAGCCGCCGCCGTCAAGCAGCGCCCGCAGTCTGAGGCGTGCGCGATAAAGCCGTGTCTCGACGGTCTTTTCGCTGACGTTCAGCAGAGCGGCAGCCTCCGACTGGCTGAGATCCTCCACGCCGCGCAATACCAGCACTTCTCGCAGATTGTGCGGCAGCGCCGAGATGGCAGCACGAACGCGCGCGAGTTCGGCGCGGTTTTCCGCCTCGACGTCGGGCGCCGGCCCGTCGATCGCGACGTCGTGCGCGCTTTCAAGCGGCAGCGCGCGTGCGAAAAAGGACCGCACAGCGCGCCGGCGAGCCCAATCGCGACATTTGTTGAGTGCGATCCGGGAAATCCAGATGCGGAACGGCCGTTCTCCATCGTAACGCGCCAGCGCTGCAAAACCCGCCACGAAGGTTTCCTGCGTCAGGTCCATCGCTTCGCCGGCGTCGGCGATATTGTTCCGGATCAGCCGAAAGACCGGCGCCTTGTAGCGCGCCAGAAATTCGCGATAGGCATCCTGCCGCCCCGTTCGGGCAAGCGCGGCGAGTTCGCCGTCGCTACATTGCGAAAGATCGAGGCTCACCGCGCATCGGCGGTCAGCGCTTCGACCACGACCTTGTCGAACATCGCCGCCTGATTGCGATCGAGCACGCCGCGCATGGCGAACAGATGCTGGAGCGTTTCCTTCTGCAGGTCGCCCATCACCTCGTGCGTTTCGTCGATCGCCTTCGTGACCTGCGGGCCATAGCCATGCTCTGCCGCGATCGCCTGCGCCAGCCGGATATTGGCGGCGCGCATCTCGAGCTCGAGCGCCTCGCGCCGCGCCGCGAACTGCGCTTCGATCGGACGGAGCTTCTGCTGCTGATCGGGAGACAGCTTCAACTCGCGGTGCAGCATGGCATGAAGTTCGGTCTCGCTGGCGCGCGGCGCATCGACGAGCGCGCGGCCGACGAACACGCCGGCCAGCGCGGCGAGAAAAGCCATCAAACCCACAATCAGCAAACGGCGCGACGGCGTCATCAACGCGAATCCAGCGGGCCTGCGGGGACGAGCGGCGTCAGCGGGCTGGCCGCCACCGCCGGCGGCACGAACAGCGTCCCGGCGACAACGCCCCCGCCGAGCGAGATGAACGCGGCGAGCGCAATCGTCCGCCGCATCGCCGCCGCTTCACGCTGACGTGCGGCGAGCAGGTTCAGGACACGATCGTCAAGCGCGTCGAGCGCCGCAGGCATCGCTGCCGCATTCAGGATTCGAAGTTCGTCGTCCATCGGCTTTCCCGCCAGTCCTTTCAAAAGGAGTATACGCGCTTTGACATGTCACCCCTCAATGATCGCCAATTTTTACGAAATTGATTTTCAAGGGCCACCGCATTGCCATGCGTAATAGCCAGAACAGACATTCAATTGGAGTTCTTTTTATGAGCAAGTGGTTCCCCCTTCATCTTGCGGCCGCGCTCGCGCTGGCATCGATGCCAGGCGCCGCGCTGGCGCACGCCAAACTTGTCGGGTCGACCCCCGCAGCGAACGCCACCGCGTCGAAGGTCAGTTCGGTCACCCTGAAGTTCAGCGAAAAACTGATCGCCTCGACGGTCAAGGCCGAACTGGTGATGACGGGCATGCCCGGTATGAAGGACCACGCCCCGATGAAGATCGCTTTCACCTCGGCAATGGGCAAGGACGGCAAGTCGATGACGCTCCAACCGCGACGCATGCTCGTCCCCGGAACGTACAAGGTCAAATGGTCGGCCGCCGGTGCCGATACGCATCGTATGGGCAGCGAATTCAGCTTTACCGTGAAGTAAGCAAGGCGAATGACCGACCTCCCCGTGATCGGCATCAGGTTCGCACTTTACGCCGACCTCATGCTCCTCATGGGGCTGGCGGCCTTTCCGCTCTATGCGCTTGGACGAGACGAGCGTGGAATCCCCGGGCTCCTCTCGATCCTCGCGGGGCCGCAACGCTGGCTTTGCACGTTCGGGCTCGTTATTTCGGCGCTCGGCATGGCCGTGCTGACGGCCAGCATGCAGGGCGTAGGGCCGCTCTCGGTCGATGCGGCGATGCTCCTGACCATGATCCGCGAAACAGAGGTCGGCACCGCCTGGCTGTACCGCATGATCGCGCTGCTGATCGCCGCGGGCGCCGCCTGGGGCCTTGCCGTGCGGCCGGTGACTGCGGCCGCTGTTCTGGCGGCGGCCGGCTCGCTCGCGCTCGCGACGCTGGCCTGGTCGGGCCATGCCGGGGCGACCGAGGGGTTGGCCGGCACGATACATCGCATCAGCGACGTCCTGCATATGATCGCCGCCGCGATATGGCTGGGCGCCATCACCGCCTTCCTGCTTCTGCTGCGACCGCGGCACGGCGCCGTGCCCCCTGAGCGGGCCGCTCTTGCCGCGCGGACACTTGACCGGTTCGCCCGGGTCGGCACGCTATGCGTTCTCGTCCTGACCGCAACGGGACTGGTCAACGCGCAGTTGATCGTCGGAATCGAGAACGCCGCCCGCTCGGCCGCTTCCCCCTACGCCCGGCTGCTTCTGGCCAAGCTTCTGCTTTTCGGGGCAATGCTGGTCCTCGCCGCGATGAACCGCTGGCGGCTCACACCGGCGCTCGGCGCTTCGCTGGTCGATGGGAATACCCCCGTCGCGGCCGGCGCCATACGCCGGAGCCTGGTCATCGAGATATTTGCCGGTGCGGCGATCCTCACGCTCGTCGCATGGTTCGGGACGCTCGAACCGTTGCCCGCCTTCGACGCGGTTTGACCGGCGGCAATTCTGCGGCAAGGCCACTTGCAGGTCAAAGCGCAGTCCCGATCAAAAATGCGAACAGCAGACATCGCCACCGCCGCGTCCTAACCAGCGGAATAGCGATATTTTTCGGTGAGACCGGTATCTCTCAGGATGCGCAATCCCGCAGCAAGTTCTTCGCCGCCGAGTTCGCGAAGCGGCTTGCGAAGCCCGCCCACCGGCAAACCGCAAGCGCGCATCAGCGATTTGATCGCAACGGGATTAATTGCTGAATAGTTGAAATGAAGCAGCGGCAAAAGCTTGAGATATTGCTCGCGGAAGGTCGCCGCCTCGCCCTCGCCCGCCCATGGCATCGAAATCGCGGCCATTTCCGCAGGCGCGATATTGCCGCCCATATTCGCCGTGCCATGCCCTCCGAGCGCCATCGTCGGCACGACGAGACCGAGGTTGGGGGAATCGCAGCACATCACTGCAACATCGGGCGCTGCTGCAAGAATCTGCGCCACCTGCCCGACGCGCGCGGTCGATTCCTTGTGAATGACAATATTGGGATGGCGAAAGAGCCGCAGCAGTTGGTCCCAGTGCAGATCGGTCTTCACGCGCGGCGGGTTGTTGTAAATGCCGAGCGGAAGGTCGACCGCGTCGGCGACCTCGAGGTAGAATTGTTCGATGTCGGCTTCCGACGCGCAGATGTAGGGCGGCGCGGCGATGATCGCGCCATCGGCGCCGTTCGCCGCGGCAAAGCGGACATTCTCGATCACCTGTTCGGTCGAGGGGCCGGTGCAGCCATAGAAAAAGGCCATGCCGCCTGTCCGCATTTTCGCCGTCTCGACGATAATCCGTTTCTTTTCCTCGGGCGAGAGGAGCGACGGCTCGCCGGTCGAACCCATGAACAGGATTGCGCGCGTGCCATGCTGCTGCTGGCGATCGAGCAGCATCCGCCAGGCGCCGAAATCAATCTCTCCCCGGCTATCGAACGGCGTGACCGTGGCGACGAAAGATCCCTCGATCCGGGTATTGGACATGGCGCACCTCCCTGAAAATGCCGTTGGACAATGACAAGGATGAGTGGGACCGTCGAAATCCGCCATCCGGGTTGGCGGATTTGGGCGCGTCGCCGCTCATATAGTCAGGAGCAGCGATCCCGGCGCCGGTTGGCCGGGAGCTTGCGGGGGATCAAGGATGCGGAAAACCGCCAATGGCATCGCGCGCACACTCGCCGCCGGCCTTCTGTTGCTGTGCGCGGGACCGGCGGCGACGGGGTCGGCGCAGGATGCATCGGAGACGATCGTCCTGCGCGCCGCGCGGATGTTCGACGCAACGAGCGAACGGATGCGCAGCGACGCCGTCGTCGTCGTCCGGAACGGGCAAATCGTCGGCGTCGGGGACGACGCGCCGATCCCCGACGGTGCGCGGACGATCGATCTTGGCGATGCCACGCTGCTGCCGGGGTTCATCGACGTCCATTCGCACCTGACGCTCGAGCCCGACGAGAATTATTATCGCAAGACGCTCAACGAGCTGATGCGCAATCCGACCGAAATGGCCTTTTACGCTGGCGCCAACGCCCGCCGGACGCTCGAGGCGGGCTTCACCACCGTGCGCCACGTCGGCGCGCGCGAGTTCATCGACGTCGGTCTCCGCAACGCGATCGCCGCGAACCTCACCCAAGGCCCGCGGATCCTCGCCGCGGGCAATGCGATCACCGCCACGGGCGGCAGCTGCGACCGGGCGCCCTTTCCCGCACAGCGCGTCGCGCCGCTGACCCCGCGCGAAGGCGTGTGCACCGGCGCCGACCAGTGCCGCGATGCCGTGCGCAACCAGATCAAATGGGGCGCCGACGTCATCAAGGTCTGCGCGTCTGGCGGCGTCCTTTCCTACGATCCCGTCGACGTCCCGCAGTTCACGCGCGAGGAACTCGACGCGGCGATCGGCGAAGCGCATCATTGGGGGCGCAAGGTCGCGGCGCATTCGCACGGCGACACTGCTTCGCGGCTCGCGGTCGAGGCGGGGGTCGATTCGATCGAGCACGGCAGCTTCCTCTCCGAAGACACGCTCAAGCGGATGAAGGCGAAAGGCGTCTTCCTTGTCCCCACGTTCATGGCGCTCGACTGGGTACAGAAGAATGCCGATAGCTACCCGCCCAATATCGCCCTGAAAGCCCGTGCCGCAGCCGCCGCGCACGGCGATATGTTCAAGACCGCCCTGCGCCTCGGCGTGCCGATCGCGCTCGGCACCGATGCGACCGTGCGCCCCGATGGTCACGGCCGCAATGCCATGGAATTCGCCCTGATGGTCGATGCCGGCATGCCGCCTGCGGCAGCGCTGATCGCGGGGACGAGCAACGCGGCGCGCCTCCTCGGCCTCGACGCCGAGATCGGGACGCTCAGTGTCGGCAAGGCCGCCGACATCGTCGCCGTGCCCGGCAATCCGGTAACCGACATCCGCGTCACCGAAAGGCCGCTCTTCGTCATGCAGCGCGGCCGCGTGGTCCGGCAGGACGGCCCAGCGCCGCTGCGCTGAGCGATCAGGGCAAGGACGGCATATAGCGGTCGCGCAATTCGAGCGGGCGGGCCGTAAGCGGCTTTTCGTTCCCCTCGACGAACAGCGCCTGTGGCTGCGACAGCGGTTCGAGCGGGTCGCCGTTCCAGAGCACCAGATCGGCGGTGCGTCCCGCCTCGAGCGTCCCGATGCGGTCGGCGACACCGAAGACGCGCGCGGGGTTGACCGTGATCGCGGCCACCGCCGCGTCGTGCGGCAAGCCCCAGGCGACAGCGTTGCCCGCGCCATAGCGCAGCTCGCGC
>Ga0247823_10004729_pt1 | contig 10868 bp, 10 predicted proteins | sample 13C_PalmiticAcid_2_FD_192426 | JGI IMG/M metagenome (GOLD analysis project Ga0247823, IMG submission 192426) | Soil microbial communities from agricultural site in Penn Yan, New York, United States - 13C_PalmiticAcid_Day30 | ecosystem: Environmental > Terrestrial > Soil > Agricultural land...
AGGGTGCTCGCCGCGTGGTCGGCCGCGTCGGCGACGGCGGCCTCCAGCGCCGACCACGGCCGCAGCGGCTTGGTCAGGATGCGGGTCTTGGTGACACCGGCGACCGCCTGCCGCAGCCCCGCCCGTTCCGAGACGACCCGCTCGAGCTCACGCACATGCAGCCCGTCCGGCGAATCGGTGATGAAGCGGGCCACCAGCGCACCCTGCTCGAAGAGCCGCCGCTGCCGCCGTACCGCCGACGCGGTCCCGACCTTGGTCATTCCGTCGCCGAAGTAGGCGATGTAGAGGTGATGGGGCTGCGCGACATACCCGCGCACCTGCTCGGGCAAGGCCGTGAGCGGACCACGATGGCTGTGCACCACCGACCACCCCTCGGTGACCCGGCATTGCGCGCACTGCTTTCCGCTGTCGACCCGGGCCCGGCTCGGGCACGCTTGACGCCCCCTGCGCCCGGCGCCGAACCCGTGGTACCCGAGACAGAACCGCCCGGCCCCGGCGAGCCGGAACGCCAACCGCGTCCCGATTCCCGGCAGCAGCTCGGTACTGCCGTCCTCGCGGATCACCTCGTAGAACCACCGGCCCTGCTCATCCCAGTGGGTCCCGCAATACAGGGCGGTGGAGGTCGCGGTCATCGGTCGAATCTACTGAACGCGCCCGGTGTTCGGTCGACGGGAGGACAGATCGCCCAGCAGGCGGGGATCGGCGAGGTTCGGTGCGATCGCACAGCCTCGGCGCGCGCTGTCGGCCCCGCACCACGTCGAATTCGATCCGGCAGACCGGGTCGACCCACCGGACGCGGTGACCGGCGACTGTTGCGCCGTAGCTGTCAGTGGTCGGCCCGTGCCTTGCCTGTGCCCGTGCGGACAGCGACCGGACTCGCTCGTTCGGGATCGATCCCCACGCACGAGGCCCACCCGGGCTCCCGAGCTCACAGGTCGAGGACAAGGACCTCCGAGCGGGCGCGGGAGACGCACAGCATCATCGTCTTGCCGCTGTCGCGCTCCTCGGCGGTGAGCAGGGAATCACGGTGGTCCACCTCGCCGTCGAGCACGGGGGTCTCGCAGCTGCCGCAGGTGCCTTCGCGGCAGGAGGTGATGACCGCGACGCCCGCCGATTCCAGGACGTCGACGATGGAGCGGTCGGCGGCGACCCGCAGCGTCCGCCCGGTCTGGGCCAGCTGGATCTCGAAGGCCTGGTCGGCGCCGGCCGGCTCGAGCTGTCGCGGGACGAAGCGTTCCGTGCGTACTGTGACGCGCTGCCGCTGTCCCTCCGCCTCGACCGCGGCCAGCAGCGGTTCCGGGCCACAGCAGTACACGGTCGCGCCGGGCCGCTCGGCCACGATCTCGGCCACCGGCAGCAGGCCGGACTCGTCCTGGGGCACCAGCCGCACCGCCGGATAGCGCGCGGTGAGCGCCTCGGCGAAGGCCATGTGGGTGCGTGAGCGCGCGCCGTAGTGCAGCGTCCAGCGCGCGCCTGCCCGCTGCGCGGCGGCGATCATCGGCAGGATCGGGGTGATCCCGATACCGCCAGCGACGAACGTGTACTCCGGGGCCTCGGACAGCTCGAAGTTGTTGCGCGGCAGAGAGACCGACAAAGTGGTGCCGGGCAGCGCGGTCCGGAACAGGTGCGCGGACCCGCCGCGGCCGTTCGGCTCGTGCAGAATCGCGATCCGCCACCGGTCGCGCTGCGCGGGGTCGCCGCACAGCGAGTACTGGCGCAGGCCGGCCGCGCCCGCCGCCACGTCGATATGCGCGCCCGGCGTCCAGGCGGGCAGTTCCCCACCGTCGGCCGCGGCGAGCACCAGGGCGAATACCGCGTCGGCTTCGTCGGTGCGCTCGATCACCCGCACGCTCACGTCGGTCATGGCCATCCCCTCGCCCGCATGGTTGTCGAGTTTCACCGTGCTCGACGTCCGGCGTGTCCGCCCCGTGGGCGCGGCGAGACGATTGGCGCGATCGACATTCACTATCGTCCCGCCGCCCGGTGCGCACCCCGCCCGACACTGACGGCATGACTCCAGTGGCGGAACTGGTCGCCAAGACCAGGCAGTTCGTGCAAGACCACGTCATCCCGGTGGAACGCGAGGTCGTGGTCGGTGGCCGGGTCACCGACGACGCCCTGCGCCTCGACCTGCAGAAGAAGGCCAAGGAGGCCGGTGTCTTCGGCCCGCTCTCGGATCCCGCCTACGGCGGCCTCGGCCTCGACACCAGGGCGCAGGCCGAGGTGCTCGAAGCCGCGGGCGCCAGTCTGCTCGGCCCGCTCGCGGTCAACGCCTGGGCGCCCGACGACGGCAACATCCACCTGCTGGCCGAGGTCGCGAATCCCGAACAACGTGAACGGTATCTGGCCCCGCTGGCCTCCGGCGAGGTCCGCTCGGCGATCGCCATGACCGAACCGGCGCCCGGCGCGGGATCGGACCCGCGGATGCTGGCCACCGTCGCCGAGGAGACCGACACCGGCTGGGTTATCAACGGCCGCAAGCACTTCACCACCGGCGCGCAGGGCGCGGCGTTCACCATCTGCGTCGCCTCCACCACCGACGGCCCGACCATGTTCCTGGTAGACCAGGACAACCCCGGCCTGAAGGTCGGCCGCCGGATGCCGACACTGGACCACACCAGCGCGCCCGGCGGGCACTGCGAGGTCGAGTTCGCCGACTGCGAGGTCCCCGAGTCCGCGATCCTGGGCGCGGTGGGCCGCGGCCTGGATCTGGCGGCGGTCCGGCTCGCGCCCTCACGCCTGGTGTTCTGCATGAACTGGCTCGGCCTGGCCGTGCGCGCCCAGCAGCTCACCGCCGAGCACATCAACGGCCGTCACGCGTTCGGGGTACCGATCGCCGAACACGGTCTGGCCCAGGGCCTGATCGCCGACAACGAGATCGATATCGCGGCGTCGCGCAGCCTGATCCGATCCACCGCCGCCACCATCGACGAGCACGGCGCCGCCTCCTCCCAGGCGCGCCACGAGGCCTCGATCACCAAGACCTTCGTCTCCGAGGCGGTCTGGCGGGTGCTCGACCGCGCGGTGCAGCTGCACGGCGGCCTCGGCGTCTGTGAGGACCACCTGGTGGCCCGATTCCTGGTGGAAGCCAGGGCTTTCCGCATCTACGAGGGTCCGTCGGAGGTGCTGCGCGGGTCGATCGCGCGGCGCGTCCTGCGCGGATCGCGCTGAGAGGACATCCCATGACCACCCGCAGCATCGCCGGATTCGGCGCCGCCTACCCCGCCCTCGACGCCGAGGCCGTCGACTACGCCTACCTGCGCGACGCCTCGCAGGCCCTGGTGCCCTTCGGCGCGCACGTCGGCACCCGGATCACCGAGATCTCCCCCGCCCGTTCGGTCGTCGAGATCCCGGCCGAACCGGTGATGTGCAACCACATGGGCACCGTGCACGCGGGCGCGCTGTTCACCGCCGCCGACATCGCCGGCGCCGCGGCGTTCGTGGGCGCGGCGGCGCACCGGCTGTTCACGGTCGACCGGCTGGTCCTGCGCGGCGGCACCGCCGCCTACCGCAAGCCGGCCCGCGGCCGCATCCGCGCCGTCGCCACCGTGGACCCCGACGGCCTGGCCGCCGTCCTGGCCGCGACCGCGACCGCCCGATTCGAGCTGTCCGGCCGCGCCGAGCTGCTCGACGACAACGACGTGCTCACTGCCGAATTCACCTTCGACTACGTGTGCGATGTGCGCATCGCCGGAACGGACGAGTGATGACCACGACCACGCCCGACGCCACCACGGTCGACACCGCCGACGGCGTGCGCTTCACCGTGCGCTGGCTGGCCGCCGACGACCCCACCGCCCCGGTGGTGCTGATCCTGCCCGCCATGGCGATGAAGGCACGCAACTACCAGTCGCTGGCCAAGGCCCTGCACGCCACCGGTCTCTCGGTGGCGACCTGCGATCTGCGCGCCCACGGCGAGGCCGAGCCCGCGCTCGGCGAGCACACCGACTTCGGCTACCGCGAAATGCTCGAGATCGACCTGCCCGCCGTCGTTTCCGCGATCGAGGAGCGGTTCCCGCAGGCGCCGCTGCACCTGTTCGGGCACAGCCTGGGCGGCCAGCTCGCGCTGCTGTTCGCCGCCGCCGAACCCGAGCGCGTCGCCGGGGTCACCGTGATCGGTACCGGCACCGTGTTCTGGTGGGCCTTCGGCCCGCGCCGCTGGTTCGAGGCACTGAGCCAGATCCAGTGGATCGGCCTGGTGTCGCGGATCAAGGGGCACTGGCCCGGCGGCGTGCTGATCCCGGCGCCGATGCCGGGCGGGGTGATGGTCGACTGGTCGATCCACTCGCTGACCAGCTACTACCGCCCCAGCGGCAGCAAGCGCCGCTACAACACGCTGCTGGCGAACATGACCCTGCCGGTGCTGGCGATCTCGCTGTCCCAGGACGTGCTCGGCCCCAAGTCCAATGTCGACTTCCTGGTCTCGCGGATGCCCTCGGCCGCGGTGACCCAGTGGCACCTCGACGAGAACTCCGCGGTCGAGCACCTGGATCACTTCACCTGGCTCAAGGACTCGCCCGCGATCGCGGCGGGCGTGTCGCAGTGGATCACCGCCGGCACCGCGCCGGCCTGAAGGAGAGACGTGGCACGACTGCAGATCGAAGCGGTGTCGAAGAAGTTCGACACCGACTACGCCGTGCGCGAGGTCAGCCTCGACATCGCCGACGGCGAATTCATGGTGCTGCTCGGCCCCAGTGGCTGCGGCAAGTCCACCCTGCTGCGGATGATCGCGGGGCTGGAGGAGCCGAGCGAGGGCCGCATCCTGGTGGGCGGCAACGACGTCACCGACGCGGCGCCGCAGCGTCGTGACCTGGCGATGGTGTTCCAGAGCTACGCGCTCTACCCGCACCTGTCGGTGGCCAAGAACATCGGGTTCCCGCTGCGGGCCCGGCGCAAGCCGCGCGCCGAGATCGCCCAGCGGGTCGCCGAGGTCTCGGCCACCCTGGAGCTGTCCGCGCTGCTCGACCGCAAGCCGGTCGCGCTCTCGGGTGGCCAGCGCCAGCGCGTCGCCCTGGCCCGCGCCATGGTCCGCGATCCCGGCGCGTTCCTGATGGACGAGCCGCTGTCGAACCTGGACGCCAAGTTGCGCAGCGCGACCCGCGCCGAACTGATCGCCCTGCACCAGCGACTGGGCGCGACGTTCCTCTACGTCACCCACGACCAGGTCGAGGCGATGACGATGGCCTCGCGCATCGCGCTGCTCAACGAGGGCCGGGTCGAACAGTGCGGCACCCCCGCCGAGCTCTACGACCAGCCGCGCTCGACCTTCGTCGCCGGTTTCCTCGGCTCGCCGCCGATGAACCTGTTCCCCGCGGTCGTCCAGTCGCGCGCCGGTGCCCTGCGCGTGACGGCCGACGGTGTCGACGCCGCGCTCGACATCACCGACGAGCTCGACACCGCCACCGCGGTGATCGCGGGTATCCGGCCGGAGCGCCTGCGCATCGACCCCGCCGGCGGCGCCGTCCGCGGCCGGGTGCGGATGGTCGAGAACCTCGGCAGCGAGGAACTGGTGCACCTCGACGCGGGCACCACCAGCCTGTGCGTGCGCGCGCCGCGCCCGGCCGGGGTGCGCGTCGGCGAGGACATCGCCGTGCGGGTCGACCCCGCCGACATCCACCTGTTCGATCCCGACACCGGCCTCCGCCTGACCTGGCAGGCGCCGCAACCGGAGTCGATCCCCAGCCAGGACGCGGCTGCCGTGCCCGTCCCCTGACTACCGCACGAACCATTGATGAGGAGAACCACCATGAAACGCACCCTGCCCATCTTGGGCGTGGTGTTCACCACCGCCGTCGCCCTGAGCGGCTGCGGTCTGGGCGGCACCGTGTCCTCGGACACCACGACGACCGCGCAGATTCCGGAGCTGAAGCCCGACCAGCAGGTCTCGATCGTGTTCGAGTCCTACAACTACGGGCTCGCCGGCGCCTGGACCGACACGTTCAACGCGCTGATCGCCGACTTCGGCAAGAAGTACCCCAACATCAAGGTCACCGCGCAGAAGCCGCAGGGCAACAGCCCGAACCCGGCCACCGACACCATCTCCAGCATCCAGAACCAGATGGTCGCGGGCACCCCGCCCGACGTCGCCCAGCTCGGCTTCTCCGACCTGGACTTCACCGTGCACCAGCTGCAGGCCAAGCCGCTCGACACCCTCGTCGGCAAGCAGGAGGTGGCCGAGAACTTCGACGGCCGACACGCCTACGCCCCGCGCGCCCGCGTCCTCGACGACTGGGACGGCCACACCTACGGCGTGCCCTTCGTGTTCTCCACCCCCGTGCTGTACCTGAACGCCTCGCTGTTCACCGAGGCCGGTCTGGATCCGGCCACACCGCCTGCCACCTGGGCCGAGGTCGCGACCGCGTCCAAGCAGATCGCCGACCGCACCGGCAAGGGCGGTGTCTACATCGACTGCCTGACCAAGACCGCCAAGGACTGGTGCTTCCAGTCGCTGGTGCGCTCCAACGGCGGCCGGGTCATCGCCGAGGACCGCCGCACCCTCACCTACGCCTCCGCGCCCGTCGTCGAGGTGACCAAGATGGCGCAGGACCTGGTGAACACGGGCAGCATGCCCAAGCTGAACCAGAAGCAGGGCTACGAGGCGTTCGCGCGCGGCGAGATCGGCATGATCCTCGAGACCAGCGCCATCCAGGGCACCTTCGTCACCGGCGCCAAGGACAAGTGGGACCTGCGGTCGGCGCCGATGCCGTCGTTCGCGGGCAAGCCGACCGTGCCCACGAATTCCGGTGCGGGCCTGCACATCCTGTCCAACGATCCGGCCAAGCAGCGTGCCTCCTGGGAGCTGATCAAGTTCCTCACCAGCGAGGAGTCCTACATCAAGATCGCGCAGAACATCGGCTACCTGCCGCTGCGCACCGGACTGCTCGATCAGGCCGACGGACTCAAGGACTGGGCCGCCAAGAATCCGCTGCTGAAGCCGAACGTCGCCCAGCTGGCGAACATGGAGCCGTGGGTGTCCATGCCGGGCAACAACTATCTGCAGATGCGCGACGGCATGATGGACGCCGTCGAAGCCATCGTGTTCCAGGGCAAGGATCCGCAGTCCACGTTGACCGCTGCGCAGGCAGAGGGCACCAAACTCCTGCCGGTCGCATGAGCGATCTGACCATCGTCCAGCTCACCGATACCCACCTGCGCCCGGCCGGTGAGCTCGTCCACGGTGTCGTCGACACCGACGCGAACCTCACCCGGGTGCTCACCCACCTGCGCGAGGCCGGGCAGCACGTCGACGCCCTGGTGCTCTCGGGTGACCTGTCCGACAACGGGTCACCCGAGGCGTACCGGCGGCTGCGGGCGGCCGTCGAACCGGTCGCGGCCGAACTCGGCGCCGAGATCGTCTACGTCATGGGCAATCACGACGAACGTGGCGCCTTCGGTGAGGAGCTGCTCGACCTGGCTCCCGGCTCGGTGGACACCACGCTGCCCCACGACCGCATCGTCGAGGTCGCCGGTCTGCGCATCATCGCGTTGGACAGCACCACGCCGCTGCGGCACGAGGGCAGGCTCGAACTCGAGCAGCTGGCCTGGCTGAGCGTGCAGCTGCGCACCCCCGCGCCCCGGGGCACCGTGCTGGTGCTGCACCATCCGCCCCTGCCGTCGCCCATCGCCACCGTCGACTTCCTCAAGCTCGAGGACGCCGACCGGCTGGCGGAGGTCCTCGCGGGGTCCGATGTGCGGATGATCCTGTGCGGGCACAACCATCTGACGGCCGCCGCGGCGGTCGCGGGGATCCCGGTGTGGATCGGGCCCGCGCTGTCGTACCGGATCGATCCGATGCCCCCGGCGGGCAGGCACCGCGGGTTCGCCGGATTCGGGTACAGCCGGATCGATGTCGTCGGTTCGACGGTGCTGGCCACCGCGATCGAGGCGACCCCGGCCACCCCGGTCTACGACCGGCCCGAGGCCGAGGTGCTCGAGCAACTGGCGGCGATCGCCGCGCGGACGCGGTGACATGTTCGTCATCGACGACAGGCAGGACCCGGCGCGGGCGGCGATCATCGCCCCCGCGGCGGGTCCGCGCCGGTTCACCCGGCGCGCGGCGCTGCGCCTGATCGCGCCCTATCTGTATCTGGCACCGGCGGTGGTGTTGCTGGTGGTGTTCACCTATCAACCGCTGGTGCAGGCGGTGCAGCTGTCCACCGTGTCGTGGAATCTGCTGCCGACCGCGCCGATGAAGGCGGTCGGTACCGCCAATTACTCCCGGCTGCTGGATCTTCCGGCGTTCTGGGGCTCGCTGGGCCGCACCGCGACGCTGATCCTGGGCCTGCTGCCGTTCACGGTGCTGCTGCCGGTGCTGATCGCGCTGGCCAGCAGGCGGGTGCAGGGCCGGGCCCGCACGTTCTATCAGGCGCTGGTGTTCGCCCCGTTCCTGGTCGCGCCGGTCGCGGCGGCGGCGGTGTGGCGCTGGCTGCTGCATCCCGGCTCCGGATTCGTCGACCAGGTGGTCGATTCCGGCCGCAATTGGGTCTACGACGCCTCGACGGCGCAGGCGGTGATCGTGCTGATCACCGGCTGGCAGCTGCTCGGTTTCGCGGTACTGGTGGTGTGGGCCGGACTGGCCGGGATCAGTGGCGACTACAGCGAGGCCGCGCAGGTCGACGGCGCGACGCCGGGGCAGATCCGGCGCTGGATCACCCTGCCACTGCTGTCGCCGACGCTGCTGTTCCTGGTGCTCACCACCGTGCTGCTCAGTCCCACACTGTCGTTCCCGCTCATCGATTCGATGACCCAGGGCGGACCGGCGCAGGCCACGACCAACATCTACTACCTGCTCTGGGACTACGCGTTCCACAGCTTCGACGCGGGTCTGAGCGCGGCGGCGGGCGTGCTGTTGTTCGTCGGGTTCGGCGCGCTGGCGGCCGTGCTGGTCTGGATCTCGGAAAAGGTTGCCGTTCATGATGATTGACCGTCTCCGCCTGGCGGGCAGCCATGTGCTGCTCGCCGGGACGGCGCTGGTGTGCGTGTTCCCCATCTATTGGCTGTTCGCCACCGCGCTGCGCAGGCCCCAGGACGTCACCTCGCTGTCGCCGCTGCCGTGGCCGTTGTCGATCGACAACTACCTCGACGCGGCGCAGAAGGTCGACGTCACCGGCTTGATCGTCAACACCTTCGTCGTGGCGATCCTGTCCGCGGCCGGTCAGCTGCTGATCGCGCTGCTGGCGTCCTACGCCTTCGCGATGTACACCTTCCCGCTGCAGCGGCTGATGTATCTGGCGTTCGTCGGCGTCTGGCTGGTGCCGTTCCAGGTCACCATGCTGCCCAACTACATCCTGCTCAACCGGATGGGGCTGATCAACACGTTGATCGGCTGCGTGCTGCCGACACTGTGCTCGGCGCTGGCGGTGCTGCTGTTGCGCCAGCACATGAACGCCTTCCCGAAGGAGCTCGTCGCCGCGGCCAAGATCGACGGCCGTTCCTCCTGGGCCATCCTGTGGACGGTGGTGGTGCCGAATCTGCGCCCCGCGCTGGCCGCGCTGGGCATCCTGCTGTTCATCAACGCCTGGAACGAATACTTCTGGCCCGCGGTCGTTCTGCGGCAATCCAACGATGTCCTCCAGCTCGGTCTGCGCAGTTTCATGGGCACCGAGGGCGACCAGTGGGGTCCGATGATGGCGCTGGCGAGTCTGGCCTGTCTGCCGGTGCTGCTGCTCTATCTGGTGTTGCAGCGCCACATCGTCAACGCCTTCGTCCGGTCGGGGCTCAAGTGAGGCGGCGGAAGGGCGCGATCAGCTGATCCAGGTAGCCGACCGGATAGTCGGGATGTGCCGCCATGCCGAGCTGGTCGGAGGTGAACCGGCGGCGCGGATCGTAGCTGTAGGTGCGCAGCAGGTGATCCCAGAGCAGGGTGAACAGGCCGAAGTTGACGTCGCCGACGCCGGCCCATTTGAGGTGATGGAAGCGGTGACCCTCGTTGAGGGCGAGCACGTACTTCAGCGGACCGACGCGATAGTCGGCGTTGGAATGTTGCAGCAGCAGCTGCACGGCCACGGCGAGGGCCAGCGCGGCGGCGACGTCGACCGGCAGCCCGATCACGATCAGCGGGGCCACGCCGGCGGCCATCTCGGCGGTCTGGTGCAGCGGATGCTTCATCAGGCCGTTGAGGCCGTAGAACCGGGTGACGCTGTGGTGCACGGCGTGGAAGCGCCACAGCACCCCGATCTTGTGACTGGCCCAGTGCACCAGCGTGATTCCGGCGTCCGCGATCAGGATGGCGAGGACCACCTGGACCACGAACGGCCAATCGCCCGGCCACAGCCCCGGGGCGGGCACGATCGCGGCAAGCAGCGGGATCACCGCCACGCTGACCAGGATCAGCGTCTCGTTCACGACAGCGTGCAGCCGGTCGCGGACGCTGTCGGCCTGGGGTCCGTTCCAGGCGGGTTCGTACGGGATGACCCGTTCGACCGCGAACGAGGTGGCGATCGCCACGGCGAGCACGAGCAGCAGCCAGGGTTTCGGGGCATGGGCGGCGGCGAGGGCGATGCCGATTCCGTTGAGCCCCACCAGCATCAATGGGACGTAGCCGTAGCGGGCGAGACGGCGCACAGCGAGGTTCATGCCCTCAGCCTGGCCGCCGGTCCCCCGTGGACGCTTGAACGATTCGGCTGACCCGACCGTCCCAGACCACGGCGCTGGTCAGCGCCGACGGCGGCAGTCCGAAGATCTCCCGGCACGTGCGGGTGAGATGCGCGCTGTCGGCGAATCCCGTCGCGTGCGCGATCGAAGTCAGATCCTGTCCACCCCGCGCGAGCTCGACGGCGTTCATCAGCCGCAACCACAGGATGTAGCGGCGCAGCGGCAGCCCGACCTGGGCGGTGAACAGGTGGGTGAGCCGGCTGGCCGACAGGCCG
>Ga0247823_10004730_pt1 | contig 10867 bp, 10 predicted proteins | sample 13C_PalmiticAcid_2_FD_192426 | JGI IMG/M metagenome (GOLD analysis project Ga0247823, IMG submission 192426) | Soil microbial communities from agricultural site in Penn Yan, New York, United States - 13C_PalmiticAcid_Day30 | ecosystem: Environmental > Terrestrial > Soil > Agricultural land...
GAAGCTGCCGAGGCTGCAGCCGTCGCCGCCGCGGGGGATGGCGCTGACATTGCGGCATGTGGAGGACACTTCGCGGTATGGGGCCGTTGTGCTCTCGGGCGATCGTGTCGAGCGGTTTGCCGAGAAGCAGGCGACGGGGCCGGGATGGATCAACGGCGGCATCTACCTGATGAACCGGACGCTGCTCGAGCGGCTTTCGAAGCTGCCGTGTTCGCTCGAGAATGACCTGATTCCGCAGCTGGCGGCCGAAGGTGAAGTGCTGGCGACGCGTAGCAACGGATTCTTTATCGATATCGGAACGCCCGAGCAGTATGCGGCTTCGCAGACGCTGGTTCCGGAGGCGCTGCGGCGGCCGGTGGCGTTTCTCGATCGGGACGGGGTGCTGAATCACGACGACAATTACGTCCACCGGCCCGACCAGTTCCGGTGGATCGACGGGGCGCGTGAGGCGGTTCGGGATCTGAAGGACCTGGGCTATTACGTGATTATCGTCACGAACCAGGCGGGGATCGGTCACGGGTACTACGACGAAACGCAGTTCCGTTCGTTGATGGATCATGTCCAGCGGGAACTGATGGCCGTCGGCGGGAGCTTTGATGACGTTTACTTCTGTCCCTGCCATCCGAATGCAGTGCGGGACGAGTATCGATGTGAGAGTTTTGATCGGAAGCCGAACCCGGGGATGCTGCTTCGCGCCCTGGACAAGTGGCCGATCGATCAATCACGGTCGTTCATGATCGGCGACCGGGAGACGGATGCGGAGGCGGCGCGGCAGGCGGGAGTGCGTTTCCACATGTTTTCCGGTGGAAACTTGCAGGAGTTCGTGCGGCAGGTGACGGCGGGCAGCCACGGTCAATCGACCGTCGGTGCGGCCCGGGACCAGCAAGCCCCGGTGGTGAACGTCCGATGAGCATTTTTTCGACTTCGGCAACCGTCGTGCGAACGGCGGCGCATGCTGCCGCGGGACGTTCGTTTTCGGACAAGCGACTGGCGTTCTACCTGGCCGGTCTCGGGATCCTCGGACCGCATCGCCAGCAGCTGCGCCAGAAGTTCCTCCAGCGCATCGACAGCCAGGCCGTTGACGGGTTCGTCACGGTCCACGTCACGCACCTGGGAACGCCGACCCGGCTGGTCATGCGGCAGGGAAATATCGGCGACTACCTGGTCGGCGGCGAGTTCGTTCGCGGCTCGTATCCGGCCCCGGACTTCGTGCCCGATCAGATCATCGACGGCGGCGCCAACATCCGCACGTTCACGGTGCATGCGAGCCGGGTGGCGCCGAAGGCCGAGATCATCAGCTTCGAGCCGGACCCGGACAACCGCGAGGTGCTGGCGAAGAACATCGAGCTCAACGGGGTTCGTTGCCGGCTGGAGAAGAAGGCGATGTGGCCGCATGGGGACCGCATCCAGTTCGAGAAGGGGCAGGCGGACACGGGGCATGTCACCGAATCGGGGGGGAGCTGTCGATCGAGTGCGGGATGCCGCAGGTTCGCGAGAACTGCTGGCTGAAGCTGGACATCGAAGGGGCGGAGTACGAGGTTCTGCCGGCCCTCCTCGGAAAGACATTGCCGCGGGCGATCTCGATGGAACTGCATCAAGTCCAGAAGCATGGGCGCAAGCTGACCGACCTCCTGCGATCCCGCGGTTACCACGTCACGGGAGACGAGGATTGCACGATCGACTGTTTTGTCATCGAAGCTCGACTGGCGTGAGAGAACGAATGCTGGCGGCGGACAACTGCTGGAACGGCCTGACGGTCATGGCGAGCCAGATCCGATGACGACTCTGCGGTCTGTGGCCGGGAATTTCATTTCGTACGTCTACTCCTCGTGGGTGGGACGGTTGCCGGTTGTCTGCGTCCGGAATGGGTATTTGCGCGGGTACCTGCGGTCGTTCGGCGCGGGGACCAGCGTGCAGATGGGTTGCCGGTTCCTCAATGGACGGCGGGTGTCGTTCGGGGAACGCAACGTCATCAACTTCGGCTGCCTGTTCGATGGGCGGAAGTACGTGATCACTACCGGGGCCGATGTTTCGATCGGTCCCGAGGCGTCGATCCTGACACTGGGTCATGACCCGCAATCGCCGACCTTTGAAGACCGCGGCGGCGACGTGACGATCGGCGATCGGGCCTGGATCGGATACCGGGCGATCGTGATGCCGGGGGTGACGATTGGTGAAGGGGCAGTTGTCGCGGCGGGCGCTGTCGTCACGAAAGACGTCGCGCCGTATACGATCGTCGCCGGTGTGCCGGCCAAGCCGATCGGAAGCCGGAACACGGCTCTGACTTATTCGCTGGCGTATCGTCCGACGTTTGTGTGATTCCCTGGCCGCTCTCCAGAACCAACCGTTGAACAGCGCTGATCCTGCCAGCACTTCGAGCTTCCTGCAGCTGGGGGAGTATCGGAACACTGGCTATACGCCCGGGGCATCGTTGGTCTGCCGCGTGTTGTGGTACGTCGTGAACGAAGCGGTGTTCCGAACGGGCTGGTTCCCGTTCTCGGCCCTGAAGCGGGCGCTCTTGCGACTGTTCGGGGCGACGATCGGGCCGGGGGTGGTCATCAAACCGCATGTGAACATCAAGTTTCCCTGGCGGCTGGCCGTGGGTGAGCAGTCGTGGATCGGCGAGGAGGCGTGGATCGACAATCTCGATCGCGTCTCGATCGGCCAGAACTGTTGCGTCTCGCAGGGGGTGTATCTGTGCACGGGCGGTCATGATCCCCGGCAGCCGTCCTTCCCGCTGGTCACCAGGCCGATTGTGATCGGGGATGGCGTGTGGGTTGGGGCCCGGGCTCTGGTGCTGGGGGGAGTGACGATCGAGAACAACGCGGTGGTGGCTGCCGGAACGACGGTGAACAAGAACGTGGCCGGAAACGATCTGGTGGTCGGTGCGGCGGGCGTGAGCAAGGGGCCGGTTCGCCCTTGAAGCCGATGTCCAACACGCGGCCTGCATGGTCGATCTTTCAGCTCGGCGCCCGAGAGCACTATGCGATTCCGCGCGCGCTGGCGGCTCACGGCATTGAATCCGAGCTGGTGACGGACTTCTGGTTCGGGGGGCCGGTTCGAGGCCTGTTACCGAGGAGCCTGAAGGACCGGTTTCATCCGGGGGTGACGGGTCGGGTGCGGAGCTTCAACCGCTCGATGCTGGCCTTTGAGGTGAAGAACCGGCTGGCCAAACGCCGCGGCTGGCCGCTGATGGAAGCGAGGAATCGCGTGTTCGGACGGCTGGCCGCGGCGGTGACGCCGGCCAGAACCGTGTTTTCATACAGCTATGCGGCGGGAGAGATCTTCGAACGTGCCCGCGGTGAATCGCGGCTGATCCTGGGTCAGATCGATCCTGCTCCGTTCGAGCAGTCGCTGGTGGAGGAACTTCATCAGCGGCACGGGCTGCGGAATCCGCCTCGTCCATCCAACGACTACTGGGAACGGTGGCGACGGGAGGTCGAACTGGCGGACGTCATCGTCGTCAATTCGTCATGGAGCCGGGATGCGCTGGCGGGTGTCGGCGTGCCGATCGAGAAGGTCGTCGTGGTGCCGCTGGCCTTCGAGCGGGACGCCGGGCCCGGGTGCGAACGGCGCTATCCAGCGAAGTTCTCGACCGAGCGGCCACTGGAGCTGCTGTTCCTGGGGCAGGTGATCGTGCGGAAGGGAGTTTACGAGCTCCTGGAGGCGGCGAGGCAACTGAAGAATTCACCCGTGCGGTGGACGATTGTCGGTGGCGGTGACGAGGGAGTGATGTCGCGGCTGGCGGAGCTGCCGATGGTCAACGTGGTGGGCCCGGTCGCGCGAAGCGAGGCTGCCCGCTATTATGCACAGGCTGACGCCTTCCTCCTTCCGACCCACTCTGATGGATTTGCACTGACCCAGCTGGAGGCGGCGGCCTGTGGGCTGCCGCTGATCGTCTCGCGATTCTGCGGCGACGTCGTCCGGGACACGGAGACCGGGTTTGTGCTGAGAGAGGTCACGGCGGAAGCCATCGTGGAAGCGATCGAACGGATTCTCGCGTCGCCCGAGCAACTGGCCGCAATGTCGAAGGCCGTGCGGGAGCTGTCAGAATTCAGCCTGCCGCGGATCGGACAGCGGCTGCTTGAAGCGGCCGGCGAAGTTCAGGGACAGAAACGGGAGATTCATGCAGGGGCTGTTTGACCGCTCGTTCGAGCTTCCGACGTCGTACTTCGTCGCCGTCGCGCTGGTGGTTGTGCTGAGTGTGGAAGCGCTTCCACGGCTGCGGCAACTGCGGGGCGTGTTCTCGGTCGTCGTTTACGCGACGGTTGCGCTGTGGTACCTGTTCGATCCGTTGGTCGGCCGGGAGAAGAACTACAACGTCTTCACTCCCTCGGAACTGGAACTGGCATTCGCCCAGATCTGCATTTTCCTGATCTCGTTCCGCATCCTGATCGAGCTGAGTCCGAAGACGCCGACGGTGGCGCTTCGAAAGATCGAGGAATTCGACTTCGATCGCGGGCCGATCGTAAAGGTGACCGTGATCGCCTGGGCGATCCTGTTCACGATCGGGCTGGCGCGGGTGAACTTCAATCCGATCACGGCCCTGTTCCCGCTGGATGCACGGCGGAACTGGGAAAGCTACATGTGGAATCGTCCGCGCATCGGCACGACCACCTCCTTCCTGATCTCGGCGCTGGGTTACCTGTACACGGTGATCTGCGCGTTCTTCGGGCTACTGGCCGTCGTCACGCGGCGGCCGGGCACGCGGCGGCTGATGATCTTCCTGGCAATGCTGACCTGGCCGATGTTCGCCCTGACGGGCGCGCGGAGCACGGTGCTGTCGGTGCTGGGCCCGACCATCCTGGGGGTCCTGCTGACGAAGCGCTGGTCGCCGTGGAAGATGACGGCCTTTGCCGTCTCGATCGGGCTGGTCATCAACCTGACGATGCTGGCGATGATCGAGTTCCGCAACAGCGGGTTTCACTCGGCGCTCGACGGGGAAGCGATCGTGACCCGGATCGGTCGCGCCAAGCACCTGGGCTTCAACATGGGTGAAGAGCTCCTGTACATCAATCGCTACCAGAACACCGGCCAGCTGAAGGTCGAAATGGGGATGAACTACCTGGGCAACCTGCTGAATTTCATCCCGCGGCCGATCTGGCCCGGCAAGCCGTTTGTCGGCCGCGAGTTCGCCCTGCTGCGCACCGGCCTGTACCGCGGCGATGTCGCAGCCACCATCTCATTCGGAATCGTCGGGCAGGGGGTGGCGAACTTCGGACCATGGCTGGGGCCGGCCATTCCCGCGTTGTTTCTCGTCCTGTACTGCAGCTGGGCGATCCGCCTGCTGAACACCGGGCATATTTTCCTGCGGTGCTGCCTGTTTTTCATCGCGCTCGCCAAGGTTCCCAACCTGGGGCGGGACATCACGCTGTTCGACCTGTGGATCGTGGTGTTCGGCTATATCGCGACGCTGATGTACGAGCGACTGGTCGAATCGCGGGCCGCTCGCCGCAAGAAGCTCATTCATTCTCCGCGCGGGAGCACTGCGAGGCCTTCTCACCCCGTCCACTACCGCTGACAAGGATCAACCGCGACGGGGATCCTCGGATCGGGATGACGAACTTCTTTCAATGAATGCCGCAGAGAACGACGCGCGCCCCGTGTGGCTCGTGTTTGAAAAGTTCGGGCCCTATCACCTTACGCGCGCCAGGGCTGGTGCGCGCGGGCGGCGACTGCTGGCCGTCGAATTGTTCGCGCATTCGCAGTACTACACCTGGCTTAACTCGCAGGAGAAGACTGACGGAGTCGAACTGCTGCCCCTGAAGATCCGGCCCGAATCGGACCTCAGCAACGCCGGACTGTTGAAACAATTGATCGGGGATGCACTCGATGCCACCCAGCCGGAAGTCGTGGTGTTTGCGGGGTGGTCGGGGCTGGTCGCGATTGTGCTGCTTGCCGAGTGCGCTCGCCGGAGAATTCCGGTCGTCACCATGAGCGAGAGCAACGAAGACGACTATCCCCGGCGGCAGGTCCGCGAGTTCCTGAAGAAGTCGCTGGTTGAGCACTGTGCGGCGGGACTGGTGGGCGGGGGGAGCCACCGCGACTACCTGGTCCAGCTGGGGATGCCGAAGGACGCCGTGTTCCTGGGTTATGACGCCGTCGACAACGAGCACTTCGCCAGTGGCGCCCGGCTGGCGCGAGAGAACCAGGAGCAACTCCACAGTCTGCACAACTTGCCGCGGCAGTATTTTCTGATCTCCTCACGGCTGGTCGCCCGCAAGAATATCCCGGCCGTGCTCGAGGCGTACGCCGAATGCCTGCGGACCAACGGGGGAATCGACTGGGATGTGGTCGTGATCGGTGACGGCCCAGAGCGCGACAGCCTGGTCCAACTCACGAACAGCCTGGGACTCGAAGGGCGAGTCCAGTGGCGGGGCGCCATTCCCTATGCCGAGCTGCCGGTGTTTTACGGTCTGGCCGGGGCGCTCGTCCTTCCAAGCCTGGTCGAGCAGTGGGGCCTCGTCGTCAACGAGGCGATGGCCAGCGGGATCCCCGTGGTGGTCTCGTCCCGCTGCGGCAGCGCCCGCGAGATGCTTCAGGGGGACCTCCGGCAGCTCGTGTTTGATCCCGGCGACCGCGGCGCACTTGCCGCGATCCTGCGGCGCCTGATGCTCGAAGACGGCTTTCGCGAGCGAATGGCGGCCATGTGCCAGCAGAAGGTGGCGGACTACGGGCCCGATCGATTCGCGGCCGGCTTTTCGGCGGCCGTCGAACGGGCGAAAGCGGTTCCGCGCAGGCCATCGCTGGTGTCCCGTTCGGTTGCGAGGCTGTGCGGCGCGCTGTTCAGCGCAAACATCCTGAAGCTCCCGGAGTATGACCGGACTTCGTAGTCACCGCGGCGCGGCCTGGATCAGCTGATTTGCGCGAATGAAAGTTGCGGTTCTGACGAGATCGGCTTCGCGGCTGGCGGGTGGACTGTATGTCTCCACCCGGCGGCAGTCGCAAGGCGTCCGCGCGCTGGGGGTTGATGTGGCCGTCTTCGCGCAGCAGGATGCGCACTCAGCCGACGACTCCGGATCCTGGGCGCCGATCGAACCCAGCTTCGTCACGGGCGGCATCGTGGTTCCGCTGCGGATGCGGAGTCACCTGGCGGACTTCGGTCCTGACATCCTGCACCTGCACGGGATCTGGAGCCAGATGTCGCTGTCCACGCGGTTATGGACCGCGACGCACCGCACACCGTCGATAATCTCGCCGCGCGGAATGCTCGATCCCTGGGCGCTCCGCAACAGCCGGCTGAAGAAGGTGGTGGCCGGGTTCCTCTATGAGCGGCGGGGCATCCGCAGGGCGCGGGTGATGCACGCGCTTTGTGCATCGGAACGGAACTCGATCCGGAAGTTCGGATACAACGGGCCGATCTGTACGATTCCGAACGGCGTCGACCTCGATGACGCGGCGTATGCGGATGTCGAATTGCCGGCGGCGTTTGGCGACTCCCGGAGAAAGCTGCTGTTCCTGGGGCGAATGCATCCCAAGAAGGGGGTTGTCGAACTGGTCAGGGCCTGGCAGAAGGCGGCTTCCGCCTCGCCATCGGCGGCCCGCGATTGGATGCTGATTGTCGCGGGCTGGGATGAAGGGGGTTACACCGATTTCGTTCGCGAGGCCGTGCAGTCGGCGGGGCTGGCCGATTGCGTGCAGATCGTGGGGCCGTTGTTCGGCGGCCACAAGGTGCGGGCGATTCGTGCCTGCGAGGCTTTCGTGCTTCCCTCCTTCAGCGAAGGACTACCAATTGCGGTGCTTGAAGCCTGGGCGCAGGGCAGGCCGTCCTTGATCACCGACGAGTGCAATCTACCTGAAGGGGCCGAGCAAGACTGTGCCATTCAAGTCGCACCGACGATTGACGCCATCGCCGAGGGCCTGAGCGAGTTGTTTTCTTCGTCGCCGTCGCAGTTGGCTGCAATGGGATCGCGGGCGAGGGAACTCGCCGGCGCTCGATTCAGCTGGGACCTCGTGGCGAAGTGCACCCGGGATGCTTACGAATGGATGCTAGGAGGCGGGCCCGCTCCGCCGACATTCGACCTGGGACGAGCGACACAGAGGCGACCGGCGACGGGCGCCGCCGCGACGACTGAACGGTGCGCCACGTGAGCAAAGGCGAACAGGCGGTTACCGATCAGAAAGCGGCCCGCACGGGCGGAGGCCGAGACGGGTCGCTGGACTGGCTGCGCTGGCTGTGCCTGTTCGGCGTCCTGATGCAGCACAGCAAGTTCGGCGGGCGGTACAGCGCCAGCACCGTCTCGATGATCGATACGCTGGCCAGCCTGACCAACTGGTGCGTCCTCGGGTTTTTCTTCGTGTCGGGAGCGGTGTCGAAAGACGCTGCGCTTACCTGGAGCGGGTTTGCCAGGCGCACGGTGAGGCTGCTTGGGCCGTACCTGTTCGCCTCCGCTGTTTCCTATGCCGCGCTGGCGGTCTGCGTCCGGATCAAGCTGGTGAACAGTGACGCCCTCCCGGGTGCGGGCGAGGCCGTCCGGAAGGTCCTGACGGGCGAGGGGATCGGGCCGCACCTGTACTTCCTGAGTTACCTGTGGGCCATTGCGCTCGTGGTTGGCCTGATGAGACGGTTCGCGGGGCCCGTGCCGACGCTCATCCTGGCGGCGGCGGGCGCGGTCGCGACGGAATGGCTGTGGCCGACGTCGCAGGCGCCGACAGGGCACTGGCATGTCAATGTGCCGCTGTACGTGCTGGCGTACGCCTGGGGGGCCGGGCTTCAAGACCTGCGCGGGACGCTGTCGCGCGGCAGGTTGTTGGCCCTGGGGATGACTCTGCTGGCAGCCGTGGCCGCGTGGGCGAGCGGAATTTGCCCGCGGCTGGTGCTGGTGTGCATCCCGCCGGTGCTTCTCGCATGCCTGCGGATGCTGCCACTCGGCAACCCGCCGGCGGTGAACCAGATCGGGGCGATCTACCTGTGGCATGAGCCGATTCTCATGCCGGGGCTGTCGCGCGTGTTCGAACGCGCGGGGATCGATGACCTCCCGAACCTGGCGTGCACGATCGTCGCGACGGCGGTCCTGTCGGTCTTCGCGAACGAAGCCGTGAAGCGGCTCCCCGGCGGGCGGCTACTGGTTCTCTGACGAACGCACCGCTTCTCCACTGCGGACCCTGCGGCTACAAACAGGGGTGAACTGCCGCTGGAGTCTGGCTTGTGGAGCGTTTGAACCCGCCAATGTCGTTGCAGCGGCCAGTCCGCCGACGCGGTTCGCGTCACGACGGAGGCGCGGCCGGGATCGCGATTGCCTCCGCGGGGCACGCCGCCTTGTTCTTTCTGGCGGCGATTCTCTGCAGCCGGGGGCCGCAACTTCTCAATACTCACTTACCGGAGGGACGGCCTGGCCTGCGTTCGTTGTTGACGGCCGGCGTCTCGCTGGCGGTTGCGGCGACGGGGCGGCCGAAGACGTACCTGCCCGTGCCATTTGACCCGGCGGAGTATCGGCGCTGCCTCGAGGACGGCGGGGACGAGCGGACGCTCGAAGTCGAACATGCGACAGACAGGGGAGGCGTGGTCCAGCTCGCCGACTGGCTGGACTGCAGCGATGCTCCGCGGCCGGTCGACGATGTTGTCGTCCTGCCGGGTGATGACCCGCGGGGGCATGTTGCGGCCGCGCTCGTTCGGGCGGGGTTCGGCGAGCGGATCCTGTTTCCGCGGCCGGCGTCGGCTGAGAACTATGACCTCCAGTCGACTCGTCGTATTCTGAAGGAACAGGGGCTCGAGTCGGATGTGCTGCAGCTGACCGTCGACTCGAGCGATGGGACGATCGGCGATGCGCGGGCGGTCGCGGCGATGCTCGGAGACGACCCCGGTCGGCGCGTCGCGGTTGTGACCAGCTTCTACCACGTGCGCCGCGCGCGGATCGCGTTTCGCTCGGTGTTCGGCTCGCGGGCGGATACGTTCTGTTACCTGGGTGTGCCGGCGACCTGCGTGGCCGCGGAGAACTGGTGGCAGTCGGACCATGGCACGCAGGCGATCGTGCTCGAATACGTCAAGCTGACGGGCTACTGGCTGATCTATGGCGACGGGCGGTGGGCCGTGCCGCTGGCTCTTGCCGGGCTGTTCGGACTGTGGCGGGGTCGCCGTACTCTCGGCCGGATGCTTGCCGCCGGATGGGTTCAGATGACCGCGGCCCTGCGGCCTGCCTGAGGCGACGAGCGGGCGTAGTCGCGGACGAGCGTGCGGAAGTCGTCCAGCGACACGGGCTTTACGAGGTGTCCTTCGAAGCCCGCTTCCTGAGCGCGGAGCCGATCTTCCGGCTGGCCGTAGCCCGTCATGGCGATGAGGCGAATGCCTTTCAGTTCGGGCCGGGACAGTACGCGGCGGGCGAGCTCGTGGCCGTCGAAGCCGGGAAGGCCGATATCGACGAGTGCGAGGTCGGGCCTGGCTCGTTCGATCATGTCGAGCCCGGATGGGCCGTCCGCTGCGACGGAGACCTCGTGGCCGAGCTTGCGGATGAGGTCGACGACGATGTTGCGGATGTCGTCGTTGTCTTCGACGACCACGATCCGCAGCCCGCTGACATCAGGCTTGGCTCGGCCTTCACCGCTGTAGAGCTTGACGGGCGCTTCTGACAGCCGGGGCCGGGCCAGCGGAATCCGCACGGAGAACTCGCAGCCCTGGTTCTCGCCGCCGCTGGCGACGCTGACGCGCCCGCCGTGCAGGTCGACGAGGTTCCGAACCATCGTCAGGCCGACGCCCAGACCGCTCGACGGCCGGGAGTGAGTGGGCTTGAGCTGAACGAAGGGCTCGAAGATCTCTTCCAGGCGTTCCGGCGGAATGCCGATGCCGGTATCTCGAACGGCGATCAGGGCGGTTTCTTCCTCGCGTTCGGCCGCGATTTCGATCCTGCCGCGGGCGGGAGTGAACTTGGCG
>Ga0247823_10004732_pt1 | contig 10863 bp, 29 predicted proteins | sample 13C_PalmiticAcid_2_FD_192426 | JGI IMG/M metagenome (GOLD analysis project Ga0247823, IMG submission 192426) | Soil microbial communities from agricultural site in Penn Yan, New York, United States - 13C_PalmiticAcid_Day30 | ecosystem: Environmental > Terrestrial > Soil > Agricultural land...
CAGAAACCCCGCCAACATGGCTGGGGTTTTTGCATTGGCAAAATATTGAAATTCCCGTGATTTTTCAATCCATTCGTAATGTCCTAGGATAGTTTTAAATAATCCCGTGAAATTTGAGAACCTTTCGTAAAGGTCTGGATTAGTTTTTGATAATCACATGCTACAATGGTTCCGGTACCGGAATCTCTTGATGTCAAGAGATTCTAGGCTTGGCTACTCCACCGTCATGACGAAATCACCAATCTGCTGAGGGGCAATCTGCGGGACGGCGTACATGGGAGGCGTCCACATGCCCTCTCCCACCTTCCACTTGACCCACTGCTCACCCTTGGCATTCTGGCCGGTGACCAGACGGAAAGGCTTTCCCTCAGCCATGGCACGGGTGGTGGCCTCGGCCATGAGCATGGTGGTCATGGTAGTGCACTCGATGATGTTTTCCATATCGTCTCCTAGATGTAGTGAACCGGGATAGCCGATTCTAGCACAAAGTGCTCAGGAAGGTCTACACGGACAGTCGAGTTTATGACATTGAGGTCATCAACCCAATCAGTACCCTGCAATTCAAACATGATGGTATCGAGTGGGTCGGTGGTTTCACCATGCTCGACCTCGATGATGACTAGTGACTTCATGTCTCGATTCTAGCCTATCCTGAGCCAGATGCCAAGAAACTCAAAGTCTACAATTCTAGTACACTTTCCGGTACCGGAAACCCAACCAAGTTACTAGACTTGGTCGAGTCCGGGCGGTAGTTATGGGATAAAGTCATATGTGAAATGCATTACCCCATTCAATTCATAGTACCCTGAATACTTTAGCCAACCCTCCGATTCTCCCATTGTGGCATATTCCTTATCAACCTCAAACACTTGAATGTCATGAATGAGATACTTGATAGGAAGTGGCTTACTAGGCTTACTAGTAAACCATCCCATTAGTCTGCATCGATACCGTGGATGTTACGCCATGCAATCCAAGTGACTGCCTGCATCTGGGCACTTCCAATACCGGCGACCTTAGCAGCCTCACGGTAGGCATTGGCGAATTCAGCATAAACACCCTTCCTAGAAAGGATGCCACGGCGCTTATCGTCAGTCTTCTCACCGATAGCAATATCGAAAGCGTGCCGGTCGATTACCGGAACAACATCACCACGGGGGTCGAGAATGGTTGCATAGAATGCTCGCACCTTGTCACCAGACAGAATGTCCAGCGGTTCAGCACCATTGTAGATAGCAATAGCCTTAAGGACATTGGCACCCAAACCGATTCCGTTCGGCTTACCCTTGACAACGGTAATCTTGCCACGCTTTGAGATAACCTCTGCGGCCTTACGCTTATTGTTTCCCCAACCATTGAGTGGAGACAGGGCAGCAACAATCCCAGCATTACGGGAAATAAGGTGCTCACGATTGCTACCGGCCATTACACGGCACCAATTGTTTGCTTCCTGATACCATGCCATACCGGCGCGCAGGTCATCGGCAGTCGCCATGTTGTATACGGCAAGGATGTTGGAAGCCGAGGGAGAATCAATCATGTGTACATCCTAGGGGAGAATTGGGCGGTAGGCAAAGGGTGTCTCACTATGTAGACTATGCAAGGTCAATCAGATACAAAGTACCCTCATGCCACATAGCATTACCATAAGCAGCATCGTGCCAACCAAAGTGAGTAAGGTTGGCAACCAATCCATCAGACAGACACTTGTCCGGGCAGTCGCACGGGTCAACAGGTGACCAGCACTCACCAGTCAATTCACCGTCAATGTATTCCATTGCCAGCACATCACCAAACATGGAAACTTCGGGCACTACCACATTAAAGGTAGCCATGATTCCACGAATGTGGTTAGCGGTGTGGAATTCATCCTCATTATCCTGAAACCCACCAGTGTTGACCTTATAGGCAACACCATTAACCAGATACACGTGACGGGAGCATCCGGCACCTAGGAAATACGGGTATGCAATATCGGTATCACCAGCCTCATAGAGAGCAACGGCGAATGCGGCATCCGTAGCGTTTCCAACCATGACAGCATCCTAACACAGGGGGATACCGAGACCAAACTGTCAATGTCTACACTTTCAGTAGACTTTCCGGTACCGGAATTTTCAAAAATTTTGGATAACCTCTTGACAAACCCCAAAGGGTGGCCCCCGGAGGGGCCACCCTGAGAGATTGGTCAGGCGGTGACGAGAGTCTTGGCAGCGTCGAGAGCCTTGGCACGGAACTGGTTCGTGGGAATGTCGAAACCAGCGCCAGCAGCGAAGAAGTTCTCCTGACCGTTGGCAGAGTTCTTGCGAACGTTGCGACCCCACTGGTTCGCCTCGGTGAGAGCGTTGAAGACGCCCCACGCGGTGTTCTTGATACCGGCATTCGGCGCACCCTTCCACGCCTGAGAGAACGTCTCCTGACGGGTCTCCCACTTCTTGACGGAACCCTTAACGTCGGTCTCCGGCTTGGGGAACATCTGCTCCACGATGCCGAAGAACTCCTTATCCGTCACGGACTGGGCGAACAGGGTCTGGGCCTCAGTCTGGAAGGCGTCCATGTAGGTGTTCGCCTGACGCCACAGAGCAGCCTCGGCCTCCATGCGGTCCTTGACGTTCTGGGTGTGACGCATCTTGAAAGTCTGCTTGACGTTGCCCATGGCAACGTTCAGCGTGTTCTGGCAAACCACGCGGGTAGGCGTGATGCCACCGGCCACACCCGTGGAGCCGTCGTGAGACGTGTAGACCAGCAGGTAGGACTCCACCTTATCGGCCGCACCGTTGGGGTCGAGAACGAAATCACGGTCGAAGGCCATGGAGCCGAAGACCAGACGGCCACCCTTGATAGCACCTGCGGTCTCCCAGCGGGCACCATCGTGGAGGGACTGCAAGAACGAGAATGCCTCTTCGTTCTGAATGATGGCGTAGCGCTCACCAGTCACGCCGAGGACAACGTCCTCCTTGCCGATGGTGGCGACGATGGCCTTGGCAGGCACGACGAAGCGAGCCGGGAGAATGGTCTCCACGTCACCCTCAGCCGTGGGGGTCACGGTGAGCGGGGCCACCGGAGTCTCACGGACGTTCCAGCCCGACAGACCAGCGAGACTGAGCATCTGGCTGTAGTCGGTAACCTCCTGCTGGAAGACCTGACCCAGACCGTGCCACGCGGGCTCACGGTGGGAGGCGAAGAGGTCGATGGAACCGTTGGAAGCGATAGCAGCAGGCATTGGATTACTCCTTGATTGGGTTTCTTGCTGACGTAGTCAGTCTAGTGGAAGCGGGGAAGGATTGCAACACATTGAAAGTGTACAATTCTAGTACACTTTCCGGTACCGGAAACCGGCGGTACGGGGGAGGGCGATAATCTTTAAACCCTAGCACGACGACTGATAGGGTACCCTCCCCCTGAGGGTCACTTACCGAGAACAGACCCTCGGAAATTGGTCGCTCCGTGGAACTGACCAAGATTGTTGCGAATTGCCACCTTAGTGACAATCTGACGACCATCGGGAAATGCCTTGGACTTCGGGCAAGCAATATCCCATTGCTCAATACGAAGTCGGTTAAACCCGACTGTCTTCTTGACCTTCATGTCAAACTCCAAACTGTCAATGTGTGATTACAGATGTAATCCTAGCAGACAGGCTAGAGGCTTGTCAACCCCTAGCCTGTCTGACTTGGTTCAGCCCTTGGGCTGCGCCAGAAACTCCTTGGCAGCCTTGCTCAGCGGGCCACGGGTCCCGGCGAGACCGGCCTCGCGCAGGGTGTTGCGCTCAGCCTCACGGCGGGCCTTCTCGTTGGTGGTCGCGCCGAGCACGTAGCGACGGTGCGCCTTGCGCTTGCCGTTGAACTCCTTGATGGCCTGCGCGTGGAGGCGGCCACGAGCACCCTCCTTGACGGTGGCCTGAGCCTCCGGCGAGAGGCGACCCATGCGCTTGGCGTCCGCACGGAAGTAGTCACGGACGGTGGAGGCGGTAACGGAAACGGTCATGATTTACTCCTAAGGTTTGTGGGGATTGTTCCCCGTTGACTTGATACCTGTATCTTATGCTATTGGGAGGTTGTCGTCAAGGACTTTGTTGGATTCTTTACTTTACGATTCGGAACGCCTTGAGGATTCCGATAATCATTCCGTACACGGCTACACTAATGAATCCCCATCCGGCAGCAACAGCAACCATGATGAATCCAGCAATGATGACAACAAGAATGATTCCGATAACTGACGCCATTAATCACCACTTCCTACGGGGCATCGGGGCGGTACGTGGCTTGAAGAATACCACACCCTCAGTCTCATGGTTAAGCCACACCCTCGACTGAGGACAGTAGCAGTAAGTGAGACTGTTCTTGCAACCGTTACAAACGGTACGCATGCCAATCTCACCCTCGGAAGTGTGAGCGGTCCAAGAGGACTCCGGGCGTCGCTCGTCGGGAACATCCATGACACGGTTACCGGCAACGGCAACCTTCTCCACCATGGGGGCAGACTTCTCGGTCTCACTCTTGGGGACTACGGATGAGATACCGTAACCCTCGATGGTCACACCATCACGGACAGCCTGCTCAATGAGAGCAATGTGCTCACGTGACATGCGGCCACGGCCAATCTCCTTGATGTGACCATTCTTGTAAAGCCATTCCTTGGGCTTCATGGCGAGTCTCCATTCGTTGACGTAAGGCCCATGCTATCAACATTCGGGTGTGGGCACAAGGCCATACGCTAAGTTACTTACGGGTAATTTCCGGTACCGGAAACTCTAGCACTTGGCTAGAGTTAACCGTTTAGTACAGTCTGTGCCCACACTCACAGGTTCCAAGGGTAATGCCAAAGGCATTACCAAGGAACAGGCGCAGACACTTGGGACACTTCCAGAACTTCATTTCTTGACCTTCTTCCTGCGAGACGGGCGGTAGATGATTTCGATGGGTTGTCCCTCATGAGCAACGGCAGCAGAGTTATAGGACGAATAGCGTCCCAACTCTTCACCAGTCAGAACATCATACACACGGTATGGGGTTTCCATAACTGTCTCCTAATGCGGCTTTCAGTTAAGTGTTGAGGGTTTTAATGAAGATGTACAGTCCTCACTTTGTCCCTTTACTCAACGAGATAGTTTCCACACTCGTCAAAGTCCAGTTAACTTTAGGATTTCTCCAAGGCGTCTGTATCCTGCCTAGTTTATCTGACCAGTAGGATTCACACCTACCCCACTATTCGAATTCACGAGGCTAGACGACCCGCTATCGGGAGCCGTACCGAACGCCCTAGCATCTTTGGCATAATGGTAGTTTTTCAATGTTTAGTGGTCATGACGCACCAGAGCATTGCTGGTCAAGTCTTTAGTTATAGACTGATTCTCTCAGCCTCAGCCCAACAGGCACGGAGATTGTCCTCATCGAACTCCATACCGGCCTGAATCAGTGACTCATAGTGGTCAACAAACAATTTGCTGGCTTCACTCTTGGTCATGCGCGGGCGGTAGTCAAAGAGATTCTTCATGACTTAACCTCCATATCAAGGTCAAGCAACAGAATGCTGCACAACAAACCCTTAGGGCTGTAAACAGTCACGCCGTTTCGGATGGATTCAGCGAAACGCTCCAACTCATCCTCAGCCTTACGGACATTCTCTTCCGAGATATTAATAGTGGCCTGCATCACTCCCACCCCTTCCCCATGTGCTTGGGACGTCGGCGGTAGTCAGTAACACCCTTATGAGGACCAGCAGCATTGGAGAAACGAATCCCCTGCATACCCTCCACATACTTGGAGTTACCAGACTTGGCAGGCTTGGAGACCTGCGAGCGACGGTTCTTGCTTCGGCTGTTCTTCTTCATGATATGAATCCTATGCTACTTTCCCGTGATTGTCAAGGACCAAACGTAAGGTTTCAGAAACCCTTACGCTCGTTGTACGAATCGTGCATGAGGTCAGCAACGGTTGCCTCATCGGTGCCCATGTCGGCAAGCATGGAAGCAATCTGACGGAGACGGTAGGCGTTCTCTGCGTTGTTCATAGGTATAGAGTAACAGGGTCAGGGGTCAGATGGTGAAGAATCTCAATATTTGGACAAGTATTTAAGTCTATCAATTTAGTGGTGTTTCCGGTACCGGAAAGTTACCGATAGGCAACTTAACGGGCGGTAGTTAGGAGACGAATGAGCCGAATACAATCAATCCGGCTCCAATCCAGAACATAGGCATGAGAGCCAGTCCAATACCGATAACCATGAGGCCCAATCCAGCACCCACCATGTATTCAGCCATCAGACGGCCCACACATCGAAGAAGTCATCGGCGTACAGGCTGTATTCAGCCGTGTCGCCAGTCTCGTGGGAGTAGCCACGTACGATAACCTCATCGTAGTCACCGGACGTTCCCAAAGACTTGACCTCAATCGGGTCACCGTCAATGAGAATCTGGTCTCCGACCATGATGGTGTCGGCGGAAATGTTGTCAATGATGTTCATTCTCTAATCCTAAGGCTTAGTCGTCGGAGTTGTCAAGGGTTACGGCCTCATATTGCATAATGAGTTCCCGAACGTCTTTGAGTTGCTTGGCAAGGTGACGCTCTCTAGCGTATAGGATACGCAAACGAGCAATTCGTTGAGTCTCAGTCATCAGAACGGCGGCTCGTCATCGTAGGATGCGAAGATATCCCAATTCTGCTCAGACTCTTCGAACTCTGCAATCTCCCGTGCCATCTGGTCATCGTAGTCGCGCCAGTCCTGCTCGGTCCAGTCCTCAGTATTAGCAAGGAACTCACCCATGCCACCGTAGACAGTGTTCTCGTGGTCAAATGCGTTAGCCATGACCTTATCCTTTCAGAACGGAGCGACAATGTCAACGGGGTTGCCCCACGGGTCGGGACCAATCTCAACAGCAATGTGCACCAAGCACTCGCAGTAGTCATCGTGGTCAACAGCCTCGGCGAACCAGTCCCAAATCTCGGTACCGTAGAGACGGTTAATCTCACGCTCGGTACCACGGAAGGACACACCGCCAGTTGCACCATAGACCTTGTAAGTGTGGGTGCCGTTGAAGTTGCTCATAGGTATATTATGGTCATGTTCGAAGTAGATTGTCAAGTAGGCCATTGTCTACACTTTCACTCATATTTCCGGTACCGGAAGCCTAGTGAATCACTAGACTTACTCGGTCTCACTTGTGAAGCATCGTCCTCCGAGAAGTGCAAATGCCCTTGTCCTTGTTGACGAAACGGTACGGGCCGGTACCGTAGAGCATATAGATGGGCTGCTTGCCCGGAATGTTCTTGCAAACATCCTTGTAAGGGTATCCCACAATGGGACGAGTAGCCTCGGCAGGCTCAGCCGACAGAGCCAAGGAACCGATGGTGAGGCCGATGGCGGCCACGAGACGAACGATGTGCTTAAGCATGATGTATGCCCCTTTCACAGAGCCTTGACGGAGATAACACGGTGGAGATTGGCAGAACGGTATCCGTTGGCAGTCTCGACCACCACCACGGCCTTGTCGCCACTTCCCTTGACCTCGGCCAGACGACCGGAGAGGCTGCGGAAAGTACCGTTCTGCTTCCTGAAATAAACCTTGACAAACTCGTCAGGAGCAGGAAGGGAAGCCTTGGCGACAGCAGCAACGTCCTTCTGAGTGGCAGAGAGTGCAATCGGCTTACGCATTTCTAACTCCTTGGTTGAGGTTGTGGCTTTAGCCTACAGGATGATTAGGCTCGTGGCAAGTGATTCAGCCATTCTCGTTGAGAAACTTCCAGAGACCACCAGCAGTGAACTTCTGACCATCCACGTAGATGGTGTTCCAGTCACGGATATAGCGCGTCGGCTTGTCCTTGACCTTGAGGGAGTAGGTCGGAGCAGTACCGTTGAAACCGTAGGCACGAGCCGTGCCAAGCGTCAACTTGTTCATCTTGAATCGAGGACCAATAAGACAACCCTCTTTGCCGTTCTTGTCGTATCGACCGACATAACCGTGCAGGTATGCAACCATGTCAGCCGAGAAGTAAACGGGGTACTCGATGCGGGCAACGGTGGTCTTGACGATGTTCTGAATGGACATTGGACTGTCTCCCTGAACCTTGGGGGCCGTTCCCCCTGACAAGACAAACTATACAGAAACTCATGGCTCGGCACAACATATTTCCGGTAAATAATTGTCTACACTTTTGGTCGACTTTCCGGTACCGGAAAACTGGTCAAATGGAAAACCGGCCCAAAATCCGGTCAGCACCTAGATTTTGAGCCGGTCAGTCTCATTTGAGTGTCAGGATTGCCTTACAGTTGGGGCATTTGGTTATGCCCTTCTTCTTGACAATCCCGAAACAGCCACATCGGCAATTGAGATAGGAGATAAGCATTACACTTCCTCCCAATCTGTGTGTCTTTCTTCGATTACGACTGTTTTCTTTACCAGTTTGCCATATTGGCTATAGCGGGCAATGGCTTCTGCATCACTCTTGGAGTATCGGCCAACAAGTGAGCCACCGAGCGTTACCCCGCCGGACTCAATATGACCATCACGATATCGGGGGTCTCCATGATATTGGATTCCCCAAATGGTTTCTGTCCAATTGCGAATCTTGACAATCTCCATCACTTCACGCACCAACACTTGTTGGAACAGTCGATATCAGAAATCCAATACCCGACTGCCTCCATGCGGGCAATCTCGTCTCGCTGCTGCTGGACTGTGTAGAACGGACCGGACCACGAACGGTGGCACTCGTCCTCAAACTCAACCATAGAGACATGCTCCCGCGCAGGGGCAGGGGTCGAAGTCGAGTAAACCGGGACGGCCACCTCACGGACAAGGCGGGCGGTACGGGCAGAGGCAACGGTGAGCGGGTTCATGTGTACAACCTATCGCATATACTTGCTACGGTCAAGGGTTCTGTGAGTGTCATTTCGCTCATTCATCCATACAGTCTTCACAGTCCAGACAGCGCCGGGAATGAGAACAAAGCAGATATCCAGATTCTTGGTGTAGTGACCACGGACCAGCATCTTGACCACCCGCCTGTTCTCTACGCCAATCTCAATAACCTTGAAATTAGCGAGGGGCAGGGAAGTGAAGGAAGGGATTTCTCCATATCGGTCATCCCTACGGGCACGGTTGGCGTGCTCGGTCCAGCGCAGGCGCACGCGGGCGGTAGGGGAGACGAATCCCTCAGGAAGCCGAATGTCTGCGTGGTAGAGGTCCATACCCCTAAGGTAGTGCCTAGTAGGGTAGGTGTCAAGCATATTCCCGCAAAAATCCAGAGTTTTTAGTAATCGCGTAAAAATCCCCGAATATCCTTGACTTAACGTAATCACATGTGCTATAGGGCTGTTGTACCATAAGGCCATGCTACAATGTCCTAATATGAGTATGTCTATAGACTTACTAGGAGTTCCGCCCCCGGAACTAGTAAGTTGATTAACTTACTAGACTTACTGGACATTGGGGCCGGTAGGACTAATATCTACTATCTATATAGACTTACTCTACATAGACCTGCATAGTGCAGTAAGTCTATAGACATAGACTACTAAGCACTACCTATGTGGCATAGGTCACAGAAAGAATCTCAAACTAGTTTCACGAAACCTGTTGACACGCTTCCCTACCGAACCCCATGGTTGACCCATGAACACCGAACCCGCCACCGAATTCGTCGTCACTGAGTGCCACGCGCACGGAGTCAAGGTTGCATCTGACTACACGTCCTTTGAAGAATATGTCCGCGTGGCATATGAGGATGACTACGGATGGATGTTTGACACCGTGAATCACACCATCGCCCGCCTGCCGCACGCCGCCGCGTGGGATGCCGCTAACGGGTGTGAGCCGTGGCGATGCTGCGTTGACATGATTATCGACCCTGCTTCCCTGACTATCTGATAAGGTGTCTGCCATGAACACGAACCCCAAGCACTCTGAGCCCTGCAACACTCACTCCGTTGACCCTACCGATGGGGTCGCTACCCTCGCTGCGTGGTGGTGTTATGACTGTGACGCTCCGGCACACTTCGATGACGTGCACGTGTCCGAACTCAATGGGGAGGAAGTGGAACGACAGGGTGACGAATTCGTTTGCCTTGCCTGCCGCACTCTCGTGATGCCCGCTGGACATGAGCGTTGGGAGTGCGAGGAAGCGGGACGTGAGCGTGCCGCCGAATCTGCCGCCGACTACCGTTACTGAGAACTAGGAACAGGCACACACCATGATTACCGACGCTCACATTGCACTCATTGCCAGCATTGCAGGCAGTGACTTTAAGTGGAACTCTCCCGACGCGCCCGCGCAGATTGATTCGCGTCACCGTCAAGGGCTCACGATGTGGCTTGCTAAGGCTCAAGGCATGGTGTGCGCCGCATGCGGAGACAGCCTCATGGGGGAGACGATGGAATTGTGCCACATCGTTGCCTCTCGTCTCTCAGGACGTGGTGTGATGCCTCTCAACATCTACGTTGGGCATAAGGGTTGTAACGATGATGACGCTAAGGCATTCGGCGACATTCTCCCCATTGCGTCCCTGTTGCGTGCCGATGTGATTGTGAGTGCGTTCCCTTCACGAAAGGTTTGCCTTGCAGAATCTGCCGAATCGGATTCGGTGCGCGCCGAACGTCGAAACCGTCGGCTAGCGGCAATCTGATATTCGACCGCTGGGAGCCTAGCAAACTCCCAGCGGCACGGGCGCACTATCCAAGCGTGCAAGAGTCTCTATTGAGGGCGGTTCATACACCAAACAAAAATTTATACATTTTGAATCTCAGAAGGTTTTTGTAATATTTTCGTCAATATATGCAATTTCGCGGTACCAATCAAGCAAATCATTGGCTTCAAATCGCAAAATTTCTTCTAATTCATCATAAGTATAGGTTGTTGAGAC
>Ga0247823_10004733_pt1 | contig 10862 bp, 8 predicted proteins | sample 13C_PalmiticAcid_2_FD_192426 | JGI IMG/M metagenome (GOLD analysis project Ga0247823, IMG submission 192426) | Soil microbial communities from agricultural site in Penn Yan, New York, United States - 13C_PalmiticAcid_Day30 | ecosystem: Environmental > Terrestrial > Soil > Agricultural land...
CTTCTGCGCCTGGCCGAGGCCGAGGCACGGGTGCGGCAGGCGCAGAAGATCGAGGCGATCGGCCAATTGACCGGCGGCGTGGCGCACGACTTCAACAATCTGTTGATGGTGATCTCCGGCGGATTGGAGGTCATGGACGAGCTGGCGCCGGCGCGCAGGGAAAAAGTGATCGCCGGCATGCGCCAGGCGGTGGAGAAAGGCGCCGGCCTGAGCCGCCAGCTGCTGGCGTTTTCGCGCCGCCAGCCGTTGCGCCCGGAAGCGGTGAATCTGGCGCGCAAGATCGGCGGTATGCGCGAGATGCTGGACCGCAGCCTGCGCGGCGATGTGCATGTGGAAGTGGCTTTCGACAGCGGGCTGTGGCCGGTGGAGGTGGACCCGGGCCAACTGGAACTGGTGGTGCTCAACCTGGCGGTCAACGCGCGCGACGCGATGCCGGGCGGCGGCACCATCCGCATCGGCGCCCGCAACGCGCCGGCGTTGAACGACGAGGAGCTGTTCGGCGACTACGTGGAATTGTCCATCGCCGATACCGGCACCGGGATGATGCCCGAAGTGCTGGCGCGCGTTTTCGAGCCGTTCTTCACCACCAAGGAAATCGGCAAGGGTTCCGGACTGGGACTGGCGCAGGCGCACGGGTTCGCGAAATCGTCGCGCGGCGCCGTGCGCATCGACAGCGAACCGCGCAAAGGCACCACCGTCTTCCTGTACCTGCCGCGCACCGACAAATCGCCCCTCGGCGATGAGGAAGAGAAGGAAACGGAAGCGCCAGGCCGCATCGAAATCCGGGCGCAGGGATCGTTATTGCTGGTGGAAGACGACGATGAGGTAGCCGCGCTGACCGGCGAGATGTTGGCCACGCTGGGCTACGAAGTGACGCGTGTGGAGAACGCCGACGCCGCGCTGGGAGCGCTGGCCGGCGGGAAATCCTTCGGCATCGTGTTCTCCGATGTGATGATGCCCGGCCAGCTGGACGGCATCGACCTGTCGCAGGAGATCCGGTTGCGCCGTCCCGGACTGCCGGTGGTGCTCACTACCGGCCATGTGGAAGCGGCCAAGCAGAAAGCCGAAGCGCTGGGGGTTTCGGTGCTGCCCAAACCCTACCGGCTGCAGGAACTGGAAACGGCCCTGGGCGATGCGCGCAAGCAAGCGCAGGACACCTCGCCGGCCTGACACGCGTAGGACGTAGGAGCGACGTCAGTCGCGAAACTGCGGAAGATTCCGGCTCCCCCGCTTGCTGTCATCCAATGATCCATGGCGGGATGCGGTGAGGGATCTGCGGTAGAGTTTCGCGATTGACGTCGCTCCTACGTCGCCCCTACGGGATTAGGGTAGCTATTCCGCTTGTTTGACCAACACGCCCTGCTTCATCACCAGCAAGGGTTTTTCCGTAGCGCGGATGTTCTGCAGCACATCGCCCGGGACCGCGACGATATCGGCCAACTTCCCGGCTTCCAGCGTGCCGGTTTCCTTGTCGATGCCCAGCAGCTTCGCCGAGCCCTGACTGCTGGTCAACAGCGCCGCCGACGGCGACATGCCCAGTTCGACCATGTCGCCGAACTCCTGCGCATTGATGCCGTGCGGATACACCGCCGCATCGGTGCCGAAGGCGATGGGCGTGCCGATCTTCAGCGCGTTCTTGAACATGGCCGAATGCGAAGCGCCGGCCGCGCGCGCCTTGGCGCCGATCTTGGGCGGATAGGTATCGGCCTTGTCCAGCACCCACACCTGGGTCATGCGCGTGGGCACCAGGTACACGCCCTTCTGCTTCATCAGCTGCAGCGTGGGCGTGGTGAGGAAACTGCCGTGTTCGATGGAATCCACGCCCGCTTCCACCGCCAGTTTGGCGGCCGCATCGCCGTGGCTGTGCGCGGCGACCTTGCGGTTCCAGTTGTGCGCTTCGCCGATGATCGCGCGCAGTTCCTCGGAGGTGAGTTGCGGCACATCGACCGGGTCGGATTCGGACAGCACGCCGCCCGAGGCGCAGATCTTGATCAGGTCGGCGCCGTACTTCATCTGCAGGCGCGTGGCCTCGCGGCATTGCTCGGGACCGTTGCACACGCCTTGCAGCGGGCCGGACGGATTCACCCGTTGCGGCGGAAACGGCGAACTGTCGCAGTGGCCGCCGGTGGAGCCGATCGCATACCCCGCAACCAGCATGCGCGGGCCTTCGGTCAGGCCGGCTTCGATAGCGTTGCGCAGCGCCACGTCCACGAAATCGCCGGCGCCTACTTCGCGCGCGGTGGTGACCCCGGCCCTCAGCGTGGCCTTGGCGTTGCTGCCGGCATGGAAGGACTGCTCCACCGGAAAACGCAGCATGCCTTCGTAGAAACCCTGCGCCCAGTCGTCTTCGTGGTCGTAGGAAATATGGGTGTGGGCATCGATGTAGCCCGGGACCAGGGTGGCCTCGCCCAGTTCTATGACCTTGGCCCCGGCCGGAACCTCGGCGTTGGCGCCGACGGCGATGATCTTGCTGCCCTGCACCACCACCAGCCCCGGCGAAGTCAGACTGCCGCTGCGCCCGTCGAACAGGTGGGCCGCCTTGAGCACGGTGATCGCGGGCGCGGGCGCCGTCGCGGGCGCCGTCACGGGTGTCTGCGCATGGCCGGCGCAGGCCAGCAGCAATCCGGCTGTCAGGCCGCCGAGACGGAGTTTCTTCATGTGCGACTTTCCCCAGACCGGTAGGAGCCCGGAGTGTATGACGAATCGGCGCACCGGTATGCGCCGCGCTGCTGCGTTTGCGACCGACAACCCGGTAAGCTGCCGGCACTTGGGGGCAACCACGAACCTATGAGCGCTTGGCGATGAATCGATACGGCTGGATGGTGGTGCGCGCCTACCTGCCCGCGCTGGCGGCGCTGGCCGCTGCGGTGGTGTGCATGTTGTGGACCTCGCTGTTCGGCGGCGTGTCCAACCTGCATGCACTGGTGCCGTACGTGAAATGGTTGCCGCCGGTATTCCTGCTTGCGGCGCTGGTCACCGGTTTGGTTTCCACGCTGCGGCTCTGGAATTGGAAGAGCGGCAAGGCGCCCCGCTGCGCCGGCTGCGGCGGACCGCTGAGCCGGTTGCATCACGGGGCGCAGGGCGATTTCCGCAAATGCCTGGTTTGCGGCGGCAAGCAAACACAAAACACGTAGGTTCGCATTGCAAGCGGAGAGGATTCGATGGGATTTTGGCGGCTTTTCCCCGGCTTGATCGCGTTGCTTTGTTTACAGGCCGCGCATGCGGCTGTTCCCACCGAAGCGGCGCTGGACGCCGAAGCCGCTCGCGCCATGCGGGCTACGCAAGCCAAAGGACTGGCGATCGCGGTGATCGACGAGGGCAAGGTAGTGCGCGTACGCAGCTACGGCGTGCGCAATGCCGCCGGCGACCCGTTGCAGACGGACACCATCATGTACGGCGCCTCGCTGACCAAGGCCGTGTTCGCCTACACCCTGATGCAACTGGTGGAAGAGAAGAAACTGGACCTGGACAGATCCATCGGCGATTACCTGGCCAAGCCTTTGCCGGAATACGCGGACGAGGACGCCTACGCGCCCTGGTCCAGCCTGGCCGGCGACGAGCGCTGGCGCGCGATCACCCCGCGCGTCCTGCTGACCCATAGCGCCGGTTTCGCCAACTTCTATTTCGTCGAAGCGGACGAGAAACTGCATTTCCATTTCGCGCCGGGCAGCCGTTACGCCTATTCGGGCGACGGCATGATCCTGTTGCAGTTCGTGATCGAACGCGGGCTGGGCCTGGACCTGAGCGCGGAGATGCAGCGGCGCGTGTTCGACCGGCTGGGCATGGCCGATACCGGCATGATGTGGCGGGCGGACTTCGCCAGGAATCTCGCCGATGGCTGGCGCGAGGACGGCAGCATCGAGCCGCACGACGAACGCAGCAAGGTGCGCGCCGCCGGTTCCATGGATACCACCATCGCCGACATGGCGCGTCTGGCCGCCGGGTACATCAATGGCGAAGGCCTGTCCGCGCAGGGAGCGGCGGAACTGGTGAAGGCGCAACTGCCGATCACCACCGCCAGTCAGTTCCCCTCGCTGCAGCCGGAACTTCCGGTCGAAAAGCGGCGCAAGGACCTGGCCGCAGGACTGGGCGTGGTCGTGTTCGATGGTCCGCAGGGAGCCGGCTTTTTCAAGGGCGGCCACAACGACAGCACCGGCAACACCTGGGTCTGCGTGCAACGCGGCCGCCGTTGCGTGGTGATACTGGCCAACGACGTGCGCGCCGAAGCCGCTTTCCCGCAACTGGTCGGTTTTTTGCTGGGCGAAACCGGGGTGCCGTGGACGTGGGAGTACGGCGAGAAGAAGTTCTGGAAGCCGGACTGAGTGCGACAGTCCGCCGTCTTTCCGTCGCCGCAACGGCGCCCGGTGTCCTCATGCATAATTGACCCGGCGCTGGCTCCAGCGCGCAATTGCCATCCATACAGGGGAACCAGATGAACCAGACCGCCATTCCTGACGTCGCCCTGGTGGACAACACCGAGCAACGCACGCCGTTGGTGCTGGTCCTGGACTGCTCCGGCAGCATGGCCGGTGCGCCGATGGCGCAACTCAACGAAGGGCTGCGCGTTCTGGAACAAGAGTTGAAGAACGACGCGATCGCTTCCAAGCGCGTGCGCATCCTGCTGGTCGAATACGGCGGCATGGACAACGCGCAGGTCGTTGGCGACTGGCAGGACGCGATGGACTTCACCGCACCCGCGCTTGAAGCCTCGGGTACGACACCTACCGGTCAGGCGGTGGATATGGCGCTGGCGAAGATCGAGGAAGAGAAGCAGAACTTCAAGTCCGCCGGTATCGCCTATACCCGGCCATGGATGTTCCTGATGTCCGATGGCCAGCCGACCGATGATTGGCAAGGCGCGGCCGATCGTTGCCGAGCCGCCGAACAGGCTAATAAGGTGGCGGTGTTTCCGCTGGCGGTCGGTAGCGGCGCCAATGCCGATGGCCTGGGGCAGTTCAGCAGCAAGGGCGCGGCGGCGGTCAAGAAGCTGGATGGCTTGAAGTTCCAGGAACTGTTCCTGTGGCTCAGCGCAAGCATGAAGGTCGTATCGCAAGCCAGGCCGGGAGGCCAGGCGCAGTTGCCGGCGGCCGACAGCTGGTCCAGCGCGCCGACCTGATCGATGTCCTGGCGCGTCTTCGCCGCTGCGGCGATCGGAAAATCCCATATCGATGCGAATATCCCTTGTCAGGATGCGTTTGCGCATGCGGTCGTGGACGACAGGCTGGTGGCGGTGGTCTGCGACGGCGCCGGCTCGCACGCGCTCAGCCACGAGGGAGCGGCCATGGTGTCGGCACGCGTGGTCAGCGACCTGTCGCAACGCGTGGGCGCCGATGACGGCGCGGCGGATATCGAAGCGTTCCGCGCGATCGTGATCGAAGTGGTCGCCTCGGCGCGCGACGCGCTGGAGGCCCGTGCGTTGGCCGAGAACACCGCTTTGGCGGATTACTCCTGCACGCTGGTGGGCCTGCTGACCCATGCGGACGGCGGATTCTTTTTCCATATCGGCGATGGCCTGGGCGCGGTGCGCGGCGCCGATGCGGCCGACTGCGCCCTATCGCTGCCGGAAAACGGCGAGTACGCCAACGAAACTTACTTCGTCACTGGCGATGCCTGGCAGGAACACCTACGTGTGACCTCGATTCCGCATGCCATCGCCTGCGCGGTGCTGATGTCGGACGGTGCCATGCCTTTCGTAATGGCCAAAGGCAACGGTGCGCTGTACGCACCGTTCATGGACCCGGTGGAGCGCTTCCTTTCCACTGCTTCGGAAAGCGATGGCAGCGCCGCATTGCTCGGCACCCTGGCCGACCCCCGCACCTACCGGATCACTTCGGACGACAAGACGCTGCTGATCGCGCTGAGGCAATGAGCGCGGAGCGCGCCGGCATCCGCGAAGGCAGCCAGGTGCGGACCGGCGACGGCCGCCGCTTGACCTTGGCCAAGATGCTCAAGAGCGGTGGTGCCGGCAGCGTGTATCTGCTGCGGGAAGACGCCCGCAGCGTGGCCAAGATCTATCACGCCGATATCGACGTTGCGCTGTACGAACGCAAGGTGGCGGCGATGCTCGAGCTGTCGCCGCAGTTGCCGGAGCTGGACGAAAGCGGACGGCGCTATGTGCAGATCGCCTGGCCGCAGTCGCCGTTGCGCGACGATCGGGGCCGCTTTCTGGGCTTCCTGATGCCGGCAGTGGACGTGGCCGCGACCAGCGAGCTTGAACTGGTGATGCAGGAGCGGCAGGCACGCGCTGCGGGACTGCCGACCGGGCTGGGAGCCAAGATCACCCTGGCCGCGAACCTGGCTTCGGTGATCGCCGAACTGCACCGCCAGCGCCACTACGTGGTGGACATGAAACCCGTCAACCTGCGCTTCTATCCGCGTTCGCTGTACATGGCGATGCTGGACTGCGACGGCTTCAGCGTGCAGGGCCATGGCGAGCGGTTTCCGGCGCCGCAGTACACCATCGACTATCTGGCGCCCGAGTTCCATGCGCACGGCATCGTCCCGACGGGCGAGGAGCAACAGGATCGCTTTGCGCTGGGGGTGATCGTCTTCCAGCTGCTGAATTTCGGCATTCATCCCTATTCCGGACGGCCCGGATCGGATCGTGTGCCTACCGATATTCCAGGCCGGATAGCGGGCAACTGGTATGCCTATGGGCTGCGCGCCAATGCGGGCATCGCCGCCAATCCGGGAAGCGGCCATACCGCAATGCCTGCCGACCTGCGGCAGATGTTCGACCGCGCGTTCGCGCTGGGCCATTCGCTACGCCCTTCGGCGGCGGAGTGGGGCAATCTGCTGAGGGCATACGCGAAACGTTCGACGCAGCGGCTGGCGGTATGCGGCAGACAAGCTGCGCACCAGCATTTTGCGGGACAGGCTTGCGCCGCTTGCGCGCGCGAATCGCTGCTGACCAACACCCGCAAGCAGCAGGCGCGCGCGGCCCGTACTGCGCCGACGACGCCCGCCCCCTTGCGCACCGCCAGGCCAGGCCGGAAACCCCGCCCGCCGTTCCGATACCTGCCTACGCCGCCGCATCCGGTACCAGCAGCGCCTGCCTCCTCGAATTTTCTGGTTCGGATGATCGGGAGGATGAGCTGGAAAAACCGTATCCAGGCCGTTTTTATGATCGTCGTGTTCTGCGTTGTTTTCTTCGATAACCTGAGCGAAAAAGCGGCAAGGTCACGCCCCTATGCAGGCTCGCCAGTGCCTGCTGAGATCGCAATCGCTCGCGAAGAGCCTCCGCCATCCCAGCCGGAATACCCATCGTCGCTGATGGGACTGGCAGGCGCGGCGCCGGACGCCGTGCAATTGCAGACCCAGGCCAACGTCTATGCCAGCCTGGCGCGTCATGCGGGACAAAGCGACGGAAAATACTTGGCCAATGCAGTGGCATCGCTTCGCAACGATGGGCAATCGACAGATCGCTCTTCCTCCTGGTCCCGTGGCGAGCAATCCCGCGCCACCAGCGTCTACCTGTCCGCATCGACCAAAGAGTGGGAAAATCAGCGGGCGCGCGAGGCGCTTGTCTCCGCATTGCAACGCGTCCTGGAGCATGACCCCTACGCGCACGACATCGCTTTCGAGCTCGGCTGGATGGCGCTCCTGGACAGCCGCCGCGACCAGGCACGCGACTATTTCGTACGGGCGCTGTGGGCCAATTCGGTAAACCCAAGAGCCTGGTACGGCCTGGGCGTCACCGCCAGCGACGATGAGCAGATGCTGGGGGCTTTCGCGATTGCCGAGACCCTTGCCGAAAACGATGCACAGGCCGAAACCGTTCGCCGTCGGTTCCAGTTTCCGTCCATCGCCTATCTGGGCATCGATGTACGCCGCTTTCATGAGTTGAACGAACAAGCCAGGCAGATAGCCGCCAGAGAACGCAACGGATCGGCGACGCCTCCCTAGCGCCGCCCCCAATCTGGTCCGTTAGGACAAGACTGGGAGTCGCAGACGCAGATGCCTTGCCGAGAGCAGGCGCCCGGGGATCAGCCCTTCTTCAACGGCTGCGCGACGCCCTTGGAGACGGCTTCGTCCATCAGCTGCCTCGCCCGCTGCTCGGCGCGCGCATCGGCAGCCTGCATCTTCTTGTCCAGCTCGGCCTGCTGGCGATCCAGCTCCGCCATTGGCGCATCCAACTCGGCCTGCTGCCTGTCCAGCACGGCCTGCTGGCGGTCCAGTTCCGCCATGCGCGCGTCGGCTTCGCTTTCCCGCATCTGCCGGGTGGCGAGCCGGGAGGCGAGTTCGGCCTGTTTCATGCCGAGCTCGGCCTGCTTGTTGCCGATGGCGGCCTGCTTGTTGCCGATGCCGCTCTGGCGATTGCCGATCGCCGATTGCGACTCGCCCAGTCGCGCGACCTCCGCGTAGTTGGCGCGAAACCGTTCCAAGGTTGCGGGGTCGCGAACCACGTATTTCGTATTGCCCCTGCGGAACCACAACAGCTCCTCGCCATTGCGCTGCAGACGCTGCGCTTCGCGCAGATCTTCCATCGAACCGTTCATCACGCTGTTGTTCTCACGCAGCAGTACGTAACCCTCGTTGTTGCTTGCGGACAGATGGAAGGTGCCGCGGGTGATCCGCGCTGCGGCAGGCGGAGCGGGAGGCGCAGGCGGGGCCGGCTTCGCAGGAGCCGGCGCCGAGGCGGGAGCAGGTGGGGCCGGAGGCGCGGGAATCCGTCGCGGGGGTGCTATTTCGGCGGCCGGACTGACCTCCGGAGTCTCGGCGGCGACGGGAGTCGGGGCCGGTACTTGGGTGGCCGCGACGCGTGGAGCCGGCGCAACAACCGGCGCGGGCGACGGCTTAGGCGTAGTCGCAATCGGCGCCTGTGGTGCGGTCGCGGGCGCCGCGATGATGCGATAAGGCATCACGCCGAGCACGGCGACCACCCCGAGGATGGCCAGCGCGACGACGCGCGGCGTGGAAGCGGTGTTCTGCAGCATGACGAGTCTCCTCTTGAGGATGTGGAAGGTCGGCGAAGCGCTGGCCAGACCTGCACTGGGCCGCGGAGCGACGCCCAGACGAACCAGCAGGCGTCCGTAGGCGTGGGCGCAATGACGGTTGCCGGCGAGCACGGCGGCATCGCAAGCCGCTTCGCGGGCCAGCGCGTATTCGCGCGCGGCCAGATGCGCTAGCGGGTGGAAGAAGAACAGGTGCTGCGCGACCGCCGGCAACAGACCCCACCACAGATCGTTGCGTTGCAGATGGACCAGTTCATGGGTAAGCGCCATGTCCAGTTCGTCGGCGTGCATCGATTGCGGGTGGTCGGCAGGCAGCAGCAGTACCGGCCGCCACGGACCGATCAGCTGCGGCGAATCGATCGATGCCGACAAACGCAGATGCGGCATGCGGCGCAGGCCGTGCGCTTCGGCCGCCAGTTGCAGGGCATGCAGCAGCGTCCTGTCCTTGCAGGCGTGCGAATCGCGCAGCAGGCGTCGCGTGGCCAGATAACCACTCAGAGTGCGCGCGATCATGAAACTCAGCCCCAGCAACCACAGCCATGCCAATGCGACCGGCCACGACCAGGACGACGGTGCGAATGGCGCCGACGATGCGCTTTCCATCGGCGGTACGGCTGTTATTGCCTGCGCAGTGGAAAGCACGGTCACTCGTGCGGGCACGGCGGCGGCCTGTTCCACCACTTCGGCAGGAAGCAGCGGCAGCGCCAGCGGACTGGACCACAGCACGCCGACCACCAGTTGCAGCGCCACCAGCCACCACAGACCGGCGCGAGCGGACGCCGACAGGCGCGGCAGCGATCTGCATAGCGCCCAGACCACAACGACGAACAGCGTGGACTGCACGCTGGCGGCGAGCAGGCGCGGCAGCAGGATTTCCGAAACGAATTCCAGAGCCATGGCTCAACTCTCCTTGCGTTTGGATTGAAGGGTGGCGACCAGCGCCTCGAGTTCGGCCAGCTCGTTGTCGCTGACTTCGGTGCGCTGCGACATCCACGCCACGAACGGCGATACCGAACCCTGCAGCGTCTTTTCCACGAAGCTGCCGACCGCGTTGCGCACCACATCGTCCTGCTGGGCGGTGGTGGAATAGCGATACACGCCGCCATCGACCTGCTTGCGCTTGAGATAAGCCTTGGCGCGCAGGCGCTCCATCATGGTCAGCACGGTCGAACGCGCCAGCCCGCGCGGCTCGCCGAAAGTCGTGGCCACCTCGCCTACCGACGCGTCGCCGTGTTCCGCGATGTGCTGCAGCAGGGCCAGCTCCTGATCACCGATGCTCTTGCGACTCATGTCATCCACCTTGTGACTACACATGTAGTCATCATGCATATGACTACATGTGTAGTCAACAGGCTGAAAGTCATGGATTGGGAGTCGGGGCGACGAATGGTCGGCCGGCCGTGGTGCACTGCGGCTCGCATGTAATCGTTTTCAACACTAGTATCCGGTGCCACGCGAAGCCCGGCGTTCACGGCTTCATCCCCTGCAATCGATGCGGAAACCCACGTGACCACCCAATTCCCGAGCCCATCCCCGGCCGCCAGGCTGTCGCGATTCGCCTTGCTGTCGGCGCTGTTCCTGTCTTCCTCGGTCGCCCTGGCCAAGGGCGACGCCCTGCCCCCGCGTTCGCAGTGGAAAGCCACCGGCTCCTCGTTGCAGGTGCCGGCATTGGCCGCTTCCCACGCGATCGACGGCGACCCCAAGACCCGCTGGGGCGGAGCTTTCAGCGCCGACCATTGGCTGCAGGTGGACTTGGGCAAGGTTGCCGAGGTCGGCGGCGTGTTGCTGCATTGGGACAGCGGTTTCGCGGTGTCCTACGCCATCCAGACCTCGGTGGACGGCAAGCAGTGGCACGACGCTTACATCAGCAACGACTCGCGCGGATTCACCGACTATTTGTTCTTCCCC
>Ga0247823_10004734_pt1 | contig 10862 bp, 9 predicted proteins | sample 13C_PalmiticAcid_2_FD_192426 | JGI IMG/M metagenome (GOLD analysis project Ga0247823, IMG submission 192426) | Soil microbial communities from agricultural site in Penn Yan, New York, United States - 13C_PalmiticAcid_Day30 | ecosystem: Environmental > Terrestrial > Soil > Agricultural land...
GCAGCGGTTGACCTCATGCACCGCCTCGACCACCGCCCAGGCGAGCGCGAGCCCGTCATAGGTCGAGGTGCCGCGCCCGACCTCGTCGAGGATGACGAAGCTGTTGGGGGTCGCCTGCGCGAGGATCGCGGCGGTTTCGACCATCTCGACCATGAAGGTCGAACGCCCGCGCGCGAGATTGTCGCTGGCGCCGACGCGGCTGAACAGCCGGTCAACGAGCCCGAGCCGCGCCGCCGAGGCAGGGACGAAGCCGCCCGCCTGCGCGAGCACGACGATGAGCGCATTCTGGCGCAGGAAGGTCGATTTACCGCCCATATTGGGGCCGGTGACAAGCCAGAGCCGATCGGCTTCGGACAATGCGAGGTCGTTGGGGACGAAACGCTCGCCGGCCTTTGCCAGCGCCGCCTCGACGACCGGGTGGCGCCCGCCGGTCACGTCGAGGCACGGGGTGTCGACGAGGTCGGGGCGGCACCAATTGTGGCTCATCGCATGGTCGGCGAGCGCGGCGGCGACGTCGAGCCGCGCGAGCACGTCGCACGAGGCAGCGATCGCCTCGCGGCGGGCGGTCGCGGCCTCGGTCAAAGCTTCGAGATGCGCCGCCTCGGCGGCGACGGCGTGGACGCCCGCCTGCGTGACGCGGCTCGCGGCCTCGTGAAGGTCCGACGAGTTGAAGCGCACGACGCCCGCGAGCGTCTGGCGGTGGGTGAAGCCCGATTCGGGCGCCATCAGCGCGTCGGCATGCTTCGCCGGCACCTCGACATGATAGCCGAGCACGCCGTTATGGCGGATCTTGAGCGAGGCGATGCCGGTGCGGTCGCGATAATCGGCCTCGAGCGCGGCGATCGCCTTGCGCCCGTCGCGCGCGGTTTCGCGCAGCGCGTCGAGCGCATGGTCGTAACCCTCGGCGACATAGCCGCCCTGCGCGGCGTCGACCGGCGGGGTTTCGATCAGCGCGCGGCTGAGTTCGTCGACGAGCGCGCCATGGCCGTCGAGGCCGGGGAGCAGGCGCGCCAACAAAGGGGGCAGGTCGTCGCGGCGGCCAAGCCGTTCGCGCAGGATACGCGCGCCGCCTAGCGCGTCGCGCAATTGGGCAAGGTCGCGCGGTCCGCCGCGCCCGGCGACGAGGCGGCCGAGCGCGCGGCCCGCATCGGGGAGCGCGCGCAAGGTCGCGCGCAGGTCGCTGCGCCACAGCGCGTCGCGCGCGAGGCCATCGACGAGGTCGAGCCGGTCGAGGATCGCAGCCTTGTCGGTGAGCGGGCTCGCGAGATCATCGGCGAGCAGCCGCGCGCCCGCGGCGGTGACGGTGCGGTCGATCGTGCCGAGCAGGCTGCCGTCGCGTGCCCCCGCCATGGTGCGGACGAGTTCGAGGCTTTCGCGCGTCGCGGCGTCGATCGCCATGCGCCCCCAGGCGAGATGACGGACGGGGGGCTGGAGGAAGACGGTGGTGCCGGTACCGACATGGTCGAGATAGGCGGCGATCGCGCCCATCGCCGCGATTTCGCCGCGCGAGAATTGACCGAAGCCGTCGAGCGTCTGGACACCGAACAGGGTTATGAGGCGCTTTTCCGCTGCATTGCTCGAAAAATCGGCGGTTGGCCGGCGCACGACCTGGCGCACGCTCCACGCCGGAAGCTCGCCGACGCTGTCGCTGACGAGCAGCTCGGACGGCGCGAGCCGCGCGAGTTCGGCGTCGACCGCCTCGCGGCGCACCGCGACGACCTCGAAGCGCCCGGTCGAGATATCGGCGGCGGCGATCGCGACCTCGCCCTCGCTGCCGACTTCGGCCAGCGCGGCGAGGCGATTGGCGCTGCGCCCTTCGAGCAGGCTTTCCTCGGTCAATGTGCCCGCGGTGACGAAGCGGACGATCGCGCGCGCGACGAGCGCCTTCGACCCGCCGCGCGCCTTCGCCTCGGCGGGGCTTTCGACCTGTTCGGCGATCGCGACGCGGTGGCCCGCCTTGATGAGGCGCGCGAGATAGGATTCGGCGGCGTGGACGGGCACGCCGCACATCGGCACCGGCTCGCCGCCATGTTCGCCGCGCGAGGTGAGCGCGATGTCGAGCGTCGTCGCCGCGGCCTTGGCATCGTCGAAGAACAGCTCGAAAAAGTCGCCCATGCGATAGAAGAGCAGGCAATCGCCCGCCTTTTCCTTGAGCGACCAATATTGCGCCATCATCGGCGTCGGGGCGGAGGGCTTGGCGGCGGAAAGGGCGGCGGTCGCGGACATCGCGCCCTGCTTAGTGATTGAGGGCGGCATGGCAAGCTGTGGGTGGCGAAAGGCGGGTTTGGGGTGGGAAGCGGACGTCTATTGCATCGTCATCCCGGGCTTGACCCCGGACCCGCCTTCCTTCTTGCGCGGACGGATCAAAGACAAGGCAGGCCCCGGGTCAAGCCCGGGGTGACGGGGAATGGAATGTCCCCTTTCGCCCGAAACAGGCCTGCACGCGCCAGCCGGTACATCGATTGCGCCGGGACCCCATATTGGCGGTACCAATCGCCGCAGGGTGACGCTAGGGATCAGCGCAATGGGCGCGCGTCTGTGGAATCGAACTGAGGGGACAAACTAATGGACAGCGGCAGCAAGGTGCAGTTCTCGGATCGCGAGGCCCTGCTCTATCATAATTACGGTCGGCCCGGGAAAATCGAGATCGTCGCGTCGAAACCGATGGCGACGCAGCGCGACCTTTCGCTCGCTTACTCGCCCGGCGTCGCGGTGCCGGTGAAGGCGATCGCCGAGGATCCGGCGACCGCATATGACTATACGGTCAAGGGCAACCTCGTCGCAGTGATCTCCAACGGCACCGCGATCCTCGGCCTCGGCAACCTCGGCGCGCTCGCCTCGAAGCCGGTGATGGAAGGCAAGGCGGTGCTGTTCAAGCGCTTCGCCGACGTCGATTCGATCGACCTCGAGGTCGACACCGAGGATCCGCAGCGCTTCATCGAGGCGGTCGAACTGCTCGAACCCAGCTTCGGCGGCATCAACCTCGAGGATATCGCCGCACCGAACTGCTTCATCATCGAGCAGGCGCTGAAGGAAAAGATGAACATCCCGGTGTTCCATGACGACCAGCATGGCACCGCGATCATCACCGCCGCGGGGCTGATCAACGCGTGCCACCTGACCGGGCGCGACCTGTCGACGGTCAAGGTCGTCGTCAACGGCGCGGGCGCGGCGGCGATCGCGTGCACCGCGCTGATGAAGTCGATGGGTGTGCGGCATGAAAATGTCATCATGTGCGACCGCAAGGGCACCATTTATCAGGGCCGTACCGAGGGCATGGACCAGTGGAAGTCGGCGCATGCGGTGCCGACCGAGGCGCGGACGCTCGAAGAAGCGTTGAAGGGCGCCGACGTCTTCCTCGGCCTGTCGGCGGCGGGCGCGCTGAAGCCGCACATGGTCATGGACATGAAGCCCGCGCCGATCATCTTCGCGATGGCGAACCCCGACCCCGAAATCTCGCCGCCCGATGCACGCGCGGCGCGGCCCGACGCCATCATCGCGACGGGGCGGTCGGACTATCCGAACCAGGTCAACAATGTCCTGTGCTTCCCCTTCATCTTCCGCGGCGCGCTCGACGTGCGCGCGACCGCGATCAACGAAGAGATGAAGATCGCCGCGGCCTATGCGATCGCCGACCTCGCGCGCCAGCAGGTGCCCGAGGAAGTCGCCGCGGCCTATGGCGGGCGCGCGTCGAGCTTTGGCCCCGAATATATCATCCCCTCGCCCTTCGACCCGCGCCTCATGGAAATCGTGCCCGCGGCGGTCGCCAAGGCGGCGATGGATACCGGCGTCGCGCAGCGGCCGATCGAGGACATGGCGGCCTATCGCAACAGCCTGAAGGCGCGGCTCAACCCGACGACGTCGGTGCTGACGCTCGCCTATGAAGCCGCACGCGCGAATCCCAAGCGCGTCGTCTTTGCCGAGGGCGAGGAAGAAGTGGTGCTGCGCGCCGCGATCCAGTTCCGCGACGGCGGTTACGGCATCCCGGTGCTCGTCGGGCGCGAGGGATTGCAGGAAAAGCTGCGCGAGATGGGCGTGCCCGACCCCGAGAGCTTCGAGGTCCACAACAGCGTCAATTCGCCGCATGTGCCGCAGATGGTCGACATGCTGTACGAACGGCTGCAGCGCCGCGGTTACCTGCGCCGCGACGTCGAGCGCATGGTCAACCGCGACCGCAACATCTTCGGCTCGCTGCTGCTCAAGCTCGGGCTCGGCGATGCGATGATCACCGGCACCACCCGCACCTATGCGCAGACGATGCGCGAAGTGCGGCGCGTGATCGACCCCGCCGAGGGCCAGACCAATTTCGGCATCCACGTCCTCGTCGGCCAGCACCACACGGTGTTCATGTCCGACACGACGGTCAACGAGCGACCGTCGGCGCAGCAGCTCGCCGACATCGCCGAACGCACCGCGCAGGTCGCGCGCCGCATGGGCCACGAACCGCGCGTCGCCTTCCTCTCCTATTCGACCTTCGGCAACCCGCCGGGATCGTGGCTCGACAATATCCGCGACGCGGTGGCGATCCTCGATGCGCGCAAGCCCGGCTTCGAATATGAAGGCGAAATGTCGCCCGACGTCGCGCTGAACCCGCGGGTTATGGCGAACTATCCCTTCTGCCGCCTGTCGGGGCCCGCCAATGTGCTGGTCATGCCGGGGCTGCAATCGGGCAATCTGTCGGCGAAGCTGCTGCGCGAACTCGGCGGCAGCGCGGTGATCGGCCCGATGCTCGTCGGCATGGAAAAGCCGGTGCAGGTCGCGACGATGGCGTCGACCGCGTCGGACCTCGTCACGCTGGCGGTGCTCGCCGCAGGCGGGATCGCCGAATAAAGAAAAGCGGCGGTCGCCCCGGGGCGCCGCCGCTTGCTTTCCTCGTCGGGAGACGAGTCCGATCTACGGACCGCCGGGAGCGCCGGCACCGGGCGCGCCGACCGCGCCGATATTGCCGAAGATATCCTGGAAGAAGCTGCGCTCGCGGCCGAGCGTCGGGGTCTTGTCGCCTTCGGGGCTGATCTTGCTGACCAATTCGATTCCGGTGCGGTCGACCGCGGCAACGTTGCCGGCATTGTCGAAGCGAACGCGCAGCACCTGCTGCGCCACCGGACGCGGGTTGGCGAAGGCGAGCTGTCGCGTTTCGCGCGACAGATAATAATATTCATTGTCGCTGAACTGGCCGACGAAGGTCGGGCGGCCGAGCGTCTTTTCCACCGATTCGCGATTGTCGATGCCCGGCGCGATCGCGTCGGTCAGCACCGGGTCGGCGACATAGCCCTGCCGGCCCTTGAGCTGTGTGCAGCCGGCGCTGGCGAAGGCGAGCGCGACGACGCCCAGCAGCAGGGGCGCCCGGCGGGCCGAAAAACTGGTGGTGAAATGCGGCATCAAATGGTCTCCGTTGCGCTGCCTTGCCGCTCGCCCCCGCGACTGCGCATGTTGTGGGGCCTCTTAGCGCCAAGCGGGCGGCACGCACAAGGGGTATGCAAGCCGCTTGTGGCGCGGCAAAGCTTGCTGCAGCCTGACCGGCGGGCCTTTCGCGCCAAGGCAAATCCGCCTAAGCGGGGCGCATGATCTCGTTCCGCAAACTCTTCAAGCCCGACCCCGACCCGCGCGAGGCGCGCCGCCCGTTGTGGAATGCCGTGGTCGCGACCGCGCGCATGCCGCACTGGTACCAGGCCGGCGGCGTCCCCGACACGCTCGACGGACGCTTCGACATGATCAGCCTCGTTATGGCGCTGGTCCTCCACCGCATCGACGAAGATCCCGCGCAAACGCTGGCCGGGGTCGAGCTGACCGAATTGTTCGTCACCGACATGGACGGCCAGATGCGCCAGATCGGCTTTGGCGACATGGTCGTCGGCAAGCAGATCGGCCGCATGGTCGGCGCGCTCGGCGGGCGGCTCGGCGCCTATCGCGCGCCCGACGGGTCGGACGAGCTGCGCGCCGCGCTGGTCCGCAACCTGTGGCGCGGCGACGCGCCGGGCGCGGCCGAGCTGGACTATATGATGGCGGGCGTGGCGCGGTTGCGAGCGGCGATCGGCGCGATGCCGGTTGCCGAGCTGGTCGTTGCCGACCGCCTGCCGGACGGCACGCCGTGACGATGCCCGAATTGTCGCATGTGGTGACGCTCGCCGAGGCGGGGGCGAGCAAGACGGTGACGCTGACCGCCGACGAGGCGGCGCGCGCGGCGATCGCCAAAAGGCTCGACCTGGTGCAGCTCGAACGCTTCGAGGCGCGGGTCGAGGTGCGTGCGGTCGCGGGCGGGATCGGACTTCGCGGCGAAGTGCAGGCGAGGCTGGTACAGAGCTGCGCCGCGACCGACCTGCCGGTGCCGGCGACGATCACCGAACCCTTCGACCTCAAATTCCTCCGCGACCTGCAGCCCGACGAGGATGGCGAGATCGAGGTCGAGCTGGACGCCGAGGATATCGACATATTGCCGCTCGAGCATGATCGCGTCTACTTGGGCGAGGTCGCGGTGCAGACGCTGTCGCTCGCGCTCGATCCCTTTCCGCGCCATCCCGACGCCGACCGCATCCTCGCCGAAAAGGGCGTGCTGAGCGAGGAACAAGCGGGGCCGTTCGCGGCGCTTGCGGCGCTGCGGGGGAAACCGAAGGCCTAGCGTCCATATGGTTCGAATGAACCGTAGCCCTGAGCTTGTCGAAGGGCGCCTATCCGAGAAACGCCCTTCGGCAGGCTCAGGGCTACGGTGATGGACGATCCTAGAGTGCGTTCAGTTTTGATAGAATCAAAACCGGCACTCTAGATTCTTGTTTTCCGTGATTTCCGAGTCGTGAAATGTTCCATTTCACTCGAAATCACTCTAGCGCCGCTCGGGCGCTTCGTCTTCGGGCACCTCTTCCTCGCGCTTCGGCGGGTCGGCGAGCAGGTCGGCCATCGCGTCGTCGAGCCCCGATTCGCGCTTGGCGGGCGGCCCAGCTTCGTCGGCTTCGCCCTTATGGTCGCCCTTGCCGTCCTTGTCCTCGGTCGCGGCGTTGGCCTCAGCGGCGGCTTTTTCGTCGCGGGTCGGCGGCAGGCTGCCGCCAAGCGCCTTGGCGAGGCCGATCAATTGCTCGCCGATCACCTTGTCGACCGCAGGCGCGATCTCGGCGGGTTTGAAACGCATATAGCCGCCGACGACATAGTCGAAGCGGATCGCGGCGCCGGTCGGGGTTTGCTTGATCTGGATTGTCAGCGTGCCCGTCAGCGCCTCGCCCTGCAGCGGCCCGAAGGCGCCCGACAGGCGGAGCAGTTCGCCTGGCTTGGCGAAGAGGATGCGCGCGTGCTGGACGCTGCCCATGCCGACCGTCTTGTCGGGTCCGGTGCCGGGGAGCTTTTCGCAGAAGCAGCCCCCGGCCTGCGAATCGAGCCAGAAATTGGCCGCGTCGCCCGACCAGCTATGCTCCTGCGACCACCATTTCTGGGGCATCTTGAGCATTTTCCAGACATCATCGGGGGTCGCGGCGACCTGCGCCGTATGGGCGACGGTGAAGCCGAGTTCGCTTTGGTCGATGACCTTGGCCTGCACCGGCTGCACGGCGAGCGCGGCCAGAATCGCGGCGCCCGAGACTATTGAAAATTTCATCGCCCATCCCCTTTGCCACCGTTCTTAAACGGCGGCGGGGATGCTGGCTAGCCGGTCGTCGCGGCGCTGAGGATCGTTTCGATCGCGTCGTTGACGACGTCGATATCGGCCATGCCGTCGACATGCGTCACGATGCCGCGCGCTTCGTAGATCGGCAGGATCGGCGCGGTCTTGGCGCGATATTCGGCCATGCGCGTGCGCACCGTTTCCTCATTGTCGTCGGGACGGCGCTTGAACTCGTGGCTGCCGCACACGTCGCAGGTGTTCTCGACCTTGGGCAGCTTGTAACGGTCGTGATAGCCCGCGCCGCAGCTGGCGCAGGAAAAGCGGCCGGTGATGCGGTCGACGAGGGCGTCCTCTTCGACGAGCAATTCGATGACATGGTCGAGCTTGCGCCCGCGCGCGTCGAGGATCTCGTCGAGCGCATCGGCCTGCGCCGCGGTGCGCGGATAGCCGTCGAAGATCACCGAGACGTCGGGGCCGAGTTCGTCGAGCCGTTCGCCGATCAGCCCCGAGACGATTTCGTCGGAGACCAGTTCGCCCGCATCCATCACCGCCTTGGCCTGGACGCCGATCGGCGTTCCCGCCTTGACCGCCGCGCGCAGCATGTCGCCGGTCGAGAGCTGGACCATGCCATGCTCTTCCTCGAGGCGCACCGCCTGCGTTCCCTTGCCCGCCCCCGGCGGACCCAGCAAAATGATATTGAGCGTCATGAAGGCCCCTGTTCCCTGCCCCGTTCCGGCGTTTCGAAAAATTGGCGTAGCGGGCGCATCAGCGCCGCGCAACGCCGCCTTTCAATTTCGCCTTCTTGATCAGGTCGCCATATTGATGCGCGAGCATGTGGCTTTGGATCTGGGTGATGGTGTCGATGGTGACATTGACGATGATCAGCAGGCTGGTGCCGCCGAGCTGGAAGGGCAGCCCCGACCGCGCGATGAAATATTCGGGGATGAGGCAGATCGCCGCCAGATAGGCCGCGCCGATCACGGTGATGCGCGTCAGCACATGGTCGAGATAGGCGGCGGTGTTCTTGCCCGGGCGGATGCCGGGGATGAAGCCGTTCTGGCGCTTCAGATTGTCGGCGGTTTCCTCGGGATTGAAGACGACCGCGACGTAAAAGAAGCAGAAGAAGACGATGCCCGCCGCATAGAGCAGCATATAAAGCGGCTGGCCGTGCGCGAGATACTGGTTGAGCGAGATCAGGAAATCGCCGGTGGCGCTGTCCTGCGAGACATTGTTGCCCATGAAGTTCGTGATCGTCAGCGGCATCAGCAGCAGCGACGAGGCGAAGATCGGCGGGATCACGCCAGCGGTGTTGACCTTGAGCGGCAGGTGGCTGCGGTCGGCCTGCATGCCGCCGCGCTGCGTCGCGCGCTTGGGATATTGGACCAGCACCCTTCGCTGGGCGCGTTCCATGAAGCTGATGAAGGCGATGACGATGACCGCACCGACAATCACCGCGAGCACGGTACCGCCGCCCATATTGCCGTCGCGCACCTGGCTGAACATCTGCGCGAAGCTGCGCGGCAGCTGGGCAAGGATGCCCGCCATGATGATGAGCGATACGCCATTGCCGATCCCGCGGCTGGTGATCTGTTCGCCGAGCCACATCAGGAAGAGCGTGCCGCCGACGACGCTGATCACCGTGGTGATGCGGAACATCATGCCCGGGTCGAGGACGACGGTGATGCCCTGCGCGCCGGTCGATGCCTCGGCGGTCATCGCCAGGAAATAGGCCTGGATCGCGGTGAGCACAACGGTGCCGTAGCGCGTATATTGGTTGAGCTTCTTGCGCCCGCTCTCGCCCTCTTTCTTGAGCGCGGCGAGGCTGGGCGCCAGCGCCGAGGCGAGCTGCACGACGATCGACGCCGTGATATAGGGCATGACGCCGAGCGCGATGATGCTGAGGCGCTCGAGGCTGCCGCCCGAGAAGGTGTTGAAGATGTCGAGGACACCGCCCGAGGCGGCCTGCTTATAGGCCTGCGCCAGCGCGACGGGATCGACGCCCGGCAGCGGCACGAAAGACAGGAAGCGGAAGACGATCAGCGCGCCGATCGTGAACCAGATGCGGTTCTTGAGTTCGGTCGCCTGGCCGAATTTCGAAAAATTGAGATTCTGGGCGAGTTGGTCGGCGCGAGAGGCCATATGATCTTTCCTCAGTGGTCGGACCGCGCCCCCGCGACCCGGCGCCTATGTGCGTTCGCCATGGTCGAAGCGCAAGGGGAAAGGCCCGTATTCAAATGCGTCGAAGGCGGATCGACGCTTGCCGACCCGCCTTCAGGTGCATCAGGCCTTTTTGGCTGCTGCTTCGGCCTTGCGCTTCGCCTTCTTGCCGTCGGTCGCTTCGACCTTGGCTTCAGGAAGTTCGACCTTGCCGCCAGCCTTTTCGACCGCCTCGATCGCGCCCTTCGACGCGCCGGCAACGGCAAAGTTCAGCTTGGCAGTGAGCTCGCCCTTGGCGAGGAGGCGGACGCCGTCCTTGCCGCCGCGGGCAACGCCGGCGGCCTTGAGCGCGGCGTGATCGATCACCGCCTTGGCGTCGAGCTTCTTCGCATCGACCAGCTTCTGGATCATGCCCAGGTTGACGATAGCATAGTCGGTGCCGAAGATGTTGTTGAAGCCACGCTTCGGGATGCGCATGTGGAGCGGCATCTGGCCGCCCTCGAAGCCGTTGATCGCGACGCCGCTGCGCGCCTTCTGGCCCTTCTGGCCGCGACCGGCGGTCTTGCCCTTGCCCGAGCCGATACCACGGCCGACGCGCATGCGGCCCTTGCGGGCACCGGCATTGTCGCTGAGTTCGTTAAGCTTGATAGTCATGATGCACTCGCTTTCGCTTTGTTCGCGCTGGGGACCGAAGCCACGTTGTCCTTTGGCCTAGTCCGGTTCGATTTCACTCGACGGCTGAAAGCCGGGGTAAGCCCCGGCCTTGTCCATCACGATGGCCTGGGCGACATAGCCGCGGCCATCGACCTGGGTGATCGACGGGCTGCCGTGGAGCTGCCATCCCCTGTTGAGCAGCCCTTCGACGCGGGCGCAAAAAGCGCTGTCGTCGGGGCCGGTCAACAGGCGATAGAGCTTCATCGGCGTTTAGCCCTCGACCACTTCCACCATGTGCGGAAGCTTGCGGATCATGCCGCGCACTTCCGGGGTGTCGACCAGTTCGACCTCGCGATGCATCTTGCCCAGGCCGAGGCCGGTCAGGATCGCACGCTGGCTCTTGGGACGACGGATCGGCGAGCCGATCTGGCGGATCTTGATCTTCTTGTCAGCCATGGTCTTACTC
>Ga0247823_10004735_pt1 | contig 10860 bp, 10 predicted proteins | sample 13C_PalmiticAcid_2_FD_192426 | JGI IMG/M metagenome (GOLD analysis project Ga0247823, IMG submission 192426) | Soil microbial communities from agricultural site in Penn Yan, New York, United States - 13C_PalmiticAcid_Day30 | ecosystem: Environmental > Terrestrial > Soil > Agricultural land...
CGCCTATATCGGCTGCCTCAGCCATCCCGCGCTCGACTGGCTCAACAATTACGGCATCCGCCTGCTCGAACCGTTCAGCCATCGCTGGTTCTATGGCGACAGCATCTTCATCATCGACCTCTGGATATGGATCGCGCTCGGCCTGTCGATCTGGCTCTCGCTCCGCCGCGAGCGTGCCAAGGTTGCCGCCTGGACGCGCCCCGCCTGGGTCGGCTTCACCGCGGTCTGTGCCTATGTCCTGTTCAACGGCGCGATCACCGGCACCGCCGAGCGCGAGATTTCGTCGGTTTTGAAGGGGGCAGGGCGTCCCGGGGCGCTGGTCGTCGCGAGCCCGCCGCCGCTGATGTTCTGGAAACGTGACGTCTTCTGGCGCAGCGGCGACCTTTATGGCAGCGCCAGCTTCGATCTTGCCTCGGGCGGCGATGTCGACATCAGCGGTAGCTCGACCGGCATGGACGACCCGCGCGTCGCGCCGATGGTCGCGACCAGCCCGGTCGCGCAGGCCTTCCTCTTCTGGTCGCGCATGCCCGTCGCGCGGTTCGACGCGAAGGGCCGCCTGATCCTCTCCGACCAGCGTTTCGGGAACCCGCTCAGCCGCGGGCAGTTTGAGGTAGTCGTCGACCCTCAACCGGAACCCAAGCCCTGACCCAGCCCGCAATCGTATGGTTTCGCCGCGACCTCCGTCTCTCCGACCAGGCGGCGCTGCTCGCCGCCGCGTCGGCGGGGCCGGTGATCCCCGTCTATATCCTCGACGACGAAACCCCGAAGCATCGCAAGATGGGCGCCGCGTCGCGCTGGTGGCTCCACCACAGCCTGACCAGCCTCGACGCAAGTCTGCGCGAGAAAGGCTCGCGCCTCATTCTGCGCCGCGGCAAGAGCGACGAGCAACTGGCTAAAATCGCCGAAGAAAGCGGGGCAGGGCAGGTCCATTGCCTGCGCCATTACGAACCCTGGTGGCGCAACGCCGAGCGCGCCGTTGCCAAGAACCTCGACCTCATCTGTCACGACGGCAATTATCTCGCCCCGCCCGGCTCGGTGACCACCGGCAGCGGCGGCCTGTACAAGATCTACACCCCTTTCTGGCGCGCGCTCAAGGAACGCATGCCGCCCCCGCCGCCGGCAAACCGCCCTCGCGACATCGCCGCGCCCCCGAAGTGGCCGACCTCCGACAAACTCGCCGACTGGGACCTCCTGCCGACCAAGCCTGACTGGGCCACGGGATTCGGCCACGAATGGACGCCGGGAGAGGAAGGCGCGCGCCAACGCGTCGCCGATTTCATCGATGAAGCCGCCGACTACGACCGCCGCCGCAACTTACCGTCCGAAGAAGGCAGCTCGCGCCTCTCCCCCCATCTCCACTTCGCCGAGGTCTCCCCCGCCTACGTCTGGCACCGCATTACCGAAGCATGTGGAAACACGGATGTTTTCCTGAGCGAGGTCGCGTGGCGCGACTACGCCCAGACCGTCATCCTCCAATTTCCCGACTATGGCACCCGCAACGCACGCGACACTTTCGCCAACTTCCGCTGGCGCACCGGAAAATCCGCCGGCGAGGACCTCAAAGCCTGGCAACAGGGTCGCACCGGCTACCCGATCGTTGACGCCGGAATGCGCCAGCTTTGGACAACAGGCTGGATGCACAACCGCGTCCGCATGATCGCCGCCAGCTTCCTCATCAAGCATCTGCTGATCGACTGGCGTCAGGGTGAGCAATGGTTCTGGGACACGCTCGTCGATGCCGATTATGGCAACAACAGCGTCAACTGGCAGTGGACCGCCGGCACCGGGGTCGACTCGAACATGTTCCCGCGCATCATGGCCCCGCTCACTCAGTCGGAGAAATTCGATGCGGCGGAGTATATCCGCTTATGGGTGCCCGAGCTCGCCGGTCTGTCCGATGCGGCGATCCATGATCCCGACGACCATGGCGCGCGGCCGCGCAATTATCCGGCCAAGATCATCGGCCATCGCGAGGCACGAGCGCGCGCATTGACAGCCTATGACGTCATGAAGGCGCACGACATTTGATTGTCAGGCGCGCTGCTTTGCGGCAGTGATGGCCTTATGAACACGCATGTCAGGACGGGGCGGGGCCGACAGCTGCTGCAGGCGGACCGCGCCTTTCGATCGGGCGGACTGATCGCCCGGGCGATGGCGCGAGCACCCGCCGCCTTTTTCCACGGACGCCTCGACAAGATCGACGCCGGGCTCGAACATGGCACGCTCGAGGGGCATCTGCCCGACGGCAGCGTGCGTATCCTCGGCGGGCGGGGCAGCGGCCCGGTCGCGGTCGTCCATCTGCACAGCTGGGCGGCGCTGGTGCGCCTCGCGCTGTCGGGGTCGGTGGGCTGGTATCGCGCCTGGGACAGGGGCGAATGGTCGTCGCCCGACCCGGTGCCGCTGTTCGACCTGTTCATGCGCAACGGCGAGTCGCTGGGCAACGCCGCGCGCTCGCGCGGGCCGTGGCGCTGGATCAATCGCCTTGCGCATTTCTTTAACCGCAACAGCCGCAGCGGGTCGAAGCGCAACATTCACGCCCACTATGATTTGGGAAATGATTTCTATCGCTTGTGGCTCGATGCTGGGATGAATTATTCGAGCGCGCTGTTCACCGACGCATCGCAATCGCTCGAGGAGGCGCAGGCCGAAAAGCTCGACGCGATCCTCGACCGGCTCGACCTGCGCTCGGGCAGCCGGCTGCTCGAAATTGGCTGCGGCTGGGGCGCGCTCGCCGAACGCGCGGTCGAGCGGCACGATGTTCTCTACACCGGCATCACCCTGTCCCCGGCGCAGGCCGAGATCGCCGACGCGCGCCTCGCCGCGATCGACCTGTCGGGACGCAGCACGATCGAGCTATGCGATTATCGCGACGCCAAGGGCCCCTACGACGCGATCGCCAGCGTCGAGATGGTCGAGGCGGTCGGGCAGGCCTATTGGCCGGCCTATCTCGACGCGATCTCGCGGCTGCTGCGTCCGGGCGGCCGCGCCGCGATCCAGTATATATTGATCAGCGACGCGCTGTTCGAACGCTATGCGGCGAGCAGCGACTTCATTCAGGCCTATGTATTCCCGGGCGGCTGCCTGATGTCCGAAAGCCGGTTCCGCGCGCTTGCCGAAGAGCGCGGGCTCGTGTGGCGCGACGTACGGCGGTTCGGACGCGACTATGCCGAGACGCTGCGCCAGTGGCGCCAGCGCTTCGACGCCGCGGTCGACGAAGGGCGGTTGCCGCACGGCTTCGACGAGCGCTTCGTACGGCTGTGGCGCTATTACCTGCAATATTGCGAGGGCGGCTTTCGCGGCGGCGGGATCGACGTCGCACAGGTCACGCTCGAAAAAACAGCCTGAAAACAGGTCTTAAAGCAAAAGAGGGAGGACGGGATGCGAAGATTTTTGGCGGCGGCACTGCTGTGTACGGTGGCCGGGGGCACGGCCCTTGCCCAAACCACGACCGAAACTCTGCCAAAGGATCTCAATGTGCTGTTCTGGACCCAGGATCAACGCGACGCCGCCTTCCGCACGATGGAGACGTTGCCCAAGGTCGTCGTCAACACGGTAAAGGCGGGCGGGAAGGCCTATCCGTTGCCGCAGGGCGCGCCGCTCGAAGTCGGTGCCGATGTCGACGCCTATATGGCGCAGCAGCGCAACGCCGGGCTGATCATCGTGCAGGATGGCAAGATCCGGCTCGAGAAATATGCGCTCGGCTATGACGCCGCGGGCCGCTGGACGAGCTTCTCGGTTGCCAAGAGCTTCACCTCGACGCTCGTCGGCGCGGCGGTGAAGGACGGCTATATCAAGAGCCTCGACGACAAGGTCACCGTCTATATCCCCGGGCTGAAGGGGTCGGCCTATGATGATGTCTCGGTGAAGCAACTGCTCACGATGACGTCAGGGGTCAAATGGAACGAGGATTATACCGATCCCAGGTCCGACGTGGCGCAATTCAACCTGCAGCAGCCGGTCGCGGGCGAGGATATCACCGTCAGCTATATGAAAAAGCTGCCGCGCGAGGCGCCTGCGGGCTCGAAATGGGTCTACAAGACCGGCGAGACCAATCTCATCGGCGTGCTCGTGTCGAGCGCGACGGGCAAGACACTGTCGGCCTATCTGTCCGAAAAGGTTTGGAAACCCTTCGGCATGGAACAGGATGCGGTGTGGATGCTCGGCGCGACGGGGCATGAGATCAGCGGCTGCTGCATCTCGGCGAGTCTCAAGGACTACGCCCGTTTCGGCCAGTTCATCCTGGGCGGCGGCGTCGCGGGCGGCGTGAAGGTCCTGCCCGACGACTGGCTGGCCGCGGGCACGACGAAACAGGCCGATATCGACTTTCCGGGTCGCGGCTATGGCTATCAATGGTGGACCAACGACGACGGCAGTTTCGCGGCGCAGGGCATCTTCGGGCAGGGGATTTTCATCGATCCCAAGCGCAATCTGGTGATCGCGTCGAACGGCAACTGGCCGACCGCAACCGATCCCGAGGGCGTCGGCGCGGCGCGCCAGGCATTCTACATGGCGGTGCAGGATGCGGTCGACAGGGAAGCGGGCTTGAAATAGCCGTCGCCCCCGCGCAGGCAGGGTGGGGGGGTTACGCCGTCGCCGGTGCGGCGAAGCTCGTCGCCCGCTGTGCGAGCCAGGCGGCGGCGGCGGGAACCAGCACGGCCAGCGCAAAGATCCACCATTCGTCGACGGGCGACGAGGCGCGGTAGATCGCGGCGCCCATGACCGAACCGGCGACGACCCAGCCCGCGCCGCTGCCGCCCGAGGCGCGCATCGCGAGCCACCCGCCGGCGAAGGTGCCGACGAACCAGCCGATGATCAGCGCGACGGTCGTGCCGAGCGGCGCCTCGATCTCTTCGGCCGCGACGTCATAGACCGCGGCGTCATAGCCGGCGGGAAACAGGTTCGCGCTGGCATATTGGAACAGGAGGATCAGGCCGAATGCCACGACGATGCCGACGATCGTCGCCACCACCGATCGAATAAGTCCGCTGGTCATTCCAAAGCCCTCAACCAAAATCCGTATCGAACGAACCGTCTAGGGCAGGAAAGCAAAGATCGCGTTAAGCCTCTGCCATCGCCTTGGGCAGCGCGTGGAACGCGGTGCTGTCGAAGCCGTCGACCATCAGCTGCGCGACGAAGGCGCCGACTGCCGTCGGGTCCTTGATGCTCTGCGGATCTTCGCCCGGATAGGCGCGCGCGCGCATCTGGGTGCGGGTGCCGCCGGGATCGAGGATCGCGGTGCGCACGGTCGAAATATTGCGCATTTCGGCGCCATAGCTGGTGACCAGCGTCTCGAGCCCCGCCTTGGTCGCGGCATAGGCGCCCCAATAGGCGCGCGGCTCGCGCGCGACGCTGCTCGACAGCGCGACCAGCCGGCCGCTCGCGGCGCGGCGCAGCAGCGGGTCGAAATTGGCGATCAGCGCCTGCTGCGCGATCAGGTTGAGCGTCAGCAGCTTGTTGAATTCCTTGCCGTCGATCGCGCCGACCGGGGTCAGCGTGCCGAGCATGGCCGCATTCAAGACAAGCATGTCGAGCTTCTGCCAGCGCTCGGCCATCGCGCTCGCGAGGCGCGCGATGCTGTCGCCGTCGGTGAGGTCGAGCGGGGCGATCGTCGCGCTGCCGCCGGCATTGTGGATGCGATCCTCGAGCTCTTCGAGCCCGCCCGCGGTGCGCGCGGTGATGACGACATGCGCGCCGCGCGCCGCCAGGGCCTCGGCAATCGCTTCGCCGATCCCGCGGCTCGCCCCGGTGACGAGCGCGACCTGCCCCGCCAGTTCTTCAGACTGTTTGTACATGGTGTCAGACAACTCGTTCGGCGAGCAGGGAAAATTGGTCCTCCAGCCCATGCTCGTCGAAATCGGTGAGCGTGGTCGGATAGTCGCCGGTGAAGCAGGCGTCGCAATATTGCGGCGCGAGGTCGCTGCGTTCGACCTCGCCCAGCGCGCGATACAGGCCGTCGATGGTGAGGAAGGCGAGGCTGTCGGCGTTGATGAAATTCGCCATCTGGCCGACGGTCATCTGCGCGGCGAGCAGCTTGGCGCGTTCGGGCGTGTCGACGCCATAGAAGCAGCTGTGCTGCGTCGGCGGGCTCGCGATGCGCATATGGACTTCGGCGGCGCCGGCATCGCGCATCATCTGCACGATCTTGAGGCTCGTCGTCCCGCGCACGATCGAATCGTCGATCAGCACGATGCGCTTGCCGGCAATGAGGGCCTTATTCGCATTATGCTTCAGCTTGACGCCGAGGTGGCGGACCTTGTCGCCCGGCTGGATGAAGGTGCGCCCGACATAGTGCGAGCGGATGATCCCGAGTTCGAAAGGAATGCCCGATTCCTGCGCATAGCCGATCGCCGCCGGGGTGCCCGAATCGGGGACCGGGATGACGAGGTCGGCCGCGACGCCATTTTCGCGCGCCAGCTCGGCGCCGATCGCCTTGCGCACCGAATAGACGCTGGTGCCGTCGACGATCGAATCGGGGCGCGAGAAATAGACATATTCGAAGATGCACGGGCGCGCCGGGCGCTCGGCAAAGGGGCGGTGCGAGGTGAGCGCGCCGTCGCGGATGATCACCAGTTCGCCCGGATCGACCGAACGCACGAATTCGGCGCCGACGACGTCGAGCGCGACGGTTTCCGACGCGAGGATGAAGGCGTCGCCGAGCTTGCCGATGACGAGCGGGCGGATACCGAGCGGATCGCGGCAGCCGATCATGCCCTCGGCGGTCAGGCAGATCAGCGAATAGGCGCCCTCGACCTGCTTGAGCGCGTCGATGAAGCGGTCGAGCAGGGTGCGGTAGTTCGACGTCGCGACGAGGTGGATGATGACCTCGGTATCGCTCGTCGACTGGAAGATCGACCCGCGGCGGACGAGGATCTTCTTCAGCGCGGTCGCGTTGGAAATATTGCCATTATGCGCCACCGCAAAGCCGCCCGTCGACAGGTCGGCGTAGAGCGGCTGGACGTTGCGCAGCGCGGTTTCGCCCGTCGTCGAATAGCGGACATGGCCGACCGCCGAGGCGCCCGCGAGCTGGCGCATGATGTCGTCGCGGTCGAAATTGCCCGCGACATGGCCCATCGCGCGATGCGTATGGAATTCCTTGCCGTCGAAGCCGGTGATGCCCGCCGCCTCCTGGCCGCGATGCTGCAGCGCGTGGAGGCCGAGCGCGACCACGGCTGCGGCGCTTTCGGCGCCATGAATACCAAAGACGCCGCACTCCTCGCGGAGTTTGTCGTCATCGAACGGGTGGGTGGTGAGCATTTTTGTCCAGCTGTGCGGGGCAGTGACTGCGGCGCATATAGGGAGCGGAATCGATATTGTCGCCCCCCCAATTTGGACTCTTGCGTGACAGCGGCATTTGTCCTGCTCTAAGGCGGCCTTCATGACCGATATTCGCGACAGCATCGACCGTTTCGCCCCCCGTTTCGACCCCGCCGGGCTGGTGACCGCGATCGTCACCGACGCGGGCAGCGGCGTGCTGCTGATGGTCGCGCATATGAATGCCGAGGCGATCCGGCTGACGCAGGAGACGGGGCAGGCGCATTTCTGGTCGCGGTCGCGGCAGGCCTTGTGGCGCAAGGGCGAGACGTCGGGCAACGGCCTGGCGATGGTCGAGATGCGCGTCGATTGCGACCAGGACGCGCTGCTGCTGCGCGTCACCCCGGCGGGGCCGGCCTGCCACACCGGGCGGCGGTCGTGCTTCTATCGCCGCGTCGAGGCCGACGGGCGGCTGACCTTCCTCGACGACGATGCATAAGCTCGCCTGCGCACTCCTGTTGCTGCTCGCGGCGTGCGGGCGACCCGCGCCCGATGCGGCCGACGGCGTCGACAGCGGCAACCCGCTCGAGGTCGCGGCGCGCGAGCGCGGCATCGTGCGGCCCGAGGCGACCGAGCTGACCGGGGTGTTCGAGCGTCGCCACGACCTCGGCCGCGACGCGATGTGCGTGGTGCCCGACGGCGACGGGCGCTGGCGCTTCGCGCTCACCGCTTCCTATGGCCCCGGTCTGTCGTGCGCGGCGCGAGGGACGGTGGTGCGTGACGGCGAGCGCTGGCGGCTCGATTTTGCCGGGGTCGAGGGCTGCAGCGCGCTGGTGAATGAGGACGAGGACGAATTGCAACTGCCCGGCAGCCTGCCGCCGCAATGCGACAGCCTCTGCCCCGCGCGCGCCTCCTTGTCGGGTTTGCGGCTGCCGCGCGCGAGCTGGGCGGAGGGGGACGCGAAACGCTTGCAGATGCGCGACAAAGGCGGCAATATCGTCACACCGTGCGGCGCCTGAACCACCGGTTTCCTTCGCCTCCGCCAGCCTTGACGTTCACGTCAACGGAAACTATTCTGCTCCGATGACCGACGATTACGGCCACGCCCACATCGATACGCCCGATCACCTCGGCCGCGAACAGTTCAGCATCACCGACCTGTCGTCGGAGTTCGGCGTCACCGCGCGTGCGCTGCGCTTCTATGAGGATGAGGGGCTGATCAGCCCGTCGCGCAAGGGATTGTCGCGCATCTATTCGAAACGCGACCGTGCGCGGCTCGCGTGGATCCTGCGCGCCAAGCGTACCGGTTTCAGCCTCGCCGACATTCGCGAGATGATCGACCTTTACGACGTCGGCGACGGGCGCAAGACCCAGCGCCAGGTGACGATCGAAAAATGCCAGGAGCGCATCGCGCTGCTCCGCGGCCAGCGCGACGACATCGACAGCGCCGTCGATGAACTGTCACGCTTCATCGACATGGTGAAAAAGGTCGACGCCCGCCAGAAGGCGAACTGACCCTCGACATCCCTGCCTCCCCGGGCAAGACATAATATCAAACCCTGTTTTTCAGAGAGATTTCGCATGCCCGCTTATCGCGCTCCCGTCCAAGACACGCTGTTCCTGATCAACGAGGTGCTCGGCATCGAGCGCTATTCGAACCTGCCGGGCTTTGCCAATGCGAGCCCGGACATGATCGAGGCGGTGCTGACCGAGGCAGGGAAGTTCTGCGAGGAAATACTCTTCCCGATCAACCTGTCGGGCGACCAGGAGGGCTGCACGCGCCACGAGGATGGCAGCGTGACGACGCCCAAGGGCTTCAAGGAGGCCTATAAGGCCTATTGCGATGCCGGCTGGACGCTGCTGACCCAGCCCGAGGAGTTCGGCGGGCAGGGCCTGCCGCATGTCGTCGGTTTCTCGGTCGAGGAATTCCGCAACGCCGCCAACCAGGCCTTTGCCATGTACCCGGGCCGTTCGCAGGGTGCGACCGCCGCGATTCTCGTCAAGGGATCGCCCGAACTGCAGGCGACCTATCTGCCCAAGATGGTGTCGGGCGAATGGACCGGCACGATGAACCTGACCGAACCGCATTGCGGCACCGACCTCGGCCTCATCCGCACCCGCGCTGTGCCGAACGGCGACGGCAGCCATGCGATCACCGGCACCAAGATCTTCATCTCGTCGGGCGAGCACGACCTTGCCGAGAACATCATCCACCTCGTGCTGGCCAAGACCCCCGACGCGCCCGACAGCGTCAAGGGCATCTCGCTCTTCATCGTGCCCAAATTCATCCTCAACGACGACGGCACGCCCGGCGAGCGCAACACGCTGTCGTGCGGGTCGATCGAGCACAAGATGGGCATCCACGCCAACGCGACCTGCGTGATGAACTACGATGGCGCGAAGGGCTGGATGGTCGGCGAGGAGAATAAGGGCCTCGCCGCGATGTTCATCATGATGAACGCCGCGCGCCTCGGCGTCGGCATCCAGGGACTGGGGCAGGCCGATGTCGCCTTTCAGAACGCCGTCCAATATGCGCAGGACCGCCGCCAGGGCCGCGCGCTGACCGGGCCGCAGGATCCGCAGGAAAAGGCCGATCCTTTGTTCGTCCATCCCGATGTGCGCCGCATGCTGATGGACGCCAAGGCGACGGTCGAAGGGCTGCGCGCGCTCTGCCTGTGGGGCGCGCTTCAGGTCGACCTGGCGCACGCCGCCGAGAGCGAGGAAGAACGGCAGATGGCCGACGACCTCGTCAGCCTGCTGACCCCGGTGATCAAGGGCTATGGCACCGACAAGGGCTATGACGTCGCGACCAATGCGCAGCAGGTGTTCGGCGGCCATGGCTACATCGAGGAACATGGCATGAGCCAATATGTCCGCGATGCCCGCATCACGATGATCTATGAGGGCGCCAATGGCGTGCAGGCGATGGACCTCGTCGGGCGCAAGCTGGCGCAAAATGGCGGGCGGGCAATCCAGGCCTTTTTCGCGGTCGTCGACGGCGAGGCCGCGGCGGCCAAGGACAAGCCGGCGTTCGCCGACCTCGCCGGCCACCTCGAAAAGGCGAATGGCGAACTCAAGGCCGCGACGATGTGGTTCATGGCGAACGGCATGACCAACCCCAACAATGTCGGCGCGGGCGCGCATCATTATATGCACCTGACCGGCATCGTCGCGCTGGGCCTGATGTGGCTGCGCATGGCCGAAGCCGCGCAAAAGGCGCTCGACGAAGGCCGCGGCAACAAGGCGTTCCTCGAGGCCAAGCTGGTCACCGCTCGCCATTTCGGCGAGCGCTTCCTGCCCGACGCCGGCGCGCTGCGCCGCAAGATCGAGGCGGGCAGCGAGGCGATGATGGCGCTGACCCCGGAGCAGTTCCACGCGGCTTGATGGGGCGATCATACGGTCGCATTGAGGTAAGGAGCGGCGCCGCTATCATCGTCATCCCGGGCTTGACCCGGGGCCTGCCTACCTTATGGCGCCGCCGGGTCAAAGGCAGGCCCCGGGTTAAACCCGGGGTGACGGGAACGTAACGTCGCAACCGTGCCGTAACGACAGCCCAACCGGCCCGCAAAAACTCCTTTCCTAATAAATCTCGGCATGGTCTACCCTTCG
>Ga0247823_10004736_pt1 | contig 10859 bp, 9 predicted proteins | sample 13C_PalmiticAcid_2_FD_192426 | JGI IMG/M metagenome (GOLD analysis project Ga0247823, IMG submission 192426) | Soil microbial communities from agricultural site in Penn Yan, New York, United States - 13C_PalmiticAcid_Day30 | ecosystem: Environmental > Terrestrial > Soil > Agricultural land...
GGTCAGGCCCGCCGTGCCACCTCCGACCACTGCCAGCGTGAGGTTAGCCGGGCATCCTGTGACGGGTTGTGCAACGAGGTTTGTGGGAGACTCACCGACGTATTCATAGCTCGCATCGCCTGGTGCCGGGAATGCGCTGGACCGTACTGGCACGGCCAGTGCCAGCAGGGCAACGACACCAGCTGAGAACAACATCTGAGCGGCTGACGAGTGGTTGAGAGGCTGAAGATGGCAGTTCGGAGTTCGGAACGCTCCCCTTGCAGATCCTCCCTCGCAGCCCACACAAGATGGACGGCGGCGACGGGCAATTTAAAACCCACGGCCCGGCCATCGGCTCCATGGTCACCCTGGTAACGCAATAGAACGGAATATTGGCGCGGGCTGTTGGTGCAGACGAGTCCAGGGTAAGCACTTCGCGAAGAGGGGACAATCTGGTCCGGTTCCTGGTGGAAACCATGTCACCACTTTGCCTGGAACCGCAGGTGCTGGGGTAATTCGGGCATAAACCAGCCTGAAGGAGTCCTAGCGGCAAGCGAGATGCCCCTGTTTAGCCCTGTCTAGGGGGCGAGCTACGGCACCCCCGCCCTGATGTGCCACTCCCATGCAGCCGGGATCCGAGCAGCACGCGCCATTCTGCAAGTCACCACTAGTACTGAACCAGCCGCTGGCCGGCGACGCGCGTTTTATCAACTAGCTCTGCGGGTCGTGGATTGGATTGTCGGCGCCAGCAGGGCTACGGGAAGACTCCCTTCCTCCATTCGCTCAGGTGATGTTGAGCCCGGTTATGATTGCCTGACCTGGACGTGTTACAGGGGCTTGAAGAGTGCTAAGAGCTCATAAATATCTGCTTAGTGCCGAGTGGCATGAGAGGCGTAATACCAACCCTTACCTGTATTAGAGTATCCGTACCTTGATGACTGAATTCAAACAGTGGGCAAGGAAGAGAATGGAAGCTTCAAGAGGCTTGGGTTCAAGACCAGGGGCAACCTGGCGATTGAGCAGTTGCAAGGAATGTCAGACTCGATTCATGACTAATGGTGTTAGACGAGACATCAACTCTGATCAGACAGTCTGTTACGCAGCGACACAAACGAGCGCGTTCTGTCCGTTACATTATTTAGTTACTTGACGAATGCCTTTTTGCTCATTGGAACCATGAAAAAGAAAATAAGACTATGAATTAACAGGTTGAACAAACATGGCCATGCTAACGAAAATGGCAATCTGAACTCGCCAAACCACACAAAACAAAGTGAGGGAGTGTTCAGGGCTCCTCTGCACGGCGAGCCCTCAGTATAACTCTTTCCATGTTCCCTCCGTGCCGGCCGGGCACACCTTGCCTCGACCGCACCCCAGCACGTTTCAGCATTGTAGTTGAACTGTCGTGTTTTTCCTTGTCCGCAGCTCAACACTTCCTCCACTGCAGATAGTGGATCTGCTTGAACTTGAGATCGGTCGAATCGGACTGTATTGCAGAGAGCAGACACGTTAGCCATGGTCATTTTGTGTGTGTGCATCACCACTCTGAAGTCAGGGTGTTACTTACCGTAAGCAGAGCGGATTGCTGCGAGTCCAGCGGGTTCAGCTGGATCTGCGAGTTGATGTTGAGCATGCTGTCGGCGCCGCAGGGCGACCAGATGGTGCTCTCAACGCCGAACACGTCCGTCTTGACATAGTCGTCCTGGAACGGGCCCTTGAAGGTCTCGGTGCGCGAGATCTGTTTTGGACGGTCAGAAGATGTGGCATAACCAACCCGTGGGTTTTCTAGTTCAGACGTGCCTGCTGCGTGTTGCCGGAAAAGTAATAGGTCGCCTTGGCTGTGCCCGTGGCGCCCTTGGGGATGTCTGCGTAGCCGCGGTAGTCGGCCTTGAAGATGGAGAACTGCCAGCCCTGGGGGAAGTGGATCTTGACGTTGACCTGGCAGTTCTTGCGGCGCTCGACGGGCTGGATGTCTTTGCCCGCCTGCGCAGTGAACTTGTCGTAGATGAGCGTTAGGGTGGTCAGATCATCCGACAACTGGCTCGCGACGCTGCCGGCCGGGCAGCCTGTACCGCCAAAAGTGAAGCCTTTGATCTCCACCTCGTGGCCGCTGGGGCCATCGCGCTCAGCGAGGGTGGGAGCGGCCACGGCGAGGCCGGCGAAGAAGGCAATGACGTCTAGGAGTTGCATCTTGCGCGGATCAAGAAGGAAGTGATAGATGGGATGGGTGGTGGTGACTTGGGATGGCCTGACCGGGATTGCTTGGGAGGGTTTGAGGGCTTGGAGCGGATATGGTCTGATGCTGATGGTGCTCCCGACTCACTTTATACTTTTTTGGATACTCAGATGGCTCAGGCACATATTCTGCTTGTCGTGCTTTACCGTCTGCCACATTGCCGGGTCGCACTTCAACTGCAGCTTTTACTCAGCCTCCTCCCAGGCAGTCGGACGGTTCCCGTCGTCGAATCAAGCAAGTCCATATGTCACTCTGACACGCCTCAACCGCAGCCAGGTTTCCCAGCACGAGACAACCTCCATGGTGGCAAGCCGGTCCCCCGTGTTGCATGGGTTTCTTGGGACAAGAAGCTGCAGCTGGAAGATATTTTTATCTCTGAGGTGTTCTGGACTCTTGGAGTATTGTTGAACTTGATTGATACGAAGCTGCAGTATGTCAGTATGTCAGTATGTCAGTATATCTCAAGAAACTGTCGAGACCCCCGATTCGGCGCTGGCAACGGATGGGCGCAATCCCGAGACCAGGCTGCGGCTGAGGCAAAGAGCCACGGTCCTGGCTGGGGAAATGGCCACGGTCCAGGCTGGGGAAATGGCCAAGCAGGGTTGTGTGGATGGCGAATATGACCTTGATCATGACACCCGGCTCTAAATTTGGGCTCCATCGTGGGTTGGTCGGTTGGGGCAGCTAGGCGTGCGAGGTGGTGGTGACTAGCAGTGGTGTTCTGGTACGAGGTGGCATGGGTTGTGGAGTGGCGGAAGGGGACTGAGATCTCGATCGAGGTGACACACATGGTAATTGGCTTGGGGTTGGGTTAGCGTAGGGGGAAACTGCATGAGCTGAATTGTTTATTTGCAATCATGACGACATGACATTCAATGCGCTCAGGGCTGCCTCGAGATTGGTCGCTTCGACACAAGCCGAGGGTGTCCACACCAGTCCCCGAGTGGTGACAAGAAAATGATTATACTTGGAGACTGTCGTGATTCGCTGTTGGTGCAGCACCGGTGGATATCCTTGGGGCTGGGGAGCCTTTCGGAACGGAGGGTGGCAACCTGGACTAGCTCCCAGGTTTGTTTACAAGGCATCATGAAATAACAAGGCTGCCGTGATGGGTCTGGAATCTGACCCTACGGCGCGGATCCGGATAGAGAGTGGGGAAAGGTGAAAGGGGTGATTAAGGGGGGCTGGGTTGCGAGACGGGAGGGTTCGACAAGGTGAGGACAAGGAGAGAGGATACCTATCAGGTAGGCACACAGCGGTTCGAGTTCGACTGGCTGGCAGAATATGACTCTCCCACAAATAGAAACATTAGCGCATATTGTCAAGGCCAGGCTAAAGGGTGAACATCTCGTGTAACGCTGCATGTGAAAGCGAGCCGACCCCAAGGAGGAGTCATGGTCGATGTCTCGACTCTCGATGATGACCCGACGAAACCCTCCCCTCCCCTGTTGCATATGAACCCTCGCATGAAGACTAACGCATGAAGACTAACAGAAACGCCATCATGCAATCATTTCGTCCTCGCCACACGCCGGCCATCCGGCCGCAGGATATGGTCCTGGCTCTCCACATCAGCGCTCCGTTTGCTCCGCGCATCGTCCTGGTCGTCCAACTCGATGTACTGGTGCCAGTCCTGCTTGGACGTCTTGGTCGCCGTCGTCTCCGAAGCCGAGAACTCGGTCGTCTTCTTTGTGCGGCCTGTCCCCCCGGCCGCAAGGGTCTGTTTGCTGCCGAGTCCGCTCTTTCCGACGAGGCTGCCCATGACGTTGGGGAAGTAGTGGGCGAACAAGGGCCGGATGGCGGGGATGCTGGTCAGCGTGATGGCCGAGCCGAGCTCGGCAATAGACCACGTGGCGATGTTGGGGACGTCCCAGGTCGGGTCCTTGGATTGGTTGAGGCCGTGGAGGTACGGGAGGCGAATGATGCTCGAGATCAGTGTGCTGCATGGTGCCAATGCGGGTTAGATCAAGTCGTGACTGGGGAAACGAGGGCTCGACTCACAAGACACCGACGGAGCACACCAGCAAGAGTTCGTACCTCCTCCGCCTGGACAGGTTCAGGGCTGTGACGAAGACCGATCAGCTACCCAACATCACATCATGAGAGCAAGGGATCGGTGGGGCCTGCTCGTACTCCTGAAGATCAACCACGGCAGAGACAGAATGACCAAGTCTGTTGCCATGTTGAGTGCAGCATCGACATAGTAGAACTTGGGCTGGTCAAAGCACGTGCCGTCGACCGTCTTGTCCCAGTAAAAGTTCAGCGGACGGCATTGGAGGAACAGGGCGATGGTGAAGGCACTCTCGCTCGCCACGACCCATGCGGCGAGGCCGTAGAGGGGTTTTCTCCATGTGTGGTCTGGCGGCAGAACCCTGACAAAGAACAAGATGATGGACAACTTGATGACGCCCAGGGATGCTGGGTACAGGACCTGCGAGGCAAAGCCGCACTGCCAGTAGCACAAAGTCAGCATTGGGGCAGGCTGGTGGTACTGCATGCTCAAGACCCACCTTTTGCATTTGCTGCTCCGTCTCGCGGCGGACTTCCCAAATGTGTACACCAAGGCCGTAACGCATTGCTGTGCTTGTCAGTCACCCCATCCCTCTCTCGACGTCGACGCATAACATGGTCTGCTTACCATAGACAGTAGCCACAATGAGCCCCGTGTACAAGACCATGCCAATGCCGATGGTGATGTCGTCCCACCCCAGTTTGGCGAACCGGATCCTGGTGTAAAAGCGCAGGATGACGGCGATCAGGGCCAAGGGGCCAAAGGAAGCCATAAAGCCATAGAGATCCGGGGCTCGACTTTCGCCCGTCGGGCCTGGTGGTGTAGCACCACCACCTTCATCTGCGGCCTGCCTGGCAGCCAGGACAGCCCAGTCGAGCAGCGCCATCTTCAGCACAGTTGACTGATTAGATGCTGGGGAGGCCGAGAACAATCTTGGAGAATAAGATCATTAATGACCCAGGAACCACACCAAGGCCAAGACCCAGACCCGAATCCCCGAGGCAATCTCTGGGTTCTTTATAACGCCCATCCTTCGGATTCTGGGGCTGACCATGATCTTCAGCGCGGCCCTGGAAGGTACCCAGGTCGTTTGGAACCTTGGACGCTCAGACACGGCTGGACACCCACTAGCGCACCTGCGGTGCAAGTGCACACGGCACAGAATACCACACATCAATGCATTTCCCTGATAAACGCCTCGAGAGAAGGCAGGCATTGCAGGGGAGTATCCTGTGGATTGCTGATTCGCCGAGACGGGAGCCTCTAGCACGACCCTAACCCGTTTGCAGAGCCGTTTGCAGCCCTTTGCCGGCCGCGCCGCCACTCGGTTTCCATCCGGTTGTCAAAGCTCCCGGGTCGCCGTTGCAGTGGGCGTTTTGAATAGTTTGGTCTCTCGGAGGGGTTGTGGAGGCTGGTCTGCGACACTGCGGTGAGTACGTAGGGCAGCAGCCCACCAACCAAGATAAACTCTTGGTCTCGAAGTGTAAATCCAGTAGAGAACCCTCAACGAACAAACCAATACATCAACCGCACTTTCAAGACACCGGGCTCCTGTCAGTTTTCATTTGAAATCCTGCTTGCCCCTTCAGACATCCAGTCGTGGCCATTGCTCCCCTCTTCCCCCCAGCGTTGCTGTTCTGGTGTTGTGCAACGCTTTGACCTCGTCTTCAAGCAGGGTGGGCCCAGCTTGATGACGACGACGCCGCCCAAAAAGGCAACTTCTTCGGCAACAGGTACCGGGGAGCTGGGCTAGCCAACGGTTCTTTACATATTGGCAGGGGGGAAATGTCCGTGAGGCTGCCGAGAACCGGGGATTATTCTAGTCTGCCGGGCACAGGGGAAAGGAGAGCACAGTGTCTATTAACATGAAAGGACTGCTACTCATGTTGCTCGTCTATGCTGGGCTATTAGTTTGCATACAGTCCCCACGTCACCCAGAGCCTTTCCCGGGTCGTCGATGAGACAACTGGGGAACCTCAAAGACCTGACGCAGAATGCTGGTTGCGTTGGTCACGAAGAAAGCACTAACGAGGGAAAACAGTCGGATGCAGGCTTCCGCAGGGATGATGGAAAAAAATCACAGGCCTTGGACCAAGACGATGGTGTCTGAAAACCACAAGGACTGGCCAGGGGCAAACTGCCTTGGGTACTCAGGCCCAGCCTCGACAGACAGCAACGATCCTCAAGAACTCCGAAACAATACGCACCTCATCTTCGTAACTTGCTTCTCATAACACAACCCAAGTCTCCTCTATCCCGGACGCAAGCTGGCTTGAAAACATTCCCGAACCCGCACATCTAAACACCCCCACTCCTCCCACCAAAACACACTCCTCCAACCCTCAACCACAGACCCATTTTCACATCCCCGTTATTTTCGCTGCTTCAACAAACAATGCCGCCCCCACCTCCTCCTCAACCCCTCCGGCACAACCTGCCAATCCGGCAGCCACATGACCCGCGCCAGGAACGGCGTGCTCTCGGCGTCCAAGAACGGCAGGCACTGCACCTCCTCCCACCGCTCCTTATCTGCGGCATAGTCCGGCTCCAACCCCCCACCACCCTCACCCTCTCCCTCTACAGCCCTCTCGGGAAACTGCGTATCCACCAAGAACACGCAGCTCCGCAAATCAACATACTTGCCCAGGTCCTCCTCGTTGCGGTCGTTCAAGCCGACGGGGGGCAGCCACGCGCCGCTCCACAGGCCGAACCCGACGCGCGCCTCGGAGAACTCGCCGGGGAGCAAGCCCCGGAACGCGGACCGCACGAACTTGGCGCGCATGTCCCGCGGCAGGAAAAAGGACGAGGGGAAGCGGTACCAGTCCTTGCCGAAGCAGACCGTGTCGCCCGGGCCCGCGACGTCCGGGGACGCGAGCGGGGCGTAGATGGCAAGCGGGGCGTGGTAGCCCGCGTACAGGCCCCAGACGCGGGCGAGGCCGAGGTTGACGGACGCGAGGAGCGCCAGGGCGACGGCGGCGAGCTTGAGCTTGGCGGGGATGCGGCCGATGATGGGCGAGGTTTTTGGGTCGGCGCTGCCGAGGAAGGTGAGGAGGATGTGCAGAGCGAGGGCGGCGTTGAGGGCGAGGAAGGGGTAGGCCGGGTACATGAAGCGCTCCTCCTTGTGCGGCTGGCAGGTGAAGATGGCGAGCCAGAGGTAGAAGGGGGTGAGGAAGACGAGGGTGCGCAGGCCGGACTGGAAGGAGGCGCCGGCGGTGTGGCGGGCGGTAAACTTTTGGAGGAGGAAGAGCGGGAGGGAGAGGAGGGCGAGGAGGAACCAGATGTTAAAGTTGAGGAGGAGGTTCTTGAAGTAGAAGGTCCAGGGCTCCGTGCCGTAGAGGTTGGGGCCGCCGGTGGAGGAGAAGATGTTGTACTTGATGATGTTCCAGGTGACGATCTCGACCTTTTTGTAAAAGAAGGTGTTTATGGCTGTGTCGAAGGCCTGGGGACGGTGTTAAGTGGGGACAGACTGGAAAAGGAGACGGGGGGGGAGGACGTACCACTAAGACGAGAGTTGCAACAACACCACGGGTGAGCCGGATGAAGGACTCGAAGAAGCGCTCCTTGTCGCTCAGCATGGCGAAGAAGACCTCTTCAAACACAAAGGGGGCGCACAAGGCGATGGCAAAGGGCCAGCCGAGGACGCCGCCCACGGCAAACCAGAACATGCCTTGCGACGTCTTCAGGCCACCACGCCAGTTCATGAAGGAGGCAGCGCCGATCATGGCCATGTACATGGCGAAACTGGACGGGAGGTAGGCAGTGCTCGAGTGGAAGCTGCCGGGGCTGAAGACCAGGGCCAAGACGAAGAAGAGGCCGACGCGCGGGTTCAGGGCCAGACAGACGGCGCGCCACATGAGGGTCTGGGAGAGGGCGCAGACGCCGGCCAAGAGGTAGCGGAGGAAGTAGAACTCGGCCACCTTGGACGAATGCGGCAGCAGACGGCGGATGTTGGCGCCGAGGGCGTGGATGGCGATGTACAGCCAGCTGCGGATGGCATAGTCCGGGGAGTACTCCCAGGTCTGCAAGCCGTAGCCATGGCTGATATAGTGGGTGGGCTCCCAGTAGTTGAAGGTTTCGTCACAGTCCTGGATGGGGGAGAAGAGAGCGGCGATGACGTTGGCGCCCAGGAAGATGTAGAAGGCCGAGATGGGCTCAATGGCGAATGCATCCTTGATGGCCCTGAAGGTTGGTCAGCCCGGTGCATCTTTTGTAGTGATGCACAATGCGCCCTGGATTGCCGTGCGATGCGCTGAAGGAGCTGTGATGCCCTGCACATGAAGTCAACAGAATTAGGAGAGAGCTTACTGTTTCCTGGCATGTTTGGCTGCCGGATGCACAAACTCCTGTTTTTCTTTACTTTGTGTGCCAGCCTTGGGGGCAGCTCCGGGGGCGGCTTTGGGCGCCATTGCTGTGCTGGTTCGGCCCTTACTCAGGGGTTGACGGTTCTCAACTTCACAGTTGTACCGGTGATGGATGACCTCAACACTTGAAACCTGGAAAAGCCGGCCTCGAGTTGTTGGGAACCACTGCTGGAGCTTGTGTGGAGCTTCCAATGCCCAGGAACGCTAGTCTATTGCTGGTATAGCGTTCCCGTGCTGATCCGTGCGCTTGTGCATCGCGTCCCACTCCAAGACGTGAACTTTTCCAGATCCATATTTTTTCTTATCGAAATCTTCACCACCAAACTTCGGAGTTCTATCTTCACCTTGGTCTTATCCCGGAGAGGGCTTACAGATCATCTTGTTCCAAACTCACTCTCCTGCTGATAACCACTCCTGTTCATTTTCCCAACCTCTCTTCAGTCGAAGTTTACAAAGATCGACCGATCACGGCCTCCGCGCCTCCACCGTGAAGCGCCCCGCGCCACTTCATCTTGGTCGCTGCTTGTGACAGCAGCATTTTCGGCCTCCATTGGCCAATAGTCTCCACGACATTTGATTGCCGTAACTGTTCGACAAAATGGCCGGCATGCCTTTTCAGATCCCCGGGCTCGGTGAGGCGAGGCCCAACGAGCAATTGCCTACCGAACATTTCGCCCCCGATCTTATCGCCGCTGCCGCAAGTATTATGGGGGAGAACGAGGTTGCTGTGGGCCCTACTAACGGGAACGCGCAGTTGGAGAAAAGGAAGCAAGAGGCGCAGCAGCAAGAGGAGGTAGCAACCAAGGCCAGCACAGCGACGGGCGTGGCCGGTGGGATGGACCTCGACATGCGCGACTCCAGCACCCAAGCAGTGAGGTTGGACGCGAAACAAGAGCAAGACATAAAGATGGAGGACCAAGCACACAAGAATCAAGAAGCGCTGCCCGAACAAGATATAAAGATGGAGGACCAAGAACAGAAGAGGCAAGAAGGCCAGGGCGCTGACGTCGAGATGAAAACCAACGATGCGCCGAGCCCGGACGTTACGCACGCTTTGGAGGCTGCGCTCGACGGCATGTTCCCGCAGCTCGCAGGCCCCGCTGTGCCGGCCCCGCACCAAGATGGCGGTCACACGGAGCAACAGCAGGATGGAACCAATGCGGGGCAAGAGGAGGAACACCCGGAGTGGGAGGCCGACTCTTCGCCGTACGAGTCCTCCTCGGAGTCTTCCAGCTCGGACAGCGACTCAGACGACGATTCAGAGGATGAGGGCGGTTATCAATTGCTGGGCATTGAAGAGACCGCCCGGCTGCTCATGGCGGCCGATGGCGAAGGCGACGGCGACGGGAGCGGTAAATCCAAGGGACCCGGCGCGGCCCTCCGGACCAAGAACGAGATTGCTGAAGAGGTCATCCCCAAGCCCGACGTCATCATCACACCGGAGATGAAGATCGAGCCCCTCGGCAATATCGAGTTCGTCGTCGAGACCACCATTGTCATCAAGTCGCAGGTCCCGGGCGAAGTTCAAGTTTTGGACTCGGGATCCGTGCTCTGCAAAGAAGACCGGACCGTCATCGGCGCTCTGGCCGAGGTGCTGGGCAATGTCCGCAGCCCCATGTACACGGTTGGCTTCTCCAGCGAGGATGACATCCAGGGACTCGGGTTGGTGGCCGGCACGCCCATCTATTACTCGGTTGACCACGCCAATTATGTCTTCACGCAGCCCCTCAAGGAAGCCAAGGGTACCGATGCCAGCAACCTTCACGACGAAGAGGTGCCGGCCGAGGAGATGGAGTTTTCTGATGACGAGAAGGAAGCTGAGTACAAGAGACAGCAGAAGTTGAAGAGGCGCGGGGGCAAGGCCGGCCGTGGTGGACGGGAACAGAACCCTGCGACCAGCCACGCCACGTCTTCCCAGCCGGGCCCTGGTGCTGCCCTCAATTATGACGATGACGAAGACGGACCCTACAAGCCGCTGGCTCGGCCTCCGGGCTTCGGCCAGGCCGGGCCGCCATCGCACATCCCCCTGCCCCCCAGGCCCGAGACCGGGTTCAGTCCGCCCCGTGGCGGTCGCGGCCATGGTCACCGTGGAGCACATCGCGGAGGCCGCGGTGATTTCCGGGGACGTAACCAGCGCGGAGGTCATCGCGGTGGCGATCGGAGACACGGCTCGCGCGGAGGCGGAAGCGGTAGCTACCCGCAGTTTGGCCGCGACGGGGCGACTTCACCGCAGACAGGTTTCTCGCATCTCCCGCCGCCTCCTCCCCAGAAC
>Ga0247823_10004737_pt1 | contig 10856 bp, 11 predicted proteins | sample 13C_PalmiticAcid_2_FD_192426 | JGI IMG/M metagenome (GOLD analysis project Ga0247823, IMG submission 192426) | Soil microbial communities from agricultural site in Penn Yan, New York, United States - 13C_PalmiticAcid_Day30 | ecosystem: Environmental > Terrestrial > Soil > Agricultural land...
TTCACACCGGACTTTTTCGAGATGGCCGAGGTTCCCCCACGACCAAACTTAGAATTCTTTTGGCGGAAGCACTGCTTCCTTTTTCAATACGATCTCAAACTCCTGATTCGTCTTCACTTTTACGTCCGACCCCTTGCGGCCGAAGGCGATCACGCTGCCCGACCCGCCGCCGATCGCTGCCCCGACCATCGTTCCGCTGCGGCTGTTCACCGCGGAGCCAACCAAGGCCCCGACCGCCGTTAATCCGCCGATCGTCGCGGCTTTGAATAGCGTTCGCGAAGGAGCGTGGAACCGTTTTACCGGCCCGGCGTCGATCTCGATCGCGTCGTTTCGGTTAAGCCTAAGCCTAACGAAATCGACCTCGAGCACGCCGTCATAGCCCAGATACGCCGCCGCACTGCCCTTCAAGATGCGGCCGTCGATGATCGATCCTTTCGGGATCATCTCGACGCCTCGGTTGAATACAGGCTCGATCACTCTAACGATGAACGTGTCATTGACCCGATTCACCCTGGAGTTGATTTCCGTATCCATCCGCACCTTGATGCGTGTGCCCGCCGGCAGCTCGTAAATAGAACCTTCCGGCTGTGCCGCCAAAGACGAAAAACTGAGAAAGATCAAAGTCGAAACCGCGAAGACTTTGGTGCTGAAAATGATGGATCTCACAAGCCGCATCCTCCATCTTCGCGGATGTTCAAACGACATCCGCGAAGCTAATTAGCAATGACCGTGCCATTTATCCGCCACGGCCAAAATAACCGAATTTACTAGTAAAATACGGGCTTTCGAGAATGCCTTCATACGAAGCCCACGAGCGCGTTTCCCTTATCGTTTGTGGGATGCACGAAATCGGGCAAAAGAGGCTTTTATCCAGTGGACAATGGAAAGTGGACAATGGACAATTTCCGCGCTTTCGTTCCTTCGTTATCTGTGGTTGGTCTCGCCAGACTTCTGGCGAGCGAATCGACATCGGCGGGTTCACCGCTACCCCCCGCATCGAAAGATCTACTAAAATTGTGGTTGAAGCAGGACTTAACTACGAAAAGGCGGCCCGATTGATCGAGCCGCCTCTTTAACTGTCCATTGTCCGCTGTCAATTGTCCGTTACTGAAGGATCGGGTGCGAGCCGCCCTTGCTATGATCGCGGGTCTGCATATACCGCTGGCGGTCGTTGTGATAGAGCACGAGATGCTCGCCCTCGTACCGGACCACGTCGCGGACGCGGTTGAAATCCTTGGTATGCTCGGCGATAGCGAAAGATAGCGGATTGTTCGAGATCACCATCCCGGCCGCGTAAATATAGCCGCCTTGATCATAATCTGTCCCGGCATACTGGGCCGCCCCGACCGCGATATCAGGCGAATATACACCGTCCCCGTTCTTTTGCCGGTCCGCCTTCGCGATGAATATCGTGTAATTGCCCGGGCTTAGCATCCGCCGATACCCGTTTTTGCGAGCCACCGCCAGCAGATCCGCGAGCCCGTCGTCGATCGCCTCGATCATCTCGTCGGACGGCTGCTTCACCGCGTAAACCGTTGCCCCGCCGGGAGTTCGCATGCGAACCGTGAACCGATCGCCGGTCACCTGCTGAGCCTTCGCAAGCGCGTTCGTCTGGGCATCGGAAACGATCACCGAGCCCGCGAGCAATACCGCCAAAAGTAGAATGGAAATTCCCCTTGTCATAAAACAGATCCTCCGATCAAAGGACTTGCAACGACCGTGCCGAGAAGAAGGAAGAGTGGTACTGGGGACGGGAATCGAACCCGTACGTCCCTAAGGACACAGGATTTTAAGTCCTGGGCGTCTACCAATTCCGCCACCCCAGCAACACATTGAAGATTATCACGTAGACGGCTGCGAACGAAGTTACTCGGCCTCTCGTGCTATCATTTGCCCAAGCCGCATATGGATCAATATACGTGGATTTTTTGGGTGCTTCTGGGTGTCGCTCTGATAGTCGCGGAAACCTTTACCCTCGGTTTCGTTCTGCTGTGGTTCGGCATCGGCGCCCTGGTCGCGGCAGGAGCCGGAGCCTTGGGCGTGGGGCTATTCGGTCAGTTCCTGATCTTCGCCATCGTCTCGATCGCCCTTACGGCGGCCTCCCGTACGATTTTCTCGAGCTTCATAAGCCGCCACGACGATCACGCCCTTAAAATGGGCATCGACGCTCTCCCGGGCCAGATCGGAACCGTCACCTCAGCCAGCAAGGGAGCCCTGAACGAAGGCGCCGTAAAGGTCTACGGATCAACGTGGACCGCGTTTCCCGAAGATGATGTCGAACTTGTAGAAGGTGAAAAAGTCGAGGTTGTGAGAGTTCAGGGATCGTCGATCTACGTCCGGCCCGTGGTCAAGCATCTACCCGATTGGCGTGGTGATGATTAGTTGATCGTCGATGTCACGGATATCGAGGGAATAAGACTGCTGCTGGCGGTTTCGCCGATCTAGAATCTGACAACGTAACTCTCACAAAACAAAAGACTTATACGATTTCCGCCGTGTCTTGTTCCTGAGTATCAACATCGTCGGCCTGATCCGCTGTGTCGTGGATATTTCCCAGGTCGATCAACTCCAACTGAACATCGTCTCCTTCTCCCTGGGGCAGATCATCGCCCACCAGGCGGGCCAGGATCACGGTGATGTTATCTTCGCCGCCATTCTCGTTGGCCTCTCTTACCAAGCCGGCGCAGGCGAGTTCAAGTTGGTCGATGTTCGAGCTGACGTGATTCTGCATGCTTGCGGCGCTTACCTTATTGGAAAGGCCGTCGCTGCAGATCAGAAGGACGTCGTTTCGACATGGCGTGAGTCGTGCGGATACGGGATAGATCTCGTTTTGAGCACCGAGGGCCTGGAGGATCACGTTCTTCAGAGTATGGCTTTCTGCTTCCTCTGGCGAGATCTGTTGAGCGTCGATCAATTGCTGAACCAGCGACTGATCTTTCGTAACCTGATAGATCTTTTCGTTTCGAACTAGATACGCTCGGCTGTCTCCGACCTGGACGATATCGATGCCGCGGGGAGTCAGGCCGAGACCGGTGAAGGTTGCTCCCATCCCCTGAAACTGAGCATCCGACCGGCCCTGCTGATGGACGAGATAATTTGCGTAGACAGTGGCGTTATATAGCTTTGCGATGAGATTGTAATCCATCGCTTCGGGCGTAAGAGTTTCTTCGATGTCTTCGTGAAGGAGTTTCTCGCTAACACTTTCGACGGCCATTTTGCTGGCTACTTCCCCGGCCAGAGCCCCGCCCATTCCATCCGAAACCGCTAAAACAACGCCGTTGTCGTCAACCGTAAACGTCTGAGATTCGATCACGAACTCGCCGCTTTCCTGCTTGCTGGTCCAGGCACGGCTCTTCGTAATGCTAAGAAGCAGATAATTGTCCTCATTACCGCGGCGAACGCGGCCTACATGGGAAGTTGCATGGATCTCAACACTGAACATAAGAATCGCAAGTCTTCGGAACCGCTTGATCCGCAATGAGGCGGACGGATCGCTACGGTCCTAAGTCTAGCTTAACGCTTGATCTAGATCTTCTAAAATGTCCTCGACATCCTCAATCCCAACCGAGATGCGAACGAGTCCGTCGGTAATTCCTAATTTTGACCTCGTTTCCGCCGGGACAGAAGCGTGCGTCATCGTTGCAGGGTGCGATATCAACGATTCCACTCCCCCTAAACTTTCGCCTAGAGTACAAAGTTTGACGCTCTCGAGCACCTTTTTTGCGTTCTCCAAAGAGCCGGTTTCAAAAGAAACCATTCCGCCGAATCCCGATTGCTGACGTTTTGCAAGCTCGTGCTGCGGGTGCGAGGTAAGCCCCGGATAGTATACCTGTTGAACCTTCGGATGTTCAGCAAGAAAATTCGCTACTATTCGCCCATTTTTATCATGAGCCTCCATTCGGACCGCCAAGGTCTTTGTTCCTCGCAGTACCAGAAATGAATCGAAGGGAGAAAGGATAGCTCCGACGCCGTTTTGAACGAACTGGATCCACTCTGCGTCTTTCGCATCATTCAGCGCGACAAATCCCCCAACGCTGTCCGAATGGCCATTCAAATACTTGGTTGTCGAATGAACGACGATATCAACGCCGAACTCGATCGGACGTTGAAAATAGGGCGACATGAACGTATTGTCGCAGACAACTGTCGCTCCACGGGAATGTGCCAGCTCGGATACGGCCGCAAGATCCGTGACCGTCATCACAGGATTGGTGGGCGTTTCAACGAACAGCATTTTTGTGTTCGGTTTGAATGCTTTTTCGAGTTCGGCGACATCGGATGTGTCGGCGAGGTCGAATTCGACTCCGTAATTGCTGAGGATCTTGCTAAAGAGCCGAAACGTGCCGCCGTATGTATTGTCGCCGAGGATGACGTGTTCGCCAGCCTTCACAAGCTTCAGTACCGCGTCGATCGCTGACATCCCCGACGCGAACGCATAGCCAAACTCGGCACCTTCAAGAGCCGCGATGTTCTTCTCAAGCGCAGACCTAGTCGGATTCTGCGTTCGGGCGTATTCGTAACCTTTGTGCTTGCCTAATCCGTCCTGTGCGTAGGTAGAGGTTTGGTAGATCGGAACGCTAACTGCTCCAGTCGCTGAGTCGGGCTCGTTTCCAGCGTGAATTGCAATTGTAGAAAAGCCCATAGACGGAGCACAGCAAATTAGGGATCTGAGTAAAGCTTTTTTATCGTAACTTAGGGCGAGAGCGTGATGAAACCGCCGTTTTTACGAGCCTTTATGGTAACTTGCGGAATTGAAAAATGCAAACAGATGGAAGACCAATCAACGCAGGCCATTATGCGCTAAATGATAGAAAAGGTTGGTCTTGTTGAAGCGACCGTTCGTAGGCGGTTATCGAAGCTTCGTGCTGCAGTGAAAGTCCGATATCGTCCAGGCCGTTGATCAGGCAATATTTTCGAAACTCGTCGATCTTGAAACTAGATGAGAAGCCAGCATTGTCCGATATCGTCGACGCCTCAAGGTTGACGGTGATCTGATGATCAGGCGAGGTGGCCGCATTTTTCGCGAGGCTCGCACAATCGTCGGCGCTCAGCACCACAGGGAGTAGGCCGGTCTTAAGACTGTTGTTAAAGAAGATATCGGCGAAGCTTGGAGCGACGATCACGTGGAATCCGTAATCAAGGAGGCTCCAGGGAGCATGTTCTCTCGATGAGCCGCAGCCGAAGTTTTCGCCCGCGATCAGGATCGAGGCCCCTTCCGCTTCCGGCTTATTGAGGACAAAATCGTGGATCACGTCGCCCTTCGGCGAGAATCGCCAGTCGTAAAACAGAAACTCTCCGTATCCAGATCTTTCGATCCGCTTCAGGAACTGTTTGGGAATGATCTGATCAGTATCGATGTTGGCCAGGTCGATCGCGACAGCTTTGCCCGTATGGGTAACAAACTTTTCCACTAATTCTCCTTGAACTTCCAATCGCGGATATCGACGAAATGTCCCGCGATCGCGGCCGCCGCAGCCATCGACGGACTAACGAGATGTGTACGTCCGCCTCGGCCTTGTCTGCCTTCAAAATTGCGATTGCTTGTCGACGCGCATCGCTCGCCTTCCGCCAACACATCGTCATTCATCGCGAGACACATCGAACATCCAGCATCGCGCCATTCGAAACCAGCGTCTTCGAAAATTGCAGCTAGTCCTTCGGCCTCAGCCTGACGCTTGATCTGCATCGATCCCGGAACCACCATCGCATTGACGCTGCCGCTGATCTTATAACCCTGCACTACCTTAGCGGCTTCTCGCAGGTCCTCGATACGCGAATTGGTGCAGGAACCGATAAACACGCGATCGATGTTGATCGATTCGATGTTGCGGTCCGGTTCGAGGTCCATGTATTCGAGGGCTCGTTCATAAGAACGCCGCTTGGTGTCATCGTCAATAGCAGCCGGATCTGGAACACGATCGGCAACTGTAACAGACATTTCCGGCGAAGTGCCCCAGGTGACAAATGGTGCAAGCGTCGTCGCGTCGATCTCGACCGTACGATCAAAAACCGCTCCTGGATCAGTCGGTAGAGTTCGCCAATAGTCGACGGCCTTCTCCCAATCATCACCCTTCGGGCTAAACGTGCGGCCTTTCAGATATTCATAGGTTGCTTCATCTGGAGCGATCAGTCCCGCACGAGCGCCGGCTTCGATACTCATATTGCAGACCGTCATCCGGCCTTCGATCGACAGTGATCGGATCGCCGATCCGCCGTATTCGATCACGTAACCAGTTCCGCCTGCTGTCCCGATCCGATTAATGATGGCGAGGATCACATCCTTTGCAGTGACACCGAATGGAAGATCTCCATCGACGTTGATCAAGAAATTCTGCGCCTTGGACTGCGGAAGCGTTTGAGTCGCTAGAACGTGTTCGACCTCGCTCGTGCCGATCCCGAACGCGAGCGATCCGAAAGCTCCATGCGTTGCCGTGTGCGAATCGCCGCAAACGATCGTCATCCCCGGCCGCGTTAGTCCTTGCTCCGGACCGAATACGTGAACGATGCCTTGTTCGATCCGATCAAGATCGAATAGCTGAACGCCGAAATCTTTGCAATTTTGTCGCAAAGTATCGACCTGCTTTGCTGCGATCGGATCGGCGAACGGCAGATTACGATTCTTCGTCGGGATCGCGTGATCGACGGTGGCGTAAGTTCGGTCCGGTCGTCGGACTTTTCGCCCGTTCATCCGAAGCCCTTCGAACGCTTGAGGCGAGGTCACCTCGTGAACCAAGTGAAGGTCGACGTAGAGTAGTGCCGGCTTCCCGGCTTCCGAGTGGACGATGTGAGCGTCCCAGATCTTGTCGAATAACGTTTTCATCCGGCTCAGTTACCTTGTGATGCAGGCTGTGAAGCCGTATTACCGGTCGCGTATCGTGCGATCAGTTCGCCCATCGCAGTAGTCGAGATCGACTTACCGTCGCGAGCAATATCGGCAGTACGATAGCCCTCGGCGAGAGCCTGGTCTATCGCGTTCTCGATCGCAGCTGCGGCCTCTTCGTTATTCGCGGTATGCCGAAGCAGCATTGCTGCGGACGCGATCGCTCCGATCGGATTCGCAATGTCTTTCCCTGCGATGTCGGGCGCCGATCCGTGAACCGGCTCGAACAGATCGATCTCACCACCGACAGTCGCAGACGCAAGCATCCCGAGGGATCCCGTTAGAACGGCCGCCTCGTCGGAGAGAATGTCGCCGAAAAGGTTCTCGGTTAGTACCACATCGAACCGCGTCGGATTTGTAACGAGGTGCATCGCGCAAGCGTCGACAAATAGATGATCGAGTTCGACGTCAGGATAATCAGCCGCGACTTTCGAGACGGTTTCCCTCCACAACCGCGAGGTCTCAAGCACGTTTGCCTTGTCGACAGAAGTTACCTTCTTTCGACGACCTCTCGCTGAATCGAATGCTACCCGTGCGACGCGCTCCACCTCGGCAACGCTGTAACGCATCGTGTTGAACGCCGATGTATTGTCGCTCTCGAAACCGCGCGGAGTGCCGAAATAGAGTCCGCCGAGAAGTTCGCGGACGATCAAAAGATCGGTGCCTTCGAAGATCTCACGCCTAAGAGGAGATGAATCGATAAGCGACGCGTATGCTTTCGATGGGCGAAGGTTCGCGAAACCGCCGAGGACTTGTCGCATTTTCAGCAGTCCGATCTCAGGTCGTTGGTCGGGAAGCAGGTGGTCGTATGACGGATCGCCGACGGCTCCAAGCAGGACTGCGTCGGCTCCGTCGAATGCCGCTATCGTCGCGTCCGGCAGGGGCGAGCCAGATTCTCGGATCGCGCATCCGCCGATCAGGGCTTCTGTCGTTTCGATCTCGATCGAATGAACCGCAGCCACGGCCTTCAAAACGCGCAGCGCTTCTCTCGTTACTTCGGGCCCGACGCCGTCGCCGGGCAATACTGTGATTTTCATTAAAGTCCTTTGATCAGGCCGCGATCGCAACCGGAGCACCTTGCGGGATCAACGCGAGCAGGTCCTGATCGTAAATATCCTTTTTCTTGTCGGCCAGCGTCGTGAACCGAGCATATATCTCGCCAAGTTCTTCGGCCGAGAATGTGTGACCGAGAGCCTCGTATCTAGCGACCAGCGCGTGGCGGCCTGAGTGTTTCCCAAGCACAATGCTATTGTTCGGAACGCCAACGGATTCAGGCGTCATTATCTCATAACAAAGTGGATTGCTAAGCACACCGTGCTGATGGATTCCCGCCAGATGAGCAAACGCGTTGAGCCCGACGATCGCCTTATTCGGCTGTACTCCGAAACTGATGATCGAGGTAAGGAGTTGGCTAGCAGGGTAAAGCTGAGTTGTGACAATGTTGTTCGAGACGTTGAACTGATCACCACGAACTGCCAACGCCATCACCACCTCTTCCAAAGCCGCATTACCGGCACGCTCGCCGATCCCGTTGATCGTGCACTCGATCTGGCGGGCACCCGCTTCGATCGCGGCAAGGCTGTTCGCGACCGCAAGGCCAAGATCGTTGTGGCAATGGACGCTGATCGTCACGTTCTTGTCACCGACGACGCGTTCCTTAATGGTCCGGATCAAATGGCCATATTCGTTTGGAAGCGAATACCCGACGGTGTCGGGGATATTCAAAACCGTAGCACCCGATTCGACCGCGACATCCAGCACCTCACAAAGATAGTCCACATCGCTCCGCGTCGCGTCTTCGGCTGAAAACTCGACCTCGTCGGCGAGTCCCGATGCGAGCTTCACTGCGTTACGGGTCATCTCGATCACTTCGGATCGCGTTTTCTTCAGCTTGAATTCAAGATGGATGTCCGAGGTAGCGACGAATGTGTGGATCCGCGATTTTGCGGCCGGTTTCAGCGCCTCGCCGGCGCGAACGACGTCCGCCTCAACGGTTCGGGCAAGCGCCGCGACGCGAGTCTCTTTGCACAACTTTGCTATTTCGTTAACCGACTCAAAATCGCCGTCCGAAGCGATCGGGAAACCGGCCTCGATAATGTCAACACCGAGTTCTTCGAGCTGCCTCGCCATCTCGATCTTTTCATTTAAGAACATCGAGCATCCGGGCGACTGCTCGCCGTCACGAAGCGTTGTATCGAAGATCGCGATCTTATCGTTTTGCATCAAACTAATCCTCCAGGGTGGAACTATTACATCTCACCTTTTCTCGAATATTAGGTGGGCGGCTGATAAAAGTCAAGATTATGTAACGGACGATAACATAACAAAATATGATATTAGTATCAGGTCGTTGACAAAACTTTTCTTTTGCCCGGGGTGATAATTCCGGCGTTTGTATTTATAATTGTTATATGGATATAAATCAGCTTGAGGTACTGATCGCGGTTGCCCGGGAGAAGAGCTTCTCAAGAGCAGCCGAGGTTCTCGGGAGAACTCAGCCCGCGGTAAGTCAGGCAATACGCAGATTGGAGCTCGAGATCGGTGAGAAGCTCTTCGACCGCTCGTCGAAGGACGGGACCCTAACGTCGTCCGGGGAAGTGCTGGTCGATTACGCCCGGCAGATGTTGAATTTGCGTCACGCAGCAAACACGGCCCTCCGGGAGATGAAGAGCCTGCAGCACGGTAAGGTCACGATCAGCGCGAATGAGCATACGGTCTTTTACCTTTTGCCCGTGATCGAAGAATATCGACGCCAACATCCGACGATCAAGATCGAGGTTCAGCGAGGTGCGGCGAGCCGAATTCCGGATCAGATCACCGCAAGGGAAGTCGAGCTTGGTGTGATCTCATTCAAACCCTCGGATGCTACGCTCCGGTCCGTCTCGGTTCTCAACGACGAGCTTCAGCTTATCGTCGCCCCGAAACATCGGCTTGCCGGCCGAGCCTCTGTATCCATTAGAGACCTTGCGTCAGAGACGTTCATCGCTCACAATGCACCATCGCCGTATCGTCAAAAGGTTATTGAGACCTTTGCGAAATACGACACGCGGCTCAATATTTCGGTGGAGCTTCCTTCGCTCGAAGCGATCAAGAGGTTGGTGGAAACCGGCATCGGGGTCGCACTAGTTCCAAAGCTTTCGGCCAAGGCTGAGATCGCGACAGGCCAACTTGTCGGGCTTTCGGTCAAAGAAATGAAACTCGAAAGAAAGCTGAACATCGTTTATCGCAAAAATTCGGTTCTTTCACACGCATCGCAGGAATTTCTCAGGATAGCCAAAGACCTTGGCAAGTAACGACTTATGTTTGAACAATTCACGCTCGGTATCGAAGAAGAGTTCCAGATCGTTGATCCTGAAACACGTGAGCTGAAGTCTCACGTTTCCGAGATACTCGACGAAGGCAAGCTCCTGCTTGGCGAAAAGATCAAGCCGGAAATGATTCAGTCGATGATCGAGGTTGGTACCGGTGTATGCGCGAATGTTCAGGAGGCGCGCGACGACCTTACAAAGCTTCGCTGCATAATTTCTTCACTAGCTAGGAAGAAGGGAATGGCTATCGTCGCGGCATCGACGCACCCGTTTTCGAAGTGGTCCGAACAGCAGATATATGACGGTGACCGGTACAAATTGCTGGTCGATGAGCTGCAGATGGTTGCTCGAAGTCTTCTGATCTTCGGTCTGCACGTCCACGTCGGGATCGCCGATCTTGATCGACGCATCCACATTATGAACGCGGCCCGTTATTTCCTCCCGCACATCCTTGCGATGACGACTAGTTCGCCGTTTTGGCTCGGATTCAATACTGGCTTGAAGTCCTACCGCAGCGAAGTATTCAAGAAGTTTCCCCGCACCGACATCCCCGACCATTTTGAGTCCTTTCAACAATACCAGTCCTACGTAGATCTGCTCGTAAAGATGCACTGCATTGAGGATGGTACCAAGATCTGGTGGGACGTCCGGCCCCACGCCAAATTTCC
>Ga0247823_10004738_pt1 | contig 10855 bp, 12 predicted proteins | sample 13C_PalmiticAcid_2_FD_192426 | JGI IMG/M metagenome (GOLD analysis project Ga0247823, IMG submission 192426) | Soil microbial communities from agricultural site in Penn Yan, New York, United States - 13C_PalmiticAcid_Day30 | ecosystem: Environmental > Terrestrial > Soil > Agricultural land...
GCTGCGGCGTCAGTTCCGGCGCGAGGACGGGACCGTGCGCGACAGCGTGCTGTTCTCGATCACCGCCGAGGACTGGCCGCGGGTGCGGGCCGGGCTCACCGAGCGCCTGCGCGCGACCGGGCGCTGACCGCCCGGCCCGGTCAGGAGGCGAGGAAGTTCAGGATGGCGAGCGCCAGCGGGGCGCTCAGGTCGAACAGCACGCGGCCGACGTGCAGGCCCGCGGTGGCGCCCGCTTCGTAGTTGTCGGACAGGAACTGCAGGATGGTGTCGACCATGGATGCTCCCGGGGTGGTGAGGGCGGGGATCAGGCGAAGAAGCCCTGGAGGATCGGCGTTCCGAGGTCGATCACCGTCTTGGCGACCGTCAACCCCAGATTGCCCAACCCGATGACGACGGCCCCGATGAGGTCGTAGTTCGCCTGGGCGAAATCACGTAGCTGCTGCATGTCCACTCCTCGACCCCGACCGATGGGTAGTTGGTGTGACCAGCGTCTCACAGTTGATGCTTGCTGCCAAGTTGCTGACGCGATGTCACCGCAGGTAGCAGGCGATTTCGTGGGAATCGGACGAGGTCGGGCGCGACGTCACTACCCCCGGGTATGAATGAGATTGCATCATCGTGCATAATCATTTGCAGCAGCGGCGCGAGCCGACCGGCGGCCGGAGCATTCATACTGCTCCAGGCAGCCCGTGCAGCGGAACGACCACACACTTCGAGGAGCACAACAGACATGTCCGATCGCGTCGTACTCGCCTACTCCGGTGGGCTTGACACCTCCGTCGCCATCAGCTGGATCGCGAAGGAGACCGGTGCCGAGGTGGTGGCCGTGGCCATCGACCTGGGCCAGGGCGGCGAGGACATGAACGTGGTGCGCCAGCGCGCCCTGGACTGCGGCGCCGTCGAGGCCATCGTGGTCGACGCGCGCGACGAGTTCGCCGACGAGTACTGCCTGCCCACCATCCAGGCCAACGCGATGTACATGGGCCAGTACCCGCTCGTGTCGGCCATCAGCCGCCCGCTGATCGTCAAGCACCTGGTCGAGGCCGCGAAGTTCCACAACGCGACCACCGTCTCGCACGGCTGCACCGGCAAGGGCAACGACCAGGTCCGCTTCGAGGTCGGCATCGGCGCGCTCGCGCCCGATCTGGAAGTCATCGCCCCGGTCCGCGACTACGCCTGGACCCGCGAGAAGGCCATCGCCTTCGCCGAGCAGAACAACCTGCCGATCAACGTCACCAAGAAGTCGCCGTTCTCCATCGACCAGAACGTGTGGGGCCGCGCGGTCGAGACCGGCTTCCTCGAGGACCTGTGGAACGCGCCGACCAAGGACGTCTACGACTACACCGCCGATCCGACGGTGAACTTCGAGGCGCCCGACGAGGTCATCATCACCTTCGACAAGGGTGTGCCGGTCGCCATCGACGGCCGCCCCGTCACCGTGCTGCAGGCCATCGAGGAGATGAACACCCGCGCCGGACGCCAGGGTGTCGGCCGCCTCGACATGGTCGAGGACCGGCTCGTCGGCATCAAGAGCCGCGAGATCTACGAGGCCCCGGGCGCCATCGCGCTGATCACCGCGCACCAGGCCCTGGAGAACGTCACCATCGAGCGCGAGCTGGGCCGCTACAAGCGCCAGGTCGAGCAGCGCTGGGGCGAGCTGGCCTACGACGGCCTGTGGTTCTCCCCGCTCAAGCGCGCGCTGGACGCCTTCGTGCAGGACAGCCAGCAGCACGTCACCGGCGACATCCGGATGGTGCTGCACGGTGGTTCGGCCGTGGTCAACGGCCGCCGCTCCGAGCAGTCGCTCTACGACTTCAACCTGGCCACCTACGACGAGGGCGACACCTTCGACCAGTCGCTGGCCAAGGGCTTCGTGCAGATCCACGGCCTGTCCTCGAAGGTCGCCGCCCGCCGCGACCTCAACCAGAAGTAGTACGAGAGCACGTCGTAGTCTCGACACCGGCCGGTCCACGCGGACCGGCCGGTGCCGTGCCCAGCCATGCCCGCCAGCCGACCGGAGGAAACCGCGACCATGACCCATAGTGGAACCAACGAAGGTGCGCTCTGGGGTGGGCGATTCGCGTCCGGCCCGGCCGAGGCGATGGCGGCGCTGAGCAAGTCGACCCATTTCGACTGGGCGCTGGCTCCCTATGACATCCGCGCCTCCAAGGCGCACGCCCGCGTCCTGCACAAGGCCGGGCTGCTCTCCGACGACGACCTGACCGGCATGCTGGCCGGCCTGGACGCCCTCGCCGCCGACGTCGCCTCGGGCGCCTTCGGGCCCGCCGAGTCCGACGAGGACGTGCACGGCGCGCTCGAGCGCGGCCTGATCGAGCGGGTCGGCACCGAACTCGGTGGCCGGTTGCGCGCGGGCCGCTCGCGCAACGACCAGGTCGCGACCCTGTTCCGGATGTGGCTGCGTGACGGTGTGCGCCGCGTCGCCGCCGGCGTGCTCGATGTGGTCGATGCCCTGGTCGCCCAGGCCGCCGCGCACCCGGACGCCGTGATGCCCGGCAAGACCCACCTGCAGGCCGCGCAGCCGGTGCTGCTCGCCCACCATCTGCTCGCGCACGCCCATCCGCTGCTGCGTGATCTGGAGCGCCTGCGCGACTTCGACAAGCGCGCCGCGATCTCCCCGTACGGTTCGGGCGCGCTGGCGGGTTCCTCGCTGGGCCTCGACCCCGAGCAGATCGCCGCCGAACTCGATTTCACCGCCTCGGCCGCCAACTCGATCGATGCGACCTCCTCCCGGGACTTCGCGGCCGAGGCCGCGTTCGTGCTGGCCATGATCGGCGTCGACCTGAGCCGGATGGCCGAAGAGATCATCATCTGGAGCACGCCGGAATTCGGGTACGTCACCCTCGCCGACGCGTGGTCGACCGGCTCGTCGATCATGCCGCAGAAGAAGAACCCGGACGTCTCCGAGCTGACCCGCGGCAAGGCGGGCCGCCTGATCGGCAACCTGACCGGTCTGCTGGCCACCCTGAAGGCCCAGCCGCTGGCTTACAACCGCGACCTGCAGGAGGACAAGGAACCCCTGTTCGACTCGGTCGCCCAGCTCGAACTGCTGCTGCCCGCCATCGCGGGCCTGGTCGCCACCCTCACCTTCCACACCGGCCGGATGGCCGAGCTCGCCCCCGCCGGCTTCACCCTCGCCACCGACATCGCGGAATGGATGGTGCGCCGAGGTGTTCCGTTCCGGGTCGCGCACGAGGCCGCGGGCGCCTGCGTGCGGGCCGCCGAGGCGCGCGGCGTCGGTCTCGACGAACTGACCGACGAGGACTTCGCCGCCGTCGACGCGTCGCTGACCGCGGGGGTGCGCGACGTGCTCACCGTCCAGGGCTCGATCGCCTCCCGCAACGCCCGCGGCGGCACCGCCGGTGTCCGCGTCGCCGAACAGCTCGACGAGGTCCGCAAGAACGCCGAAGACGCCCGCGCCTGGCTGAACTGACCGCGGGCGTGTCACCGCCGCGCGGCGGTTACCCTGCGGCCATGACCCTGGTCCTGCTGGCACTGGCCATCGCCTCCGAAGTCACCGCGACGGTGTCGCTGAAGCTCTCGGAAGGTTTCACCAAGCTCGTTCCCTCCATCGTCGTGGTCATCGGCTACGCCACCGCGTTCTACTTCCTGTCCCAGGCGCTGAAGCGGGGCATGGCGATCGGGGTGGCGTACGGGATCTGGTCGGCGGTGGGTGTCGCGGCGATCGCGCTGATCGGGGTGCTGTTGCTGGGGGAGCGGCTGACCCTGGTGCAGGTCGGCGGGATCGGGCTGGTGATTCTCGGTGTGCTCGCGCTGGAACTCGGTGGCGCGCACTGACGTCGGTGCGCTACAGCTCCGCGCGGACCCGGAATCCCGCGTCGCGCAACGCCTCCAGGACGTCGTCGCGGTGGGCGGGGCCGCGCGTCTCGACGGTGAGCGAGACCTCCACCTCGTCGACCTCGAGCCACATCCCGGTGCGTGAGTGGACGATGTCGACCACGCTCGCCCCGGCGCGCCCGACCACCCCGAGCAATGCCGACAGCGCGCCCGGCCGATCGGCGATGGTCACTCGCATCGCCAGGTAGCGGCCCGCCGCGCTGAGGCCGTGCCCGATCACCCGGGTGAGCAGCAGCGGATCGATATTGCCGCCGGACAGGATGGTCACCACCGGGCCGGGCAGCGCGCGGTCGCGCAGCGGGGACAGCAGCGCGGCCACACCCGCCGCGCCCGCCGGTTCGACGATGAGCTTGGCCCGTTCCAGGCACAGCAGCAGCGCCTTCGACAGCGCGTCCTCGTCGACGGTCACGATCTCGCCCACCAGCTCCGCGACGTGCGCGAACGGCACCGCGCCGGGCAAGCCGACCGCGATGCCGTCGGCCATCGTCGCCATGCGCGGCACCCGGACCGGCTTGCCCGCCGCCAGGGAATCGGGCCAGGCCGCGGCCTCTGCCGCCTGCACCCCGATCACCGTGACCCGCGGCGCGAGCGCGTGCAGCGCCACCACCACACCGGCGAGCAGGCCGCCACCGCCGGTCGGTACGACGACGGTGCCGACGTCGGGCACCTGCTCGAGGATCTCCAGCGCCACCGTCGCCTGACCGGCCACGATATCGGGATGATCGAACGGGTGGATCAGCGTCGCACCCGTCCGCTCGGCGAATTCCTGTGCGGCGAGCAGGGATTCGTCGATGGTGTCGCCCACCTGATGCACCTCGGCGCCGTAGGCGCGGGTCGCCACCAGTTTGGGCAGTGACGCGCCGATCGGCATGAACACCGTCGAGGTGATGCCGAGCTCGGCGGCCGACCACGCGACACCCTGCGCGTGATTGCCCGCGCTGGCCGCCACCACCCCGCGCGCCCGCTCGGCCGCCGGGAGATTCGCGATCCGGTTGTAGGCGCCACGCGGCTTGAACGAGCCGGTGCGCTGCAGGTTCTCGCATTTGAGCAGCACCTGCGCACCGACCCGTTCCGACAGCACCCGCGACCCCACGGTCGGCGTGCGCCGGATCACCGGCGCCAACAGCCGCGCGGCCGCCTCGATCCGCTCGAGTCCGACGGTCTCCATGGCCACATCGTGCCAGCCGGGCGTGGGGACCGGTGATCACCACGCGCCGGTGGCGATGGCGATGACGGCTAGGCGGCCTTGGCGATGTTGTGGGCCATGGTGCCGAGGCGGGTGAGCCGGGCGTCGCCGAGGGGCGTGAGTTTGCCGCCGAGCCGGTTGGTGACGAAGGCCAGCGACATCCCGGTCTCGGGGTCGGCGAAGGCGCCGGAGCCGCCGAGGCCGAAGTGGCCGAAGGCCGAGATCGGTTCAACCTTGGACGGTTTCATCGGGACTCCGTGGAATCCGAGGGCCCACGGAATGCGGAAGGCCAGCACGTAATCGGGAGTGAAGACCTGGCGGGTGGCGAAGCGGCGGATCGACCCCGGTTCCAGGATGCGGGTGCCGTCGAGTTCGCCGTCGTGCGCCAGCGCCGCGTAGACCCGGGCCAGCGCGCGCGCCGAGAACACACCGTTGACCCCGGGCATGACCGAGTCGTGCACGCGCGGATCGACGATGAGGTCGGCGAACCCGCGCGGGGTGGTCTCCGCGGCCGCCGCGTATCTGGTGCGGGTGAGCAGATCCGAACCCCGGTCCCAGTCCATGCCCGCGGCCCGCAAGCGCGGAAAGGTGGTGGCGATGCGGTGACGCTGCTCCGTCGGTACCCGGAACCAGAGCTCCTCGGCGCCGAGGGGTTCGGCGAGTTCGGTCCGGACCACGTCGACGAATTCGCGTCCGGTCACCCGGCGCACCAGTTCGGCGGCCAGATGTCCGTAGCTGATCCCGTGATAGCCGCTGGTGACCCGGTGCCGGGGATCGGGAGTGGCCGCGGCCAGCGCGGCGGTGACGGCCTCGTCGTCGAGGAAGCGTTCCACGGGCCCGGGCAGCAGGCCGCGTAGCCGATGCAGGCCGGCGCGGTGGGTGAGCACGTCGCGCACCGTGATGTGTTCCTTGCCCGCCGCCGCGAACTCGGGCCAGTACTCGGCCACCGCGGTGTCGTAGCCGAGGTGGCCGCGCTCGGCGAGCTGATGGATCACGGTGGAGGCGACGCCTTTTCCGGTGGAGAAGGCCAGCGCGACCGTGTCCGACGCCCACGGCACCCCGGGACTCGCGTACCCCGCCCAGACGTCGACGACCGGCTCGCCGTGCAGGTACACGCACAGCGCGCCGCCGCCGTGCGACGGTTTGCGGAAGAGGCGGTCGAACATCGCGACCAGGCTGACGAAACGGCGATCCACCGACTGCGTTGTCGAAACTCCCATCGTTCGAGCATGCCACCCCGCACACAGGACCGGTCGGTACGGTGATCGTTTCCTGACCGTCACATAGCGGACAGCGCTCGCAATACATCGTCCATAGCATGTGGGTATGCCCCCGAGAAGACGATCGGCGCTGCTCGCGAGGCTCGTGGTGGACGAGCCCGGCCGCCCCCAGGTGATCCTCGGCGAACTGCGCCGGGTGATCCTCGACGGCGCCGTGCCACCGACCACCGTGATTCCGCTGCGTGAGGTGGCCGTGCTGTTCGGCGTGAGCCACATCCCCGTGCGCGAGGCGCTCAAGACGCTGATCGGGGAGGGGCTGGTCACCCATCGCCCGCAGCGCGGCTACCAAGTGGCCCAGCTCACGCCCCGGGAATTGCGTGAGATGTACATCGTGCGCGACACCTTGGAAACCGCCTCGCTCGCGGCCGCGGCGACCAACGCCGGCGAGGCCGAACGCGCGCATCTGCTCGCGGTGAACGAACTCCTCGAGCGCGCGATCCTCGACGACGACCCGGAGACCTATCAGCGCCAGTCGCGCAGCTTTCATGTCGCGCTGACCCGCCCGTCGCGGATGTTCCGGCTGCTGCACATGCTCGAAGCCGCCTGGAACGTCACCGAACCCGTGCAATCCATGGTCCACATCGATCGGTGTGACCGGGAGCGATTGCACTCCGACCACATCGCGATGCTCGACGCGTTCCTGGCCCGCGATGTCGAGCGGCTGCTCGCGGTCGCCGACGAACACCATCGGCGCCTGGAATCGGTGATCGCGACTCTGCCCACCGATACCGGATTGCTCGCGCCCGAAGATATATCTTCCGTGCAATAGCCGGGAAATTGTCGGGAAACCGAAGGGCAACTGCTGATACTTACCGTCAGCGAAGCAGATTCACCCTTCGGATGGGAACGACCATGACCGATACCATCACCTCCTCGGCGGGCGTACCCGCCGGTGATCCACCCGCCTACGATCCCCGGCTGACCAACGAGGATCTGGCGCCGCTGCGCACGCAGAGCTGGGGCACCTACAACATCTTCGCGTTCTGGATGTCGGATGTGCACAGCGTCGGCGGATATGTCACGGCCGGTAGCCTTTTCGCACTCGGCCTGGCCAGCTGGCAGGTGCTGGCGGCCTTGCTCATCGGTATCACCATCGTCTATTTCTTCTGCAATCTGGTGGCCAAGCCGAGTCAGGTGACCGGCGTGCCCTATCCGGTGATCTGCCGCAGCGCTTTCGGGGTGCTCGGCGCGAATATCCCGGCGATCATCCGCGGGTTGATCGCGGTCGCCTGGTACGGGATCCAGACCTTCCTCGCTTCGGCGGCGCTGGATGTCGTGCTGGTGAAACTGTTTCCGGGATTGGCGCCGTACGCCGTCACCGCCGACTACGGGTTCCTGGGCTTGTCGCTGCTCGGCTGGGGTAGCTACCTGCTGCTCTGGGTGGTGCAGGCGTGCGTGTTCTGGCGCGGCATGGATGCGATCCGCAAGTTCATCGACTTCTGTGGTCCTGCTGTGTATGTCGTGATGTTCGTGCTGTGCGGATATCTCATCGCGAAAGCCGGCTGGGGCGCGATCGACCTGAACCTGGGCGAGGTGACCTACACGGGCTGGGCATCGGTGCCGGTGATGCTCGGCGCGATCGCGCTGGTGGTGTCCTACTTCTCCGGGCCGATGCTGAATTTCGGTGACTTCTCCCGCTACGGCAAGAGTTTCCAGGCCGTGAAGACCGGCAATCTGCTCGGCCTGCCGGTGAATTTCCTGGTGTTCTCGTTGCTGGTCGTGATCACCGCGTCGCTGACGGTGCCGGTCTACGGTGAATTGATCACCGATCCCGTCGCCACCGTCGCCAAGATCGACTCCACCTTCGCGATCGTGCTCGGTGCGCTCACCTTCACCATCGCCACCATCGGCATCAATATCGTCGCGAACTTCATCTCGCCCGCGTTCGATTTCTCGAATGTGAGCCCGCAGCGGATCAGCTGGCGCGCGGGCGGCATGATCGCCGCGGTCGGTTCGGTGCTCATCACGCCGTGGAATCTGTACAACAATCCCGATGTCATCCATTACACGCTCGAAGTGCTCGGCGCTTTCATCGGCCCGCTGTTCGGCGTGCTGATCTGCGACTACTACCTGGTGCGCAAGCAGAAGGTGATCGTCGACGATCTGTTCACCATGTCCGAGCAGGGGACCTACTGGTATCACAAGGGCTATCACCCGGCCGCGGTCGTCGCGACCGCCGTCGGCGCCCTCGTCGCGGTGTTCCCGGTGCTGGCCAACAGCCTGCCCGGCATGCACACCGCCGCCCAGTACAGCTGGTTCATCGGCTGCGGTCTCGGCTTCCTCACCTACTACGCGCTGACCGCGGGCAAGCGCGCGGCGGCCGCCCAGGAGGTCGGTGCCTGATGCGGATCCGGGTCGTCAACCCGAACACCACGCGAGCGATGACCGAGACGATCGAGCAGTGCGCCCTGGCCGTCGTGGGCCCGGGCACGCTGCTCGACGCGGTCACCTCCGAGACCGGTCCGGCCTCCATCGAGAGTCACTACGACGAGGCGATGAGCGTGCCCGGGCTCCTCGCGGCGATCCGGCGCGGCGAAGCCGACGGCGTGGACGGCTACGTCATCGCCTGCTTCGGTGATCCGGGGCTGGACGCGGCCAGGGAACTGGCGGCGGGCCCCGTGATCGGGATCGCGGAGGCGGCGATGCACACCGCGAGCCACCTCGGCCGCGGGTTCAGTGTGGTGACGACCCTCGGCCGCACCCTCGGCCGGGCCGCGGATCTGGCCGAACGCTATGGCATGCAGCGGTTCTGCCTCGGCATCCACGCCTGCGAGCTCCCCGTGCTCGCGCTCGACACCGACCCGGACGCCCGCAAGATCGTGACCGAGGCGTGCCGGACCGCCGTGTCCGCCGACGGATCCGACGCGGTCGTGCTCGGTTGCGCGGGGATGGCCGACCTGTGCGCGCACATCAGCGCCGAGATCGGCGTCCCGGTGATCGACGGCGTGGCGGCGGCGACCCTGACCGTGCAGTCACTGGTGACGCTCGGCCTGCGCAAGTCGGGCAGGGGAGAGTTCGCCACGCCGCCGCCGAAGACCTACACCGGGCTGCTGGAGTCGTTCGGCTCCTGAGCGCCGGGTCAGACCCCGATGGCTTCGGGGGTGAGCTCCGCCAGCACGGCATCGAGATCGTCGACGTCGACGACCAGGCGGGTGAAGTCGGGTCCGTCCAGGTCGATGCGGACGGCGCTGCCGCCGAAAGTGGTGTCCCAGAACTCTTTTCGGCCCTTGCCGCGATAGACGCCGGCCGCGATCACCCCGGGGATGAAGGTGCCGGGGGCGCGGACCCACGGCGGGCGCAGGTCGACCTCGGCGGGGCGGATGCCGGTGATGGCGGCGCGGTCGATCACGACCTGCTGGCGCAGGGCGAGCAGGCGATGCCCGCCGAGTACATGGACCGTCACCGTGTCGTCGTTGATCTCGACCTCGACCATCGCTACCTCACTCGCCGTCGGTGGAACCGTTCCCTGTTCAGAGTCCCCGTCCGGCCTGGTCGGCGACTGTGGCGAGCCTGTGATTTCACCAAGAACATAAAACATCGGCAGATATAGATATGCGCATCTAACTTTTGGATACCTCCTGGGAGTAGGCGGACAGCGTCCTGGCCGGACAAGCCGCAAGGAGGGGAGGGGTTAGGCCTGGCCGGCGGCGTGCGCCCGGTCGGCGATCTCGAGCACCTCGGCCAGCCACGGCGTGTACCGGCCCGGATGTTCGGCGAGGTCGGCCCGCAGGCTGCCCGGGGCGATCCACGCCCAGGTGGCGACCTCGGCCGGGTCGGGCTGCGGCGGCACCTCACCGGCCACGCCGATCAGGACGTGGTCGTACTCGTGCTCGACCCGGCCGGTGGTCTCGTCGCCGGCGCGATAGCGGAAGGCGCCGACCTCGGTGAGTTCGGCGGCCATGCCGAATTCCTCGCGCAACCGGATGGCGGCGGCTTCGAGCACCGGCTGACCGGGCGCGGGGTGCCCGCAGCAGGTGTTGGCCCACTGCAGCGGGAAGCGGGTCTTGACCGCGGCGCGCTGCTGGATCAGCACGTTGCCGTGGCGATCGAACAGCAGCACCGAGAAGGCGCGGTGGAGCGTGCCCGGTGGCCGATGAGCATCGGCCACCGAGCACGCTCCGATCGCCACACCCGCGTCGTCGACCAGCTCCACGGGCAGGGCTTCGCGGTCGGTCGACGGTTCGGCGAGCTGTTCGGTCACCTGGCCACCTTATCGGCGACGATCATCAGGTACTGGAAGCTCCCCTCGCGGTAGGCGGTGAGGAAGGGCTGCTCGACGCCGGTGGCGAGCTCGGAATGAGTGCGCAGCTCCCAGTAGGGGATGGTGTCGGGCGTGAGGTCGACCACGGTGGTGGGGACCAGACCGTTGTCGGACAGGGCGCGGAAATACTCGCTGCGCGGATGGATCATGCAGCCGTAGTGCGCGTCGATCCAGCTCACCGAGGCCGAGCGGCCCCCGGTCACGTCGTTGGAGCAGCCGGTGATGCACACGTACCGGCCGCCGGGTTCCAGC
>Ga0247823_10004739_pt1 | contig 10854 bp, 12 predicted proteins | sample 13C_PalmiticAcid_2_FD_192426 | JGI IMG/M metagenome (GOLD analysis project Ga0247823, IMG submission 192426) | Soil microbial communities from agricultural site in Penn Yan, New York, United States - 13C_PalmiticAcid_Day30 | ecosystem: Environmental > Terrestrial > Soil > Agricultural land...
AATGCGTCCGATCGGTTGCCCGTCTTCGCGCCACAATATGTTGAGCACCAGATATTGAGAATAGGTCAGCCCAAGCTCGTCGAGCAGTGGCTTGTAGGCGCGCTGAACGGCGATTCCGGCGGAGTAAATCGCATAGCAAAGCTGATCGTCGAGCGGCACAGGTGGGTTGTCGGTGGTCATCATGAACTCCATTCCGCTCCCGATATAGCGACGGAATCGCAAAAATAAATATCGCGATACATTTCTGCTGGACAAGCAACCCTACTCGCCTTATCTAATCACTTATCGCAATAACTGTTGTCGCCATATAGGAGAGATCGCATGTCCCTGTTCAACAATGTCCGCACCGTCCTCGCCGCCGCCGCCGTTGCCGTTTCCTTCCCCCTCGCCGCGTCCGCGCAGACGACCGATAATCCCGGTCACATCGCCGCGACCCAGCCGGTGCGCAACGTCATTCTCGTTCATGGCGCCTTCGCCGACGGGTCGGGCTGGCGCGGCGTATACGACGAGCTGACGGGCCGCGGCTATCGCGTCACGATCGTCCAGAACCCGCTGACCTCGCTCGCCGATGACGCCGCGGCGACGAAGCGCGCGATCGCCCGGCTGGACGGCCCGGCCATCCTCGTCGGTCATAGCTGGGGCGGGACCGTCATCACAGAAGCCGGGGTCGACCCGAAGGTGGCGGGCCTCGTCTATGTGTCGGCGCTCTCCCCCGATGTCGGCGAGACGACGGCGCAGCAATATCAGGGGTTCGTTACACCGCCCGAGTTCGTTCTCGACACCCAAAGCGACGGTTTCGGCTTCATAGATCTCGCGAAGTTCAAGGCCGGGTTCGCGGCGGATACGACCGATAGCGATGCAGCGTTCATGCGCGACTCGCAGGTCCCCATCAACATGTCGGCCTTCGGCACGAAGCTGACCCAGGCCGCATGGCGCAGCAAGCCCAGCTGGGCGGTGATCGCGACCGACGACAAAGCATTCGACCAGCGCATGCTCCAGCATATGGCGAAGCGCATCGGTGCGAAGGTCACCGAAGTGCCGGCGAGCCATGCCGTCTTCATGACCCAGCCAAAAGTCGTGGCGGACGTGATCGACCAGGCGGCGCAGGCGGCCTCGCGCAGCTCCAAATAACGGACTTGCGCCCTGCCTCTCCCCCGGTGGCAGGGCGCCGGCAGGCGGGACCGGTGGTCTCGCCTAACTTCCATAATTGCCAGTCTTCGGCCGGATTTTCCGGCCGGATCAACAGCGGACGCGGCGGGCTAGGCCGCGACGCCGCTGCAGGCCGTCGTGCCGGTTCGGCGCGGCCGACAACTGGGGACGTTCCGTCACCAACCCTCCTCAAAGTATAAGGAAAACATGATGATCACCGAGGCTTTCCCCGGCCAGGACTCCGATTTTGCCCGGCGCGCCCGCGAGAACCAGGCGAGGCTCAATGCCGATCTCAAGCGCAGCTATGACTTCATCGTCTGCGGTGCCGGAGCATCGGGTTCCGTCGTTGCCCGCCGACTTGCTGAAGACGGCAGCGCAGAGGTTCTGTTGATCGAAGCGGGTGGCGGCGATGACGCAGAATCGGTCATGGACCCCGCGCTCTGGCCGACGAACCTTGGGAGCGAACGCGACTGGGGCTTTCAGGCTGAACCCAATCCGCATCTCGGTGGCCGCGAACTGTCGATGGCGATGGGCAAGGGCCTCGGCGGCGGATCGAGCATCAACGTCATGGTCTGGGCGCGCGGTCACAAAAGCGATTGGGATCATTTTGCTGCCGAAGCGGGCGACGCCGGCTGGGGATATGAATCGGTGCTCGACATCTATCGCCGCATCGAAAACTGGCAGGGCGCGCCCGACGCGCGTTTCCGCGGCACCGACGGCCCGGTCTGGGTGCAGCCCGCACACGATCCGAGCCCGATCGCGCACGCCCTGCTTGGCTCAGCGCGTGAGCAAGGCGTCCCGACATTTGCGAGCCCGAACGGCGCGATGATGGAGGGGCCAGGCGGCGCGGCGATCACCGACATGCTTGTTCGAGGCGGCCGGCGCCAGTCGCTCTACCGTGGCTATGTTCATCCCGTTTCGGACCGGCCCAATCTGACGATCGTGACCGGCGCGCATGTCCGTCGCATCCTCTTTGATCGGCGCCGCGCGACGGGCGTCGAAATCGAGAAGAACGGACGCATCTTTTCAATCGGTGCGCGAAGCGAGGTCATCTTGTCGACCGGCGCGATCAACACGCCCAAGCTTCTGATGCTGTCGGGCATTGGCGAGCGTGCCGAGCTCGAGCGGCTTTCGATTCCTGTCGTCCAGCACCTGCCCGGTGTCGGGGGCAACCTGCAGGACCATGTGTCCTTTGGCTGCATGTGGGAGCTGTCGGGGCCGTTGGCACCGCGAAACAGCGGAAGCGAGGCGACGCTCTATTGGAAAAGTCGTCCCGACCTCAACGCACCCGACCTGCTTTTCTGCCAGGTCGAGTTTCCCGTCCCTAGCGAACGGACGGCGGCGCTGGGCGTGCCCGAGCATGGATGGACGATGTTCGCGGGGCTTGCGCAGCCGAAGAGCCGAGGAAGGCTTTTCCTGCGCGATGCCGATCCCGCGAAGCCGCTCGCGATCGACACCAACATGCTTTCGGACCAAGAAGACCTCAAGGCGGCGCGCGAATGCGTCAAGCTATGCCGAGCGCTAGGCAACGGCGAGGCGTTCAAACCCTTCATCAAGGGCGAGGTCATGCCGAAGGATCGAGACACCGACGGCCTCGATGCCTTCATTCGCGATTCTGCGGTCACATATTGGCACCAGTGCGGCACCGCCAAGATGGGGCTGGATGACATGTCGGTCGTCGACGCCTCGCTCAACGTCTACGGAATCGAGCGACTACGCATCGCCGATGGCTCCATCATGCCGCGGGTGACAACCGGTAATACGCAGGCACCCTGCGCGATCATCGGCGAACAGGCCGCCGCGCGCATTCGCGCTGACCACGGCCTTTAAGTCAGCGCGCCATAACCCTTCGGCCGGAATGATCTGGCCGAAGGACGGTGGAGTCCGCTGGCCCGAAAGTTGGTACTGACGCTCGCTCTCGGCCTCAAGGTGGGTGGAATGGCCGGAAGCGGACTGGCAGCTAATTGGTCGAAACCAAGGGAAGCGGACCTTCAACATGGATCGAACAGAATGACCTGATGCATCGGCCGCGATACAGTCTGCGTGGATTGAAATTCCTCAAATCCCTTCCTGGGCCGAGGCGATGATCTTTGCGGCTTTTGCTTCGGCGATGCCGAGCCCTGTCAATCCCAGCATTGCCATCTCATCGACGCGGCGCGCGATATCGGCGGGCGCCCGCGGCCGCTCCAGCAAATTGGCCATCAACACCTGACATAGGCCAAGCCAATAGAGGACACCGCTTCCGCGCGCTTCTTCACGCAGCAATCCGCGCTCGCAAGCCTCGTCGAAGTCTTCGACCACCCCCCTGTTCAGCGGGTGCGCACGCGCGGTCACGCCCGCCGAACTGCGCAGAAGAACCGCGGTCCGCTTCGGATGGTCGATCGCAAAGCGGGCGCCGACGAACATGCCCCCCGCAATCCTTTGTAACGGACAGGCGACGTTCCGATTGGCCCGACCGACCTCCTCCTCGAGCTCGAGACGGACCTCGGTAGCGATCGCGGCTGCAAAGGCCTGCTTGTCGGCGAAGTGGTTGAAGAAGCTTCCCTTCGCGACGCCCGCCGTCGCGACGACCTCGTCGATGGGGATCGCATCGATCGGCTTTACCGCGAGCAAGTCAAAACCTGCGGCGACGAGCGCAGTACGGGTGCGGGCCGCGCGTGGAGATAAGCTCGATTCAGCGGTCATGGCCAAGCCTTAGTCGATGGGCGGTGAGTATCAAGAATGGCGCTCCCATTTCAGCGAATTGCCGGGCCCTTAGGCCATAGTTGACTATATGGTCAATTATGGCCTATATGACCAAATAGTCAAGTATGTGATTCGAGGAGCCGCCCGTGTCCGTGATCAAGGTCGAAGATATCGCACATGTGCGATTTGCCGCGCCCGATCTCGGCGTGATGAGGGCCTTTCTGGAGGACTTCGGCCTCGAGGTGTCTGAGGCCGGGGGACGGCTTTACGGCAAAGCGAGCGACGGGCGCCCGTTCGTCCACGCGACCGAACCCGGAGAGGCAGAGTTTCTCGCTGTCGGGCTTCGCGCCGAAACGCTCGGCGACCTCGAACGACTTGCGGCGCACGACGGCGTGCCGGTCACCGATCTCGACGAACCGGGCGGCGGCAAGATCGTCCGGCTGACAGATCCCGACGGCTATAGTGTCGAGGTCGTCGCCGGACAGCAGCAGGACGCAGCGGCATACTCATTGCCCGACCTGCCCCGGAACACCGCGCGCGCGAAGCCGCGCCTCCGCTCAACCGTTCGGCTGGAAGCGGCGCCCGCGCATGTCGTGCGCATCGGCCATGCGGTACTCAAGGTCAGCGACTTCAGGCGGTCGGAGCAATGGTATAAGGAGCGCTTCGGCTTCCTGACCTCGGATGAGGTCGAGGCCGCCAAGGACGTTCCTCTGGGCGCGTTCATGCGCTGCGATCGTGGCGATCAGCCGACCGATCATCACACGCTGTTTCTCGCCCAGCTTCCGGGCAAGCTCGGCCTGCTGCACGCGGCCTTCGAGGTTTCCAATCTCGATGACCTGATGCTCGGCCACCAGTATCTGCGGACGAAGCAGCGTCAGCAAGCCTGGGGCGTCGGCCGCCACATCATGGGCAGCCAGATATTCGATTACTGGAAAGACCCCTTCGGCAACGAGCTGGAGCATTGGACCGACGGCGACCTGTTCACCGCCGACGATCCACCGAACAAGCAGCCCATGAGCGCCCTTCTCGCCGTGCAATGGGGCGCACCCCATCCGATGTTCGCGGGCAAGCGCCCTCCCCCGCCGGGCCTCGTCTCCTTCATCACCGCTTTGCAACTGCGCCTGAAACGTTTGTTTCGCCGCAAGCCCCTGGAGTCCAACGCATGAAACTCTGCACCTACACGGCCAACAACGAGACGCGGACCGGGATCGTCGTCGGCGACAGCCTGATCGACAGCGGTGTGCCCGGCACGATGATCGATCTGATCGGTGAATGGGACAGGCTGAAGCCCGGGCTCGAGGCGAAGGTGCGCGCCGGCGGCAGGGTTCCGCTCGCCTCGGTAAAGCTTGAAGCGCCGGTTCAGCGTCCCGGCAAGATTTTCGCGATCGGCCTCAACTATGCGGACCATATCGCCGAGTCGAACATGGAGACGCCCGAGCGGCAGGTCTGGTTCACCAAGGCGCAGGCGAGCGTTAACGGTCCGTTCGGCGACATCGAGATTGCGACGGGAACGATGACCGCCGACTATGAGGTGGAGCTGGTCGCGATCGTTGGCAAGGGCGGCAAACATATTGCCGCGGCCGAGGCACCGGGGGCGATCTTCGGCTATTGCGTCGGCAACGATGTCACCGAGCGCATGTGGCAGCACGCCGGACCGCAATGGTCGCTCGGGAAAAGCTTCGACACCCATGCGCCGATGGGGCCGTGGATCGTCACCGCCGACGAGGTTGGCGACCCGCACGCGCTGGACCTGCGCTGTTTCGTCAACGGCGAGAAGCGCCAGGAGTCGAACACGCGCCATCTCGTCTTCGACATCTGGCAGCAGGTCGAGCATCTCTCGGTCGGCATGACGCTCGAGGCCGGCGACTGCATCTTCACCGGCACGCCCGGTGGCGTGGGCGCCGCGATGGACCCGCGCCGGTTCCTGAAGGCGGGCGATGTGGTGCGCTGCGAGATCGAGGGTCTCGGCCACATCGAAGGCATTATGGTCGGCGAGGGCTGACGCGGTGGAACAGGAATGCGATGTGCTGATCGCCGGCGGCGGTCCCACGGGTCTCGCGCTCGCGATCCTGCTCGCGCGGCGCGGCGTGAAGGTCGTCGTGGCCGAAAAGGAAGCGGCCGCCTATCCCCTGCCCCGCGCGGCACACATCGATCATGAAGGCATGCGTATCCTGCAGGAGGCGGGAGCAGCCGACGAGGTGTACGCGACCAGCCGGCGTGTCGCCCGCTATGATTTTCTGAACGGTCGCCGCCGGTTGCTGATGCGCTTCGACGGGGTGGACCGGATCGGCCCCGGCGGCTGGCCGGGAGCCAATATGATCCACCAGCCATCGGTCGAAGCCGCGCTGCGCAAATCACTCGCGAACTGGCCGGACGCTGCTCTTCATTACCGATGGGAGGTGCGTTCCTTCGAAGACGACGGCCGGGGCGTCACGACGCGGATCGACACGCCCGAGGGACTGCGGAGCATTCGCAGCCGCTTTCTGATCGGAGCCGACGGCGCGCGCTCGCCGGTGCGCGAGGCGGCCGGCCTCGCGTTCGACGACCTGCAATTCGAGGAGCCCTGGCTGGTCGTCGATGTTCTGGTCGACGACGCGGCGCGACTGCCGACCGCGAACCTGCAGATCTGCGATCCGAGGCGGCCGACCACCTGCGTGCTGATGGGGGAAGGCCGACACCGCTGGGAGTTCATGATCCTCAAGGGCGAGACCCCGGAGCAGGTGAGCGACGACATGTTCGTCGCCAAATTGCTGGAACCCTGGAACGTCGAGGGCGCGGTGCGGATCGAGAGGAAGGCCGTCTACACCTTCCGCGCGCGCATCGCCGACCGATGGCGACAAGGCCCCGTCCTGCTGGCGGGCGACGCGGCCCACCAGACCCCGCCGTTTGCCGGACAAGGCATGTGCTCCGGGCTCCGCGATGCTTCCAATCTGGCGTGGAAGCTGGTCGCCGTCATCAAGGACGGTGCCGATGACGGCTTGCTCGACGGCTACCAGCCCGAGCGGGCGCCCCATTTGCGCGCGACGATCGACATGGCGATCATGATGGGGCGCATGGTCTGTACTACGAGCCGCTGGTCGGCGTTCGCGCGCGACATGAAGATCGGGCTCGCGCGGGCGCTCGGCAAGCTGCCGCAAGGGCCTGATGCCTATCCGCCGATCGCGGCGGGGACGATCCTCGCGGGAAGCCCGGGCGCCGGCAGCTATTTCCCGCAGCCAGTCGCGCCCGACGGCGCGCGCCTCGACGACCGGCTCGGCACCGGCGACTGGCTGATCGCGCGCGGCGCACTCGCGGCGCCCGACCTCGCCCCCTTCGCACCTGCCCTCACGCGGTGGCTCGACGCGCACCGGGCCGAAGCGGTGCTCGTCCGGCCCGACCGCTATGTGTTCGGCACGGGCCGGAGCGACGAGCTGCGGACCGCATGGCACGCCGCGACAGGGCTTCGCGCGGCCGAACTCGCGAACTGACTGACCCACATCCACTCGGGATATTACATCATGCCAAGACATTTCCTTCGATATGATGCCGGCAGCGGCCCCCGCTGGGCGGAAAAGACCGGGCTCGGTTTCCAGCCGCTCGCGGACGAATATGCGACCACGGGCGAGCTGATCGAAGCGGTGCGAGCGCGGAAGGTGACGGTCGATCCGGACGCGGCTCCCATCTCGGAGGGCGCCGTCACGATCCTGTCGCCGATCACCCGCAACCAGCAGCTGGTAGCACAGGCGACCAACTATCGCAGCCATGTCCGTGAGGTCGGTATCGATCCCGACACCATCACATCCAACGTCTTCTTCGGAAAGGCGGTCTCGAGCCTCGCCGGCGCGCGCGATTCCATTCGCAAACCGGCGAGAGTGCGGCTCCTCGATTATGAGGTCGAACTCGGCCTCGTTGTGGGAAAGGCGATCCGCGGTCCCGAACGGGTCGACGACGCCAATCTCGGCGAGTGGCTCGCGGGCCTCGTCATTGCCAATGACGTCAGCGCGCGCGACCTCCAGGTTCCCGAAGGCCAGTTCTACAAGGGCAAGTCCTTTCGCAGCTTCACGCCGACCGGACCTTATCTGGTGATCCTTGCCCCCGAGGACATCGCCCGCCTCCACGGGCTCGAACTCTCGCTCTGGGTCAACGATGTAATCCGCCAGCGAGCGACCCTCGACGACATGATCTTCAAGCCCGCCGAGACACTGTGCGAACTGTCCGAAGTGATGGACCTCGATCCGGGCGATCTGATCCTCACCGGCACGCCCGGCGGCGTGGCGCTCCAGCCCCCGGGGGCGCTGGTCCAGAAGATTGCCGCCCTACTCCCGTCCGGCGTGCGCAACCGGAAGTTCATCGAAGGTCAGCTGAAACGGGGCGGCTATCTGCAGCCCGGCGATATCGTCCGCGCGACCATCCGCACCATCGACGGCAGCTTCGACCTCGGCGAACAGGTCAACCCGGTCGTCGCGGCCTGAGAGGATAGCCGAACATGAAAGAATTTGCCGGCAAACGGGTCCTCATTACCGGCGGGACGTCGGGAATCGGGTTGGCATTGGCCGACGCGTTTCGCGCCGCCGGCGCGCGCGTCGCCGTTTGCGCGCGCTCGGAGGAGCCGCTCGCGGCTTTTGCCGCGGCAAGGCCGGATGCGATCGCGATCAAGGCGGACATCACCGACCTTGGGGCGCTCGATCGTCTCCTTGACGAGGTGGCGGCATCCTTTGGCGGCCTCGACATCCTCATCAACAACGCCGGACGGCTCGTCGAGCATGATTTCAGGACCGCCCCGCCCGGTCCGTCCGAGATTGCTGATGACTTCGCCTTGAACCTGCTCGCGCCAGTCGCGCTCACGACGGTTGCGCTTGCCCGGCACGCCCCGCTGGATGCCATCGTCTTCATCAGTTCGGGTTACGCGCTGGTTTCACCGACGCGTGCGCCGACCTATGGCGCCGCCAAGGCCGGGTTGCACGGTTTCGCCGGCGGCCTGCGCAGGCAGCTCGAACCCGACGGAACGCATGTTCTCGAGGTCCTGCCGCCCGCGGTTGAAACGCCGGCGACCGCACATCGCCGGGTGCGCAAGGTAAGCGCAGAAGCGGTCGCCAGTGTTACGCTGCAATCCCTTGAGAGAAAGAAGCCGCTTGCACTCATCGGCGCGGCCCGGATGCTGCCTACCATGCTGAGGCTTTTTCCTTCCGCTGTGAGCCGCGCAGTTAGCAACACCTAGTGGCCGGTAGGAGACCATCTGCTTCTGAACGCCCGGTCAAAATAGCGGACAAAGACATGTAAAAGCCCGTCTTCTCATTTGAGGCGACGCATACGCCGATTTGAACGCAAGACATATCCCAACCCATTGAAATCAGTGATGTCCCATTCCTATATCCCCGCCGCAGCCAACCCGGCTGCCACATCCTCAACTTGGCATGGAGAAGAAGATGTCCAGCAAACATATCCACTATCTTCGGCGCGAGCATGCCCGCCTCGAAGACGAAATAGATCGGGAAGCACGGCAGCGCCTGCCCGACGAGGTTCTGATCGCGCGGCTCAAGAAGCTGAAGCTGGCGGTCAAGGACCAAATCGCGGCTTGGAGCAACGACACCGGCAGGAGCCGCGTTGCCTGACCCATCGCGGAGCTGCTCACCGCGGCTCCGCCCCTCGGTCGCGGCCGAACTTCCGGGCTCTGCGACGAGCTGCCGTCCCGTATAGATCAAGGGTCTTGAAACCCGAAAATGCCTTCCTAATTTTTTCCCGGACGCCGGATTTCCGGGTCCTGAGGACATAGAGAGCGCCGGCTCTAAGTCCCGGCGCATCTCATGCCCGAATTGCTTCAATCAGGAGGATTTGGAAATGAGAACCGATTTTGACTTCACCCCCTACCGCCGCTCGACGGTGGGGTTCGATCACCTCTTCGACCTGCTCGAGAAGGGGCAGCGCAGCGAGACGTCGGATGGCTATCCGGCCTTTGACATCGCGCGTGAGGCCGACGATCGCTTCCGCATCACGCTCGCAGTTCCCGGGTTCAAGGCCGACGAGATCGAGATCGTCGCGCAGCAGAACCAGCTCACCGTCTCGGGCAAACCGGCGGAAGAAGATGAGAAGCGCAGCTATCTTCACCGCGGCATCGCGCGCCGGGCGTTCGAGCGGCGCTTCCAACTCGCCGACTATATCGAGGTCGGCGCGGCGAGCTTCGCCGACGGCCTGCTCGCGATCGAGCTCAACCGGGTCATCCCCGAGGCGATGAAACCGCGCAAGATCGATATCGGCGGCAGCAATGCCGAACCGCGCCGGATCGAATCGTCGAGGGAAAAGACACCCGAGAACGCCTGATGCCTCGCGGGGCCGCTCCCAAGCGGCGGCCCCGCATTCTGTACAGGGCGAACAACAGCGCCGTGAAGCGTCCGGCACGCGGCCGCGCCCCCTGCCCTGTCAGTCGATCGCCCGGACGATATCGGCCGCGCGCCATTCGGCGGGGCCGATCAGCGCATCGTGCGCGATCCGTACCGAATGGAGCGCGGCTTCGATCTGACGCCGCCACATGGCCAGAAAATCGAACAGCACCGGGAAGTCCGGCGGCAGATCATAGTCCTGCCAGACGTAGAGCTGAAGCAGCGAGGGATGATCGGGCCGGTAATAATGGATTTCGGCGGTGGTCAGCCCATAGCCGCCCAGCTGCGCGATCAGCGCGCGGTCGGTCATGGCGCGCGCGCCGCACCGCCGTCGAGCGACCTGAGCGCGGCGAGCACATCGTCGACCGGAACCGCACGCCGCGCGCCCGGCGGCTTGCGAAGCGCAGGCTTGTTGCGGACCGACGCGCGGTCCGATGCCCAGGATGCGAGGAGCGCGCGCTTGACCTCGGGCTCGAGGCTCGGGTGACGCGCCACGTCGAAGGGGTGCAGAAAACGGGAAAATGGCTCGGACATGATCGTGCCTCCTTCCTTGTAGCCTTTCCTTTCTCGTCGTGCGGCAGGGTGCCGCGACCACAGATTTTGGAAAGGAAGCGAGTCGAGTCAAGAGGTGTCAGCCCCTTGATAAGGAACACTTGTTTTGCGC
>Ga0247823_10004740_pt1 | contig 10854 bp, 32 predicted proteins | sample 13C_PalmiticAcid_2_FD_192426 | JGI IMG/M metagenome (GOLD analysis project Ga0247823, IMG submission 192426) | Soil microbial communities from agricultural site in Penn Yan, New York, United States - 13C_PalmiticAcid_Day30 | ecosystem: Environmental > Terrestrial > Soil > Agricultural land...
ATCGACGGCGCGGGTGTAGCCAGCAGGTGTCAGGTCCGGAATTTGAGTCTCAGGCATCGACGCAGCATTCCGTGCAGGCCGCGACGGTAGCCGTCGTCTCACCCTCCCAGGATGCGACATAGCCGACGAGACGCTGGTACTGCTCGATCGAGGTGGCATGGAACGAAACCTCGCCGAGGATCTGCCCGCCGTGCCAGGATCCGATAGCGCCGATCTGCTCGAACTGCTGCACCCAGCCGATCACCCGCTCGATATCGGCCGCGGTATCGACAAGCACCGTGACCGCCATCGAAGCGAACCCGACGGTGACCGGCCGGGTCATCCCCAGCACCAATGCTGGAAGTCGAACGGGTAGCCGTCACAGAATTTGCAGCGAAGGTCGTCGCGATTGACCACCGAGAAGCGATGCATCATGGTGTCGCCCTCCTCGGTCGGGCGCGGGCCGTCACAGTCGTTGTCGGGCGTGAAGTCGCCCAGGACAATCCCCTGCGCCAGTGCTCGGTTGAACTCCTCGATGACCGCGGAGTTCACGACGAGAGTGCTCACGCGCCCCACGAAAGCTCGAGCAGCAGGACCGGAGCCACGAACACCATCGGATCTTCGAGGGTGTGCAGCGGGGCGGGACGACACAAGGCAGCCAACCAGGCCATCAGGACTCCTCGGCCGGGCGGCGGACGGTGACCGTCTGCCCCTTGTCGTTCGTGGTCCGTGACACCACGGCGTACCGCTGGCCGTCGATGTACCAGTCCGAATTCGGGGCGGTCGGCCGGAAGCCAGGCATGGCGTAGTCGCCGAACTCAACCATCAGGACTCCTCGGTCGATTCGTCGGGCGCGCTGTTGATCAGTTCCAGCAGCGACGGCCCCAGGGCTTCACGCTCGCGCTCGGACAGGTAGTAGGTACAGCCGGACTGCGGCTGGAAGAAACCGCTGTGGCCGGGAGGGAGAGCGCCGCCCTTCGCTAATTCGCGCATCAGGACTCCGTAGGGTCGCAGGTGATCGAGGAACGGAACCGCCCGGCACCGGCGCGAACGATCCACATGCCAGGCTCGATTCGCGTGGCGCCGGTCCCGCAATGCAGGACCAGATGGGTGGTGTCCGTCTCGTCTTCCTCGTACTCACGAATGTTCAGGTCCCGACCGAGGTTCGACCATTCGAGGATCGCCAGGAAGGAATCGAACGAGCCATCCCACTGGACCGCGCCGGTGTCCATTAGGACTCGGCTCCGATCGGCTGCTTCGCGAGTTGGCGGCTCATCGCCTGCACCTCATCAGCATGCTCATCGCGCCACTTCGCCCAGGTCTCGTCGGAGAGCTTGTGGTTCAGCCACTCGGCCACATCAGGTTTCGCGGGGAAGGGGTCCGCGCCATCGACGCAGCGGTCGCAACGCTGCGGCATGACGTCGCTACCGTCGGCGGTGGCGGTGTAGGCCAGGTGTGCGTAGCAGAAGAACAGGCCACACCCGTGCTCGCCGCCGTAGACATCATCGCCACAGACGTAAGCCAGGCCGCGGTGGATCTCCTCGGCGCAGTCGGGGTGATCGCATTGCGCCGGAACGCCGTAGCCGACGTCGCGTTTCCAGTTGGTGTCGTAACCGATGGACCAGCCCACGGGAAACTCCGTTCGTTTCAGGTTCGCCCGTAGCTGCGAATCCGGTACCGCAGGCCAGTCCGGGAGGTCAGCCAACTGTCTGTGGTGATCTGTAGTGGTCTGTGGCCTTCTGTAGTGACAGACCATTCGGGCCCGATGTCGGGCGCCCAGGTATCGCCGGGCACATCCACGTCGACCTCGGTGACGAGCAGCCGGTCAGCGCGCGGCATCGCGGCCCGGTAGAGCTCGGCACCGCCAGCGACCCACACATCCCCAACCGCCATGCTCAACGCGACAGGAACCGAATCCGCTCGGCGCACACCCGGTGACATCGGCAGGGTCGAACTGACCACGATCACGGTCCGGCCAGCGAGCGGTGCGGGTAGCGACTGCCAAGTCCGGCGGCCCATCACCACGGTTGCGCCGAAGGTGACGCGCCGGAAGTGGGCGAGGTCTTCGGGCAGACTCCACGGAATCGAACCGTTGGCACCGATCACACCGTTGCGGGACTGCGCCCAGATGAGACCGATCACGGGTGGCCTCCCGGTTAAAGGAAACGGCCGAAACCTTGAACGACCTGCCCGATGGTTAAAGGTTCGGGCCGCCAGGTTAAACGGCGGTACGATCGTCTCGCCGAGTCAGGGAACGCACCGGAGGCGTCCGGCCCTCTCGGCTCCAACTTCGACGGACCGGATACCGGGACGTTGCCCGCCTGAAGCCCTCGATATCGGGGGCTTCAGTGCTGTACGAGGTAGCAGCGCCTGTCACCTTTTCAACGTGCTGGCAGGTTATTTGACGAATCAGGTCTTACCTTGCCGAGACTGCTACGAGGGTCCGCGGCGCGCATGCATCCCCGCACCGGCTGGGAGAAGGGGATGCACCTGCGGTCGGAGCACCAGAGGGCGCACCGCGGAGTTCAGGGGGCGAGGTCGATCGGGTCGCCGATCACCGCACCGGATTCCTCACGGCGACCCCAGTACGAGACCGGGCCGCCTTTATCGTCGAGCCACAGGATCCACGTCGAACCGTCGTCGCGGATACCTTCGATCCAACCCGCGTAAGCCTTGTCGACGCTGCGACGCACTTCGGTGTCGCCGTCGTAGTGGACGCGGGTGATCTTGCCTTCTTCGGGGGCATACCGCCCGATGGTGATGTTCTGCACGGAAACTCCAGAAGTTTGAGAGTTGGGGAGTTCCGGAACATCCATCCGGGAAATTGGCAGACCTGTGCTGCCAAAATCGAGCTTCCCGGAAGGGTTAGGCGATGTCAAGCTGACGCGCCCTGCGGCGGTTCGCCGCACTCATGACGTCACCGACGAGGTATTTCGCGGGCGCACCCGGCTTCACCGGATCGCCGTCCTCATCCACAGGCGACGGTTTCAGGAACCCCTTGGACACCCACCCGTAGATGGTGCCGACAGGAATCCCCCACAGGTCCGCAATGTCCTTCGGTGACATGACCGCCTCTTCGGCGTTATCCGCAGCTTCGGCAGGCAGATAGGTCGGGGCCGCCCACCGCTGCCCAGCCTTTCGTGCCATGTCATCGAGGATTGCGCATTCATTCGGCGCGATTCGCATCAGTGTCCGCCGATACATGTGAGCGACGTCCCGCGCCAATTCGAGAGTGGTCCGCTTGTACTCGCTCATGACGCCACTCTTCGACGCTCGAAGTCGAGAACATTGCTCAACAGCGCGAAATGGTCGCTGTCCCAAACGATTCGACATCCCTTGCAGGTGACTCGCTGCTGATCCTTCGACACCGCGAGAGCCTTTCGGCCACAGTGCGGGCAGGGATCCGGGAGGAATGTGGTCGTCTCGGTCAGGCCGAGCATGGCTTGCGCCCGCTGATGCAGCTTCACCAGCCGCAGCACCGCGTCCACGCCGTCGAGAATCTCGTCACCGACGTCATCTCCGCCGTCCGGGTGTGGGATCCAGACCGTCACCCGCTGCGGCGGGAGGTCGATCAACGTCCCCAGATTCGCACAGAGGGTGGCGTGCGGGTTCGTCAGTTCCTCACCGCGAGTGACGCGGATAGCCCAGCGGGTGACCTCGTTGTCGATCTCCCCCCGCAGGGAGTCGACACCCAGATCGATCGGCACCGGGCGTTCCGCGCTGAACGACACCTTGGGCCCGGCCGCCGCGGCACGCCCGTCCTCGACGGAGGTGACGAGCATCGACAGGTCGTTGCCAAGCTCCCGGATCGCCTCGAACGCATGCTCCTCGCAGACGTGACACAAGCTGTCCGGGCTTTCGACTCCGACACCGTGGAACTTCCCGGCAGTGTCCTTGACGCGGGACTTGCACTTTCGGCCTTGACGGCAGAGGTGCTGCGGACCATCCGACCGGTTACCCATAGATCCATTCTATGGATTTTCGGAGTTGATCTCGAGTCGGCACGCGCACAGATGTTCGACTGGTAGCCACGTACTGTTGCAACCTGGGCGGGCGATACTCCTGACAGCACTGTGGCCACCCCGGAAGGAGTGGCCACAGTGTCGGTCGGTGTGCGTCAGCGTGATGCGAGGCGCTGGCTGGCGAGATGATTGAGGGACACCTTCATCTCGGCCGCTTCGCGCGCCAAACGCGCATGCAGTTCGGCTGAGATTCGAACGAGGAACTTTCCGCTGTAGGTGTTCTCCGCGAGCGGTCGGGGCACTACTTCACCGTTGACTGCCATGTCCTTGATGACGTCGCACACGAGTTCCCGGATGCCCCGAAGGGCTTCGTCTTGGGAGGGAGCGAGCCACGACAGCGAAGGAAATTCTGCGCAGAGGCCGACGAATTCGTCATCCTCGGGCGACCAGAGGACGCGGTACGCGTAGTGCGTGTAGTCCGGGAGATCGTACAAGTCCGACATGTTATTCACCCTCCTCCGCTTGCATCTTTTCCTGCTTGTCGATCGCTGCGATTACCTGTTTGACCTGATACATCTTGCATCCACCATTTTTGGCTTCCTGGATGTTGACTCGCGGGTCTCCGGCCCAGGGTGTCCGGAAGACCGCGTGGCTCGTGCCGTCCATCCTGGGTAGCCCGAATCGCTCTACGCAGATTGCGTGGAGCTCGGAGTACTTCAGGTTGGTGGGAGATTCCCGCATCTTCGCGAGAAGCTTTTCGGCTTTTGCCACATGGCAATAGTATCGCCGGTGGTACTACAGGTAAAGAGTGGCCAGGGTCACAATTCGACCTCTCATGCGCACGCCTACCAGCGCTAACCACTCGCTCAACCGTTCGACGCCAACCCTCCAGACATAGCGCTGTGGCCACCGCCAGGGGGTAGCGATGGCCACAGTTTCCGCACTGAGTGCGGAACCGAAACGCCGGATGCAGGGGTGTGACCGGGCGATCTCGGGTCTCAAAGGGACTCTCTGAAGTTAGCTGGCCAGTTCAGGGAACCGCTGGCAAATCGACAGAACCGGTTGCATGGTTGGCGGAAATAGCCAATCAGTCCGATGAGCCGGTCTTCCCCAATGTCAGCCGTACCGGCGGTATGACGAACCGCCCCTCCAGCGCCGCGGCCTCCATCGCCTTCCTCCCTGCCTCGCCGATCTGCCTGGCGGTCTCGCCGAGTTGGAGGCCGGCAGCCTCGATGGCGGGCCGGATGGATTCGACCATGCGGCGCAGTGCCTCGCCATGGGCGGCCAGTTCCGCGCGCTGCTCTTCGGTGAACTCGATCCTCATCGGTCTGCCCTTCGTTCAGCGGCCCGCTCGATCGCGGCCACCAATATCGATGGCGGAGCGGCATGCATTCGGTGCAGCCGCCGCCCCCGCCGGATGTAGATCTCGTCCGGCGGGCCGCCGATCCAACGCAGCCCACCGCCCGGTGCCCGCTCCAACCCGGCAGCCGCCAGCGTCTCCACCGCTTCCCGACGACGGCGCGCGACCTGCACTGCCTCGCGCGTGATGAATGCGCGTACCGCAGGGTTGGCGGCGAGACAGCGGCCAAGCCAGCTCACGAGCGCCATCCATTCCGCTCGTGAGTCTCGCGCCGTGCCGCCCAAAATCCTGCCTCGATATCCGGGGCCGCCAGTTTCCAGAACTCCTCACCCGCCTCGGGTGTCGGGTCGTGTTGCAGTTCGGCCATGCGACGGCGCCGGGCTGCCGAGTCGGTCTCATGCCAGGTCTCGCCGCGGTCGTGGCTGACATATCCGGGACTGAGCACTGCACGGACCGAGTCGTCGGACGGGGCGGGCCCTTGGATCAGCCCGCCAGCGGCGCGAGGTCGATTCAGGACGGTGCGGACGACGTCACCGAGTTTGCTCATCGCCCAGCATCCCGTTCACTACCGCCTGGATGTCGGCGATCCGATCGCGTGCGGCACGGACGGGATCGAGCGCCGAACTGTCCGGCTCGACCACCACGATGCTGCCGTCGGCCAGTTGGACGCCGACTCGATCACCCGGCGCGTAGGCGTACTCCGGTAGGTAGCTGTAGGGCGCGTCGCTCACAATGCCTCCCCGGTCTTCAACGTAGGACCCTCCTGTTCAGTGAAGCCATCCCTTGCGCCCATGATGCGAAGTCGGCAAAGCCAGCGTCAACAGCGATCTGGGCCATGTAGTCCCAGGCATTCGGTTCGAAACACTCCCACGATGACTCGTCGATATCCCCGAACGTCGACAGATTCCACATCCCCACGGTGGGCTCTGGAATGAGCCGCCTGTCGACCACTCTCCAGCAGTCCCGCAGTCCGGTCGGATAATCGACGGTGAGCGCGCCACCTTCAGGCAGAGACTCCACCAGTGGACGCTCGGACCACTCACCGACCAGTAGCCAGTCCGTGTCCCATGCCCGCCAGCGATGCATCGGAGTCCACTTCTCGATGGTCGTCATGGCGTCGATTCTCCTGCTTCGGTGATCCACCGGTCCAGCACATCGCCCATATGGTCGGGCCACTCGTAGTAGTCGTGCTCCAACCATTTGCCGCACTTGCAGTCCAGGTCTTCGTCGTCGCGGGAGTACAGGGTGTCGTGGGCGGTGATCTCCTCCGCGACCGCGGCCTTGTCTGTGGTGAGGATGTAGCCCGCGCCGGCCAGCTCGTCCGCGATCTCGCCCGGCGTGAGGAATTGAGATTCGGACAGCAGCCTCTCAGCCTTGGACCAGTACTCCCACGCGCTCACCACTCCACCTTCGTCTCCGGTTTGACCGGGCGCCCGTACTTGAACCGGTCCCGGATGCTCGCCACGATCTCATCGGCCGTGCTGTGGGCGTCGTTCAGGTGGGCTTCAATCGAGGCGATGAACATCTCCAACTTGAGGCTGTGCTCCAACGCCTCTCGACCGGACTGACGGAACTTCTCCTCGTTGCTCACGACTGGACCTCCGGCTCACCCGGATCGAAGGCCAGCTCCACGAGCGGCGCCCAATGCGCCACCTCCGCCGGAGTCGCCAACCCACCACCTCGACGCTTCCACACCATCCCGTCGTCGTGGTGTTCACACAACCGAACCCACACGTCACCGTCGCGGTCCCGTACAGGGGTTCCTACCGGGGCGCGGAGCAGGAGCAGGAGTGCTTGACCGTCCGGTTTGGGGATGAACAGCGGCGGCACACTCACGCGGAGTTCGGTCACGACTCCTCCTCGTCAGCCTTGGCCCAGTCCATCACCTTCATGCCTTCCGGTAGGGCAACGAATTCGGCGTTCGCCCAGCGGCATTCCTCGCCCGGCCGCAACAATGGCTCGATCACGAAGTCGTCGCCCTCGATCCGCAGAAGGTGGCCCACACCATCCGGGTCGAACCCGGCGAACGAGGTGCGTTCGAACACGAGATCCCCGACGCGTGGGCGGTACATGCGCTCGCATTCCCGGCCGTCGCTGCGGCGGATCGCCATGCTCCACAAGCTTCGTCCGAGCCAGTAGATGTGCTCGACCAACTTGAGTTGCGGATCGACCTCGGCCTCACTCATTCGCTCTCCTCGGTGTAGATGTCGGCCAGAACGCGCAGGGTGGGGCACGGCCACGGCACTACGTTGCGGCATCCCCGCTCGTCGCAGTAGTTGGAGCACCGCGCACACGAACCGATCGTCTCGTCGTCAAGTTCGTAGTAGTCGTCGCGCGTGTGCGAGGCAGCGATCTTCCGGATCGCCTCCACCACATCGAGAACCCGCTTCGGACTCCAGTTCGCCATGTGCGCGGCCGTCTCGTCGTCCCGAACCCCACCCTCATCCTGGATGGGGTTGCCGTCTCCGTTCACCGTGGTGAGGTCGCCGAACCTGTCGATCTCCCAGCGTTCCGGTCCCCACGGTGCCCGTTTGTTCGGGTGCTTCAAGGTCGGCTGTGGGAGTTTCGTTGCCGCGCGGGCTATCCGCTCGTCGGTGTCGAGCCCAGCAGCGAGGCGGGACAGAGCATCGTCGGCGCTCAACGGATCCGCCTTCCCCGCTGCGGCGGCAGGGAGGCCAGCGTGTACCCGGACTGATCCCGCTGTTCGAACTCTCGGTAAGCCGCCCACGGCGACTTCGGGTAGTGGCGAGGAGCCGACCGATTGCGAGGCGGCAGGTCGAGCGACTCGGAGATCACGTCGTGCATCTCATCGAGCAGGGCGTGCAATCGGGTCATGGCATCGTCGGTCACACTCGCTCCTCGCCTCGGATCGGGACACTGTCGCCGCGGTGGTTGCGCCCGCACTCCCAGATCGGCGGCTCACCAGAAACGAACATCGAACCGTCGAACCGGCAGCGTTCGCAGATGTAGGTGATGTCCTTCCGGACCGGCACCTCCACCTGTTGGGTCAGGTCGGGTACGTACACGCCGTCCGGGTTCTCACAGCCCGGCCCACCGTCGCAGCCCGGGATGGTGCACGCGGCTTTGTTCGGTGCGCTCAACACCTTCACGACCTTCACGACCGGGCGGAGCATCTTCTCCCCGCAGGCCACGCAGCATTCGGTGTCGTTGTCGATGCGGAGGTGCATGCAGCCACGCGGGTCCGGAAGTTCGACCTCGCAATCGCCGCATGAGAACTTGTCCGGATATGTGACACGGATCGTCCGGTGGTCGCACGGCACCACCTCGCGGTGGGCAGCCTCAGCGGCAGCCAACTCCTCCCGTGCGGCAGCGAGACGCGCCTCAGCTTCCTGGCGGTCGGTCATGCCTGCGTTCCTTCCTCGGCGTCCGGGAAGTCAAGGCCCTTGAATGCCTCGCTCATCCGCCGCATCGTCTCGCCCATCCGCGCCGCAGTCTCCGTCATGCCCGCGAACGCCTCCATCCACTGGGCCGCCATCGCGGCTCGCGCTTTCGCTTGGAGCATCGACAGCTCGGCGTCCGGGTCGATCGAAGCGTGCTCATCCAGGGCCAGTTTCGCGACCATCCGCCGAGTCCCATGCTCGGACTCTTGCGCACCGAGCCAGAACAACACCTTCTCTTCGGAGTCCAGACCCGACGGCACATCCAAGGCGGCAAGGTCCGGGAACTGCTCACGCAACGACGCATCGCACTCGCGGGCGAAGCGCGGCATCTGATGCCTCCTCGGCTCCTCGCCAGTCATCCACGCCAGGAGATTCCACACCCCCATGATGTGATTCGGAGAGACGAGATGCGGCGAGGTGACGCTCAGGATGTCGCCGATATGGAACTCGCGGGTCTCGGTCATGACTGCGCCTCCTCGGTGCGGTTGTGCAGATCGAACCTGTCGATGACCTGCTGAGCCTGATGCTCGGCGAAATCCTTGTAGTCGGACCACTGCTGCGACGGGCAGGCGCGGCAACTGAACTTGCCGACCGCCGCGAGACGGATCACCTCATGGCTGGCGAGTATCTGCGTGAGACGGCCGGCGGCGTCGATGGGATGGATGCGGCTCATGCTCGTTCCCCTTTGCTGGCAAGTTCGGCAGCCCACCACATGCCGTAGCCCGCAGCGCAGAACAGGGCGAGGAACAGCGCGCCGATGGAGCGATGATCGTAGAAGTACGACCAGGAGGAGATGACGATCAGCACGGGACCGAGCGGCACGATCATCACGCGCATCACCTGCTCGGCGGCCCGGGTGATCGACGGCGGGATGCTCATCCTGACACCGGTTTCCATTCGAACTCCGCAACCTCGGCGCGCCAATCCTGCGGGGCGCCGCGCTGGGCGGCATGGCGGTTTTCGTCTTCGGCCGCGCGGATCGCACTGGCCTCGTTCGGCTTCTCGACGGCAACCGGCTGGCCATGACGGTCAGTGCCGATGACCCTGTATTTGGTGGGCATGATCAGGCACCTTCCGGGTTGACGCGGGAATCGTCCGGGCCGACGAGCAGGAACCAACGGCCGTCGGCCTTCGGGTCGTCGCGATAGAAGTGGGTGACGCTGCCGTCGGTCGCGAGATCGGCGACGCGGTAGCGGGAATCGTTGGCGCACACCACCCACGTCTTGGTCACGGTCCTGATCGGTGCGGGAATGACGCGGCGTGGGCGTCGCGGGCCCAGGCGTTCGGTGCAGTGCAGTTCGAACGCACGGCCGCCCGGTGCCACCCATGCGGGGAGTTGAGGTTGTTCTTCGGTAGCATTTTCCATGGCTGAATCTCCTTCTCTCAGGATGCGGATTCGGTCAGCGGCCGGGGGTGTTCGAGACCTCCGGCCGCGCCCAATTTTACCAGGTCACAAGGCTTTTCATGGTTAGCCGCGCGGCTGTGGATCCCGTTTCGGGTAGCCCGTTCGTTCCGGTGCCGTCAACTCCGACACTACAACGCAATGTTGCACACGGTCAATCGGAGGCCTCACTCCGCCTCCACGTCTCGACGGTCTCTCGCAGCCAGCCGTAGTGCTGACGCTTTCCCGAGTCGGCGTCGACTCCGATTACCGCGTCCGGCTCAGGCAGGCGGCCGTCGAATTTGTAGCGGCGAATGGTACCGGGATCGAGGTTGTGGACTTTCGCGAAGTCGTCGGCGGACAGGTATTCCTTCATGGGCGACACCCTACAACATCACGTTTGACAGACTACAACGCAACGTTGTAGATTGGCATCACTACACCGACCGAAGGAGTCCCGATGACCGCCACACTCGCTGCCCCGAAGGTCGCCGCCAACCTCGTCACCACCATGGTCTGCGGATGCTGCACCACCCCCATCCATCAGATCCCCGCAGACTGGCACACCGCCCGCCGGATCCTGGCCCGCAAGGTTGCCGTGACCCGCCAGCCGGGCAACCGCTGCGACGCCTGCACCGGGCACGACGTCTACCGCGCACCCTGCGAGCCCGCCGATTTCGAGAAGCCCCACTGCGGATGCGGCTGCACCGACTGAACCGCCTGCGTGGCCCGCACTCCCGGTGCGGGCCACGCAGGCGGTTCAGTCGGTGC
>Ga0247823_10004741_pt1 | contig 10854 bp, 7 predicted proteins | sample 13C_PalmiticAcid_2_FD_192426 | JGI IMG/M metagenome (GOLD analysis project Ga0247823, IMG submission 192426) | Soil microbial communities from agricultural site in Penn Yan, New York, United States - 13C_PalmiticAcid_Day30 | ecosystem: Environmental > Terrestrial > Soil > Agricultural land...
CGCGGGCGAGGCGGCGCGGCGCGTCACCGAAATGGACAAGCGCGCCGACGCGCTCGCCGCCGAGGCGACGAAGCTCGCCGACGCCCCGGCCAAGCTCGCCGAACAGCGCGCCGCCGCCGAGGCGCAGCAAGCAGCGCTGCGCGAAAAGGTCGCCGCTGCCGAAGCGCAGGAGCGCGCCGCCGAGGCCGCACTCCGCGAAGCCGAAACCGCGCTCAACGCCATCCGCGAACGCGTCGCTGCCGCGCGTGAAACCCGCGCCGGGGCGATCGCCCGCTCCGAAAATGCGGAACAGCGGCGGATCGAGATGGGCCGCCTGTCGGGCGAACGCTTCGAATGCCCGCCCCCGCTGCTACCGCAAAAGGCCGGGTTCGAGAGCGACACGGTAAGCGATGCCAATGCCGAATCGGCGCAGCACGACCGGCTCGTCGCCGACCGCGAGCGCCTCGGCCCGGTGAACCTAGTCGCCGCCGACGAGCTCGCCGAACTCGACACCGAGCGCGAGAAGAATGCCGCCGAGATCGAGGAACTGACGCAGGCCGTCCATCGCCTGCGCGGCTCGATCGGCAACCTCAACCGCGAGGGCCGCGTCCGCCTGCTGGCGGCGTTCGAGGCGGTGAATACCCATTTCCAGCGGCTGTTCACGACGCTTTTCAACGGCGGGCAGGCGCATCTCGAACTCGTCGATTCGGACGATCCGCTCGAAGCCGGGCTCGAAATCATGGCGCAGCCGCCGGGCAAGCGCCTCGGCACGCTCACCCTGCTGTCGGGCGGCGAACAGGCGCTGACCGCGGTCGCGCTGATCTTCGGCCTGTTCCTGACCAACCCCGCGCCGATCTGCGTCCTCGACGAAGTCGACGCGCCGCTCGACGACGCGAATATCGAGCGTTTCTGCGACCTGCTCGACCGCATGGCGCGCGAGACCAACACGCGCTACCTGATCGTCACGCACAATGCGGTGACGATGGCGCGCATGCACCGGTTGTTCGGGGTGACGATGATCGAACGCGGCGTCTCGCGCCTCGTGTCGGTCGACCTCGGCGGCGCCGAGGAACTGCTTGCGGCCGAATAGCTAGGGCGCGGTTCCCACGACAAGCATCGCCGCGAAAATCAGCAGCCCGGCAAAACGGTTGCTGCGGAACTTCGCCAGCGCATCCTCGCCGTTCGCCGGGTCGAGCGTCACCACCTGCCCGGTCAGGTGCACCGCGGCGGGCAGCAGCGCGACCAGCACCAGCGGATCGGGGCGCACCGCCCACAGCGCGCCGCCCCAGCACGCGAGCGCCACCGCATAGCATAAAGCGACGCCGCCCTTCACATGGCGCCCCATCGCGCGCGCGCTCGATTTCACGCCGATCAGCATGTCGTCCTCGATATCCTGCAGCGCATAGATGGTGTCGTAGCCGATCACCCATGCGATGCAGCCGGCGTAGAGCAAGGGTAGCGCGGGCCCTTCCGCCCCCCCAACCGCGACCCACGCGACGAGCGCGCCCCAGCTGAACACGAGCCCCAGCCACGCCTGTGGCCACCAGGTGATGCGCTTCATGAAAGGATAACCCGCAACGAGGATCAGGCTGCCGAGCGCGACGATCTGCGCCGGCCGCGGCAGTTGCAGCAATACGAGCAGACCGATGAGCGACAAAAGTGCGGTCCACAGCAGCGCATTGCGCACCGACACCGCACCGCTCGCGACCGGACGCGACGCCGTCCGCGCGACCTTTGCGTCGAGGTCGCGGTCGACGATATCATTATAGACGCAGCCCGCGCCGCGCATCGCGATCGCGCCGATCAGCAGCCACAGGAACAAGGGCCAGTGGCTGATCGCACCGCCGCCGAGCGCAAGCGCCCAGGCGCAGGGCCAATAGAGCAGCCACCAGCCGATCGGCCTATCGAACCGCGCGAGCAGCGCATAGGGGCGCGCCGCGGCGGGCAACAACGCCACGAATCCGTGCAGCTGGCTATCGGGAGGATGGGTGGCCGTCATCTGGCGCGGGCGATAGCAGGCGCGGCGCGCACGATAAATGGCCGATTGGATTTTCAGGGGGGTGGGTCGGCAATGCCGTGGCGGTTCAAAGAGGCGAAGCGACCGGCAGAAGACGTGCCATTTGCTCCTCGCTCGGCAAGAATACCGGGGGTCCTCCAAATTTCTCGCAGCCACGCGGTCTGATAGTCGCACCCGAAATCAATAGCCTGCCTCCGGAATTGTCCCATTTGGGCACGGACTCGTCGCCGCACTCGGCAGCCCCGCGACTCCAAAGCCCGGACATTTACCAATTTTGAACCCTGTTCGTGGAAAACAGCCACAAAGGGGGACCCACATGGCAATTTTGCGCAAGAGGATTCGCGCCCGGGGGGCCGATGGTCCGTTCGGTAAGAATCTGTGGAAGAACCGTGCGGGCACGGCGGCCATGGAGTTCGCCATCGTCGGACCGGCCTTCATCGCGCTGTTGCTGGCGATCATGTATACGATGTTGATCTATCTCGCACAGCAGATGCTGGAGACGACGGCCGAGGGCGCTGGACGTCTGATGCTGACCGGCTTCGCGCAAACGACGCGGGCGCCCAACGGAACCGTCGGCCTGTCGGCGAGCGATTTCAAGACTGCCATCTGCAACGGCCTTTCGGGCACCAATCCCGCCGGCGAAACCGTCAGCACGCCCGCGCTGCTGCCACCCTTGCTGACATGCTCGCGGCTCACGGTGAATGTGAGTGTCGCAACCAGCTACAACGTAACCAACACCACTTCGCCGACGTTCACCTATGACAGCAACGGCATTTTGGTCTCAACCGGCACGGGCTATAATTACCAGTCGGGCGGCAGCGGCAAGAACCGCATCGTCGTCCTGCAGCTGATCTATCTGTGGCCGACCGGAAAGGGCCCGCTGGGCCTCAACCTGATCGACGAACCCAACGCCAATCGCAAGCTGGTGGCCACCTCGGTGTTCACGACGGAGGACTTCGCGTGTCCCACATCGCAGCCCGCATGCTGAGGCGCCTCACCCGGAACACGCGCGGCGCGGTGATCGTGGAATTCGCGTTCGCCCTGCCCGTGCTCGTGCTCATGTACACGGGCGGCGTTTATTTGTCCGACAGGGTAAGCGCCAGCCGCAAGGTGACCGTCGCGACGCGTTCGCTGGTCGACCTCGTCAGCCGGACCATGTCCCCGACGATCATCTACAACGACCCGACAAGCGCCAATGCGAAATCGCATCTGAGCGCCAGCGCGGTCGTCCTGGCACCCTATAAGCTCGACAAAGCGATCCAGCAGATTTCGCTGCTCAGGGTCTGCGATGCCACCCATGCCTATGTCGTCTGGAGCCAGGCTCAGTCGCAAAATGCCAATGGCAGCGAAGTGAAGCCGAAGATCCCGACCCACAAGGCTGGCACGGTTCCCAAGAACCTGACGCAGTCGAGCGACAACGTCGTTCCGATCCCCGCGAACATGATCACCTCCTCGATGATCCCGGTTTCGCCGGACGCCTCGAACGTGTGCGGAAATCTTGCTCCGGGCACCAGCAACAAGACCCAGGTCGGCACCTCGGGCGGTTGGCTGTTCACGGGCACGATCACCTACGATTACGCGCCCTTCATCAGCTATCTCCCGATGACAAGCACAACGATGACCGAGACGATCTACATGGTTCCTCGGCTCTACTAGGTGGATATATTATGGCCAGAATATTTCCTCAGCTCGACGCAGCGACCCCAAGGGTTCCGTTCCTTTCCCGACTGAAAGGCGACCAGAAGGGCGGGGTCTACATGATCATGGGGTTTGCGATCATTCCGCTGACCTTCATCCTCGGCTTCGGGGTCGACTATGCGCGCGCCATGAGCCTCCAGACGAAGCTGAACGCCGCGGCCGATGCTGCCGCGCTGGCGGCCGTCGCGCCCTCGATGATCCTTCAATCGAACAGCCAGTCGAAAACGGCCGCGACCAACATGTTCAATGCGCAGGCCTCGCTGGAGAACGGTTACGAGGATCTGCTGGTGACTCCCGTCGTTACCGAAGGAAGCTCCGGCTCCGGAGGCAGCGGCGCCGTGGGCTATCTGCGCAAGGCGACGGTGAGCTACAGCGCCAAGTCGATCAATATGTTCGGCGGGATATTGGGGGTCGACACGCTGACGGTGAGCGGAAGGGCCACGGCGAGCGCCGCGCAGCCGCCCAACGTCGATTTCTTCCTTGTGATGGACAACTCGCCGTCGATGCTGCTGCCCTCGACGTCGGACGGAATCACCAGGATTATCAACGCGACCAAAAATACGACCGATACCAGTCTGCCAAACGGTTGCGCCTTTGCGTGTCACATGCAGGCATCGCACAGCGACAATATATATATCAAAGACGCGAACGGTCGCCACATCCTGCTGTCCACAAATTATTACACCGCAAACTCTCCCAAAAAAAATGTGTTCTATCGATGGGACAAAGCAAACAAATTACTGTATGACAGCAACAACGCTGCAATGAACACTTCAACTACCTCGAAAGGGGTAACAACTACTGTTACATATAGCTTGGATAATTTTGCCAATGATACCGTTGTTATAAAGAAATCTACAAAGGTCGGAAATAACGCTGCGACGACGGCCGACCTAGATTCCGGATATTGGGCTGACGGTTACTGGTTGACCCATAATTACGGCGTCATCTACGGTAGTCCCGCAAAGATTGTCCTGCGCAAGGATGACGTCGTTTCGGCGGCAACGCAGCTGATCCCGTTCGCGGCCAACCAGGCCACCCAGTATCAGGTCACCTACCGCGCACAGATGTTTTCTTTCGACTGGAAGAGAACTAGCAACGGTACGCCCGTCCAGACGCTGAATACTCTGACCAACGTCAATTCATATGGAAGCAACTTTTCGTCCATGTTCCCGGGAGACGATTATTGGTGGAAGAATTCGGAGCCCACCAAGGGCAATGGCAACGATGACAGGGCTACGGATGTGACCGGCATGCTCACGGTGATGAACAACACCAACACGATCCGCGCCGCGGGAACGGGCGCGCCCGGAGCGGAGCCGCAGAAGATCCTGTTTCTCATCTCCGACGGCATGCTCGACCAACCGGCCAACTCGAACGGGAGCGGTCGCTATCACGGACCGCTGCGGGACAGCGATCTCGCCCTGTGCACGGCGATCAAGGCCAAGGGCATCAAGATTGCGGTTCTCTATACGAAATATCTGCCGGAAACGCTTGTTGGCGACGCCTGGTCCCAGTCGAACATCGCTCCGTTCCTGCCCCCTCCTCCTTCGCCATATGCACGGGGCAATGCGGGGAGTTCGGACCAGGTCCTCACCAAGCTGCAGAGTTGCGCATCGGTGGGCACGAACGGGGCGCCGCTGGTGCAGACCGTGACGGCCAATGACAATATCACCACGGCGCTGCAGCAACTGTTCTCCACGGCGCTGCAGACCGCCCGATTGGTTCAATAATATTGCCGAGCCTGCTCGGTGCCCCTTCGATCACGGCTGTGATCGAAGGGGCACCGAGCAGGCAATGCGTGCACAGGCTAGCGCCGTCTGCTATCGGCGCGGCATGCCCGCAACGCCCGCCTGGCCCCCCGCCAGCACCCCTCGCCTGTTCGTCGATCTGCCGCTGGGGCAGGGTGCCGCGCCGATGATCGACGGCCCCGCCGCGCATTATCTGCTCAATGTGATGCGGATGAAGACAGGCGATCCGATCCTGCTGTTCGACAATATCAGCGGCGAATGGCTCGCGGTCGTCAGCGACGCCGCGAAACGGTCGCTGACGCTGCGCATCGAGCGGCAGACAAAGCCGATCGAACAGGTCCCCGACCTCTGGCTCTGCTTCGCCCCGGTCAAAAAGGCGCGGCTCGACTGGATCATCGAAAAGGCCACCGAACTCGGCGTTGCGCGCCTGCAGCCGGTGATCACCGAACGCACGATCGTCGAACGCGTCAAGCACGAGCGGCTCGCGGCGCAGATCGTCGAAGCATGCGAACAATGCGGGCGCACCGCGCTGCCGACGCTGGCGGAGCCGATCAAACTGCCCCAGCTGCTGAAGGACTGGCCCGCCGAGCGCGCCCTGCTGTTCGCCGACGAAGCGGGGGGCGTCCCACTCGCCAAGGTCGATGCCCCCGCACCCGCGGCGATCCTCACCGGTCCCGAAGGCGGCTTTACCGACAAGGAACGCGACATGCTGATCGCCCACGCCGCCGTCCGCCGCATTGCGCTCGGCCCGCGCATCCTGCGCGCCGAAACCGCCGCCATCGCCGCAATCGGGGTGTGGATGGCGCAGCATGGCGACTGGCCGGGCGAATAGCCGAGTCGGCAATTCTGTCCCGTCCCCGAACAGAAACGCCGCCAAGTCACCGATTTTAACCGGATATTAGCTATGCGCCGCGCATAGCGGCGGCATGCAACGGCGGGACCAGAGCCGATACCGCTGGCGTGGGGGCCAGCGTTTGCAGTCTGTGCGAGTATGTCTCATGCTCGTTTGGCTGGCGTTGACGCTTGCCAGCAATCCCGCCGCCGCACAGACGACCACCAGTTACAGCAATACGACGACCGGGACGATCAGCGAAACGGCGACGACCTGCACCAGCCCGATGGTGCGCAACTTCACCGTCGCCGCGAACGCACAGATCACCGACGTCAATATCGGCGTCCAGTTCACGCACACATATCGCGGCGACGTCCGCGCGACCTTGGTGTCGCCGGCGGGCACGGTGGTCAATCTGATCACCAACGTCGGCACGTCGGCGGACAATCTGAACGTCCTGTTCGACGACAGCGCCGCGGCGAGCATCACCACCCACACTACCAACGACAACACGTCCGCCGCGCCGCCGTATCAGCGCAATTTCCGTCCCGAGGGCTCGCTCGCCAGCTTCAACGGACAGGGATCGGCGGGCACGTGGCAGCTCACTATCTGCGATTCGCTCAACAGCGACAGCGGCAACTTTACCCGCACCGACCTGACGCTCGTCACGGTGCCGATCGCGCCGTCCGCCGACCTGTCGCTGACCAAGTCGGTGAGCAACGCATCGCCCGCATCGGGCGCGAGCATCAACTATGTGCTGAGCGTCACCAACGCCAGCGGCTCGGCGCTGACCGCGACCGGCGTGACGGTGCAGGACACGCTACCCGCTGGCTTCAGCTTCACCAGCGCCTCGGGCTTCGGCAGTTACAACAGCACCAGCGGCGTGTGGACGGTCGGCAGCATTCCGCCCGGTACGACGCGAACGCTGACGATCACCGGGACGGTCACCGCCTCTGCGGGCGCGAGCGTCACCAATGTCGCCGAGGTCAGCGCGTCGTCGGCCTTCGACTTCGATTCGACCCCCGCTAACAGCGCGGCGGGCGAGGACGACTATGACAGCGCGACCTTCACCGTGTCGGGGACGCGCGTTGCGGGAACGCCGCCGACGCTCGTCTGCCCGGTGGGAAGTACGGTGCACGACTGGGATAGCGTCAGCTGGGCGGCCGGGACGACGAGCGGAAGCTACGCCCTCACCGCGATCGGCACGATGAATTTCAACATCGGCATCAGCGGCGGTGTGTTCCTGAACAACGCAACCTATGGTGGCCAGTCGCCAACGCGGCAGAATATCGTCACCGGTGGGCTCAGCCCGGCGCAGTTTTCGATCTTCGAGATCGCCGATTTCACCAGCCAGGCGGGAGCGATCACGTCGACGATCGCGCTGCCGACCGCAGTGCCCAGTGTGCAATTTCGCGTGTTCGATATCGATTATGCCGCGGGGCAATTCGCCGACCGGCTGACCGTGACGGGCAGCTTCAACGGCGCGCCGGTGACCCCGACCCTGACCAACGGGATCAGCAATTATGTCATCGGCAACAGCGCCTATGGCGACGCGACCTCGGCCGACAACAGCGCCAACGGCAATGTCGTCGTCACCTTTTCCGCGCCCGTCGACACGATCGTCATCACCTATGGCAGCCACAGCCTCGCCCCCGCCGACCCGGGACAGCAGGGCGCCGCGATCCACGACATCACCTTCTGCCGCCCGACCGCCAATCTGACGATCGCCAAGACAAGCAATGTCGTGAGCGACCCGACGAACGGGACGACCGATCCGAAGGCGATCCCCGGCGCGACGATGCGTTACTGCATCCTTGTCACCAACAATGGCAGCGGCACGGCAACGGGCATCAACATCGGCGACGCGCTGCCCGCGAGCACGACCTTCGTTGCGGGGTCGCTGCGCAGTGGCACGACCTGCGCCGGCGCGACGACGGTCGAGGACGACAATGCCAGCGGCGCCGACGAAAGCGACCCGTTCGGCGCGTCGATCGCCGGAACGACCGTTGCAGGAACCACGCCGACACTTGCGCCCTCCAGCGCGATGGCGATTGCCTTCGATGTGACGATCAACTGATGTCCCAACGTCATAGCTATCTCGCGCGGCTTTGCGCTCTCCTCGTGGTTGGCTCCATGGCGCTCGCCCCGCCTGCCGCCGCCCAGCGCGTCATCGTCAACCCCTCGTTCGAATCGAACGATCCGCAGGGTCCGGGCGCCGCCAATTACGAAATCTATTCGAACGGGTCGGTGACCGGCTGGGACTCGGCGTCGGGCGAGATCGAGCTGTGGGACACCGATTTCCAGGGCGTCCCCGCTTATGCCGGGTCGGTGTTCGCCGAAATGAACGCCAACGTACCCGGCGCGCTCTACCAGAATATCTGCATGGTCAATGGCGAGACGATCGGCTGGACCTTTGCCCACCGCGCGCGGTCGGGCGGTCCGGCGACGCAGACCGCGCGCTTCCAGATTGCGAACAGCGCCGGCACGCAGCTCCAGTTGCTGGCGAGCCAATCGTCGACGGTCAACAATGTGTGGAACGTCAACACCGGGTCGACCACTTACACCGGGACCTCGGGTATCCAGCGCGTCCAGTTCATCACCACCGACGCGGGCAGCATCGGAAATTTCCTCGACGATATCCGGATCACGCTCAATCCGTTCATCGAGCTCTCGACCGCGAGCGCATCGGGGGTCGAATCGATCGCGAACGCCAACCTGCCGACGCTGACCGTCAACGGCACCTTGTTCACCGCGCGCACGGTCAATGTCAGCATCACCGGCGGCACCGCGATCCGCGGCACCGACTATACGACGCCGGGCGGCGGCGCGACCTTCACCGTCACGGTCCCCGCCGGCACCTATCAGAATGCCGCCGTACCGCTCGGCATCCAGATTATCGACGACACCGCGACCGAGGGCAGCGAGACGATCCAGATCGCGCTGGGCACGGGCACGGGCTACACCGTGTCGAGCACGACGAGCTGCGGCGGCGCAGCGCGCACAGCCAGCACCTATACGATCACCGACAATGACTCGCCGGTCGTGCTGGCGAAGAACTGGACCAACGGCATCGCGGGCGACGCGGTCAGCCTGGCGATCGCAGGCGGCGCGCTTGCGACCGCAGGGACGTCGACCGTCGGCGGATCGACGACCAATGCGACGACCGTCGCGGTCCCCGGCTCGACGCTCACGCTGACCGAGGCCTTCACCACAGGCGCGGCGGCGAACTACAACAGCAGCATCGAATGCCGGCGCAACAGCGACAATGTCGTCGTCGCGACCGCGGGCAGCGGGCTCAGCCGCACCGTCGTCATGCCCTCGGGCACGTCGCTGACCTGCACCTGGACCAATAGCCGCAAGTCGGCCACGCTGGTGGTCCGCAAGACGTGGGCGAATGCGCTGACGACCAATGCGGTCACCGTCGCGACAAGCGGCCTGATCAACAACGCCAGCCTCGCCTCGGTCGCGAACAGCGCGAACGAAACCGACACCAATGCCGCGGTCACCGTCTACGCCGCCGAAAGCGCGACGCTCGGCGAAACCTTCACCGTCGGCAACGGGGCCAATTATACGCAGGCCCTCGCTTGCACCGGCAATGCGACCGCGCTCGCGGGCAATGTGCTGACCGTCAATCCGGCCGACACCGCGATCGTCTGTACCTTCACCAACACCTATGTCGTACCGCTGGCGATCGCCAAGACATCGGCGGCGTACAGCGACCCGGTGAACGGCACGACGAACCCCAAGCTGATCCCCGGCGGCTTCGCAAATTACAGCCTGACCATTACCGCTCCCGCCGGGACCAGCCCGTCGAACAACAGCGTCATCGTCACCGACGCGATCCCCGCGAACCTTAGCCTGTTCGTCGGCACCTATGCCCCCGGCCCCGGCCCGATCGCCTTTGCCGCGGGCAGCAGCGCTCTGACCTATGGCTTCACCAGCCTTGGCAGCACCGCCGACGATCTCGAATTCTCGAACAATGGCGGGACCAGCTGGACCTATACACCGACCGCCGACGCCAATGGCGTCGACGCGGCGGTGACCCATGTCCGCGTCCGGCCCAAAGGGTCGATGGCGCCCGGATCGAGCTTCACGATCAACCTCCGCGCACTGGTCAAATAGGGCTGTTCAACCGGCGATTGCTTTCTGTACCGAACCGTATAATGGCGCGATATGAGCACGCGCACCGCCTCGGACAGCAACGATCCCATCGTCGAAAGCCGCGACCAGCTCGCGGTCCCCATGATCAAGGGCGAAAAGCCCAGAGACCGCTGGCGCATCGGTACCGAGCACGAGAAATTCGTCTATCGCACCGCCGACCATCGCGCGCCCAGCTATGACGAGCCCGGCGGCATCCACGACCTGTTGATGGCGCTCACGCGCTTCGGTTGGGAACCGGTGCTCGAAGGCGGCAAGGTCATCGCCTTGTCAGGAAGCGACGGCGCGGTCAGCCTCGAACCCGCCGGACAGCTCGAATTGTCGGGCGCGCCGCTCGAAAATCTCCATCAAACCTGCGCCGAAACCGGCCGCCATCTGAAGCAGGTGAAAGAGGTCGGCGCCGAACTCGGCCTCGGGTT
>Ga0247823_10004743_pt1 | contig 10853 bp, 10 predicted proteins | sample 13C_PalmiticAcid_2_FD_192426 | JGI IMG/M metagenome (GOLD analysis project Ga0247823, IMG submission 192426) | Soil microbial communities from agricultural site in Penn Yan, New York, United States - 13C_PalmiticAcid_Day30 | ecosystem: Environmental > Terrestrial > Soil > Agricultural land...
TGCCGGTCACAGGCCTGCGCGAGATACAGATTCTCAAGGATTGCGAACACAGGAATGTGGTCAAGCTGCGGGAGGTGGTAGTCGGCGACGACACGAGCAAGATTGAAAAGTACGGTCCTCCCAACCTCACAGACTGTGTGACAACCCCCGGCTGACATCACTGCGCCTCGTCCAGCATCTTCCTCGTCCTCGAATTCCTCGAACACGACCTCAAGTCCATCCTCGAAGACATGCCCGAGCCCTTTCTCGCCTCTGAAGTCAAGACGCTCCTCCAGCAGCTCGCCTCGGGCGTCGCCTACCTCCACGACAACTGGATCCTCCACCGCGACCTCAAGACCTCCAATCTCCTCCTCAACAACCGCGGCCAGCTCAAGATCGCCGACTTCGGCATGGCCCGCTACGTCGGCGACCCGCCCCCAAAACTCACCCAGCTCGTCGTCACCCTCTGGTACCGCGCCCCCGAGCTGCTCCTCGGCGCGACCCGCTACGGCGCCGCCATCGACATGTGGAGCGTGGGCTGCATCTTCGGCGAGCTCCTGACCCGCGAGCCCCTCCTCCAGGGGCGCAACGAGGTCGACGAGCTGACAAAGATCTTTGAGCTGTGCGGCATCCCGACCGACGAGTCGTGGCCAGCCTTCCGGCGCCTGCCCAACGCGCGGGGCCTGCGCCTGCCGTCAGGGAGCAACAACAACAACAACAACGCCCTCACCGGATCCGTCATCCGCACGCGATTCCCGCTGCTCACCGCCGCCGGGGCGGGCTTGCTCGGCAGCCTGCTGTCGCTCGACCCGGACAGGCGGCCGACGGCGCGGGAGATGCTCGCGCACGAGTATTTCAGGCAGGATCCCAAGCCCAAGCAGGAGGCCATGTTCCCCACGTTTCCGAGCAAGGCCGGCCAGGAACGAAGGCGGAGGCGGGAGACGCCCAACGCGCCGGCCAGGGGGCAGCAGGCGGCGGATTTGGGGGCGGTGGATTTCAGTGGGATATTCTCCGGGAGGGAGAGGGAAGAGCGGGGAGGGGGGTTTTCGCTGCGGATGGTGTAGGTGTGGGACGACACGACTCGCTCGTCGTTTTGTGTTTGAGGCTCGTAGGTCGTTAAAACGGCCACGGAGTAAACCCGAAGAAATATCATAAGGGATGCTTCATTTAAGCTACCTGATATATATGCAGACGTCATGACAAAGAGATACATGCACCAACTGCCCTTCTGCGTCGCCCCTCCCCCCTCTCCATCGTTTTGAGCCCAAGGCCAGGCGAGATAGTCCAAATGAAAAGATGCAAGCAATACTCGATCCAACGCCCTCCCCCGCTCTTTACACTCCGTATTAAGTGGTAACAGACAGACCATGCCAAACCAGACCAGACAAGAAAACCCCCCTCGGCTGTCAACCGCAGCCAAACCCTAAAACACATTACAAGACATAATCCGCTGCCACCACCACCACCCCACTCTCTACTCAAAAATCAAAGAAGCGCTCCAAAGCCAGCGACAAACCAGGTAAAGCTGAGCACCGTCGCCGCGCTCATCACCACCGCGACACCGACGGCGCCCTTGTCCATCCCCGACGTGGCACCGCTGCAAGACGCGCACTGCCACCCATCGCCCGAATTCTGATAATCCTGCTTCTTGTACAACCCAAACGAGAAGCCAGAGTACGGCGCGAGGTAGCCGGGCTCGGGCGTGGCGCTGATGCCGCCGTCGGCGTCGGCCACGATGAGCGTGTACTGCTCCGTCAGCAGCGGGGCCGTGGCGTGGTCCTTCTGGAACTGGTTCGTGTCCCACGTGTACGAGCCGACCTCGGCGTACGACATGTTCTGCGTGAGCGTCCACGGCTGCGGCACCTTGCTGCACTTGACGTACAGGTCGATCGCCGTCGGCGTGCCCTGCAGGTTGGTGTAGTTCCACCCCCACGTGACGTAGTCGCCGATCTTGTAGAGCTGGGTGCCCGCCGTGATGGCCGGCGTCACCATCACCACGCCCGCGGCCGGGTCCTGCGGGTCGAACTCCGTCTTTTTGGGTCCCCGGGTCGTCGTGGCGTTGCCGGACATGCGGCCGGTGCCCGTGGCCGCGCCGGTTTGCTTCAGGCCGCCGGTGTTGAGGTTGGTGGAGAAGGGCTCGTTGGGGTCCCTCGAGGAGGAGGAGGATTTTGAGGAATCATCGTTATTCTTGGTATTGGATGGTGACGGTGTCGGGCTCGGAGAAGAGGAATCTGTAGGTGGGACGAATGTTAGGATGAGAGCAATGTGTGCAGGGTACGTCAGTGATGCATACCTTGTTGGGATGACGAATCGTCCTGCCGGACAATGAGAGAATCGAGCTCCGGGAGCCATCGTGGCCATGCCAATGCAGAAACTGCGGGAGACAGAGACAGCAGCGCCACAGCGAAGTGGCCTGCGGATAGAGAAGCCTTCATGGTGGTGAACGTGCTGGAAAATTCCGGGTACGACCAGGGGACGACGCCGCGGACCCGAGTCCCAATATTTCAATTCCCCCCAACAGCCACGAGGTCCGACCCGAGAAAAAAAACTTGTTCGACGCCGGATAATTTGGTCTGTGGTGACCAGATGGTGGGCGGACGGTCTGATGGAGGACGTGTCACGACGGTTTGGGACAGCCCCTATTATTGGCCGCCGACCAAAAATCAGGCCCGCGCGAAGTGCGTGGAGAAAAATAAGACGATGGGAACACCGGACGAACCGGAGGGTATTCGATACAGCCAAAACGGTGGTAGGGGGTTGGCGGTTGAGGAAGCAGACGAAGCGAGCGTCGTTCGGGCGAAAAAACGAGTGTGTGGTTGCTAAAGAAACGGGTTGTGTCAACGAGGGGCCAACTTGGCTGTGAAGCAGGATGCCGCAGTGATCGGGAGACGGTTGGAATGCAAGTGCTCCAAGGCCAGGTCAGATTTGAAGGGATCCAACCAGTTCTTGGCCAACCGATGGATACACTCGGGGCGTTCCAGCCAATGGCAGGTGCGGGAGGGCACCGGGCTGAGTCCAAGCGGGTGGCGTTGGGAGGAACCCGGTCGCCGCCAGGTTGCCAATTGCAATGCCCCGGGGCCATCCCCAAGCCAACACGGCATTCGTATTTGGGTGGGGCTGATGGAGGAGCAGCGCCAGCATGTGTGTCACGCCAGCATTATTTTTAGGGGTGCATTGAACAACACGAAAATGCCCAGGCAAGATGGAAAACCTCGAAACTGCAGGCTGGCTTCTAGATGCATGGTAAAATGCTGACGTCTCCTGCCAGGCACAGGGACGGCTTACCCAGGGCGAATGCGCTGACTGCCGGACGATCACCAGTGCCGAGTGTCGATTTCCCGTTGTGCAGTTCCGGGTTCTGGCCGAGAAGACTTGTCTCGGGCAGAGACGCATCTCATGCAACTCTTTCCCCCCATCCGCTCCCAGGTTGCTTTCTCCTACTGCCGACAGCTGAGCTACAGTGCGATACGAGGCCTGCCTGTGGGGATGCCCGCAGCCGTGAAACCTTTGCCGCAACTCCATCGCGTCCTCCATCCAGGCTGCGCTCGCAGGAAGCGCCTTTTCTATGGATCAGCCGTGTGGTCAGAGAAGCAGGGTTGAGGCTCAGGACAAGTTTGCGCCACCGGCACCACGCCAAACCCGATGCCGCAGAGTGCAAAGTGGTTGCAGCATGCCATCTGTCTTGCATGGCCTGCATTCCAGTCATCGTCTCAAGGTTCATATTGTTTACTGGGCCACGTAAGTGTAAACACTCAACTTACCCAACTCCGACACAAGAGAGAACCTGATCTGCCGTGCCCGCTTTCCTTCCCGTGTATTCTGTACCGCATTATCGATTTCCAGGTTCTTATCCAACTGGCCCCATCCGTCGTATTGAGCCAGAACTATTGGGTCAAGTAATGATGAATTTCAATGCGGCAATCATGCATCGCAGATCCTCGTTTTATGCCATAACTTGGAAACAATCGATGGCGAAATGGGGCATCCTTTGTTCGGGACCCGGGCAGATCTCCATCCAGTGGTCCGAGCAGACCATCCCACTGTCATACCCACACCGGACTTGGTCCTGACAACGGCCCGGTTGACGCCGTTGAACATCTGGTCTTGGATGACTGTAGAGTTCGCTTAGGTAAGTAAGTTGTCCTCAAGTTGTTCAGGGTCACATGATGCATCCCCCATCCAGACAGTATTGCTACCCAGTACCTAGGTTAAGGGACGAGAGGGAGTCCAAAAGAGAGTGCGCCTTAAGCAGCCACAGAGGTTGAGAATTGGCCATCCCGAGACCAGATGGCACAATCGGTTTGGAAACAACGGTTCTGTTCTCGGATCGGCTCGCCAGTCGACGATCGGTAAGGTGCCTCGGTGGCTACCCGAGATAGAAAGAGAAATTTGCTGAAAACAAGAGCAAATGGTTTTCGAGCTTTCTCCTTAGTTGTTACATCTTTCATGCATTCGATGCTTCATCAGGGAGATCTGGTGCCAAGACGCGATCTCAGCAGCCGGCTCCGCTCGACATTTAAGCGGTGGTCCGAGTGCCAGGTGCCTTAGCGCGCCAGACGCCCGCCAAGTGCCTGCCGCTGCAGCGCGGATAGCGGAATCGCGACCCAGGATTGGCTGGATAGCGCGACCCTGTCACTTGCAGCTCGATCCCAGAGTGGGCGAGGTTCACTAAGGTACCTCCTTCCTGGCCCAACCGATTATCTCTGGGAGCTGCCGCTTTTTGGGCGAGCTCTTCGCCATCGAGGGCCGTTCCCCTCCAACCTGTACTCTTTCTTCTTCACCCAACCTTTTGTTCTGCGTTGTGGACAACATGTCGTCGTCCAACGGCGCCGCGGTCACTATCGACCGTGAGTATTTCGATACCCTCGTGCGCAGGTAAGTGCATGCCCACGCCTCTGCCCTCTTACTGTCTGTCTTATCATGCCACCGACGATCGGGCGTTGCCTTGCTCCTCCTAAACGCCGAGATGCCCAACGCTGACCTGCGCCACGTTCTCCACAGGGCTCAACTTGTAAGTCCAACAACACCACTGATATCGATGAGTGTAAACCCGGGTGTCCTGACCATGGCCAGAATGCAGAGTCGCCCAAAGCAAATGGGCATCTTGCTTCTGTGGTCATTTCGCGGGCCGAATATGACAAGCTCATGTTGATCGCTAAACAATACGGTATGTCCTGTGCTTTCGGCTGTGGGGCGTTGAAATTGACACGCACAGGGAACCTGAGACGGAACCTTCTTCGCGGAGGTGTAGGGGAGGAGACGGTAGATGTATGGTTCCAGTCAAGTCGCTGCATGGATGGCCAAGTCAACTAACACCTAGCAGCTCCTGAGCCAAGACGATGAGTCCATCCAGGCGGGGAACAAGGCGAGCACCCCCCCGAGGGCCGACCACAACGAGGACGGAGGCGCCCGCCTGTACTCGTCCACACAGCCCGAGCCCGGCACCTACGGCCAGCAGAAGGAAGTGTCGCACAACAGCCCGCACGGTCGGTATCACGAACGCTCCACATGGGCCGAGGGCGATGTGGATGAGGACGAAGATGACGAAATTGCCGCGAGCGAGATCGACTCACCTATGGAGGGCACTCCCGGCGCCAACTACGCCAAACCTCAGGGTCAGCGTCCACAGTTTGAGCGGCAGTGCGCTCGCACACTTCTGCTTTCGAACCTCGCAGACGGCACAACCCATGCCGATATCACGGGTGCAGTCCGTGGCGGGCTGCTCCTCGACGTCTTCTTGCGGAGCCACGAGCGCTCTGCGACGGTTTCTTTCCTCAACTCGGCTGATGCCAAGAAGTTCTACGATCATGCCCGCCGGCACGATCTGTACATCAGGAACAAGAGGGTTGGTATACTCAAACTACGACACGGCTGCCAATTCCTGCTAACACGTTGAGCAGGTCGACGTCAAGTGGGGCGATCGCCAGTTTGTTCTTCCGGGCCACGTCGCGAACAAGATCGGTATGGGCGCAAGCCGCAATCTGGTGCTCCAGGGGTACGACAACAGACATACCGAGGACGTCGTCCGCGAGGACCTGGACCATATCCACAACTTGGTGGTGGTCAAGATTGAGTTTATTGGTGGCAACTGCTACATTGGCCTGAACTCGGTGCACAATGCCATCTATGCGCGGCAGTGCATGCTGAGTCGCCTGTAAGTGACCCGTCGGTGGCTGTTTGCCTCCAGCACTTTGAGGCTGACACGTGCAACAGGAGGTACAAAGGCAAGAAGATCAACTACGATGTCGACGAGTGCGCTCAACCATACCCCCAACCGGCGCCCAAGCTGCGAAAGGAGGCGGCTCCGCCCAGGAAGTTTGCGGCGGTGCCCAATCGTTTTCATCTACTGAACATTGACGATGGCGAGGAAGATGAGATTGCGTCGGCCTTCCAGTCCAAGAAGGCGGTCGGGATTGCGGTCTAAAGCCGGCGACGCAGTATCTGGTCGATGTCACCTCCCCAGGGACTTTGCAGGCGATATGCGGTCTGTCAATATGTCTATGACAAGTTGCGTGGGCTTTTTGAGACGAAGTACAGAACAGAATGGGAAGATGCATGCTTTTATTGCACTACCCGCAAGGCGTTACGGATACCCATGGATATTCCCCCGTGTATTTAAGGGCAGAGTGCCCATCAAGGAGTATCGGCACGGGGAGGCAACGCAGGTCTCCAGAGACAGATATCGACCATTCCACCACTTTGGTCTTTCACGGAACAGGGAGTCTTGATGGTGCTCGACGGTTTGATGTCTTAGTTTCTCTGTGTCTTAACTTCCGTTACGGCCGAGTCGCTGATCCCCCGCCTCACGCAGGTGAGCCGGGGTGAATCTATCGTTGACAGTGCTACATGAGGCCAAAGCTTCGAGTGAGTGTAACGATAACACCCCGGAAATGCATATAATACGACACCGAGCAACACCTCCTCAACCTTGCGTAAAAGTGAGCAACTTGAGCATGGAATGACACCTCGCAACGCATGAGTCTTGATGAAGTCGGCAAAGATGTATATTAGCCGCTTTCCCAACGCCATACACAGAAGAGAAAAGAAAGCTTCGAATAAAACAGAACTCAACACAGGCCCAACGTGCCTATCCGCTGAACCGTAACCAGGACACGAGCCCACGAAGAAGAAATTCCGGGCGTGCCGTAAATAACCGGGGAAATACACAAAAGTCAGGTATCAGCAACGCAATCCCTCGCCCACCGTGAGCCAAACCATACGAAACATCATCAACACGAGACGACACGAGAAGACGGCGCGCAGTCACACAACCCCCCACGCCTTGTCCACCGGCAACCCCACGCCGTTGATGGTCCGCGCCTGGTCGCTGACGAGAAAGACGATGGTCCGCGCGACCTCGAGGGCCGTGATAGTGGGTGTTGCGTCAGAGGGCTGTGCTTGGAGCGCGTGGACGGGTCTGGACGCGGAGGTGGCTGTTAGTGGCGGCTGTATGGTCGGCGGGAAAGGAATGGTGAGAGGGGATGGTGGATGAGGGGGTGGCGTACTCGACCTGGGCATATCCCTCCGAGTCCCACAGGCCATTGTGGCCTGACGCGATGGTCTTGCCGATGCTCGAGTCGATGGCGCCGGGCAGGACGGCGTTGCAGCGGATGCCGTCGTTGCGGAAGCGCCAGGCGACGTTTTTGGTTGCTCCGATCTGTGCGCCGTTTAGTCATGAGCACCCTTCCGTTTCCCTCTCCCACATACCCCCCCGTCTCCATCAAAGCAGGAAAGGGGGTTGAGGGCAACATACCAGCCCGTGTTTGCTCGCGGTATACGCCACGCCAGCAACCGCACCGCTCGCTCCGGCAGTGCTCGCGACATTGACGATGACCCCGTCCCGCCGTTCCTTCATATGCGGCAGCACCGCGCGCATCATCTTGACGGGGACCGTCAGGTTCACGGCCATGACCCGCTCCCAGACCTCGTCGCTCACGCCGTCGGCGCTGCTGAAGTTGTCCATGACGCCGGCGACGTTGACGAGGACGTCGACTCGGTCTCTACCATCTCAGGCCTTGTTAGTATAGATGCTCCCTCTAGTCTTATGAAAGAGAGGGGTATTTGAATGACTACAGGTGCCAGGAACCCAACATCAAGAAATGGAGAAAGGGAATCCAAGATCATGAGGGAAAGAAAATCCAACCCCATAAACGGAGACAGGAAACACAACCCGAAAAAAGAAAAGGAAAACAAGGAGAGAGAAAGAACGCACCCAAAAACAGCCCGACAAATCCTCACCCCCTCCTCACACACTCCCTGCTCTGTCAGGTCGCCGCGGTGGAAGTCTGTCCGACATTGTCAGCCATTTATTCCCTGATGGGGGTGTGCCGGGAGTAGTTCGGGAGTAAAAGCGGTGTCTTGGGAGTCCTTGTGCTCCCGAGACAGCCAGAAAGGGGGATAAACAGCACGGATTGTGACTCACGGAACCGCCCATGATCCGCCTCGCGGAGGAGGTTGTAGTCGAACGCGGAGACGTCGAGGCCGCAGACTTGGAATTGCTACATCACCCGTCCCCCATCGCACAGGGGCATGTCAACAACAACTACAACAACAACAACAACTACAACAACAACAGCAAAAACAATAACGACGACAACAGCTTGCTTAGCCCACTTCATTTACTCACTTACTTACTCCCTCCTCTCCTTGAACATAAACGAGACCCTAGAAAAGGTCCGTGGGATGAAAAGGGGCAGGAATAAGGAAGTGACCCAATCCCCCTGACTGGCCTTACCCAGGAGCCGCCCGTCCTCGCCCTACATAACTTGGGAAAAAAAACCAAAGACTAAAAAAGTGGGGGTTGCGTACGTGAGAGAGCAGGAGCTGGGTGACGGCGAGCCCGATGCCGGACGCACAGCCCGTGACGACCGCGACTTTACCAAAACCGAGGGGGTCGACCTGCGACGGGGGGTGGTAGAGCGAGTCTGCGTGGGCCGTGTAGAGCATATTTTGAGAGAGAAGAAAAATTAGGGTGGTGAGATGGAGGGGTGTTGTTAGTTGCCTGCTGGTGTTGAGTGGTTGCGTGGTTGAGGGGTGGGTGAGTGAGGGTTGAGGAGTTGGCGGATGGAGAGATGAGGCGTGGAGGTGTGGGGATGTTTAGGTTCGACAGGGAGAGTAAGCTTCTAGGTTTGAGGTTGTTTGAAAGGTAAGGTGTAGAGTAGTAGATGTGTAGGAAAAGGCAGGGGGTATCGTGCAGGCAGAGAGGTTAGGTCCAAGGATGACGGCTGTGACCGAAGTGAATCTGAGAAGACAACCACGACATCATGAGACGAAACGACAAACCATGGCTGGTAGCATGCCCAGTTAAGTACACCTTCAACAAAACCCCCATCCATGCCAAACCCAACAACGGCGTGCACCGAAAAGCCCACTAAACGAAACAAGGTGGTTCGATGCACTCGCACATCGACACACCCAGGAATGGCGAGACCCAACATCCAAAGCGGCTCGCTTCAATTTTCCATCCCGCAAAAGAAAAGCACTAGGCAAGATTCCAGAAGCACGCAACGACAGCCAAGAACAGAAATGACGACGGGTGGCAGCGCGGGAGGTGGGGGAGACATCAGACCACCGCCCAAATTGGGGAAGTTGCCTCACCCTCGGGAGCAGATGTCCGGAGCGAGGGGTGCGACAAAATCCACGAGGTCGAGATGAGCTGATATGAATGGCTTCTAACATTGAACGCGTGTAATAGGACTACCGCTGTGCTGGGTTCGAAAAAAGAACCATGTAGATATTTATCGCTGAATCTGAAATTGACAGGTGCCGGATCTTTCCCGCTCTGCTCTCGAGACCCAATAAAGCTTCAAGCACCAAAAGCCATGTGATAGGGTACAAGCCGCGACTCCAAGACTCCGGATGCACAAACGCCCATTCAACCCCCCGGAAATGCTTACCGCCCCGAATTCGTCACAGACTCCAGGTATGAGAAGAGGAAGCTACGGTCAGCCGGGGAAATCGGCGTCTGGCTGCCGCGCCGCGAAGTCGGCGTGCTGCCGACGGCAGGCTCGTTCCCGGCAGCCGAAGTGAACGACGCTACGCGCGACCGCGGAGTGCCGGGTCCCGTTTGCTCATAGGGCGCGGGCTCCCTGCCCTTGCCCTTCTCCTCGGCCGAAAACCCGGTCGGCGAGGCCTGCTGCTGCTCCTTGCTAAAGAGCGACAGCAGTTTCTGCTTCTGCTCCGGGTTCGAATCCTTGCGGCGCTGAAGCACGCTCGTTGGCTGCTGGTGGGGCAGGGATGGAATCGAATGCGTGCTGGACGGCGATTGCTGCGCGTACGGGAGACTGGCCGCCTGGGCAGCGGCGTAGTTGAGTTGAGGCGACCTTTTGGCCTCTTGTTCCATTTGGTGTGAGAGGGCTCGGTCTCGAGGAGAAGGGACGCCCTGACGGACCACATTCCTGCCCTCTTGTCTCGACGAGCCAAGCGGGCTGAGGCGACGCTGTAGACGCTGCATCTGGGCCTGCACGCCCGCTTGGTCCTGGGGTTTGCCTGGCTCTGCTTGCTTCGGCCGACTCAAAATCTGGACAGCCCGGTAGGGCAGGTTGGCCTCTGGATTCATCCTCACGGGCGCGCCGTTGGCTTCCGAGGCCAATGCTATCGCTTCGGCGGCGGACGGCGCCTTGTAGGCGGGACTGCTAGGCTCATCTTTCCGGGTGAACCCCGGGCTGTGCTGGGTCTTGGCTGGCTGCATCTTGATTTCGTTGCTCAAGGGAGACCTTGGGCCCGATCTCTTGAACATGTCCAGCAACGCTGTCCGGTGAGACTCTGACGGCTGGGCCGGTTTGGGGCCCTCTGGAGACTGCATTGTGTGAGGAGATGCCCTGACCGGCGCAGCAGGCGCCATGTGGTGCGGCAAGAACTGCGCTGCAGGATTT